>Ga0265297_10001184_pt1 | contig 63586 bp, 63 predicted proteins | sample Munlanlwell13791_FD_192502 | JGI IMG/M metagenome (GOLD analysis project Ga0265297, IMG submission 192502) | Leachate microbial communities from a municipal landfill in Southern Ontario, Canada - Leachate well 137-91 | ecosystem: Engineered > Solid waste > Landfill > Unclassified | place... | reverse complement strand
GAATAGGGATCGAGGCGGACGAAGGAACCGGCCCCGGCGCCGACCGAGTCCATGGCCACGAGGGGCAGGGAGAGCACCAGGCGCGCCATGTCCGGATCGGAGGCGATGGCGAAATTGCCCTTGGTGATCAGCGCCATGTCGAAGGAGGTGCCGCCGATATCCGAGCAGGCGATGTTCTCGTAGCCCAGCCGTTCGCCGAGGAGCTTCGAGCCGATGACGCCGCCGATCGGGCCGGAAACGATGGTGCGCGCCAGTTCCTTGGCCTTCCACGAGATGGTGCCGCCGTGCGTCGCCATCACGCGGAGGTCGAACTTGGCGCCATGCGCCTTGAAGCGGTCGGAGACCTTCTTCAGGGTCTGGCGCGACGGCTCGGCGGCATAGGCTTCCAGGATCGTCGTATTGGTACGGTGGCTCTCCTTCCGCGAGGGGTAGTAATCGACCGAGGCGAAGACGGGAATGTCGGCCCCGATCGCCTTCAGTTCGTCACGGCAGACGTCGCGGGCGCGCTTCTCGCTGGTCTCGTTCTTGTGGGACTGGAGGAGGACGATGGCGATCGCCTTGGCGCCGGCGGCGACCAGCTCGCGCGTCGCCTGGCGCACTTCGTTCTCGCGCAGGGGAATGACGATCTCGCCCTGCACATCGGTCCGCTCGGTCACGCCGCGCGTCCTGGAATAGGGCACCAGCGGCTCGTCGTAGCGGTGGGTGTTGAGGTGCAGCCGCTCCTCCAGCGCATAGCCGAGGTAGGACTGGATCGCCCGGCCCATGGAATGGATCTGCTCGAAGCCCTTGTTGCAGATCAGGCCGACGTCGAGGCCCTTGCGCTGGACGACGCGGTTCAGCATCGCCGTGCCGGAATAGACGCAGGTGACCAGTTCCGGATAGACCTCGTCCACCTCGCGGCCCCATTGGGCCAGCGCATCATGCGAGGATTCGAGGATGGCGAGGGATTCGTCGCCCGGATTGCTCTGCGCCTTGCCGACGACGAAACGGCCGTCGGCCCGGACGAAGAAGGTGTCGGTCATCGTGCCGCCGGCATCGATGCCCATGACCTGTACGTTGGCTTGGGTGTCCATGGTTCCTCCCGCTGGTTCTCGCGGCGGCTTGTTTCCGCCGCACGGTCCTTCAGGGGCAATCGCCATGCCAAAGCGGCCGGACCAGCAAATTCAATGACTTGGCGGGATCGTCCGGTGTCCGGCGGCGTCCGGACGGCGGGGCTGCCGGACGGCGGCGCCCGGAATCCGGACATGACGCGACGCAGCAGGAATTCCTGCCGTCACGCTTTGGACTTGAAACATTCGGGCCTGCACTGTACATCACAGGCCACATAGCCCGATGGTGACCCTCGGGATGAGACGGAAGCGGGCCACACGGCCCGCTTCGTCATTTGACGGTTCGCCATTTGACGGCCGCCTCGCCATTCGAAGGATCCGCATGGAACTGACCGACCGCATTGCCACCCTGATCGAGCCGTCGCTTCTCGCGATGGGCTTCCTTCTGGTGCGCGTGCGCTTCGGCGGCACAAAGCGGCCGACGCTGCAGATCATGGCCGAACGGCCGGACGGCACCATGTCGGTCGAGGATTGCGCCGAGGTCAGCCGGGCGATTTCCGCCCTGCTCGACGTCGAGGATCCGATTTCGAGCGAATATATCCTCGAAGTCTCGTCGCCCGGCATCGACCGACCGCTGGTGAAGCTGGACGACTATCGCCGTTTCGCCGGCTACGAGGCCAAGATCGAGACGGCGATGCCGGTCGAAGGGCGCAAGCGCTATCGTGGCCGGATCGTCGGCATCGACGGCGAGGACGTGCTGGTCACCGTGGACGGCCAGGACTACCGCCTGCCCTTCCCCCTGATCGGTGAGAGCCGCCTGGTGCTGACCGACGACCTGATCGCGGCGAGCCTGAAGGGCACGCTGCCACCCCCCCGCACCTCTGGTGCGGGTGACGATGAAGACACCGAAGCCGGCGCCGAGGATGCCGGCGACGAAACCCCTTGAGGTGACCCCATGGCCGCTGTGAGCGCGAACCGCCTCGAACTCCTGCAGATCGCCGACGCCGTCGCGCGTGAGAAGTCGATCGACAAATTCGTCGTCCTCGAAGCGATGGAAGAGGCGATCCAGAAGGCCGCGCGTTCCCGCTACGGTTCGGAGAACGAGATCCGCGCCGAGATCGATCCGAAGTCGGGCGAAATGCGCCTCTACCGCCTGCTCGAGGTGGTCGAGAACATCGAGAACGACGCCACCCAGATCGGCCTCGAAGACGCCCTGGTGCGCAACCCGGCGGCCCAGATCGGCGACTTCCTGTCGGAGAACCTGCCGCCCCTCGACTTCGGCCGCATCGCCGCCCAGACGGCGAAACAGGTGATCGTGCAGAAGGTGCGCGACGCCGAACGCGAGCGTCAATACCAGGAATTCAAGGACCGCATCGGCGAGATCGTGAACGGCATCGTCAAGCGCGTCGAATACGGCAATGTCATCGTCGACCTCGGCCGGGCCGAGGCGATCATGCGCCGCGACGAAGGCCTGCCGCGCGAGACCTTCCACAACGGCGACCGCTGCCGCGCCTATGTCTATGACGTCCGCCGCGAAGCCCGCGGCCCGCAGATCTTCCTGAGCCGGACGCACCCGCAGTTCATGGCCAAGCTGTTCGCCCAGGAAGTGCCGGAAGTCTATGACTCGATCATCGAGATCAAGGCCGTGGCCCGCGATCCGGGCAGCCGCGCCAAGATCGCCGTCGTCTCGCGCGACAGTTCGATCGACCCCGTGGGCGCCTGCGTCGGCATGCGCGGCAGCCGCGTCCAGGCCGTGGTCGGCGAACTGCAGGGCGAGAAGATCGACATCATCCAGTGGTCGCCCGATCCGGCCACCTTCATCGTCAATGCCCTCGCCCCGGCGGAAGTCGCCAAGGTCGTGCTGGACGAAGAGAGCAAGCGGATCGAAGTCGTGGTGCCGGACGACCAGCTCTCGCTGGCGATCGGCCGCCGCGGCCAGAACGTGCGGCTGGCCTCGCAGCTCACCGGCTGGGACATCGACATCCTGACCGAGGCCGAGGAATCGACCCGCCGTCAGGAAGAGTTCCGCAACAAGTCCGAGATGTTCGCCCGCGAACTCGACGTCGAAGAGACGATCGCCCAGCTCCTCGCCGCCGAAGGCTTCGGCTCGATCGAGGAAGTGGCCTATGTCGCCGAGGACGAGCTCTCGGGCATCCAGGGCTTCGACGAGGAGATCGCCTCGGCCCTGCAGGAACGTGCCCGCGAGAAGATCGCCGAGCGCGACGCCCGCTTCGAGGAAGAACGCAAGGCGATGGGCGTCGAAGACGCCGTGGCCGCCCTGCCCCATATGACGCCTTCCATGCTCGTCACCCTCGGCAAGGCCGGGCTGAAGACGCTGGACGACGTCGCCGATCTTTCGACCGACGAGTTGGTCAGCGCCAAGGATGGCGTGCTGCGCGAGTTCGACCTGGGCGAAGAAGCCGCGACCGAGATGGTCATGGCCGCCCGTGCCCATTGGTTCTCTGACGAGGAGGAGGGTGATGCAACGACCTCCTCTGACGCCATCGCCTGACGCGCCCGCGCCGTCGACCGCCCAGCTTGCGGTCGACGACGGGCCTGGTCCCCAGCGCCGCTGTATCGTGACGGGCGACGTGCTCGATCGCGGAGCCATGATCCGTTACGTCGTCGGCCCCGACGGCAGCCTGGTGCCCGACCTCAAGGCGGTCCTGCCCGGCCGGGGTTTCTGGACCAGGGCCGAGCGGGCCGCGGTGCAGAAGGCCGAAGCCAAGCATCTCTTCGCCAAGGCGGCCGCCCGCGCCGGCCATCAGGGCCCGCTCGCGGTGGCACCCGACACGGCCGGCCGGATCGAGGCCCTGCTGACCCGGCGCTGCATCGACCTGATCGGCCTCGGCCGGCGGGCCGGCGCGGTGATCGCCGGCTTCGACAAAGTGGACGGCCTGCTGCGCAAGGAGCCGGTCGCCTTTCTGCTGGCGGCGAGCGACGGTGCCGCCGACGGTAAGCGCAAGCTGAAGGCGCTTAGCCGTGAGCTGCCACAAATCGACATATTGACCAGCGCCGAATTGAGTTTGGCATTGGGCCGGGAAAATGTAATACATGCAGCCTTCAAACCCGGCCGGCTGGCAGAGCAGTTCCTGGGCGAGGCGGGACGCCTCGCCGGGTTTCGTTTATTGGTGACGGCCAAAGGGCCGGTTTTGCCCCGGGCTGGGGCGCAGGCGGAATGATCGATGAGTGACGTCAAGGATAACGACGACAAGAAGCTGAGCCTGGGTGGCTCGCGCACGCTTCAGATGAAGAAGCCGGCGGTCGAGGCCGCAGGCCAGGTGCGCCAGAGCTTCTCGCATGGCCGGTCGAAGCCGGTCGTCGTCGAACATAAGCGCAAGCGCATGGTCGAGCCGGGCCATGGCGCGCCGGCCCCGGCCGCCGCGACGCCCGCCCCTGCGCCCGCCGCACCGGCGCCGCGTCCGGCCACCCCGCCGCCCGCCCAGATGCGCACCGAGGCGATCGCCCAGACGACGCCGGCACCGGAGACCCCCGCGGCCCCCGCCCCGGAGAGCGTGGCCCCGGCCCAGCCGGTCGCCAACGCCGCCGAGCTGGCCCACCCGGTCGAGGCACCAAAGGCGGCCGAACCGGCCTCCGCGGCCGAACGTCCGCAGCGTGCCGACTCCGGCCTGCCCCGCATCATCGAGGCGGCCGCCCCGGTGGTACGCCCGAAGATCCTGGGCGAAGCGCCGCTGCGCCGCCCCGAAGCGACCCCCGCCGCCGCCCCGGCAGCGCCCGCCCAGCCGAGCGGCCCGCGCATGTCGCCCAACCAGAATCCGCCCGGCCATCAGCCGGTCCGCTCGCAAGGTCATGGCCAGGGCCAGCCGTCCGGCGGCCGCGGCCCGCAGCAGGGCCAGCAGCAGCGCCCCAGCAGTAATCAGGGCGCCCAGACCAAGGGCCGCGTCGTCCTCCGTACCCTGAGCGACGAGGAGAAGGCGACCCGCGCCCGCGCCCTGGAAGGGGCCCGCATCGCCGAGGAGCGGGCTCGCCAGATCGCCGAGATCGAAGCCAAGCGCCGCCTGATCGAAGACGCCCGCCTGGCCGAGGAAAAGGCCGCCGCCGCCCGCCGCCAGGCGGAGGAAGATGCCCGCCGTAAGTCGGACGACGAGGCCCGCCGCAAGGCCGAGGCCGAGGCGTCCCGCCGGCTGGAACAGGAAACCGGCAGCGCGCCGCAGCGTGCCCCGGCTGCCACCCCGGGCACCGAGACGGCGGAAGATGCGACGGCACGCGCCGGCAACCGCGGCGCCCTGCCGCGCGTGCTCGACGACGAGGACCGTCCCCGTCCGAAGAAGCCGGGCGCCCCGGGCAAGGCCGCGCCGAAGGTGGTGGCGCCGAAGCCGGGCCGTACCGACGACAAGCGCCGTTCGGGCAAGGTCAATGTTACCGCCGCCATCGAAGGCGAGGAGCGCCAGCGCTCGATCGCCTCGATGCGCCGCCGGATCGAGCGCGAAAAGCGCCAGATGCGCGGCCAGGAAGACAAGGTGAAGGTCGTGCGCGACGTCGTCGTGCCCGAAGTCATCACCGTGCAGGAACTAGCCAACCGCATGGCCGAGCGCGGCGCCGACGTGATCAAGCAGCTCATGCGCCTCGGCGTGATGGCGACGATCAACCAGTCGATCGACGCCGACACCGCCGAATTGGTGGTCCAGGAATTCGGCCACCGCATCAAGCGCGTCGCCGAGTCCGACGTCGAAATCGGCCTCGAGGGTGAAGTCGACGTCGACGAGAACCTGGAACCGCGGGCCCCCGTGGTCACGGTCATGGGCCATGTCGACCACGGCAAGACCTCGCTGCTCGATGCGCTGCGCTCGACCGATGTCGCCGCCGGCGAAGCGGGCGGCATCACCCAGCACATCGGCGCCTATCAGGTGAAGCTGTCGACCGGCCAGAGGATCACCTTCCTGGATACCCCGGGCCACGAAGCCTTCACGGCGATGCGGGCACGCGGCGCCAAGGTGACGGATATCGTCGTCCTGGTGGTCGCGGCCGACGACGGCATCATGCCGCAGACGATCGAGGCGATCCGCCACGCCCGCGCGGCCGGCGTGCCCATGGTCGTCGCCATCAACAAGATCGACAAGCCGGACGCGAACCCGAACAAGGTGCGCCAGAACCTGCTCCAGCACGAAGTCGTGGTGGAAGAGCTGGGCGGCGACGTGCAGGCGATCGAGGTTTCGGCCAAGAGCCGGATCGGTCTCGACAAGCTCGAAGAAGCGATCCTGCTGCAGGCCGAAATCCTGGAGCTGAAGGCCAACCCGAACCGTGACGCCGCCGGTGTCGTGATCGAGGCCAAGCTGGATCGCGGCCGCGGTGCGGTAGCGACCGTTCTCGTCCAGAAGGGCACGCTGCACGTCGGCGACATCTTCGTGGCCGGCTCCGAATGGGGCAAGGTCCGCGCCCTGCTCGACGATCGCGGCGAGCAGCGCCAGGAAGCCGGCCCGGGCGTTCCGGTCGAGGTCCTGGGCCTGACCGGTGCGCCGTCGGCGGGTGACGACTTCCAGGTCGTCGACACGGAATCGCGGGCCCGCGAGGTCACCGCCTTCCGTCAGCGCCGGACCAAGGAACAGCGCGCCGTGGGCACCGCCCGCGTCTCGCTCGAACAGATGTTCTCGAAGATCAAGGAAGGCCAGGCCAAGGAACTGCCCGTCGTCATCAAGGCCGACGTGCAGGGTTCGCTCGAAGCGATCGTCGGTTCGCTCACCAAGATGGGCAACGACGAAGTGCAGGTCCGCATCCTGCACGACGCCGTCGGCGGCATCACCGAGTCCGACGTGACCCTGGCCAAGGCGTCCAACGCGCCCGTGATCGCCTTCAACGTCCGCGCCAACAAGCAGGCGCGCGAGATGGCCGATCACGAGGGTGTCGAGATCCGTTACTACTCGATCATCTATGATCTGGTGGACGACATCAGGGCCGCCCTCTCCGGCCTGCTGGCGCCCACGCTGAAGGAGACCTTCCTCGGCAATGCCTCGATCCGCGAAGTCTTCAACATCACCAAGACCGGCAAGGTCGCCGGCTGCCTGGTGACCGACGGCTTGGTGAAGCGCGGCGCCAAGGTCCGCCTGATCCGCGACAACGTGGTGATCCACGAAGGCACGCTCTCTTCGCTCCGTCGCTTCAAGGACGAAGTGAAGGAGGTCAAGGCGACCTACGAGTGCGGCATGGCCTTCGAGAACTACGAGAACATTCAGGTCGGCGACGTCATCGAGTGCTTCGAGATCGAGGAAGTGGCAAGGACGCTGTAATAGGCTCTCAGGCGCCGGGCGGCGGCATCCGCCGTCTCGGCTCGCTCCGCTGAAGCTTCGCGGGGCCTCAATGGCCCTCGAAGGGCGACAATACCGCGGCTCCCTCCCTCTGAGGGGGCCGCATCTTTCTGGAAAGGAAGCCCCATGCCCCCCCATCGCTCGCCCTCAGGCAGCAGGCATGGCCGTGACGACGCCGATCACCGGGCCGGCCGGCCGACCAGCCAGCGCCAGCTCCGCGTCGGCGAACTGCTGCGTCATCTGATCGCCGAACTGCTGCGCCGGGATACGATCCACGATCCCCATCTGCAGGGCGTCGCCATCACCATTTCCGAAGTCCGGCTCAGCCCGGACCTGAAGAACGCTACCGTCTTCGCCCTGCCGCTCTCCGGCAAGAACACGGCGGAAGTGATCGCGGCCCTGAACCACGCCGCCGCCTTCATCCGCGGCCAGGTTTCCAAGGGCACCGAACTGAAGTTCACGCCCAAGCTGACCTTCGTCGGCGACGAGAGCTTCGACGAGGCCGACCGCATCCGCGCCCTGCTGGAAACCCCGGTGGTGAAGCACGACCTCGAAGAAGCCGGCTGGGCCGACGACGACGAGGAATGAAGCCCTCGTCCCCTTTCATGTGCGCCGTCCCGGCCAAGGCCGGGATCTCTCGCCGCTGATGCTCCTTCGGAAGGTTCCGGACTTCCGCTGCGCTCCGTCCGGAACGACGAGACAGGCAATGCCCCCATGACCATCGACTCCGTCCGCGCCTTCATGGCCGAACACGCCCCCGACATCGCCATCGTCGAGACCGCCGGCTCCTCGGCCACGGTGCCGCTGGCCGCCGCCGCCCATGGCGTCGCCACCGGGCAGATCGCCAAGACCCTGTCGCTGCGCCTGGGCGAGGAAGTGGTGCTGGTCGTCGCCAGCGGCGATGCCCGGCTGGACAACAAGAAGTGCAAATCCGCCTTCGGGGTGAAGCCGCGGATGCTGGGGCTGGAGGAAGTCGCGGCCCTGACCGGCCATCCGGTCGGCGGCGTCTGCCCCTTCGGCTTGGCGCAGCCGCTGCGCATCCTGTGCGATGTCTCGCTCAAGGCTTACGACGTCGTAGTGCCGGCCGCCGGCTCGATCAACAGCGCCCTGTTCATCACCCCCGACCGCTTGGCCTCGATCACCGGGGCGGCCTGGGTCGACGTCTGCCAGGACCCGGCGGCTTGAAGCGCGACAAGCGCAAGGTCGACGGCTGGGTGGTGCTGGACAAGCCGCTCGGCATCACCTCGACCCAGGCGCTGGGCAAGATCCGCTATTATCTGAAGGCGGCCAAGGGCGGCCACGGCGGCACGCTCGATCCGCTGGCGACCGGCATCCTGCCGCTTGCCTTCGGCGAGGCGACCAAGGCCCTGCCCTTCGTGGTCGACGCCAGCAAATCCTATGAATTCACCGTCCGCTTCGGCCAGGAGACCACGACCCTTGACGCCGAGGGCGAGGTCGTCGCGACCAGCGATGTGCGCCCCGAGACGGCGGCGATCGAAGCCCTGCTGCCCCGTTTCCTCGGCACGATCGAGCAGGTACCGCCGGCCTTTTCCGCGATCAAGGTGGACGGCGAGAGGGCCTACGACCTGGCCCGGGCGGGCGAGACTGTCGAACTGGCCGCCCGCGCGATCGAAATTCACGGCCTCCTCCTGACGGCGCGCCCGGATGCGGATCACGCCGGTTTCGCCGTCGATTGCGGCAAGGGCACCTATGTCCGTTCGCTCGCCCGCGACATCGCCCGGGCGCTCGGCACCCTCGGCCATGTCGTCATGCTGCGCCGGACCCGGGTCGGCCCCTTCGGGCTCGACCGCGCGGTGACGATGGCGGGAGTCGAAAATCTTGTGGAAAAACACCCGGAATTGCTTCATACATCGCCCCCTGACGGCATTCTGCTGCCCGTCGTGACTGCGCTGGACGACATCCCGGCGCTAGCCGTGACGGCGGAAGAGGCCCTGGCCCTTCGACAGGGGCGGGCCATCGGAATGCCGGGCACCGTGCAGACGTGCGATCCGGATGCCGTTGTCCGCCTGATGGCGCCGACGGGTCTCGTCGCATTGGGAAGGCCAGCCAGCGACATGTTTGGTGGCCCGACCATCCGCCCGGTGCGTGTCTTCAACATGTGATCGAGGAAGGACCCTCCGATGTCGATTTCGCCCGAGCGCAAGACCGCGCTGGTTCAGGAATACGCCACCCACGAAGGTGACACCGGTTCGCCGGAAGTTCAGGTCGCCGTTCTGTCCGAACGGATTTCCAACCTGACCGAGCACTTCAAGACCCACAAGAAGGACAACCACTCGCGTCGTGGCCTTCTGATGCTGGTGTCGCAGCGCCGCCGCCTGCTGGACTATCTGAAGTCCCGCGACAACCAGCGCTACACCACCCTCATCACCCGCCTCGGCCTGCGCAAGTGAGCCTGCGGGCGGACGTCCGTCGCGTCGCTCCGCCCTTCGGCATTCAGGGGGCTCGGCAGGACACGCCCGCATCGTCGGGCGTGACCGTCGGGCCCCTTTCTCATTCCGGGGGGATACCCGGAACGCCCCGCGCGGAAGGTCCGGCGCGGTCATCGGGCAGGCGGCAGGGGCCGCAGGCCCAGGGTCCCGGCGCAAGGGCGCTCGCGACCCCGTAGGAAGGATAGAGAGATGTTCACCATTCACCGCAAGGAACTGACCTGGGGCGGCCGCAAGCTGGTTCTGGAAACCGGCCGGATCGCGCGTCAGGCCGACGGCGCCGTGTTCGTCCAGTATGGCGACACCACCGTGCTGGTCACCGCCGTCGCCGCCAAGTCCGTGAAGCCCGGGGTCGATTTCTTCCCGCTCACGGTGAACTACCAGGAGAAGGCCTATGCCGCGGGCAAGATCCCCGGCGGCTTCTTCAAGCGCGAAGGCCGTCCGACCGAGAAGGAGACCCTGGTCTCCCGCCTGATCGACCGCCCGATCCGCCCGCTCTTCGTCGACGGTTTCCGGAACGAGACCCAGGTCATCGCCACCGTGCTGTGCCACGACCTCGAGAATGATCCCGATATTCCGGCCCTGATCGGCGCCTCGGCGGCCCTGACGCTCTCGGGCGTGCCCTTCCTCGGCCCGATCGGCGCCGCCCGCGTCGGCTATATCAACGGCGAATACGTCCTCAATCCGCAGCTCGACGAACTGCCGACCTCGGACCTCGACCTCGTGGTCGCCGGTACGGGCGACGCGGTGCTGATGGTCGAATCCGAAGCCAAGCAGCTCAGCGAAGAAGTCATGCTGGGCGCCGTGATGTTCGGCCACCGCGAGATGCAGCCGGTCATCCAGGCCATCATCGAACTGGCCGAAGCCGCCGCCAAGGAGCCCTGGGCGCTGCCGGAAGAGGCGGACGAGACCGCTCTCGTGGCCCGCCTGAAGGACGCGGTCGAGGCCGACCTCCGCGCCGCCTATGGCATCCGCCAGAAGCAGCAGCGCTACGACGCCGTCGGCGCCGCCAAGAAGAAGGCGATCGCGGCCCTGGAAGCCGAAGGCTTCGACACCGCCCGCGTGATCGAGCAGTTCAAGAACCTCGAATCCTTCGTCGTCCGCAACGACATCCTGGACAAGGGCACCCGCATCGACGGCCGTGACCTGGTCACCGTGCGCCCGATCGTGGCCGAGGTCGGCGTGCTGCCGCGCGCCCATGGTTCCGCCCTGTTCACCCGCGGCGAGACCCAGGCCCTGGTCGTGGCGACGCTCGGCACCGGCGACGACGAGCAGATGATCGATGCCCTCGAGGGCACCTATCACGAACACTTCATGCTGCATTACAACTTCCCGCCCTTCTCGGTCGGTGAGACGGGCCGCATGGGTGCCACCGGTCGCCGCGAGATCGGCCACGGCAAGCTGGCCTGGCGCGCCGTGCGCCCGGTCCTGCCCAGCAAGGAAGCCTTCCCCTATACGCTCCGCGTCGTCTCGGAAATCACCGAGTCGAACGGCTCGTCGTCGATGGCGACGGTGTGCGGCTCGTCCCTCGCCCTGATGGATGCCGCCGTGCCGCTGGCGACCCCGGTGGCGGGTATTGCGATGGGCCTGATCAAGGAAGGCGATCGCTTCGCCGTCCTCTCGGACATCCTGGGCGACGAGGATCACCTCGGCGACATGGACTTCAAGGTGGCCGGCTCCGAAACCGGCGTCACCTCGCTCCAGATGGACATCAAGATCACCGGCATCACCGAAGAGATCATGAAGGTGGCGCTGGGCCAGGCCAAGGCCGGCCGCATCCACATCCTGGGCGAGATGGCCAAGGCGCTGACCGGTGCCCGCACCGAAGTGAACGCCTTCGCGCCGCGCATCGAGACGATCACGATCCCCAAGGACAAGATCCGCGAAGTGATCGGCACCGGCGGCAAGGTGATCCGCGAGATCGTGGAAAAGACCGGCGCCAAGATCGACATCCAGGACGACGGCACCATCAAGGTCGCGGCCTCCGACGCCAGTGCGATCGAAGCCGCGATCAAGTGGATCAACGGCATCGTCGCCGAAGCCAAGGTTGGCGAAGTCTATGACGGCAAGGTCGTCAAGGTCGTCGATTTCGGCGCCTTCGTGAACTTCATCGGCTCGAAGGACGGCCTCGTCCACATCTCGGAACTGGCGCCCAAACGCGTCGCCAAGGTGACCGACGTGGTCAACGAGGGCGACGCCGTGAAGGTGAAGGTCCTCGGCATCGACGAACGCGGCAAGATCCGCCTGTCGATGAAGGTCGTCGACCAGCAGACCGGCGCCGAGATCGTCCCCGAGAAGAACAAGTCCGAAGCCGATCAGCCCGTCTGATTGCGCCCGATCACTTTTCTGGAAAGGCGGCCCTCGCGGCCGCCTTTCTTTTGACTGGAACAACAACTATAAGTAGATTCCGTCCCGACTTATGCAGCGGTAGCGTCGATGAGCAGCAGTCTGTGGCGCAAGCTGGGCTTCGCCCTGCGTCAGGTGGCCAGCCTCGAAACCCTGGGCTGCGCGATCGCCTTTTGCGTGCCGGACATACTGATCTACGCCTTCATCGCGACTCCCAACGACCGTCTGCTCTGGAACGCCGGCACTCTCTCGCCCGAAATCGCCCATTGGCTGACGATCTCGCCGCTGGTCGCCGTGCCGGCCGTCGCCTTTCTGCTTTCGCGCTTGAATCGGCGCTGCTTCGCACGGCCGTTTCCGGTCGGGCTGGCGACGTCCGTTCTGCGTCTGATCAAGGCGAATATCCTGAGCGGCTGCACCCTGCTCGTCCTGACTGCCGTTCCGACCGCGCTGGCGATCGTCCTTCTCCGCCAGACCGGTTTCGATTCCCGGCTCGCGATGGCCGCCGTCATCTACGCTGCCGCCGCCGCGGCAGCCGTCCTGATCTTCCTTCACGTCTTCTATTACCATGAGATGGTCTATCAGGGCCGCGCAGGCTTCCATCGGGTCCGGTCCCTGTTGCGGGGCCACCGGCTGCAGCTGCTCTTGGCCATGCTCCTGTTGGCGGGCGCCGTCTTCGCCGTTGTCATCGCGCTGGGCGCCCTGTGGTACGGGCTGTTCCCCGAATGGCGATGGCTGCTCCCGGCGCTGTTGCAGGGACCTCTCCTGCTACCGGGCTTCGCCCTTATCAGCAGCTATTACTTCGACGCGCTGGCGGCCGAGGCCGCCGCCACCGGCAAACCCGTTTCTCGCCCGGGGACCTGATCGAGCCGCCCCAATGCCGATCCGCGGCCGCGCCGACGTGATCCGGAGCCGAGCTGAAATGAGCTTGCCGGCCCAGTCACCCCGATGTGTCGAGCGTGAAATGGCGGTGCAGGCGGAGGGGCCGGTGCACCCCCCGCGGGTCGCCGACGAACGGCAGGGCCAGGGTCGGGCGGGCCAGGACGGCGAGGTGCCAGCGCCTCTCGTCGATGAAATCGAAGCTGAGGCGCCCCGGGCCGTCGATCCGGGGGGCACGGAAGGTGCCGGTCACATAGGGCGCACCGATCCGCGCCCGGTCGAGCGGGCGAAGCCCGGCGTCGGTCAGGGTGATGGTCAGCATGTCTTCATAGGGCACGTCGTCCGTCATGAAGAAGAGCCAGCCCTGTATCGGGTCCTCGGCCTCGAGGACGACGGCGGCTTCCAGCACCACACCCTCGACGCGACCGGAATGGCCGTCCACGGCGATCGCAGACGAGCCCGCCGTGGCAGGTGCGACGCCGAGCTGCCGGTGATCGAGAAAACGCATCGCTCAAAAGACCATGGAAGCACCGAAAGCGGCCAGCGTGCCGCCCACGAAGGCGCCGATGGTGACACAGACCGGCGCCCCGGGGCCACAGGCGAGACCGGCCAGCGCCCCGGATGCCATGCTGCCGGCGATGCCGGCGCCGAGCACGGCGCCTTCGTGGCGGGCTGCCGCCGCCGGATCCTTCGCCGTCGCCACGGTGTAGACGGTGACCGCGATCGAGACCACCAGCAAGGCCCGGCCGGCCACCGAAAGCCCGCGCATCATGGCGGTGACGCGCGGATTGGACTTGCCCGCCGCCTCGACGATCGCGGCGAAGACGCGGTCGCGCTGGGCCGGCGACAGTCGGCCGAAATCGGCATCCGCGCCGAACAACTGCAGGGTCTTTCGGGCGATCAATTCGTTGAGACTGCGCCCCTGTGCCTTCAGTTGTTCCGCGAAGGCGCGGCCGACCGCGGTGCTGCGGCCGCGGATCGCATCCAGCGCCATATTGCGCAGCCGGTGCGCCCGATCCGCCGCCTCCGTCCAGGTCAGGCCACCCCGCTCGACCTCGAGGCGGGTCTGTTCGGAAAAGCCGCGGATCAGGCGGTCGTAGGTCGCGCGGGCAGCGCCGTCCAACGTCATGTGGGAAGCAGCGGCGGCGACATCGGCCCGCAGTATTTCGACCGTCCGATCGAATTCGCTACGAGCCGCGTTCTGGTCTGTGGTACCCGGGGCGACTGCCAGTGTCGACGCCATCGACCCTCCAAAAGCAATTATTGGTAATCAATTGATGAACAATACCATTGCAAGTGGCACACCGCAACGCTGCCCGACCCCCACCGGCCATTTCCTTTGTGCCCGCACAGACCGATTTGTATGATTGAGAGACACGAAGCCCATCTACCGGTGGCTGCCATGCGTGTCAGCAGCCTCGAGCTCGTAGCTTTCGCCCTGCGCCAAGCCTTCACCCTCGAAGGCATCGGCCTTGCCGTCGTTTCGGCTGTGCCGCCGCTGCTGACGCTGCATCTCCTGGAAGACGTGGCCGACCGCGTGCTGACGGGGCTCGGCGACACGCCGCAGCAGCATCTCGTTCTGCTGCAGACGCTTCTGTCTTTCCTGCTTCTGCCGCTCGTCGCCGCCCTCTATTCCCGCCTGAACAGGCGCCTGTTCGACCGCCCGCTGCCGGACGGTCTGTTGACGGCGACGGCGATGCTGATCAAGGCGCCGCTGATGGGCGGATTGATGTTGACCTGGGCGGTCGGCCTTCCGGCAGCCGTGGCCGCCGGTATCCTGAAACTGGCCGGTCTGCTCGACCTGACGACCGGCACCATCCTCGGCCTGGCGGCCGGCGGCACGGCGATCTGGCTGATCACCGATCACGGCTTCTATTTCCTCGAAACGCTGTACCGGCACCGCGCCCCCTTGGCCAGGGTACGCCGCATGACGCGGGGCAACCGGCTGCGCCTGTTCGGTGCGATCCTGCTGGTCACCCTTGCCTGGAGCCTCGTCGTTTTTGCCTTCGGGCTGCTGTGCCTCGCCGCCGAGGCTCCCCGAGCGACCTGCCTGCAGATCGGCCAAGCGATCTTCGGCCTCGTCCAGGCCCCGCTCTTTGCCGTCAGCAGTCGCATCTACTTCGAGGCGGAAGCGGCGCTCGCACTGCCGGTGCCGGATGCTTCGTGGTTGTGATCCGCCGCCATCCGGGTTAGCACGGGTTTCCTCGTTCGTTTACCGCCCGTGATCATGCCGCCCAACCTCCTCATCCTGATGTTTCAAAGCGCCTTTCGCGTCACTTTCGAGCGCGAGAGTCTGCGGCTGGCGGCATTGTTCGGGGTGGCGCCGGCACTGGCTGGCCTGGCGGGCAGCATGGTGGGCGCCCATGTCGCTGGGGCGACCGACGTCTGGATCATGGTCTGGGGCCTCGGCGGCGCCCTGGTCGGCGGGCTCACCATGGTGCCCTTCGCGGTGAGGGCAGCGGGCGATCTGCTGGCCCGTCTGCTGGACCGTGCCCCCATCGTGACGCCCGGCCGCGCCACTCTCCGCGCCTATCGCCTGTTGGGCGAGGCGGCGATCGTCATGTTCGGTTTCGGCCTGATCGTTTTCGCGGTCGGCCAGCTCCTGCCGGAGAACCAGGCTGCCCCCTATATCGGACTGGCGCTCGCCGTGATCGGCCTCTACTTGGCCCTGGGCATGACATTGCTGCCGCAGCTCGCCTTCTACGAGCCGCTGCCGGGCATCCGCCAGTCCTTCACCCTGATGAAAGGGGAACGACTCCGTGTCTTCCTGTTCATGCTGCTGGTCGCCCTGCCTTTCACCGCAGTGGCAGGCGTGCTGGACAATCTGGCCGGCGCCCAGCCCGATTCGTCGCCCCTGATCGCCCTCGCCGTCTCGCTGGTGGCGGGCTTCGTCAACGGCCTGTCGACCGGACCGCAATTGGTCGGCCTGACCCAGTTCTATTTCGCCAAGCTGGGCGAGGCGCCGCCCACGCTGCGCCTCCCGGAAGCCTGAACCCTACTGGTCCGGCTGGGCCCAGAAGCGGGCGACCTTCCAGGTCCCGCCGTCGCGCTTCAGCCAGACCTGCTCTGTCACCCTGGCGTCGGTGAAGTTTCCGTCGAACTGGACGTAGACATAGTCGCCCACCTGCCCCTGCAACTCGGTGAAGGGGAAAGTGGCGACCAGGCTGCGCCCGGTGAGGTCGCCGCCCCGCATGCTCTGCACCGTGTCGGCCCATTCGGTCGTATCGGGCGCGGGCGAGACCAGCAGCGCCTTGTTCACCGTGCCGTCGTCGAGGCCCTGGAACAGCTTGGTCGCGACGCCGACGGCGGCTTCCCGGTCGGCCGCCGAGAGCGGCTTGGCCGCGGCCTGGGTCTCGATGTCGGCGAGGACGTAGGAGCCGTCGCCGGTGTCGCGGAAGAACAACCCGTCGGCCACCGTGCCGCGCGACAGCCGGGTCTCGACCTGGACGTAGTAATAGGGTCCGCGCGACGCGGGCTGGAACGGCAATTCGGCCAGATGGACCACCGCGGTCACCACATGGTCGCCGCCCCCCGGGCCGAAGCGGGTCGCCCGATCGGCATAGAGGGCCAGGACCTGGGCCCGGTCCACCTTGTCCTTGGTGTCGGCGTCGAGCAGCTGGTCATAGACGGCGCCGCCGTTGCCCTGGTCGACGAAAGCGAAATAGCGCTGGAACACCGGCTGGATGTCATCCGGCAGATCGACCGCGGCCGCCGACGGTGAGGCCGGGGGCGGCGGCGGCGAGGCCGGTGCGACCGGCGGGGAGGCCGGCGGCGACGCGGGTGGTGATGCGGGCGGCGAGGCCGGTGGCGAGGCCGGTGGCGAAGTGGGCGTCGCCTGCGGCCCTTCGGCCACCACGGCGGGCGGCGTCGGGCCCGGGCCCACCGGCTTGTCCTCCAGCATGGGCAGGACGACGAAATAGGTCAGCGCACCGGCGGCCCCGGCCAGAGCGATCAGGCCACCCGCGACCAGGCCGGCATTGCCGCCCCCCTTCTTGCCTTCGCCCTTGGCCGCCGTGTCGGCGACCGGCGGCACCGGCTTTTCCACCGCGGGGCCGATTCGATAGTCGCCGCGGGGCGGCGGCGGGGGCGCCGGCGGCGAAACGGGAGGAGCGACCGGCGGCGCCGGCGGCGGTGCCGCGGGGGGCGAGGCTGGCGGCGATGCGGGAGGGGCCGGCGGCACCGTGGCCGCAGCGGGCGGCGTGGTGGCCTGGCCGCGCGGGGCGAAGACCGTCTGGTCCGCCTCGGGCGGGGCCTTCAGGGCGATGTTCAAGGTCGCCGCTACACCTTCGGCCAGGCGGTCGAGATATTGGGTGATGGGCGGCCGCCAGGCGTCGATCCATTGTTCCGACGAGACGAAGAGTTCGAGCGCGCGGGCCGGCGTGACCTCGCGGATGCGCACGGTGAAGACGTTCTTGCCCTTGGAGACCGAACGCTCGATCTCTTTCCGCACGAAGATCGACTTGTTGGAATTCTCGGACAGCAGGAAGACGATGGCGCCGGCGGCGTCCAACCCGTCGATGATCTGCTCGGCATAGTCGGCACCCGGGCGGATGTCTCGAGGCGCGATGAAACAGCGCACGCCCCGCTGCTCCAGATAGCTGGTGATCCGCTCGGCGAACTCCCGATCCTCGGATGCGTGACTGATGAAGATCGGCGCGCTCATGCCGTCTCGCCTCTTAACCTACCCTCGACGACGGGCAGTCTAGCGTGCACGAGCCGGCTTACCAGTGTCGAAGCGCACAGCACTCCGTGAATTTTTTTTCGGCGCAAAATGAAATTCTGCGGCGATTCGCCCCCCGAATTGATCTAGCCACCCTTTATTGATGATACCGATCCGCTATATGTAGGCATGGACAAAAGCGTCAAGGATCCGTCATGCGGGCGGGTTGACGCAGTACGACAGGAATTGGCAAGAGATGAAGGCGCTGAACGCGGTTCGTATCCAGGGTGTCGAGGTGCTGCCCCTGCTCGAGGGGGGCAAGGGCGTCTCGGCCACGAACGGCCAGTCGTCGGGCGCCTGGGCCGCTGCCGGCGGGATCGGCACCGTGTCGGCCGTGAATGCCGATTCCTATGATGCGAACGGCGACGTCATCCCGCAGATCTACCGCGGCAAGACCCGGCGCGAGCGGCACGAGGAACTGGTCGAATACGGCATCCACGGCGGCATCACCCAGGTCCAGCGCGCCCACGACGTCTCGGGCGGCAAGGGCCGGCTGCACATCAACGTGCTGTGGGAAATGGGCGGTGCCGAACGCGTGCTGAAGGGCGTGCTCGAAGGCGCCAAGGGCTTGGTGCACGGCGTCACCTGCGGTGCCGGCATGCCTTACCGCCTGGCCGAGATCGCGGCCGGCTTCGGCGTCAACTACTACCCGATCGTTTCTTCCGGCCGCGCCTTCCGGGCGCTGTGGAAGCGCGCCTATCACAAGTTTTCGAATTTCCTCGGCGGCGTCGTCTACGAGGATCCCTGGCTGGCCGGCGGCCACAACGGCCTGTCCAATTCCGAAGATCCGCTGACGCCGGAAGATCCCTATCCGCGCGTCGTCCAGCTCCGCCGCGACATGAACGAGGCGGGCCTCACCGACACGCCGGTGATCATGGCGGGCGGCGTCTGGTACCTGCGCGAATGGCAGCATTTCATCGACAACCCGGAAGTCGGGCCGGTGATCTTCCAGTTCGGCACCCGTCCCCTCCTGACCAAGGAGAGCCCGATCCCCGAGAGCTGGAAGCAGCGGCTGCTGAAGATCGCCAAGGGCGAGGTCGCGCTGCACCGCTTCTCGCCCACGGGCTTCTATTCCTCGGCCGTGCACAATCCCTTCCTGCGCGAGCTGGAAGAGCGTTCGGATCGCCAGATCGCCTATTCGAGCGAGCCGGTGGGCGACCACATGGCCGCCCTCGCCATCGGCGCCCGCGGCCGTCTCGTCTATGTCACCTCGCACGACAAGGAACGCGCGCAGGCCTGGATGGCGGCCGGCTTCACCGAAGCCATGCGCACGCCCGACCACACGCTGATCTTCGTGACGCCTGAAAAGGCGCACGAGATCCTGAAGGACCAGATCAACTGCATGGGCTGCCTGTCGGCCTGCAAATTCTCCAACTGGTCGCAGGGCGAGGAAGGCTCGACCGGCAAGAAGGCCGATCCGCGCAGCTTCTGCATTCAGAAGACGCTCCAGGATATCGCCCATGGCGGCGATCCCGAGCACAACCTGATGTTCGCCGGCCATTCGGCCTATCGTTTCGCCAGCGACCCCTTCTATTCCAACGGCTTCGTGCCGACCGTGCGCCAGCTCGTCGAGCGGCTGGTCACGGGCGATTGATCAGGGAGTAACGTCATGAGCAGGCCTGCCGGGCTCGAACGCCCCTTCCGCGACGCTCTCCAGCGGCTCAAGGCCGCCGGTCTGCGGCCGACCCGACAGCGCCTGGCCCTGACTCGCATCCTGTTCGAGGCAGGCCACCGCCACGTCACGGCCGAAACGCTGCACGCAGAGGCGAAGACCGCCGGCGTCGACGTCTCGCTCGCCACGATCTACAACACGCTGCACCAGTTCACCGGCGTCGGCCTGTTGCGCGAAGTGGTGATCGACACCGGCAAGGCCTATTTCGACACCAATACCGACGAGCACCACCACTTCTTCTATGAAGACTCGGGCAAGCTCTGCGACATTGCCGGCGGCGAGATCGCCATCGCCAACCTGCCGACAACGCCGCCGGGCATGGAAGTGGCCCGGGTCGACGTCGTCATCCGGCTCCGCGAGACGGCCGCCAGGGATCTTTGACGGCCTTCCGCAACGCACAAATTGTTATTATTCTTGTGTGACTTGTAACTGACATTCAATCAATTCCAATCTGTTGACGTGGACACCCGGCGAGCGCCATACTGTGCGCGGCCGGGTGTTCCGTTATCGGGGGGCGCCCGGCCCCAAAGGGGCCGGTCCCCACCGGGACTGACCCAGACCCGAAGCCCGCATCCGGGGAAGGAGTGACGCCATGTCGCTTGCTGGGACCAAGACTTGTGACAACCTGAAGGCCGCCTTCGCCGGCGAGAGCCAGGCGAACCGCCGCTATCTCTATTTCGCGCAGAAGGCCGACGTCGAAGGTTACAACGACGTCGCCGCGGTGTTCCGCTCGACCGCCGAGGGTGAGACCGGCCACGCCCATGGCCACCTCGAAATTCCTCGAGGAAGTGGGCGACCCCGCGACGGGCGAGCCGATCGGCCCGACCGACGCCAACCTGAAGGCCGCCATCGCCGGCGAAACCCACGAATACACCGACATGTATCCGGGCATGGCCAAGACGGCGCGCGAGGAAGGCTTCGACGAGATCGCCGACTGGTTCGAGACCCTGGCCAAGGCCGAGAAGTCGCACGCCGGCCGCTTCCAGAAGGCGCTGGACACGCTCGACTGAGGCTTTCGACGGGCTCGGCCTGCCCGGCCGGGCCCGCGTAATGCCGGGGGTGGCCGCCACCCCCGACTGCGCATCCGTTTCGGCAATGGGGGGACGGCATGAGGGAAGGTTCGCTCGGGGCGCCGACGCGCCATCCGCTGGCGTGGAACGACCCGGATTTCTATGACGAGGCCAAGCTCGACGCCGAGATCCGCCGCGTCTTCGACATCTGCCACGGCTGCCGCCGTTGCTTCAACCTATGCGACTCCTTCCCCCGCCTGTTCGATCTCGCCGATTCCTCTGAAGACGGCGAACTGCACGGGGTGAAGTCCGAAGCCTTCAAGCCGGTGGTGGATGCCTGCACCCTGTGCGACCTCTGCTTCATGACCAAATGCCCCTATGTGCCGCCGCATGAATTCAACCTGGACTTCCCGCATCTGATGCTGCGCTACCGCGCCGTCGAACATGCCAAGGGCAAGACGCCCTTCGTCCAGAAGCAGCTCGCCAAGACCGACCGCAACGGCAAGCTGGCCGGCGTGATGCCCGGCGTCGCCAATTGGGCGAGCAGCACGGAAAACCACTTCACCCGCAACCTGATGGAAAAGGCGGCCGGGATCGATGCCCATGCCGTGCTGCCCAAGTTCTGCGGCGACACGCTGAAGCGCCAGGCCGCCAAGACCCCGGCCGAGCCGAACCGCGACGCCCCCGCCTTCGGCCGCAAGGCGGTGATCTATGCGACCTGCTTCGCCAATTACAATGCGCCCGAGATCGGCATGGCGGCGCGCGCCGTTCTGGCCAAGAACGGCGTTTCGACCGAGGTGGTCTATCCCAAGTGCTGCGGCATGCCGATGCTGGAACACGGCAATCTCGAAGGCGTCGCCGCCAACGCCAAGGCGATCACGGCCGAACTTCTGCCCTGGGTCGACAAGGGTTACGACGTGATCGCCCTGGTGCCGTCCTGCGCGCTGATGATGAAATTCGAATGGGCGCTGCTGCTGCCCGGTGATGCCGAGATCAAGCGCCTCGCCAAGGCGGTCTACGACATTCCGGAATATGTCGTCGACATCGCCAAGAAGGAGGGGCTGGCGCCCGGCCTCGCCCCCCTCGAAGGCGGCATCGCGGTCCATATCGCCTGCCACGCCCGGGCGCAGAACATGGGCCAGAAGGCGGCCGAGATGCTGAAGCTGATCCCCGGCCAGGACCTCCAGGTGATCGAGCGCTGCTCGGGCCACGGCGGCTCCTGGGGCGTCTTGAAGGAATTCCACGAGGTCGCCCTCAAGGTCGGCAAGCCGGTGGCGCGCACGGCTGCCAAATCGGGCAAGGCCCATGTCGCCTCGGAATGCCCGCTCGCGGGCGCCCATATCATCGAGGGGATGAAGGCGCTCGGCCCCGCGGAAGCGGAAAAGGCGCCGGCCAAGGCGCCCCATCCGATCGAGCTTTTCGCCCGCGCCTACGGGCTCTGAACGAGGAAAATGCCATGCCCAAGGCGGCCCGGCTGATCACCGCCGACGACATCTTGCCCCTCGCCACCTATGCCGCCGAGCGGAAGGCGCGGCGGGCCGCCATCGTCGAGCTGAAGCGCCGGCGCCGGCTCGCGGTCGGCCCCTATGCCACCCTGCATTTCGAGTGTTTCGAGACCATGTGGATGCAGGTCCAGGAAATGCTCTACATCGAGAAGGGCGGCGACGCGCAACTGGCCGACGAGCTGGCGGCCTACAACCCGATGATCCCCAAGGGGGCCGAACTCACCTGTACCCTGATGTTCGAGATCGAGGACGAATTCCGCCGCGCCCGCATCCTGTCGCGCCTCGGCGGCATCGAGGACAGCCTGGTGATCCGGCTCGGGCCGATCACCGTGCGCGCGGTGCCCGAAGGCGACGTCGAGCGGACCAAGGCCGACGGCAAGACTTCCGCCGTCCATTTCCTGCATTTCCCCTTCACGCCCGAAGCGATCGCCGCCTTCAAGTCCCCCGTAGTCGAAGCCCTGATCGCCTTCGAGCACCCGGACTACGGCCACCTCGCCGTGATCCCCCCCGTCACCCGCGCCGCCCTGGCCGAGGATTTCGCGGGGTGACCAAGGGCACCACGACCGACGATGCCGGCGGGCCCGAATCACAGCGTCCGGCAAACGACGAGTCGAGGCTGAAGGCCCTGCGCGACGCCCTGCTCGAAGGCGAAGAGAGCGGCCCACCACGAGCGCTCGACATCGCGACGTTTCTGGCCGAACGACGGACCGAGAGTATCCATCCGGTGAGGACCGCGGGTTTCTCGGTCCATGATGAGGATCGCGTAGCGCGGTGATAATTCTATACGTCGAAGGCGGCGCGAGTTGCAGCCGCGGCGGCTCGGCGAAATCCCTCCTCTGACGAATTGATCTCGTCCCATTCAATCTGCGTCAGTATAACGAGGGTCGTTTCTATATGCCCCTGAAGTTCTAATAGAACCTTCTCTACGGCTTCGTGGATTGCGTTTTCATAATTTTCATTGTCTGGCCACTGAACGCGACTGATAAAGGCGTAAGGTCTAGGCGATTCGAACTGTAACGTCAGACCACCATGCATGAACATAGGACCAATGTGTCGTAAGTAGCCAAAACTGATCTTGACTTGCCCTGGGCCTTTTCGGTTGGTCATGCTCCCTCCTATCCACATGCCCTCGGTACCCAGTAGATGAATCTGGCGACGCTTGGCCATGACGGTGTTGGGCTACCGCAGTTTCGTTTAGCCTTCGCCATTTCCACGGCAGAAGCCCATTCTGTCAGCTCGCAGAATTTGCCTCAGCTATGGCTCCGGCACGCGGCCATTCAGTCCTCCCGGGTCAGGGCCATGATCTGATCGGTGGTCAGCCCGACGTCGCCCCTGCCCTTCAACCGCTCGATCAGGCGGGCGCCACGGGTGTCGGCGCGCCGTCCCGCGGCCTGCACGATGCGGACCGAGGTGCCGTCGAATTCGAAGGCGACTTCGGTATGGGGCAGCAAGCCCGCCTTCTCCCGGATTTCGACCGGGATGGTCACCTGTCCCTTGGCGGTGATGCGCATGGCGACCTCCGAATTCTCACGTCCCAAAGTAAGAATTCGCCGCCACCCCGGCAAGCCCTCAGCCCCCGCGGAGCCGGCCGAGCAGGCGGCCGGCGAGGGGCAGGGCACGGCTGCGGAAATGGCGTTTGGGGTCGTGTTCGCGCTCGGTCAGGAGATCGTCGAGGCCGGCCTCGACCGCTTCCTCGACCTCACGGCGAAGCGTCCAGGCATTGTCGTCGGTCACCTGGCCGTGGAAACGGGCGGTGTCGATCGCGGGGGCGAAGCGGAAATAATAGCGCTCGGGCCTGGGCAGGGCGGTGAGCCCGAGGCCGCGGTAGAGGCCCATGTAATCGGTCTTCAGCTTGAGACGCCTGGCCAGGGCTTCGGCGCCCGGGATCTTCATCAGGTCGTCGGACCCGGCCAGGATCGAATAGCTGTCGTCGGCGCCGACCGAGGCGAAGGGGATGACCGGGCAGCCGGCCTCGATGGCGAGGCGGGCGAAGCCGAGGCGCTGTTTCCAGCGCAGGCGATAGCGCTCGCCCCGGCGCTTGAACACTTCACCGGCCCCGCCGGGGAAGACCACGACATGGGCACCAGCCGCGATCAGGCCGCGGAAACCGTCCGGCGTGCCCTCGACGGCACCGGCGGCGGCGAAGATGTCGCGCCAGGCCGGCACCTTGAAATGGACATGGTCGGCCAGGCCGCGCGGCCAGATGCCGAGCCTTTCCTTGAGGCCGAAGACCATGACAGAGGCATCGAGCGTGCCCATCAGCCCGTGGTTGCCGACCAGCAGCGCCGGCCCCTGCAAGGGGATGTTCTCCAGCCCCTGGAAGACCGGATCGGTCAGCGCCGTCCAGAGATCGACCACCGGCCCGATCAGCTTGCGCAGCCTGGCGAAATCCGCCTCCGTATAGGGCTTCACCGGGGGGCGCGCGGCATCGGTCATGGGCGAGGGGTCCTATCCCCCGCTGCACACCGGGCAGGCAGGGTCGCGATGGAGACGGAGGGTCCGGAAACGCGCACTCAACGCATCATAGAGGACCAGCCGTCCGGCCAGCCCGTCACCGATGCCAAGCAACTCCTTCAACGCCTCGACCGCCATCAGGCTGCCGACCACGCCGGTAACCGCACCGAGAATGCCCTGGGCGGCGCAATTGGCCGCCGCCTGGGTGCCCTCGGGCACGAAGCAGTGGTAACAGGGATGGTCACCGGGCAAATGGCCCTTGAAGGTGGCGACCTGCCCTTCGAACTGCGCAACGGCACCGGATACCAGCGGCTTGCCCGCGGCCACGCAGGCGCGGTTCACCGCATGGCGCGTGGCGAAATTGTCGGTGCCGTCCAATATCAGGTCGTAGTTGTCCACCATTGCCCGGGCCGACGCATCCTCCAAATGCAGGGCATGGGCCTCGACCCTGATGCCGGGATCGAGCCGCGCCAGCGCTTCCCGGGCCGCCTCGACCTTGGGCCGGCCCACGTCTTCGGTCCGGTAGAGCACCTGGCGCTGGAGATTGGAGAGCGCGACCGTATCGGCATCGACGATCCCGAGGGTGCCGACCCCGGCCGCCGCGAGATAGAGCGCCACCGGCGCGCCGAGCCCGCCGGCCCCGACGATCAGCACGCGCGAGGCGAGCAGCCGCGCCTGCCCCGCCCCGCCTACTTCGCGCAGGATCAGGTGGCGGGCGTAACGGTCGAGCTGGTCGTCGGTCAGCATGCGTGGCACCTCCGGTCGGACGCCGAAGATGCCCCCGCTTCGCCGCCGTGAAAAGCGTCAGGCGGCGAGTGCCGTGCCATAGGCATCCATGGCCAGGATGCCATAGGTATAGGACTGGTGCTGGAGCAGCACCGCCTCCCCCGGCTCGGCGGCGCCCAGCACGGTGAAGAGGGGCAGGAAATGCTCCTCCGTCGGGTGGTTCTGGGGGCCGTAGGGCGCCTTGGCGCGGTAGTCGAGCAGGCTCTCGATGTCGCCCGCGGCGATCTTCTCGTGCACCCAGTCGGCGAAGGCCTTCACCCAGGGCTTGACCGGCTGTTCCTGCACCGGGCTCCGGAACTCGTAGAGATTATGGGTGAGCGAGCCTGAGCCGATGATCAGCACGCCCTCGTCGCGCAAGGGCCGCAGTGCCTGGCCGAGGGCGAGGGCGCCCTTCGGCCCGTCCGGAGTCTGGACCGAGAGCTGGGTCACCGGCACGTCGGCCGCCGGATAGGCCAGCTTCAGCGGCACCCAGGCGCCGTGGTCGAGGCCACGGGCAGGGTCGATCGTGGCGCCGGGCACCAGTTCCGCCACCCGGGCAGCGAGATCCGGGGCGCCCGGGGCTGGATATTGCATCTCGTAGAGGGCGCGGGGGAAACCGCCGAAATCATGGATGGTGCGCGGCTTTTCGACCGAAGAGACGCGGGGCGTCGCCGCTTCCCAATGGGCGGAGACCACCAGGATCGCCTTCGGGCGCGGCAGATGGCCGGCGAGGCCGGTCAGGAAGCGATGCGCCGGGCCATCGTCCAGCGCCAGCATGGGCGAACCGTGACCGACGAAAAGCACAGGCATGCGAGACATGATCCGATCCTCGAGGGGCCCCCGCGACCACCGCGGGGGCCTTTCAGCTTAGAGGGAGGCGAGCCGGCCGGGCAACTTCCGGCCGAGGGCGAAGGCGCCCGGGCCGATCAAGGCGGAGGCGACCAGCAGCACCGTCCAGACCACCGGGAATTCCCAGCCGCCGCCGGTGCCCGAGAAGAGCCAGCCGTTGCCGACATGCTGCAGCGTGGCGCCGATCAGGATGGGCAGCATGGCGATGGCGGCGAGGCGGGGCAGCACGCCGAAGATCAGGCCGAGGCCGCCCGCGATCTCGCCGATGATCACCAGATAGGCGAAGAAGCCGGGGTAGCCGATCGATTCGAAATAGCCCGCGGTGCCGGCGAAGCCGAAGGTCAGCGCCTTCAGGATGAAGCCGTGGGAGAAGGACAGCACGCCGAGGGTAACCCGCAGGATGAAGGCGCCGAGGGCGGCCGAGCCCACCTGTTCGGACGCGGCCGGAACGGCCAGGGAGGATTGAACGCTCATGATGGAAACTCCGTGAGGGATGATCCCTTCGCGTCCTCAAGATGCGTCCGGCTCGCACATTCTTGAAGTTGATATTTCTGAAATGCATTATTCACGATTATGATATTCCAGCAACTCGACCTCAATCTCCTCCGCCTGTTCGAGGCGGTGATGCAGTCCGGCAGCGTCACCCGCGCCGCTTCCCAGCTGGGCCTGACCCAGTCGGCCGCCTCCAACGGCTTGGCGCGGCTCCGTGATGTGCTGGGCGATCCCCTGTTCCTGCGCCGGCCGGGCGGTGTCGAACCCACGGCACGGGCGCGCGAATTGGCCGGCCCGGTCTCCGAAGCCCTGGCCGGGCTCCGTGCCGTGCTGGACGGCAGGGGCGATTTCGACCCCAAGGCGGCGACGGGCGAAGTGGTGATCGGCACTTCCGACCATGCCGAGCTGGTGCTCGGCCCTTGTCTCGCCGCCTTCTTCGAGGCGGAGGCGCCGGGCCTCGCCCTCACCTTCCGCCATTGCGACCGCTCCGATGCGCTGGATCTGGTCGATGCCGGCAAGGTGGAACTGGCCATGGGCGTGCTGCCGGAGCCGCCGGCCCGCATGGTGCGGCAATTCCTGCTGCGCGAGGGCTTCACCGTGCTGATGCGGGCGAGCCATCCGGCCGCGGCGGAGCCGGGCCTCGGCCTCGACTGCTACCTGCGCCATCGCCACCTGCTGGTCTCGGCGGTGGCGAGCCGGACCGGGGCGGTCGACCGCCTGCTGGCGGAGAAGGGCCTAGTCCGGCGCCTCGGCCCGGTCGCCTCCCACCATCTGGCGGCAGGCGCCATGCTGGCGGCGAGCGACCTCTTTCTGACCGTGCCGGACTCGGTCGGCCGCGTGCTCGCCGACGCCTTCCACCTGGTGGCACGGGCGGTCCCCCTCGACCTGCCAGCGGTGCGCCTGGCCGCGACCTGGGCCCGACGGAACGAGGAAGCGCCGCAGCACCGCTGGCTCCGCCATGCGCTGGCCCGGCTGGCGCAGCAGGTCCCCAAGGGATAGGATCCGCCGCCATGACCGAAACCACCCTGACCCAATTGGGCCATGCCGCCACAATACCGGAGAGCCCCGAGGCCGCGGTGCTGGAGCGGATCCCCAATCCGCACCCCGACACCCATTACCTGGTGCGCTTCGTCTGCCCGGAATTCACCTCGCTCTGCCCGGTGACCGGCCAGCCGGATTTCGCCCATCTGGTGCTCGACTTCGTGCCCGACCAATATCTGGTCGAGAGCAAGTCGTTGAAGCTCTTCTTCGGTTCCTTCCGCAATCACGGCGCCTTCCACGAGGATTGCACGGTCGCCATCGGCAAGCGGCTGGTCGACCTGCTGGCGCCGGTGTGGCTGCGGATCGGCGGCTATTGGTACCCGCGCGGCGGCATTCCGATCGACGTCTTCTATGCGACCGGGGCGCCGCCGGCCGGCCTCTGGCTGCCCGACCAGGGCGTGGCCCCCTACCGCGGCCGGGGCTGACATGCCCCGCCCCGCCGAACGCGCCGCCCCCTCGGCCGACGAGATCGAAGCTCGCGTCCTCTACAAGGACAGCCTGATCCTGGTGATCGACAAGCCGGCCGGCCTGCCCGTGCACCAAGGTCCCGGCGGCGGCCCGAACCTGGAGCAATCCTTCGTCCACCTCCGCTACGGCCTGCCGCGGGCGCCGGCCCTGGCCCATCGGCTGGACCGCGACACCACGGGCTGCCTCGTGCTGGGCCGCCACCCCAAGGCGCTGGCCAAGCTCGGCAAGATCTTCGCGGGCGGCCGGGCGGAGAAAGTCTATTGGGCCATCGTCCACGGCCGCCCGCCGGCCGAGGAAGGCCGGATCGATCTGCCGCTCGCCAAGCTGACGCCGAAGCGCGGCTGGCGCATGGCGGTGACACCCGACGGCCAGCCGGCGGTGACCGACTACAAGCTGATGGGCAGCAGCGCCGACGGCACGATCTCCTGGATCGAGTTCCGCCCGCACACCGGGCGCACCCACCAGATCCGCGTCCATGCCGCCGAGATCGGCTGCCCGCTGGTGGGCGAGCCGATCTATGGCCGGCCGGAAGGGGCGGAGCCGCCGGACGAGCCCCTGCACCTGCTCGCCCGCCAGATCACCCTGCCCCTCTATCCCAGCCGCGAGGCGGTCGAGGTGACGGCGCCGCCGCCCGAACACATGCTGGAAGCCCTGAAGGCCTGCGGCTACCGCGGCTGATCGGCGCCGGAGAGCAGGGCGGCCGCGCCGCCCACCCCGGCCCGGAAGGCGTCGTCGAAAGAAACCCCGGCGAGAGACCAGGGCGCAGCCTTGGAATCCGCCAGGGTCCAGGTGGCGCGCCAGCCGAGTGCCGCATCGTCCCAGTCGAGCGTGCCGGTCAGCAGCGCGTCGGCCCCGAGCTTTGCGGCCAGATCCGCCGGCAGGGGCGCCGCCGGATCGAGGCCGAGGCTCACGAGCGCAGCCTGTTCGGGCAGCGCCAGGGGCATGGCGAAGCGCCGCCCGGCATCGTCCAGCGCATCGACCTGGGCCCCCTTGGTGACACCCGGGATCCCGCGGGCGACGATCCAGGCCTGGCCGTCGCGCTTGCTCACGACGACGACACCCAGCACCGGCCGGTCCGCCCCCCAGGGCTTCAGGCCGAGTGCGGCCAGCATGTCCACCACGGTGCCGGCGCGGAAGGTGACGCGAAGGTAATAGGGCCGGTCCCGCGTGCCCTGCTCGTCGCCCACCGGCAGGTCCTTCATACGGTCTTCGTAGGCGATCGATTCGACCGCACCGGCCGCCGCCGGCAGCAGGCCGGCGAGGCGCGGATCATCCGCGAGGCCCGGGCGGGCCGCCACCTTGACCAAGACTTCGGTCAGGCAGATGCCGAGACCGCGGTTCCGTTCCGCCTCGCCCTGGCCGGTCACCGTGGTCTCGCAGCGGGTCAGCCCGTCCATCATCCGGGCCGTTGCCGGTGCCAACGGAACAACGAGGCCGAGGAGGAGCAAGATCGGTACGTGCGGCTTCATGATTCGAGGCATAGCATGAACCCGAAAAAGGGGGAGAAACGGCCGGCGCTGAAACAGATTTGTCACGGTAACGGGGTAGGAATCTGCTTGGCGCCGCGACGTAATGCGCTACGGTTTCTCCGGGCTTTTCGGGCGAAACCGGGCCTTTGATTCGCGGCTCGGGAGGACAAGAGTAGTCAAGAATGCGGAAAAAGCCCGCCTTGCGCCAATATGCTGCCCTGCCCATCGACCTCAGGTCGGGCGAGATGCGGATCATCCTGGTCACGTCCCGTACCACAGGGCGCTGGATCGTGCCCAAGGGGCGGCCGGAGCGCGGCCTTCCGGGTCACGAGGTGGCGCGTCGCGAGGCGTGGGAGGAAGCAGGCCTTCTGGGCACCTGCGCGCACAAGGCGCTGGGCCGCTTCGAGAGCGTGAAGGGCCAGGGACCGGGCAACGTCAGTCCGGCCACGGTTCTGGTCTATCCCTTCCGGGTCGAGGGCCAGCTCGAGGAATTCCCTGAAAAGGGCCAGCGGGAAATGCATTTTGCGAGCTTCCTGGACGCCCTGATGCTGCTCTCGGACGGCGGCTTGATCTCGCTCCTGCTCAAGAACGAGCACCGTCTTATCGATCTTCTGCCGCCACCGAGCCCGCCCGCCGGCTGAACCGCCGGGCGCGCCCTCGGCCAGCCTCCGTCAACCCGCCTTGGCGAAACAGCCGAGGGGGGCGACGCCGTTCACCAGGATGCGCACCAGTTCGGCCTGGCGGGTCACCCCGGTCTTGGCGAACATCGAGCGCAGATGGGCGCGCGCGGTGTTGTAGCGGATGTTCAACTCGGCCGCCGCCTCGTCCAGGCTCTCCCCCTTGGCGAGCTGGGTCGCCAGGGCCGATTCGGCCTGGGTGAAACCGAAGAGCTGTTTCAGGATCGTGGGATCGGCCCGGACGCCGCTCTCGGGATCGCGGATGAAGAGGGTGACCCCGGTACGCGAACGGTCGCCCATCTTGTTGCCGAGACGGATTGCATTGACCACGACGCCGAGATCGCGCGCACCCGATGCGCGGCTGATCGAGAGCGCCTGGGCCGGCGGGCGGCCCTCGCCGTCGGCGATCGCCTGGGCATCGACGAGCGCCGCGCGGATCATGGTCTGGAGCTGGCGGTCGTCCTGCGCCGAAACGGCGCGGATCTGGCCGTTGACCAGGGTCAGGCCGTCGCGCTGCTTCATCAGGTTGCCGGCGATTTCGTTCATCACCAGGATCTTGCCGTTCTCGTCGATGACGAGGCCGCCGACCGCCATGCGGTCCATGGCATCGGCATAGATCTGGTTCACCACCTCGTTCTGCGCGATGCGGGTGCGGATTTCCAGTGCGCGGGCGAAATGGGGGGCGATCAGCGAAATCAGATGCGCCTCTTCCTTCACGAAGGGATCGGCGTCGGTCGCCCGCATGATGCGGATGAAACAGTCGAGATTGTCGAGGCTGCAGACCCAGGCGCCCATGTAATGGTTGATGCCGCCGATCTCCAGCAACTCGTTGAACTTGCCGAATTCGGCCCGGTTCAGCGACAGCCAGTCGTTGATCGTATAGACCTCGCCCAGGCGGGTCTCCACATTGGGCCGGTACTTCTGGTATTCGGTCTCGTATTGCAGGAACTGGTCGAAGGCGATCGGGCCTGCGTTGATCGTCGCTTCCTGGCGAAGCGCCGATTTGGTGACCAGCGACAGGGTGACGAAACGCGCCCCGAGGAATTCGCGGATCAGCTCCAGCGTCTCCTTCCAGGAAACATCTTCGAGCGAGCCCTGATAGATATGGCCGATCAGCAGGCTCAATTGCTCCTGCGACAGACCCCGGGTGCTTTGGTCCAGCATGTCGAACCTCGTCAACATCGAACGCGATCGGGCGAAATGGCCGTCGGGCCATGACCACCCCCCGGCCGTTCGGCGACCGGGCCTTGCTTGCAACACCACCGAACGGAGACCTGCGCCCCCGTTCGAGACTTGAAGGTAGGATCGTGCCGGGCCCGATGTCCGGTGCGCCGTCATCCGTCGAGGTTAGCGGTGTCTGCCGCCAAAATATGGGATCGCCCCATCATTGGCGGGCGGGCCACCGAAGTGCCTCGTGCTCCCTCCGTCTCGCCTCGTCGATCCTCCATTTGGAGGTCGCCGATCGCTTTGTTTGTCGTTCAATGTAGCAGTGCCGAGGAGTGCGAACAATTCTACGAACTACCCGTTTCGGGGGAGACCCTGAGACGTGGTGGAAAATTACTGCACTCCGGATGAAAACATCAGGGGGAAGAGATGGCGGCGATCGAGGCGAGGGGAAGCGTTGCGGAAGCCCGCCCGGTGCTCTGGTGGGCCGCGCTGGGCACGCTCTTCGTCGGTTTCCAGATCTATCTCTTCGCCGCCTGGGCGCTGTCGCCGGGCTTCGCGCCGGTCGATCCCGGGCCCGATCCGCTGCCCGAGTCGAGCCGGCTCGTGATGTGGGGCCTCGGCCTTTCCTTCGGGCTGGCGGCGCTGGCGGGCTTCGGCTGGATCGCGGCGACGGTGCTGCGCGGCCGGCCGCTCCACATCGTCCAGGTGCTCATGGTCGGCTGCGCCTTCTGCCTGTGGCAGGACCCGACCATCGACCTGCTGCGCCCCGTCGCCATGTACAACACCCATTATCCCAACCTGGGAAGCTGGGCCGAGCATATTCCCTGGTGGTTCAGCCCGAACGGCGCGCGCAACGCCCAGCCGCTGATCTTCCAGTCCGCCCTCTATCCGGTCATGGTGCCCATCTGGGTGCTCACCGCTCTCGCCGTGATGGCGGGGATGCGGCACCTGTTCCCCCGCCTGTCCGGTCCCTTCCTGGTGATCGCGGCGCTGGCCGCCATCACCATCGGCCAGACCGGGGCCGAGGTCGCCATGGTGCGGGGCGAAATCTTCGCCTATGGCGGCGTGATCCGCGCGGGCTCCGTCTTCGCCGGCACGCGCTGGCAGTTCCCGGTCTATGGCGCCTTCCTGTGGGCGGTCGGCACGGTCGCCATGGCCTGTCTCCTGTTCTGGCGCGATCCGGACGGGCGCACGATGGTCGAGCGTGGGCTCGATCGCCTCGGTCTCGGGGTGCAGGCGGGCAACCTGCTCCGCTGCCTCGCCTTCGCGGGCGCCGCCAACCTGGCCATCCTCGCCTATTACCTGCCGTTCCAGATGATCTCGCTCTATTCCGATCCCTGGCCGGAGGGCTTTCCGAGCTATTTCATGAACGGCGTCTGCGGCCCCGGCACAGGCTATGCCTGCCCGGATCCCGTGCTACCGGTGCCGAGCAGACATACACCGCCCGGGACGACCGGCTGAAGCCGGTCGCCCCCGTTCCTCTCGGGCCTCAGGCGCCGGCGGGCCACCTCCGTGGCCTTGGGCTCGCGCCAAGGGTGGCGCGGGCGCTCAATGCGCCTGAATTTCCCGGCGGTCTGGATTGCGTCGGCCTGACGCGCCTTTTCCATGGACGGCGGGGACGGCATGAGTAAACTCCGCCCGCCATGACGGAATACGCCGCCCGCGCCCTGCTGCCCGAAGGCTTGCACGACGAACTGCCCCCCGCCGCCGAACACGAAGCGGCGGTGGTCGGCCGTCTGCTCGCCGTCTTCTCCGCCCACGGCTATCAGCGGGTGAAGCCGCCCCTGATCGAATTCGAGGAAAGCCTGGCGAGCGGCCCCGGCGCCGCCCAAGGCACCGCGATGTTCCGCCTGATGGACCCGGCCAGCCAGCGCATAATGGCGCTCCGCGCCGACATGACGGTGCAGGTGGCGCGCATCGCCGCGACCCGGCTGCAGAAGGCGCCGCGGCCGCTCCGTCTCTCCTATGCCGGCCAGGTGCTCCGCGTGAAGGGCACGCAGCTCCGCCCCGAGCGGCAGTTTCCCCAGGCCGGCGTCGAACTGATCGGCGTCCGCTCGACCGCGGCCGATGCCGAAGCGGTGCTGCTGGCGATCGAATCGCTCGCCGCCTGCGGCCAGCCGCGGCCGGTTACCGTCGACCTGACCCTGCCCACCCTGGTGCCGGCGATCGCCGCCGCCCTCGGCCTCGATCCCGCGACCGCGGCAAATGCGCGCGACGCCCTCGACGGCAAGGACGTCGGCGAGCTGGACGCCATCCCCGGCGAAGCGGGCATTCTGTTCCGCGGCCTCCTCGAGGCCGCCGGTCCGGCCGACAAGGCGCTGGCGGCGCTCGCCCGTCTCGACCTGCCGCCGGCCGCCCGGGCCGAGGTCGACGAACTGGCCGCCCTGGTCGAGGCGATCCGCGCCGGCAGCACGGCGCCGACCCTGACCATCGATCCCGGCGAATACCGGGCGCATGAATATCACACCGGCTTCGGCTTCACCCTGTTCGCCGCCGGCGTCCGGGGCGAGCTCGGCCGCGGCGGGCGCTACGACATGGTCGGCCCCGACGGCGGCACCGAGGAAGCGGTCGGCTTCACCCTCTATGTCGATTCGCTGCTGCGCGCCCTGCCCCTGCCGGCGCGGCCGGACTTCGTCTTTCTGCCCTTCGGCACCGACCCCGCCGAAGGCGCGGCGCTCCGGGCCGAGGGCCTGCGCACCGTGGCCGGCCTGGCGCCGGTCGAAGACCCGAAGGCCGAGGCCAAGCGCCTCGGCTGCAGCCATCTCTACGCCGGCGGGACCGTCGTCCCCCTCGGCGCCTGATCCGTTGATCGAGGACTGAACTCATGGCCAATGTCGCAGTGGTCGGCGCCCAATGGGGCGACGAGGGCAAGGGCAAGATCGTCGACTGGCTCTCGGAGCGGGCCGATGTCGTGGTCCGCTTCCAGGGCGGCCACAATGCCGGTCACACGCTGGTGATCGGCAATATCACCTATAAGCTCTCGCTGCTGCCCTCGGGCATCGTCCGGCCGGGCAAGCTCTCGGTCATCGGCAACGGCGTGGTGGTCGACCCCTGGGCCCTGTTCGCCGAGATCGCCCGCCTGGAAGCCCAGGGCGTGAAGATCGGCCCGGACAATCTGATGGTGGCCGACAACGCCTGCCTGATCCTGCCCGTGCACAGCGAGCTGGACGGTTTCCGCGAGGACGCCAAGAAGGGCGGCAGCATCGGCACCACCCGCCGCGGCATCGGCCCCGCTTATGAGGACAAGGTGGGCCGCCGCGCCGTCCGCGTCTCCGACCTCGCCGACCCCGAGACCCTGTCCCGCCGGCTCGACGCGCTTTGCGCCCATCACGATGCGCTGCGCTCCGGCTTCGGCGCCCCGCCGGTCGACCGCGCCGACCTCGAGAAGAAACTGGCCGAGGTGGCACCCCGCCTGCTGCCCTTCGCCAAGCCGGTGTGGCTGACGCTGGACGAGCTGCGTTCGGCCGGCAAGCGCATCCTCTATGAAGGCGCCCAGGGCACGATGCTGGACATCGACCACGGCACCTATCCCTTCGTCACCTCGTCCAACACCGCCTCGGGCCAGGCCGCGGCCGGTTCGGGCGTCGGCCCCAGGGCGATCGGCTATGTCCTGGGCATCACCAAGGCCTATACCACCCGCGTCGGCGGCGGCCCCTTCCCGACCGAGCTGACCGACGAAATCGGCCGCCGGCTGGGCGAGCGCGGCCATGAATTCGGCACGGTGACCGGGCGCGCCCGGCGCTGCGGCTGGTTCGACGCCGTGATGGTGCGCCAGGCCTGCAAGGTCGGCGGCATCGACGGCATCGCGCTCACCAAGCTCGACGTGCTGGACGGCCTTTCCGAACTGAAGATCTGCGTCGGCTACAAGCTGCGCGGCGAAGTGATCCGCCACTTCCCCTCCTCGGCCGGCGACCAGGCTGCGGTCGAGCCGGTCTACGAGATCCTGGAAGGCTGGTCGGAGTCGACGCAAGGGGCGCGCCGCTGGGCCGACCTGCCGGCGACCGCGATCAAATATGTGAAGCGGATCGAGGAATTGATCGAAGCCCCGGTCGCCCTTCTGTCGACCAGCCCGGAACGCGACGACACCATCCTGGTGCACGACCCGTTCCGCGACTGACCTCAGTCGCGTTTGACGAGGCCCCTTCGCGACTGACCTCAGTCGCGTTTGATGAGGCCCCTTCGCGACTGACCTCAGTCGCGTTTGACGAGGCCATAGAGCAGGAGCTGGAGGTGGGCCGCCTTCAGCTTCGAAACCTCGGGCACCGGCACGCCGATCTGCGCCATGATGATGGCCTGGAGCGAGGCCAGGATCGGCGCCGCCAGGATGGCATCCGGGCTCGCCGCCAGGATCGCCGCCGCGTCCGGGCGGAATTCGCCGGTCGCCGCACCCCGGTCGATCACCGACAGGATCAGGTCGGCGCCGCGGTTCGACAATTCGCGGAAGAAGAATTGCGCCAGTTCCGGCACCCGTGACGCCTCGCCCACCATGAGGCGCAGGAATTCGCGCGACTTAGGATTGCCGACGAGATCGTCGTAAGCCCGGTCGACCAGGGTTTCGAGCAGGAAGCGGCCTGAGACGTCCTTGGCTTCCGCGATCATCTTCATGCCGTCGATCAGCGGCAGGAGATGGGCCAGGACCATGGCCTTGAACAGGTCTTCCTTGCCCGGGAAGTAGTGGTAGATCGTGCCCTTCGACACGCCGACCCGCCGCGCCACGTCCTCGAGCCTCGTCGCGGCATAGCCCTTTTCCGAAAATTCGGCGAAAGCCGCCTCGATGAACTGGCCCGGCCGCGCCGCCTTCTGGCGCTGGCGGATCCCGGGTTCGGCGCGTTCGGCCGCCGAGGTGTCGTTCAGGGTCATGGCATTTGCGATAGTCATGGCACTTTTTTTCATTGACCGACGAGTTAGTCAATATACATCTACAGCATTGTCCTGCTGACGCGAGTAACCACCATGGCCAGTCCGAGCCGACGACCGACCCTTCTGCGCCACGGCGCCGCCGCCCTTCTGTGCGGCCTGGCTGCTATGGGTCTCGCCGCCTGCGACCAGCCCAAGGCAGCCTCGCCGGCGGAACGGCCGGTCGCCGCCACGGTCACCACGGTCGCGGTCGAATCGCGTTCACTGACCCGCCAGGTGGTCGCCTCCGGCACCGTGAAGCCCTGGGAAGAGATCGTCATCGGCGCCGAATCCCAGGGCCTCGCCGTGGTCGAGGTGACGGTGGACGAGGGCGACACGGTGACCCAGGGTCAGGTCCTGCTGCGCCTGAACGATGCCGTGCTGAAGGCCCAGTTCGATCAGCAGACCGCCAATCTGACCGCCGCCAAGGCCGCCCTGGCCGAAGCCCAGGCCAATCTCGCCCGCGCCCAGGACCTCCAGGCCCATGGCAACGTCAGCCGGCAGAGCCTGGACGAGCGCCTGGCCGCGCAGCGCACCGCCTCCGCCCAGGTCGCGGTCGCCGAGGCGGCCCTGACCGAGATCAAGACCCGGCTCGACCAGGCGGTGGTGAAATCGCCGGTCGCGGGCATCGTCTCCAAGCGTTCGGTCAACCTCGGCCAGGTGGTCAGCGTGGGCAACGAGCTGTTCCGCGTGATCCGCGACGGCCGCCTGGAACTCAATGCCGAAGTGCCGGAAGTCTCCTTCGCCGGGCTGCACGACGGGCTCGCGGCCCTGGTCCGGGCCGAGGGCCTGGGCGAGCAGGTGCAGGCCAGCCTGCGCCGCCTGTCGCCCACGGTCGACGCGCGCACCCGCCTCGGCATCGCCTATGTCGCCCTGCCCGCCGATTCGGGCCTGAAGCCCGGCATGTTCGCCACCGCGGTGATCGCCCTCGACACCGCACCTGTCCTGGTGCTGCCCGAAGCCTCTGTGGTCTGGCGCGAAGGCCGGGAAGGCGCCTTCAAGGTCGATGCCCAGGGCATCGTCCATTTCACGCCCGTCACCACCGGGCTTCGCCGCGACGGCATGGTCGAGGTCAAGTCCGGCCTCGCCGCCGGTGACCTGGTGGCCTTCCGGGGTGCCGGCTTCCTGGCCGACGGCGACCATGTCGACGTGGTGGAGGCGAAGTCGTGAACGGTCTTTCCTCCTGGTCGATCCGCAACCCGGTCCCGGTCATCGTCCTCTTCCTGGTGCTGACCATCGCCGGTATCGCCGGCTTCATCGAACTGCGTATCAACAACACGCCGGATGTCGACATTCCGGTCGTCATCGTCACCGTGGCCTTGCCCGGCGCCGCGCCGAGCGAGCTGGAAACCCAGGTGACCCGCCTCGTCGAGGATTCGGTCGCCGGCCTCGGTGCGGTCAAGCACATCACCTCGACGGTGAGCGACGGCATTTCCTCGACCACCATCCAGTTCCAGTTGGGCGTCAACCTCGATCGCATGACCAACGACGTGCGCAATGCCGTCGCCGGGATTCGCGACCGCCTGCCGGCCAACGCCGAAGAACCGGTGGTGAAGCAGCTCGACGCCGCGGTCGGCATCCTGTTCACCTATGCGCTGCGCGCCCCGTCCATGACCACGATGGAACGCAGCTGGTTCATCGACAACGACATCGCCAAGGCGCTGCTGGCGGTCAAGGGCGTGTCCTCGGTCACGCGCGAAGGCGGCGTCGACCGCGAGATCCGCGTTCGCCTCGATCCCGAGCGGATGGCCGCCCTCGGCGTCTCGGCGGCGACCGTGTCGCAGCAGCTCCGCAGCATCAATACCAACCTGCCCGGCGGCCGTGCCACCATCGGCACCAGCGAGCAGGTGATCCGCACCGTCGGCGCCGCCACCTCGGTCGAGGCGCTGGCGGCGACCAGCATCAACCTGCCCGACGGCCGCACGGTGAAACTGTCCGACCTCGGCACGGTCGAGGATTCCTTCGCCGAGAGCCGCGCCCGCGCCCGCTTCAACGGCGAGGAAGTGGTGGGCTTCAGCGTCTCGCGCACCCGTGGCACCTCCGAGGTTCACGTCGCCGAAGCGATCCGCCAGGCGCTGAAGGATTTCGCCGCCCAGCATCCGGACATCGAATTCGAAGAGGTGATGTCGGCGGTCGACTTCGTCGTGGAGAGTTACGACGCCTCGGTCGAGGCGCTGGCGCTCGGCGCTTTGCTCGCCGTGCTCGTGGTCTGGTGGTTCCTGCGCGACGGTCGGGCCACCTTCATCGCCTCGATCGCCATGCCGCTGTCGTTGATCCCGACCTTCGCCGTCATGCTGGCCCTGAACCAGTCGATCAATATCGTCAGCCTGCTCGCCCTCTCGCTCACTGTCGGCATCCTGGTCGACGATGCGATCGTCGAGATCGAGAACATCGTCCGTCACATCTCGCAGGGCAAACACCCCTATCGGGCCGCCCTCGAAGCGGCGGACGAGATCGGCCTCGCCGTGGTGGCGACGACCGCGACCATCATCGCCGTCTTCATGCCGGTCGGCTTCATGCCCGGCGTGGTCGGCCAGTTCTTCCAGTCCTTCGCCATCGCCGCCTGCGTCTCGGTCGCCTTCTCACTCTTGGTCGCGCGCATGCTCACGCCCCTGATGGGCGCCTATATGCTGCGGGGCGAGGAGTCCCATCCGCACCGCGAACCGCGCTGGATGAAGCCCTATCTCCACTTCCTCCATTGGTGCCTCGACCATCGCCTGGTCGTCGTGGTCGCCGGCCTCGCCATTTTCGCGGGCTCGATCGGGCTGACCACGCTGCTGCCCAACGACTTCGTGCCGGTCAGCGACCGCGGCCGTTCGGTGATGTCGGTCGAACTGCCGCCCGGCTCCACCCTCGACGAGACCGATGCCGCCGTCCTGCAGCTGACCGAGACGATCCAGCACCGGCCCGAGGTCAAATCGATCTATGTCTCGGTCGGCACCAATACGGTACAGGGAGCGCCGGGCGGCGGCGGCTCCCTGCTCGGCGAAGTGCGCCGCGCCACGGTGACGGTGAACCTGGTCCCCCGCGGCGAGCGCAAGCTGAGCCAGCAAGAGTTCGAGAGCGAAGTGGGCGTGCTGCTCCGCCAGGTGCCGGGGGCGCGCGTCCGTTTCGGCGCCGACGGTTCCTCCGGCGCCAAGCTGCAGCTCGGCCTGGTCGGCGACGATCCGGTCGCGGTGAACGAGGCCGGCCGCCGGCTGGAGCGCGAGATGCGCTCGATCCCGGGCCTCACCAATGTCGCCTCGACCGCCAACCTGGAACGGCCCGAGATCCGCATCGTGCCGAAGCCCGACAAGGCGGCCGCCCTCGGCGTCTCGGCCGAGGTGCTGGCCACCGTGGCCCGCGTCGCCACCCTCGGCGACATCGACCAGGCCTTGCCCAAGTTCAACCTGCCGGACCGCCAGATCCCGATCCGCCTGATGCTGACCGAACAATCGCGCAGCGATCCCGAGACTTTCGCGGCGCTGCGCGTGCCGACCGCCGACGGCGGCTCGGTGCCGCTGTCCTCCGTGGCCGATGTCCAGTTCGGCACCGGCCCTGCGCAGATCTACCGCCTGGACCGCCACAGCTCGGTCGCCATCGAGGCGGAACTGATCGACCTGCCCCTCGGCGTCGCGGCGGAGCGGGTGCACCAGCTCCCGGCCATGAAGGACCTGCCGCCCGGCGTGCGCGAACTGCCGACGGGCGACATCGAGAACCTGGCCGAGCTGATGACCGGCTTCCTGGTCGCCCTGGTGACCGGTGTCTTCCTCATGTATGTCGTGCTGGTGCTGCTGTTCAAAGGCTTCACCTATCCGGCCACCATCCTGACCGCCCTGCCGCTCTCGATCGGCGGCGCCTTCGGCTTGCTGTTCATCACCCGTGAGGCGCTGTCGATGCCGGCGCTGATCGGACTCCTGATGCTGATGGGGATCGCAGCCAAGAATTCGATCCTGCTGGTCGAATATGTCCTGACCCAGCGCCGCACCGGCATGTCCCGGATCGAGGCCCTGATCGAAGCGGCCCACAAGCGCGCCCGGCCGATCGTCATGACCACCGTCGCCATGGGCGCCGGCATGGCCCCGATCGCCGCCGGCATCGGCGCCGACACCGAGTTCCGCGCGCCCATGGCGATCGCCGTGATCGGCGGGCTGATCACCTCGACCCTGCTGAGCCTGGTCTATGTCCCCGTGGTCTTCACCCTGGTCGACGACGTCCAGGCCTGGCTCAGCCGCCACTTCGGCCACGGCCTGGCCCAACGGAGCCGGGAGGCGGAGAGCTACCGCCCCAAGCCCGTCCACCCGGCCCCGGGGGAGTGAGCTCTCACTTCCCCCGGTAGGCGGGCGGGCGCTTCTCCTTGAAGGAGGCGACGCCTTCCGCGGCATCCTCGGTCGCGGCGAGGCGGGCGGTCACCACCGGGAAATCGGCGATCGCGGCGCGCGGGCCTTCCAGCAGGGCGAGGCGGGCGCTGGCGATGCTGGCCTGCACCGCGAGCGGTGCCTGGGCCGCGATTCGCCGGCAGATCGCCAGGGCGGCCTCGACCTCCTGGCCGGCCGGCACGATCTCCTGCACGAAGCCGTAGTCCTTGGCCGTGGCGGCATCGAAATCGTCGCCGGTCAGGATCAGTTTCATGGCATTGCCCCAGCCGGCGCGCTGCGCCATGCGGATGGTGGCCCCACCGTAAGCCATGATGCCGCGCTTCACCTCGAGCTGGGCGAAGCGGCTGTTGTCGGCTGCGACCGCGATGTCGGCCGCCAGGATCAGTTCGATGCCGATCGTGAAGCAGATGCCGGCGGTCGCCACCACCACGGGCTTCACCCGTGCCCTGCCGTTGAGGCCCAGGGGATCGACCAGATGGTCGGGGAACAGGGGCTCGCCCGTCTGCTGGAAGGCCGCCATCTTGGGCAGGTCCAGCCCGCCGGTGAAATGGCCGCCCGCGGCCTGCAGCAGGCCGACCCGGGCCTCGGCCGATTCGTCGAGCGCGCTATAGGCTTCGGCCAGTTCGAGCAGCATCTTCGGGGTGAAGCCGTTCCGCTTCTCCGCCCGGTCGATGCAGATCGAGAAAATGCCGCCGTCGAGCAATTCGGTGGTGATCTGGCCGTCTTCGTGACGCTGGCGCATGCCGGCTCTCCTCCTTATAGTGCCCGGCGATGGTCCACAGCGCCGCCGGCTTTGCAAGCACAGGCGAAGATTGACAGGACCGGACGGTCCCATTATGGTCCGCGCACACCTCGGCGCCCTACGGCGCCGCCTTCGTTTATGGCCGCAGGGCCGGGTTGGTTGTCATGAAGATTGTCAATTCGCTGAAGTCGCTGAAGACCCGTCACCGTGACTGCCGCGTGATCCGCCGCCGCGGCCGCGTCTACGTCATCAACAAGACCCAGCCGCGCTACAAGGCCCGCCAGGGCTGACGCCGGGGCGCGAAGCGGTCGTGCCTGCCGTCGTCTTCGACCTCGGCAAGGTTCTGATCGACTGGGATCCGCGCTATCTCTACCGCCGGCTGTTCGCCGACGAGGCGGCGATGGAGGAGTTTCTCTCCTCCGTCTGCACCATGGACTGGCACAGGAATTGTGACGGCGGCCTGCCCATGGCCGAGAACGTCCGTGCCCTGTCCGCCCGCCATCCCGACAAGGCGGATCTGATCGAGGCCTGGGACCGCGACTGGTCCGCGATGTTCGCCGGTCCGATTCAGGGCAGCGTCGACATCCTGGAGCGGCTTCATGCGCAGGGCGTGCCGCTTTACGCCATCACCAATTACCCGGGCGACAAGTGGGAGCATGGGCTCGCCACTTTCCCCTTCCTCCGCCTGTTCCGCGATGTCGTGGTCTCGGGCAAGGAAGGGCTGACCAAGCCCGATCCGGCGATTTTCGATCTGGCCTGCGAACGTTTCGGCATCCGGCCCGAAGACGCCGTCTTCATCGACGATCTGCCGCACAATGTGGCGGCGGCACGGGCGCTCGGCTTCGATGCCCATCTCTTCACCGGGCCCGAGACCCTGGCCGATTGGCTGGCCGAAAGGGGCCTGCTCGAACCCGTCGCTTAAGCGGATATTAAGCAGGCCCGCCCTATCCCTGGTTGGGGGGGCCGGACCCAATTCCGCGACGGGACGACAATGCAAATGAACCAAGGCGCCGAGGCAGCGCTGATCCGGATTGCCGACGACGTCGGCAAACTGAGCGTCGAAATCGCCGATGTCACGGGCGCCATCGACAAGGCCGCCGCCGACACGGCACGGCAGGCCGATGCCTTCGCCGGCCTGCGCCAGGACGCCCTCGCCCTCGGCACCTCCAACCGCACCATCGTCGATTCCGTCGGCGCCGTCGCGGCCGACAGCCATGCCGCCGCCGAGGCCATGGGCCGGGGCGAGGCCGACGTGCGCGCCTCCCTGGCCGAGATCCGCGGCCTCGTCGCCACCACCGTCGACCTCGCGGCGCAATTGCGCGACCTGCTGACCGCGCTCGAAGGCGTGCGCAAGGTCGCCCGCGGCATCGACGGCATCGCCCGCCAGACCAATCTCCTCGCCCTCAACGCCTCGATCGAAGCGGCCCGCGCCGGTGAGGCCGGACGCGGCTTCGCGGTGGTCGCGGCGGAAGTGAAAGCCCTCGCCCGCTCGACCTCGAGTGCGACCGAGGAGATCGACGCCACCCTGGCCGATCTCGGCGCCCAGAGCGCCCGCTTGGTGAGCCAGAGCGCCGCCGCGGGCGAGCGTGCCGCCGCGGTCGAGCGGGGCACCACCACGATCGGCAGCGCGATCGGCGACCTGGCGCGGCGCTTCGCCACCGTCGACCAGGGTATTTCGGCGATCGCCGGGGCGGCCGACAGTATCGCGGGCCGGATCGACGGTGTGGTCGGCACCATCGGCGCCATGGCCGACGGGGTCGAAACCTCGTCGCAGACGCTGAAAGAGGCCAAGGGGCGCAGCAACGCCGTCCTCGGCATCGCCGAGCAATTGCTCTCCCGCACCCTGGTCCCTGGCGTGGAGACGGCGGATTCCCGCGTGCTCAGCCTCGCCCGCACCGCGCGCGACGCGATCGAGGCCGCTTTCAGTGCGGCCATCGCCCGGGGCGAGATCGCCGAGGCCGATCTCTTCGACGAGAATTACCAGCCGATCGCCGGCACCGATCCCCAGCAGCACATGACCCGCTTCACGGCCTTGTGCGACCGCCTCCTGCCGCCGATCCAGGAACCCCTGCTGAAGGCCGATCCGCAGATCGTCTTCGCCGTGGCGGTCGACCGGCGTGCCTATCTGCCGACCCACAACATGGTCTTTTCCAAGCCGCCGGGACGCGATCCGGCCTGGAACGCCGCCAACTGCCGCAACCGGCGGATCTTCGCCGACCGGGTCGGCCTGGCCGTCGCCCGCAATACCGAAGCCTTCCTGCTGCAGGCCTATCGCCGCGACATGGGCGGCGGGACCGTCGCCCTGATGAAGGACATGTCGGTGCCGATCCGGGTGGCCGGGCGGCATTGGGGCGGCTTCCGCGTCGGTTACCGGGTATGATGGATCCGTTTCCGAGGGGGCCAGTGACGAGTTGGGGGCGTTTGACGTTGCGGCGGGCAGCCGTGGCGTGCTTGCGTCATTCGAATGACGCGGGGTAAGGGCGATGGTGGCTGAACAGAAGCTACAGCAGGCGGCCGGCGATCCGGCGCGCCAGCGGGTCGTCCTGGTGCTGGACGATCACAATGCACTGCGTGAGGAACTGGCCGAATATTTCGCGGCCATGGGCTACCGGGTGATGCAGGCAGGCGACGGGCCCAGCCTGTCGGCGGCATTGCGCCGCCAGCGGCCGGACCTCGCCGTGCTCGACATCGACCTGCCGGGCTGGAACGGGATCGAGATCGCGCAGGCGATGCACCGGCGCGATCCCACGATCCGTATCATCCTGATGACCGGCAACCCCAATTGGGTGACGCCGGCCCTGACCACGCAGTCCGGCGCCTTCGCCGTGGTCGAAAAGCCGATCGACCTCACCCGCCTGTCGCGGGTCGCCAAGGCCGCCCTGCTCTAAGTCACCATTCCGCGACGGTACGGATCACCGGCCGATCGGCCTCGACCGGGGTGATGCCGATGTCCTGCAGCAGATGGGGCGAGGTCGCCGCCAGACGCTGCAGCTCGCGCTGGGTCGCACGCCTCGCGGCATGATTCTCGATCATGCGGCGGAGGCCCAGTCCGGCACGGGCGAGGAAGCCGTGACGAGGGGCGGTGGTGTGGACAATGGCGGTGAACATGGCTTGCATCCGTTACTCTGGACCCTGAATATGATGCCGGGGCACTTTCGCCGCCACGCAGTTCTGTTCATGAACTCATCAGTATTTCTCATGAGGGGGCGCGCCCTGCCATGAGTGGGCGGGGCGGCCTTCCCTCGCTCAACGCGCTGCGCGCCTTCGAGGTCGCCGGGCGACTGATGAACTTTTCGCGCGCGGCGGCGGAACTGGGGGTGACCCAGGGCGCCATCTCGCGCCAGGTGAAGCTGCTCGAAGGACAGCTCGGCATCGACCTGTTCCACCGCAGCGCGACCGGGGTGAGCCTGACCGCCGAGGGGGCCAAATTCCTGCCCGTGCTGACGGAATGTTTCCGCCGCATGGCCGAGGCGGCGGCGGCGCTGCGCGACGATCCCTGGCGCCTGTCGATCGGTGCGCCGCCCAGCTTCGGTATGCGCTGGGTGATGCCGCGCCTGCCGCGCTTCCAGGCCGAGCATCCGAAGATCGACGCACGCCTGACCATCACCACCGACGATATTTCGGAATTGTCCGGCTTCGACGTCGCGGTTCACTACGGGGCAACGCCGCCCCCCGGCCTGTTCGCTCTGAAACTGACGGGCGAGCGCCTGATCCCGGTCGCCGCGCCGCGTCTGCTGAACGGCGACCCGCCGCTCCGGGTGCCGCAGGACCTAGCCCACCACCGCCTGATCGACACGGCGCCCGACCGACGCTACTGGCGGCTCTGGCTCCAGGTCGTCGGGCTCGACCGCATGACGGGCGATACCGCCCAGGTGATCGCCATCCTGGACATGGCGCTGCGCATCGCCGAACAGGGTATGGGGGTCGCCATCGGCGACGTTGCCCTGATCGCCGACGACATCGCGCTCGGCCGCCTGGTGGCGCCCTTCCCGGTCGAAGTGCCGTCCGGCCTGTCCTACTGGCTGGTGGCGCGGCCCGAGGCGCGGGAACGGCCGAAGCTGCGCGCCTTTTTCCGCTTCATGGAGAAGGAGGCGCGGGCAGCGGCCGCCTTGAAGCTGACGCCGCCCGCCAAACAGTGATTATTCCGCCGCGGTGGGCAGCTCGGTGCGGGCGGTGGGCTTCAGGCGGCCGAGACCCTGGGCCAGGCGGCGCCAGCAGCGCTCGCCGGTAGCGCCCTTGCGCCAGACGAGACCGATGGTGCGGCCGGGCGCCGGATCCGGCAGGGGGCGCACGGCGGTGCCGTCGCCGGCGCGGCATTCGGTCGCCACGGCCATGGCGGGCAGCAGGGTGACGCCCTTGCCCCGCCCGACCAACCGGCTCAGCGTGGCCAGCGAGCCGCTGCGGATCGGGCCGCGCTGCTGATTGTCGCCGCAGAGCGCCAGGGCCTGATCGGCCAAGCAATGGCCTTCCTCGAGCAGGAGCAGCGGCCGGCTGGCCAGATCGGCGACCGGCACTTCGGCTTGGGCCGCCAGGGGATCGCCGGCCGGCACCAGGGCCAGGAAGGGTTCGTGGAAGGCCTCGGCGGCTTCGAGATCGCGCCCGAAGGCGCCGTCCGCCGGCAGGGCCAGCAGGGCGGCGTCCAGCGTGCCGGCGCGCAGGCCCGCCAGCAGGTCGGCGGTGCGGCCCTCGGTCAGCTCCAGCCCGTCCGGGGCATAGAGGCCGCCCAATTCCATCACGTCGGGCCCGAGATAGGGTGCCACCGTCGGGATGACGCCGAGGCGGAGCGGCCGGGCCGCGGCGGCGGCGCCCAGCGCCTTCAGGCTCTCGACCTCGCCCAGGATACCGCGCGCCTTGGCGATCACCGCCTCGCCCAGCGGGGTCGGGCTGACGCCGCGGCGCGAACGGGTGAGCACGAGGCCGTCCAGCGTCTGTTCCAGCAACTGGATCTGTGCGGTCATGGCCGGCTGGCTGACGTTCAACGCCGTGGCAGCCTTGCGGAAACTCTGATGATCAGCAACGGCGACCAGATAGCGGAGCTGACGCAGCGAGATCGACATGGCCTTCTTTCCCCCTTTTCGTCCCATATGCGGCGACATCGCCCGATTGCAAGGGGCAATCCGGCAGCCGTGGACCGTCGCTGCCGGATGATTCTCTAACAAACTTGCGAATGACTTGCAATTGCGTTTGCGAAACTCCTAATCTGTCGCCGGACAGACGAAGGGAAAACGTGATGCAGGAGGACGGGGAGATTCGCGTCGCGGCGGTGGCCGGCCCGCCGCCCGAGCAGGAGCCGGCGCTGTCGGACCTGCGCTTCGCCGGCCAACTGGCGCTCTGGGCGCTGCGCCAGGGGCGCGGCCTGTTGGCCGGCGACGCGGCGACGCGCCGCCTGCTGGCGGAAGCCTTGGCGGTGGCTGAGGTGCCGCGGGCGCTGGATCCGCTCGAAACCTTCGTCAGGGTGGTCGCGGCCGGGGCCTGCCGGCCGGTCGAACTGCGCATGCCGGCGACGCGCCGCCTGGGCCGGGACGAGGCCCTGATCCTGCGCGCCCTGGCGGCCTGCCAGTCGGGCCAGGCGGACCTGGCGCAGGGGCTGCTCGAAGCCATGCTGGCGCCGGCCGCGGCACGGGCCGGCATGGCGGCCTTGAGCGCCGTCGGCCAGGCCTTCGCTCTGCAGGGCCTGCGCCTGGCCGATACAACATGCGGCCGGCTGCGCGCCCTGGAGCCGCTGTTCGGCCGGGGCCCGCTCACCGCGCCCGGCCTGGCGCGGCTGCATTAGGGGGCCGCGAGGCTCAGAAGCGCAGGCGGCCTTCCTGGATGTCGGCATAGATGGCCGGCGTCAGGGCCTTGATGCCGCCCAGGTCCGGGTGCCGGATATAGAGCGGATCGGGCACCTTGCCGGGGTCGAAACCGTCCTTCACCAGGTCGACCTTGCGATGCTTGAAGGTGCCGGTCACCTCCATCTCGCCGCGCAGGCGCAGGAAATAGGGCTGGGCGTAGGCCGGCAGGGCCTTGGCGATATGGGCGTCCAAGGCTTCGAGGTCGAGGTCGTCGCTGGCGACCATGCAGGCCATGCCGGCCCGGCCGTCGGTATTCGGCACCTTCACGCCATAGACGTTGACTTCCTGGAGGCCCGGGAAACCCGCCAGGCCCTCCGCCACTTCCGCGGTCGAGACATTCTCGCCCTTCCAGCGGAAGGTGTCGCCGATGCGGTCGACGAAGTAGAAGTAACCTTGATCATCGCGCCGCATCAGGTCGCCGGTGCGGAACCACATGTCGCCCTTGGTGAAGACGTCGCGCAGGATCTTCTTCTCGGTCTCGCTCTTGCCCTTGTAGCCCTCGAAGCGGCCGACCGCCTTCTTCGGGTCCTGGGGGATCAGGCCGATGGTCTCGCCCGGCTCGTCGGGCTTGCATTCGATGCAGAAGCCGTCCGGGCCGCGCACCGGCTGCTCGGTCTCGACGTCGAAGCGGATGATCTTGGTGTTGAACACACGGTCCAGATAGAAGGGGATGCGGCCGATCGCGCCGACCTTGCCGTCGGCGTTGATGAGCGCCACGTTGCCTTCGGTCGCGGCATAGAATTCGATGACGCGCGGAATGGCGAAGCGCTCCTGGAAGGCCGGCCAGACCTCGGGCCGCAGCCCGTTGCCGCAGACGACGCGGAGATGGTGGGCCTTCTCCTTCTTGTGCGGCGGCGTGTTCAGCAGGTAGCGGCACAGCTCGCCGATATACTGGAAGCAGGTCGCCTTGTAGCGCACCACGTCGTCCCAGAACTGGCTGGCCGAGAAGCGCTTGCGCAGGATCACCGTGCCGCCGACCGTGAGCATCGAGCCGACCGCGATGATGCAGCCGGCCGAATGATAGAGCGGCAGCACGCAATACATGCGGTCGTGGCGGGTCGCGTCCATCGCCGCGCCGAAGGCGTTGGCGGCCTGGAGATAGCGGTAATGGCTGATATGGGCGGCCTTGGGATTGCCCGTGGTGCCCGACGTGTAGATGTAGAAGAGATTGTCACGCGCCGTCAGTCGCGGGCGCTTGGCGCGGGGCAGTTCGGTTTCCGGGAAGGCGGCGATCTCGGCGTCGAAATCCTTGGCCCCGGCGATCGGGCCGGCCGCGGCATAGACCGGCGGCAGGGTTTCCAGGAGGCCGCGGACGGAGTCGTAATTCTCGGCGAACTCGCCGTCGATGATGGCGAATTTGCAGCCGGCGACCATCAGGCTGTGGGTGAGCGGCCCGCCGGTCAGATTGGTGTTGATCAGGGCGATGGTCGCCCCCGCCTTGGCGAGGCCGAGCCAGGTGATGATGAATTCCGGCCGGTTGGCCATCATCAGGGCGACCACGTCGCCCTTCTCGACCCCGACCGACTGTGCCCAATGGGCGATCTGATTGGCCCGGGCATCGAGTTCGAGCCAGCTCGTCTCCTTGCCCTCGAAAATGATCGCGGGATGCTTGCGGGCGCGGCGGGCCTGCTGTTCGACCATCTGGACGACCGTATAGGGCCCGTCGAGGCGGATCGCCGCGATGCGGCGCAGTGCCTCGATCATGCTGCGCAGATAACGGACCTCGGTACTGGCGCGCTCGACCACGCCGGTCGGATCGAGCTTGGCGGCACTATCCAGAAATTGATCGAACATGGCGTCTCCTCATCGCCGAGTGCCGCCTTCCTACCCCGTTCCTGGCGTGGGGTCCAGCAGCCTCTTGACATTTTGTCAGTAGTGCGCGGACGCCCCGGCAGGGGCGCCACGGCGACGCAAAGCAACGGGAAACGGGGGCGTTCAGGCGGTGCGCGCGACCGGCACCGACTCGACGTAGAAATGGCGGACGGAGGGTTCGGCCGCCTTCACCGCGGCACCGAGGTCGCGGATCGCCGCTTCGACGTCGTCGGCCGAGAGGCGCGAGGCGAAGTCGAGAGTGACCAGGACGATGACGTCGTTGGGGCCGAAGTGCACGCTCAGGATCTCGCCCACGGCATCGATCCGGTCGTCCGCCGCCACCTTGGCCCGGATCGCCGCGACCACCTGGGGATCGGCGCCCTCACCGATCAGCAGGCCCTTGCATTCGACCGCCAGGATGAGCGCCGTACCGAGCAGCAGGAAGCCGATGACGATCGCGGCGATACCGTCGAACACCGGCATCTGCAGGACCTGGCCGAGCAGGATGCCGACGAGTGCCACCACGAGGCCGGCCATGGCCGCCGAATCCTCCAGCAGCACGGTGACCAGGCTCGGGTCCTTGGTGTCGCGGATCGCCCGCATGATCGACTTGCGGCCCCGGCCCTTGTTGAATTCCTTCAGTGCCACGGTGAAGGAGAAGGCTTCGAAGACGATGGCGGCGCCGAGCACCAGATAGTTGACCAGCGGATCGTGCAGTTCGGCCGGCGGATGCAGCACCGCCTCGATCCCCTCGTAGAGCGAGAGCCCGCCGCCCAGGGCGAAGATCAGGATCGAGACCAGGAAGGACCAGAAATAGAGTTCCTTGCCATAGCCGAAGGGATGGCGGTCGTCCGACGGCCGGGCCGCACGGCCGAGGCCGTAGAGCAGGAGGAACTGGTTGCCGACGTCGACCAGGGAATGGATGCCTTCGGACAGCATGGCGGAGGAGCCGGTCCACAGCGCCGCGCCGAATTTGGTCACCGCGATCCCCGCATTGCCCAGCGCCGCAGCGACGATCGCCTTCTTGGAAGAACCCGACATGCCTGAACCCGCCCCTGTTGCAGCCTATCGGCACTCTAGGAGGTCCGCAGGCGCTTGTGCAGGGGCAGCATGAAAAAAAGGGGGGCGTCGCCGCCCCCCCGATTCCGCCCCCAGGCTTTCGCCGCAGGCGCGATGGCCGGGGCGGCCGGAGCCGCCCCGTCGCATCAGTTGTAGGCGCGCTCGCCGTGTTCGGCGAGGTCCAGGCCCTCGCGCTCGGCATCCGCCGGGACACGCAGGCCGATCACCAGATCGACGATCTTGTAGAGGATGAAGGAGCCGATACCCGACCAGGCGAGCGTCAGCAGCACACCCTTCGCCTGATTGATCACCTGGGTCGCCGTGCCCGGATAGCCGGCCGCGAAGTCGGCGGTCGAATAATCGACGATGCCGGCGCCGCCGAGGGCGGGGTTCACCAGGATGCCGGTCGCGAGCGCGCCGACGATGCCGCCGACGCAGTGCACGCCGAAGACGTCCAGGCTGTCGTCATAGCCGAGCGCGTTCTTCACCGTGGTGACGAAGAAGAAGCAGATCACGGCGACCACGAGGCCGAGGATGATCGAGCCCATCGGGCCGGCGAAACCGGCCGCCGGGGTGACCGCGACCAGACCGGCGATGACGCCCGAGGCGGTGCCGAGCAGGCTGGGCTTGCCCTTCACGATCCATTCGACCATCAGCCAGCCGAAGCCGGCCGCCGCGGTGGCGACGAAGGTGTTCATGGCCGCCAGCGAGGCATAGGAGTTGGACTCGAGGTTGGAACCGGCGTTGAAACCGAACCAGCCGACCCACAGCAGCGAGGCGCCGACCATGGTCAGGGTCAGCGAATGGGGAGCCATCGCTTCCTTGCCGTAGCCGATACGCTTGCCGAGCACGAGGCAGCCCACCAGACCGGCGATACCGGCGTTGATGTGCACCACGGTGCCACCCGCGAAATCGATCGCACCCCAGGTGAAGATCTGGCCGGCCGGGGCCGAATAGGCACTCGGACCACCCCAGAACCACACCATGTGGGCCATCGGGAAGTAGATGAAGGTCACCCACAGGGCGACGAAGACCATCAGGGCCGAGAACTTGATGCGTTCGGCGAAGGCGCCGACGATCAGGGCCGGGGTGATGCAGGCGAAGGTCATCTGGAACATCACGAAGCTGAGTTCCGGCACCGCGACGCCCTTGGTGAAGGTCTCGGACAGCGTCGTCGTGTCGACGCCGGCGAGGAAGGCCTTCGACAGGCCGCCGACGAAGAGGTTCATCGAACCGCCGTCGGTGAAGGCCATGCTGTAGCCGTAGAGGCACCAGATGATCGCGACCATGCAGACGATGGCCAGGCACTGGGTCAGGACCGACAGCATGTTCTTGGCGCGGGTAAGGCCACCGTAGAACAGCGCCAGGCCCGGCACCGACATCATCAGAACCAGGACGGAAGAGAGCAGCAGCCAGGCATTGTCACCCTTGTCCACGGTCATGGCGGGCGCCGCGGCGGCAGCATCGGCGACCGGAGCCGCGGCAGTGGCCGCATCGGCCGCGGGCGCCGCCGCATCCTGCGCGAAGGCCGCGAGTTCAGGCACCGCCAGCGCAGCACCCGCCACCCCGACCAGGAGCGGAAGTTTCCAGTTGAGCTTCATGGGAAGGACCCTCTCGTCGGAACTCAGAGCGAATCCGGGCCGGTTTCCCCGGTGCGGATACGGATGGACTGCTGCAGGTCGACGACGAAGATCTTGCCGTCGCCGATCTTGCCCGTGTGGGCGGCCTTCTGAATGGCTTCCACGACCTGCTCGACGATCTCGTCGGCGACCGCGGCCTCGATCTTCACCTTGGGCAGGAAGCTCACGGTGTACTCCGCACCGCGGTAAATTTCGGTGTGGCCCTTTTGGCGCCCGAAACCCTTCACTTCGCTAACCGTGAGCCCAGGCACGCCAACAGCGGCCAGAGCTTCGCGCACGTCATCCAGCTTGAACGGTTTGATGACGGCCATCACGAGTTTCATGGTGTTCCCCTCACGATTGACCTCAGGTCGCGCCGGCCCCGACCACGCCAAGAAGGCGGAGGCCGGACACGCCACCCGAGCCCCCCTGACTCAAGAACCATGCCAAGAGGTACGGGGGGCGGGTTGCCGCCTTCCAAATCGGCCCGGCGCCCTGGAATGATCGCCGCAATTCGGACAAATTGCTGCACAAAAGACCAGCAATGCACAAAAAACACGCAACATACGTTTGGGCCGATCCCCCAACCTCAGGCCAAACTCCAGTGGCGCCGCGGCCCGTGGCCGATTAGCTTCCGGCCATGTCCACAGACCGCAAATTCCCCGGACGGGATCGCCCCGAGGGCGGCAACCGCCCCGCCCCCCACACGGCCCGGCGCCCGTTCCGCCACCCGCGCCCGAAGCCCGAGGCCGAGATCGCGGCCGCCGCGCTCGACGCGCTGATCGCCGTCGATTCCGGCCGCGCCGCCGACCGCGTGCTGAAATCCGCCTTCGACCGGCGCAAGTGGCAGCCGCCCCAGCGCGCCCGGATCGCCCGCCTGGTGTTGGGAGTCGCGCGCAACCGCGGCCAGCTCGACTGGTGGCTCGATCACGTCGGCTGCCGGGCGCAGTCCCTGTCGCGCCTGGTCGCCGCCCTCACCCTGCTCGAAGGCGCCGACAAGTCGACGGTGCGCAAGCACCTGCCCGATTTGCCGGCACCCGAGACCAAGGCGATGGAACAATTGATCGGCCGGAGCCTGAGCCACCCGGACCAGCCGGCCGCGGTCCAGGCCAATCTGCCCGGCTGGCTGATGCCCCATTTCGAGCGCCGCTTCGCCGCCCGCCTGGTGCCCGAGGCGGCGGCACTGTGCGGCGAGGCCGGCCTCGACCTCCGCGCCAACAGCCTGAAGACGACGCGGGAGGGTGCCATCGCGGCGCTGGCCGAAGACGGCATCATCGCCCAGCCGACGCCGCTCTCCCCCGTCGGCCTCAGGGTCGAGGGGCGGCCGCCGATCGCGCGGACAAGGGCCTGGCGCGAAGGCTTGGTCGAAGTGCAGGACGAAGCCTCGCAGCTCGCCGCCCTGCTGCTCGGCGCCCGGGCGGGCGAGCGGGTGCTCGATCTTTGTGCGGGCGCCGGCGGCAAGACCCTGGCGATCGCCGCCGCGATGGAGAACAAGGGCCGCCTGATCGCCACCGATGCCGACGAGCGCAGGCTCGAGGAAGCGGTCACCCGCCTGCGCCGGAACGACGTCCATAATGTGACGCGGCGCGCCGTCGGCGCCGAGGGCGATGCCTGGCTGTCGCGCCACAAGGGCGGCTTCGACCGCGTACTGGTCGACGCGCCCTGCACCGGCACCGGCACCTTCCGCCGCAACCCGGACGCCAAATGGCGCTCCAGCCCGGAGGAACTGACCCATCTGACGGCGCTCCAAGGGAAACTGCTGGCCCGTGCCGCGGCCCTGGTGAAGCCGGGCGGCCGCCTCGTCTACGCCACCTGTTCGGTCCTGGCCGAGGAGGACGAGGATCAGATCGACGCCTTCCTGGCCGCCCATCCCGAGTTCCGCCCGGTGCCCCTGGCCGAGGCATGGGCCGCGGTCGGCTCGCCCCGGCCGGCGCCGGTCGCCGGTCCCTATCTGCTGCTGAGCCCGGCCCGGCATTCGACCGACGGCTTCTTCGCCGCCGTGCTGGAACGCCAAGCCGCCGCATCATGAACTATCGCCACGCGTTCCACGCCGGCAATGCAGGCGACGTCCTGAAGCATCTGGTGCTGGCCGCCGTGCTGGAACGCCTGAAGGCCAAGCCGGCGCCGATCACCGTGCTCGACAGCCATGCCGGCGCCGGCCTCTACGAACTCGACGAGGCGGGCGGCGAATGGCAGCAGGGCATCGGCCGGCTGGCCCGCCACCCGGCCCCGACCTGGCCGGCGGTGGCCGGCCCCTATGCCGCCGTATTGGGTGACGACTGGAGGCTCTATCCGGGCTCGCCCCTGGTGGCGCTGCGTTGCCTCCGCGAGCAGGACCGCCTGATCGCCTGCGAGACCGAAGCCGAGGTGGCGGACGACCTGGCCGCGGCGATCGGCCGCGACCCCCGCGCCGCGGTGCACCGGCGCGACGGTTGGAGCGCCTTGCGCGCCTTCCTGCCGGTCAAGGCCGGACGTGCGGTCGTACTGATCGACCCGCCCTTCGAGGCGGCGGGGGAATTCGACCTCCTGGCCCGCCATCTGGTCGAGGCGGCCAAGCGGGCCTCGACCGCGATCGTGATCGGCTGGTATCCGGTCAAGGGCCGGGCCGCCGCCGACCGCCTGCACCAGGCGCTGCGCGGGGCCGGCGTGGCCAAGACCCTGGCGGTCGAATTGCTGACCCAGCCGGACCATGATGCTACGCGTTTCGCGGGCTCGGGCCTGATCGTGATCCGCCCGCCCTGGCAGCTCGACGAGGCGCTGGCGGCGGACCTGCCCGGCCTGCTCGCCCTCATGGGTTACGCCGGCACGGGTTCGACCCGGATCGAATGGCTGACCGGCGAAATGCAGGCGGAAGACTGAAGGCCGGCGCCGCCTCGCCGAAACGTCCTGTCGGGCGGCCGGTACGACGGCCTTCGGGGCGTCAGTCCTTGGTTTCTTCCGGTTCGGCCTTCTTGGCGATACCGTCGAGCTGGCGCTGCATGGCCTCGATCTGGGCACGCAACGCGGCGATCTCGCCCTCGCCCGAGGTGCCCGGGGGAGATGCCGGAAGTTCCTCTATCGCGCCGCCCTCGCCGGTCGCGGCGCGCAGGGCGGCGAAGGGCGAGAAGGCGCGGATCGCGCGCTCGAACAGCTGGAAATTCTGCCGTGCCAGTTCCTCGAAGGTGCGCAGCGGATTCTTGCCCGAGAACGCCTCGGTGATCACGCTCTTCACTTGTTCCTGGTTCTTGGCGAAACTCTCCATCGAGAGTTCGAGATAGTTGGGCAGCACGCCCTGGAGCTGGTCGCCGTAGAAGCGGATGAGCTGGCGCAGGAAGCGGATGGGCAACAGGTTCTGCCCCTTGCCTTCCTCTTCGAAAATGATCTGGGTGAGCACCGAGCGGGTGATGTCGTCCCCCGTCTTGGCGTCGTAGACGACGAAGTCCTCACCGTTCTTCACCATCTGGCAGAGGTGGTCGAGGGTGACGTAGCTCGAGGTCGCCGTATTATAGAGCCGCCGATTGGCGTACTTCTTGATGGTGACGGGAGCCTCGCCGGTCGGTTTTTTTGCCACAGCCGTGCCATTCTTTTCGAGGGACGTTGCCGCATTCTCGCTTGTTGCGGTGCCGAGATGCAAGCCCTCGCTGCGCAGCATGGCGCGTTGCAGACCCACGACTAATTTCTCGTTTACCGCGGTGGAGCGGTCATGCAATGTGGCGCCGCGACGGCCTGACGCCGCCGTCAGACCAGATTTCCAAAGGCGCCGTAGGCTCGCGGTGCCCAAGCATTCCGGGAGTGAACCATGACCGACGTCGTCATCGTCGCCGCCGCCCGCACTCCGGTCGGCTCCTTCAACGGCTCCTTCGCCGATGTTCCTGCCCATGTCCTCGGCCAGACCGTGATCACCGAACTCCTGAAGCGCAGCGGCGTCGCGGCGTCGGATGTCTCGGAAGTGATCCTGGGTCAGATCCTGTCCGCCGGCCAGGGCCAGAACCCGGCCCGCCAGGCCGCGGTCAACGCCGGCCTGCCGGTCGAAGTGCCGGCCTGGGGCATCAACCAGCTCTGTGGTTCGGGCCTGCGCGCCGTGGCGCTGGGCTTCCAGGCGGTGAAGAACGGTGATTCGGCGGTCGTCATCGCCGGCGGCCAGGAGAGCATGAGCCAGGCTCAGCACGCCGCCCACCTGCGCACCGGCACCAAGATGGGCGACATGAAGCTCGTCGACACCATGCTGAAGGACGGCCTGACCGACGCCTTCTACGGCTATCACATGGGTGTCACGGCCGAGAACGTGGCGCGCCAGTGGCAGCTCACCCGCGAGGAGCAGGACGCCTTCGCCCTCGCCTCGCAGAACAAGGCCGAGGCCGCCCAGGTGGCCGGCAAGTTCAAGGACGAGATCGTCCCCGTTACCATCAAGACCCGCAAGGGTGACATCGTCGTCACTGAGGACGAATACATCCGCAAGGGCGCCACGATCGAGATGATGGCCAAGCTGAAGCCCGCCTTCGACAAGGAAGGCACGGTGACCGCCGGCAACGCCTCGGGCATCAACGACGGCGCCGCCGCGGTCGTCCTGATGAGCGCCGAAGAAGCCAAGAAGCGCGGCCTGAAGCCGCTCGCCAAGATCGTCTCCTGGGGTCAGGCCGGCGTCGACCCGAAGATCATGGGCACGGGCCCGATCCCGGCTTCGCGCGCCGCGCTGAAGGCGGCCGGCTGGACCGTCGCCGACCTCGACCTGATCGAGGCCAACGAAGCCTTCGCCGCCCAGGCGCTGGCCGTGAACAAGGACCTCGGCTGGGATACCTCGAAGGTCAACGTGAACGGCGGCGCCATCGCCCTCGGCCATCCGATCGGCGCTTCGGGCGCCCGCGTCCTGGTCACCCTGCTGCACGAGATGCAGAAGCGCGACGCCAAGAAGGGCCTGGCCACGCTCTGCATCGGCGGCGGCATGGGCATCGCGCTGACGGTCGAGCGCGAATAATCGTCTCTGTCTTGCGTTCCGGCCGGGGGCGGGCCCCGGCCGGCACCTTTCGTCTAATCTAGGGCATTGGAGGAAAACATGGCTCGGGTTGCGGTCGTTACCGGCGGCACGCGCGGTATCGGTTGCGCGATTTCGGTCGCGCTCAAGGACGCTGGCTACAAGGTCGCGGCGAATTACGCCGGCAACGACGAAGCGGCCGCCAAGTTCAAGGAAGAGACCGGCATCGACGTCTACAAGTGGAACGTTGCCAGTTTCGCGGAATGCAAGGAAGGCCTGGCCGCGATCGAAGCCGAACTCGGCCCGATCGACGTCGTCGTGAACAACGCCGGCATCACCCGTGACGCCGTGCTGCACAAGATGAGCCCGGAGCAGTGGAACGCGGTGATCGACACCGACCTGACCTCGCTCTTCAACATGTGCCGCAACGTGATCGAAGGCATGCGCGAACGCGGCTTCGGCCGCATCGTCAACATCTCGTCGATCAACGGCCAGAAGGGCCAGATGGGCCAGACCAACTATTCGGCCGCCAAGGCGGGCCTGATCGGCTTCTCCAAGGCCCTGGCCCAGGAAGGCGCCTCGAAGGGCATCACCGTCAACGTGGTGGCGCCGGGCTATATCAACACCGAGATGGTCGCCGCCGTGCCGGAACCCGTGCTGGCCAAGATCATCGGCCAGATCCCGGTGGGTCGCCTCGGCAAGGCGGAAGAGATCGCCCGCGCGGTCACCTTCCTCGCTTCGGACGACGCCGGCTTCATCACCGGCGCCACGATGACCGTCAACGGCGGCCAGTATTACGCCTGATCCCACATGACGCATGAGACGACGCGCGGCCCGAAAGGCCGCGCGACGCTTTTCGGGGCCGGCGCCATCGCACTCTGGTCCGTGCTCGCCGTGCTCACCGCCTCGGCCGGCGAACTGCCGCCCTTCGAGATGACCGCGATCACCTTCGGGATCGGCGGCCTGCTGCTCGCGGTCGCCAACGCGCTCCGGGGTGAAGGTTTCGCACCCTATCGCCAGCCCTGGCCGGTCTGGGCGGTCGGGATCGGCGGGCTGTTCGGCTATCACGCACTCTATTTCACGGCGCTGACCTCCGCCCCGCCGGCCGAGGCGAGCCTGGTCTGCTACCTCTGGCCGCTGCTGATCGTGCTCGGTTCCGCCCTGCTGCCGGGCGAGCGGCTGCGCCCGAACCATGTGATCGGCGCCCTGCTCGGCCTCGGCGGCGTCGCCTTCCTGCTCGGGCCCAAGGCGCAATTCTCGTTCGATGCCATGGGCGGCTATCTCGCGGCGCTGGCCGCGGCCGTCACCTGGGCGGCCTATTCGCTCGCCTCGCGCCGCTTCGCCGGCGTGCCCAGCGCCATCGTCGCCGGCTACGCCCTGGGCACCGCCGTGCTCGCGGCGATCGCCCATTTCCTGTTCGAGAGCTGGGTGCCGCCCGCCGGCTTCGGTGCCTGGGCGGCGCTGGCCGGCCTCGGCCTCGGGCCGGTCGGGGCCGCCTTCCTGGTCTGGGACATCGGCATGAAGCGGGGCGACCCGCGCCTGCTCGGCGCACTCGCCTATGCCGCCCCTCTGGTCTCGACCCTGATCCTGGTCGCCACGGGCAAGGCGGCGGCCAGCCTCGGCCTCGGCGTCGCCTGCGTGGCGATCACCGCGGGCGCCGTGCTGGCCGGCCGCAAGGCGCCGGCCTGAGCGGCCTCAGTCCTTGTTCTCCATCATATAGGCGAGTTCGACCACCTTCCGCATGATGACGTCGCGGACAGGTGCGGTGGCTGCCACCTCGGCCCAGGCATGGGCGAAGCAGAGCAGCCAGCCGTCGCGCTCCTCCTTGCCGATCGAGAAGGGCAAGTGGCGGGCGCGCAGCATGGGATGGCCGTATTTCTCGGTATAGAGGGGCGGGCCGCCCAGCCAGAAGCTCAGGTAATCGAACAGTTTCGCGGCACTGCCGGAGAGATCGGCCGGATGTACGTCGCGGCACGCCTTGGCCTGGGGCAGCGTATCCATCAATTCGTAGAAGCGGTCGACCAGGCGGCGCACCCCGGCTTCTCCGCCGATCTGTTCATAGGGCGTGCTGGTGACCGTTGCCTGTTCCATCTCGATCTCTCCCGGTTTCGGGTCCCTATAGCAGATGGCGGGGGCGCCGCCCCTGCTCCATTCGTCGCAGCGGATCAGGCGAAACTGTCGATCACCAGCCAGATGTTGGCGGCGCTGATCGCCCCGAAAAGCAGCCAGGCGACCAGCGCCACCGGCTTCGCCGTGACGAAACCGCCCATCAGCCGGCGGTCGCCGGTCACCCGGATCAGCGGATAGATGGCGAAGGGCAATTGCAGCGACAGCACCACCTGGGTCAGCACCAGGAGCTTGCCGACCGCGCCCTCGCCCAGCCACAGGATGCCGATCAGGGCCGGCACGATCGCTGCCACCCGGGTGATCACCCGGCGCTGCCAACAGGGAATACGCAGCTTCATGAAACCTTCGAGCACGATCTGCCCGGCGATCGTGCCGGTGAAGGTCGAGCTCTGCCCCGAGGCGAAGAGGGCGACGGCGAAGAGCACGCCGGCCGCCGCCGCCCCGGTCAGGGGTTCGAGCAGACGGTGGGCGTCGGCGATGTCGGCGACGGCCGTATTGCCCGCGGCATGGAAGGTCGCCGCCGCCAGCATCAGGATGGCACCATTGACCAGGGCCGCGAGCAGGAGCGAGCCGATGGTGTCGAGCCGGGCGAAGGCCACCGCCGAACGGATCGCCGCCGGTCCGGTGCCGATCCGCCGGGTCTGCACGATCGAGGAATGGAGATAGAGATTATGGGGCATCACCGTCGCCCCCAGGATGCCGATCGCGGCATAGAGGGCGCCCGGCTGGCCGAGCCGGGCGACATCGGGCACCAAGCCCGCCGCCGCCGCGGCGCCGTCCGGTCGGGCCAGCACGAGTTCGATCAGGAAGCAGGCCCCGATGGTGGCGACCAGACCGAGCACGATCGCCTCGACCTCGCGGAAGCCCTGGCCCTTGAGGCCCAGCACGAGGAGCATGTCGAGGGCGGTGAGCACGACGCCCCAGGCCAGCGGCAGGCCGAAGAGGAGATTGATCGCCAGCGCCGCCCCCAGGACTTCGGCGACGTCGGTGGCGACGATCGCCGCTTCCGCCATCAGCCAGAGGAAGATCCGCGCGGTCTTGCCATAGCGCGCGCGGCAGGCCTGGGCGAGGTCGACGCCGGCGACGATGCCGAGGCGCATGGCCAGTGTCTGCAACAGCATGGCGGCCAGGCTGGAGAGCGCCACGACGAACAGGAGGTCGTAGCCATAGGCCGAGCCCGCCTCGAGATCGGTCGCCCAATTGCCCGGGTCCATATAGCCCACCGCGACCAGGAGGCCGGGGCCCGCGAAGGTCGCCAGCCGCCGCCCGAGCGAGGCATTGGGCGGGATGACGACGGTTCCCCGCACTTCACCGGGGCAGAAGGGGGCGGTCGCCACGCGGGGCAGGTGGAGGGTTCGGGCAAGGCGGTCCAGCAGCATTCCCGATATATGGCAGGCGCCACCGGGCTTGCCCAGCCCGAGGCACCCGGCAAAATCTGCCCGGCAAATTCGGCCGGGTCGGCAATTTTTGCCGACCTCCCTGGGCAAAATCTACCCGGCAGGAGTCAAAACATCCGCCCAAAATGGCGGTAATCTGCGGATATCACCAATCCGGTTTGATTGGCACGTTCGGTGCATTGCATTGAGCGGAGCCCAGAAGGGCTTCGACATCGGGACCAGAAGGACCATAGAACATGTCTGACATTCGCCTGACCGCGACCTCGCGCACCAATCTCCTCTCGCTGAACGAAACGACCAGCCTGGCCAACCGGACGCAGAACCGTCTGTCGACCGGCCTCAAGGTCTCGAGCGCGATCGACGACGCGACCGCCTATTTCGCCTCCAAGTCGCTCTCCGACCGCGCTGCCGACCTGACTTCGCGCAAGGACGATATCGACCAGGGCATTTCCTCGCTGAAGGCCGCCTCGAACGCGACCGACTCGGCGGAAAAGATCCTGAAGCAGATCAAGGGCGTCGCGATTTCGGTGAAGACCGCGGACGACACCACCAAGGCCGACCTGACCAAGCAGTTCACCGACCTCCTGAGCCAGCTGAACTCGCTCGTCAACGACGCCTCCTACCAGGGCACCAACCTGGTGAACAGCACCGCTGCCACGCTGACCGTCCAGTTCTCTGAAAAGACCACTGCCTCGCTCACCGTGACCGGCCGTGACCTGCGCGCCGGTGCCCTGCTCACCGCGGCCAACGGCGGCACCGTCGGCGGCGCCAATGCCTCGGCCGTGTTCAGCCTGCTGATCGCCGCCGCCGGCACCACGGGCAAGAGCTTCACCAACATCAAGGCCTCGAACCTGGTCAAGGTCATCGACAAGCTGACCGGCTTCCTCGACGGTGCGGTCTCGACGGTGCGTGCCGCAGCCTCGAACCTCGGCACGAACATCACTCTGCTGCAGACCCGCTCGGACTTCACTGCGGCCTACGCCGAGTCCCTGTCGGCCGGTTCGGACAAGCTGACCCTCGCCGACCTCAACACCGAAGGCGCCAACCTGGTCGCCCTGCAGACCCGCCAGCAGCTCGCCCTGAAGGCGCTGAGCTTCGCCGGCCAGAGCCAGCAGGCGATCCTGTCGCTGCTCCAGTAAGCAGCGGCTTCACGGCACTCCGGGAGGGGGCGGCTTCGGCCGCCCCTTCTTTTTTTCGTTTTACCGGGAATTAAGGAAGACGGGCACACTCTCTCGCTGTCGAACAGCCCGGAGTATGCCGCGTGCCCCTCAAGCTCACCCTGGCGCCCGAAGAGAAGATCATCGTCAACGGCGCGGTGCTCACCAATGCCGGCAGCCCCGCCACGCTCACGGTGCTGAACCAGGCTCAGATCCTGCGCGGCAAGGACATCCTGACCGAACAGGATGCGACCTCGCCGGCGACCCGCGTCTATTACGTCGTCCAGTGCGCCTATCTCTTCGCCGACCACGCCGCCGACTATCTGAAGGCTGCGGCGAGTTTCCTCGACGACTATGCGACCGCGGCGCCGAGCGGCGCCCCCATCGTCTCCAAGATCAAACAGCAATTGGCCGACGGCACCGTCTATCAGGCGCTGCGCAGCGCGAAGAAGCTGCTGGCCCACGAGAAGGAGGTTCTCGCACATGTATCCCACGCAGCGCCGACCCGCCTATAGCAAGGCCCCGCCGGAAGGCGACCCCCGCCGCACCGAGGGCTGGGCCCTGACCGAGGCGGCGCGGCGCTTGTCCGAGGCACAGCGCAACCCCGAGAATGCCGACGCCTTCATGGACGCCGTGCGCCGCAACTGGCGCCTGTGGACCATTTTCCAGGCCGGTGTCGCCTCGCCCGACTCGCCGATGCCGCCGGACCTGAAGGCCAATGTGCTGTCGCTGTCCAATTTCATCGACCGCCACACGGTCGGCATCCTGGCCGACCCGACGCCGCAGAAGCTGGACATCCTGATCCGCATCAACCGCGAGATCGCGGCCGGCCTGCTGGCGACGCCCGCCGACGCGGCGCCGACGCCGGCCACCCCGGTCTCGACCCCGCCGGCGCCGAGCGGCGGCATCAACCAGTCGGTGTGACGCCGTGACGAGTCTCACGCCGCTGGCCGCCGTTCCGGCCCGGGGGATCGGCGCCGACCTGTCGATCGCCCCCTTCGTCGCCGACGTCGTGCCCCTGGTCGATTCGGGCGACCTCGAGGCGGCGATCGAGAGGATCGAGCAACGCCTGGCCGGCCGGCCGGAAGACGCTGCCGCCCTGCTCGCCATGGCCTATGTCGCCTTCCGTGCCGATCAGGTCGTGGTGGCGCTCGACGCCCTCGCCCGCGCGCTCGACAGCGCGCCGGGCAGTGCCGCCATCGCCGATTCCCTGGCCGCCTTTTACGCCCTCGCGGGCGAAGTAGCGGAAGCCACCTATTACGCCAAGCTGGCGCAGGCCAACGGCCTCGGTGACGGCAAGGCGGTGGCCCGGCCGGCCGGCTGGCCCGCCTTCGCCGACGCCTTCCTGGCGATACGCGATCGCCCCTTCATGGCGCGCGGCATCGAAGCCCTGAACCAGGGCAAGATCGAGATCGCGCTCCGCCTGCTCGAAACCCAGGCCGCCTTCAGCCCGAACGACGGCGAGACCCAGCGCGCCCTGGGCGACGCCCTGGCCGCGGCCGGACGGCCCCGCGCCGCCGCCGACGTGCTCGCCCGCTTCGCGGCCAATGGCACGGCGGATGCCTTCGACCTCGCGCGGCTCGCCCGCTATCTCGCGCTGGCCGGCGAATTCGCCCCCCTCGAAGGCATCCTCGAAGAAGCCCGTGCAGCCGCGGCCGCAGAGCCCGAGGCGGCACCGGAAGTTGCCTGCGCCCTGCTCGCCGCCGCCGTGCTGGCGCCCGGCGACCCGGGCCGGCCGGCGCGTGCGGCGGAGACCGCGGCCGCGCTGCTGGAGTCGGCACCCGTCCTGGTGGCGCCGGGATCGGACCTGCCGGAGCGGCCACGCATCGGTGTGCTGGCGACCAGTCTCGGCCAGGACGGCGACGCCGAGACCATATCGGTCCTGGCGCGCGGCCTGCGCGAGATCGGCGCCGGCGGCATCGTCCTGTTCGGTGCCGGCCCGATCGAGGCCGAGCACAACGCCCTGCTCCAGGGCATGGTCGAGCGCTATGTCGACGCCGGGGCGACCGACGGCGCCACCCTGGCCTATATGGTGGCCGGCGAAGGCGTGGACCTTCTGCTGGATGCCGGCGGCCTGGCCGCGCCGATCCATGCCGTCGCCATGGCGCATCACCCGGCCGGCCGCTGCCTGGCCTGGCTGAGCGCCCCCTGCGACCTGCCCTGGACCGACGGCCGGGTGGCCGGAACGCCCGCCCGGCTGGACCGGATCGAACGGCCGGCGCGACCGGAAGGCCCGCCGACGATCGGCGCCGATATCACCCCCGGCCAGCTCCACGACGATTTCCTGGCCGCCCTGGCCGCCATCCTGACGCGCGTGCCCGATGCCCGCCTGGCCCTGCACGACCGCGAGTTCAGCCATCCCGA
>Ga0265297_10001183_pt1 | contig 63676 bp, 57 predicted proteins | sample Munlanlwell13791_FD_192502 | JGI IMG/M metagenome (GOLD analysis project Ga0265297, IMG submission 192502) | Leachate microbial communities from a municipal landfill in Southern Ontario, Canada - Leachate well 137-91 | ecosystem: Engineered > Solid waste > Landfill > Unclassified | place... | reverse complement strand
ATTGGCGCTTTAACAGGTGCTGGTGTTGGTGCTGCTCTTGGCAGTCAGATCGGTGGCGGCGGAACGGCTCACGCCTTGGGAGCTGCAGGTGGAGCTGTTGTCGGTGGTTTAGCAGGACACGCCGTTGGTAAAAGTATGGAGAAAAAATAATAGCAATTTAGATATTTTCCATGAAACAACAACTACGCCAGGGGAAACTTCCAACGGTCTTATTGCGAAAACTCATACAGTTTTTGCCTGTAGCTGATCGGTCTTTGATAATTCCACCTGGCGTAGGGTTGGATGCTGCTGGTCTTGAAATCGGTAATCGTTTAATTGCTGTTACAACAGATCCTATTACTTTTGCTACCGATAATATTGCTGCATATAGTGTTGCCGTCAATGTTAACGATGTTGCTTGCTTAGGCTGCCATCCACGTTGGTACTCTGGCGTGTTGATGTTACCTTATGGTTCGAGTGAGACGTTAGTTGAAAATATTTGGACGGAACTAGCGCGAGAGCTACAACGCTATGGGATAACGTCTGTGGGTGGACATGTCGAAGTTACTAAAGCTGTAAATGTTCCGATTTTAGTTGGACAAATTATTGGTGAGGCTGTGCGTGACGAATTATTAGATGCGCGCAATATTTCGCCAGGTGATCAAATACTTTTGTGCCAAGCTATAGCTGTAGAAGGAACCTCTTTGTTGGCTCAAAAAAGAGCCTCAGAATTATCGTCAATATTGGATGTTGACAATATAAATAAAATACAAAATTTTTTATGGAATCCTGGGATATGTATTTGGCCGTATGCAGAAAAACTTTTTTCTATTCCAGATTTAGTTGCATTACATGATCCTACAGAGGGCGGTATAGCTACTGCTTTACATGAATTAGCTGACGTTGCAGGATGCGGTTTAGTGGTTGATTGTGAAAAAATATCAGTACTTCCAGAAACAAAGCAGTTCAGTCAATTATTCAATTTTGATCCTTTAGGGTTACTAGCTTCTGGTAGTTTAATTATTGTTTGTAAGCCAAAGGCTGTGGACCAAGTTATTCAACAATTGGGAGCTAATCAAGTAATGCCTATAGGGGCATTCACCAATGAACAACACAGAAACATGAATTTTCGTGGCGAGATAAAAGATTTGCCGCGCTATGATCAAGATGAATTGATACCCGCATTACAGCATAAAATGAGAACTATAAAATCATTATGAACCAAGAGGCTATGAAACAAGCTGCTGCTTTAGCAGCTATAGAATACGTGAAATATGATGAAGTTCTAGGTGTTGGTACAGGATCAACCGTGCAGTATTTCATTGAAAAACTTGCTGAAATTAAAAGTGAGATTCGAGGTGCTATCCCTAGTTCTATCGCTACTGAGAAACTTTTAAAAAAATTTTCTATCCCAGTTGTTGATCTTAATGAAGTAGACAATCTATCTCTTTATGTGGATGGTGCGGATGAAATTAATCCGCATTTACAAATGATCAAAGGTGGTGGTGGAGCTCTTACACGTGAGAAAATTATTGCTAGCGTAGCTAAGAAATTTATTTGTATCGCGGATGCGAGCAAACAAGTTCCGTACTTAGGTAAATTTCCTTTACCGATAGAAGTTATTCCTATGGCGCGTAGCTATGTAGCGCGACAATTAGTTAAAATGGGTGGAAGTCCAGTGTATCGCTCGGGTTTTGTTACGGATAATCAAAATGTGATTTTGGATGTTTGGAATTTAGAAATCAATGAACCTATTCATTTAGAACAAGAGATAAATAATATTTCTGGCGTGGTCTGTAATGGGATTTTTGCTATGCGACCAGCAGATATTTTATTGCTTGCGACGGATAAGGGCGTCCAAAAAATTTCGCGACCCCAACTTTAAATTGTAACTCATTGAAAAATAAAGAAAATCTATAGACATTTATCCTCCGTAGCTTTAGCGAAGGGGGATGTTTTTATTGTCTTAGCTCGTAGAGTAAAAGAATAGCACTAAGAGAAGAGCTTTTGCAATATTCTAACCTTCCTTATCAGGGCAGCAAAAATAAAACTAAGTGGAACAGTTATGAAAACAACAACGACAAATTTTAATATGGGATAGATGCTTACGTTTTTAAGTAAAATTGATGTGGTTACAACTACTACCGGGTGAAAAACGTAAACACCAAAAGCGTTATCAGATAAAAATTTTTGTAAAGTATTTTGGGTATTAAACCGTTTTTTAAAAATGCCGATCAATCCAATAATGATTGCAACACAGAAAAAACTTTCCCAGAGAGCGTAACCTAAAGCAAGAAAGTTCCAGCCACCTAATATTGCTGAGTACTGTAATCCAGTTTTATTGACCCCATAGTATACTACTACAATCCAGAGCGGGATTCCCAAGGTCAAGGCGGTTAAAAACCATTTTTTCGCCATTGAGTAGTTAATATTTTCCAAAATACTTTTTCGATATGCAATAATTCCCGCTAAAAACATCGAAATGTAGACAGCAAAAAAACAAAATTGTAAGTTGATAACAGATGTTCCTATTGGATAAATTAGCCTAATGGCAAACGCAGACATGCCATTTATAACAATGAGCCACAATGCAGTTTTTATGTTGAGAGTAAATGAATATCTATTCGCTAACTTAATAAATAGTTGGTTCAGAGGGATATACATTATTGAGAATATCAACAATGTTAGCGCGAACCACATCGGGCCAGTCCACGAAATAAAACTAAAGGAGGCTAACCCCTTTTTATAAAATCCAAGTAAATCAATATTAGGATGCCCAATCTTTATCACAAAAGGACTGATTAATAATGTGTAGATAAGAGTAGGGGCTCCTAAACGAAACAAGCGATCTTGAATAAATCTTTTTACTCCTTTTTTATCTAATGATGGCGAAACAAAATAAGCTGCAATCAAAAAAAACATGGGCATAAGATAAGCAAGATTCCACAATTCGACAGACAAAAAGAAATAAAAAGAGGTACTATCTAATAGCGTATGCTCGGTGTAATACCAGGAACCAAATCCACTATAAGTTGTCGACACATGTATAATAACTACAAAAATAATTGCTAGCACTTTCAGGTTATCAATATAGGCCAGCCTATTGTTTTGTAATACTCCTGCAGACCTTGCTGAGTCTTTTTGTTGATCATTACTAGTCATTTAGATCCTCTGTAATAAAAAATTTCATTTTGTGAATCATGGTGCATGCTTTAATTTATGTTCTAACGAAATTTCCCGTTAAAGCGTCTCTGATTAGCGTTGGTTGGCTTAAGGTTCCAACCGATCCTTCTAAAATAAAATCCACACCAGTTGGGAAAGCTTTTTGAATTTCTGCAGCAGAGCGCATTGGTGCTTCTCCTTCGCGATTGGCGCTAGTGGATACAATGGGTTTTCCGTAAAGTCTGCACACTTCTTTAGCTATGGGCTGATCTGTAACGCGTAAGGCAACTGTCATGTGGGATCCGCGAATCCAGGTAGGAACTAAGTCTAGGCGCGCTGGGAATATCCAGGTGTAGGGTCCAGGCCAAGTTACTAAAATTTCTTCTAAGCGAGTTTTTTCAATTGGTTCGACGAGCTGTTCTAATTTATCCCAACTATCGCTGATTAAAATTAAACCCTTCTCGAGAGAGCGATTTTTTAGTTTTAACAATTGCAAAACAGTGTCTTTATGCCATGGATCGCAACCGAGACCAAAGACAGCCTCAGTTGGATAGGCTATTATTCCGCCTTGTCTTAGGGTTTCTACTGCTTGCTGGATAAAGCTCATAGCTAGCTGAAGTTATTTCTATTCTGGTTTAAATTCGCTTTTTCCAACTCCGCAAACTGGGCAAACCCAAGTTTCTGGAATGTCAGCAAACTTAGTGCCAGCCACAACTCCTGAATCTGGGTCACCAGTTGCTTCATCATAAACGTAGCCACATACTGTGCAAATATAACGCATAAAAATTTCTCCTAATTATATTGCTTAAATTTTTGTTTTTATTAACCGAGCGACTTTCTTGCCTAAATCAGTACAAGAGCTTAATACATCAACCGTGGGTACGTATCTGGCTTTTATAGGCTCATCTATTAGTGTTATTGACATTTTTTGCATTTCTTCTTTTAAAAGAGTAATAGATTCTGCGCCCCATCCATACGAACCAAAACATTGTCCAAATAAATTTTTACGTTTTAAGCCCTTTAGATAGCATATTAAATCAGCGACACTTGGTAAAGTTTGTTGATTGAGTGTTGGGCTTCCTAGTAAGAATGCCCCAGCTTCTAAAAGTTCAAAAGCGACAGAGCTCCGTTCATTGCTGGAAAGCGGCATAACTAGCGGAGTAATTCCTGGTTCTTGTATTACTCCATCAGCTATAGCTATAGCCATCTTGGCTGTGCTTTGCCACATAGTGTCGTAGGCAATTACAACCTTAGGATAAATTTTTTGCTCGGCCAATTTTTTCCACCAGGAGAATATATTTTGAATATCTTCTGCTTTGCGCCAAATTGGACCATGTACAGGCGCAATTAGACGAATATTGAGCTTCAGAGGCTCTATATTTTTGAATAGTTGCAAAACTAATGGGCTGTAGGGTAATAGAATATTGGCAAAATAAGTACCAGCTTCGCGATATAAAACAGCAGGGTCATTATGTTCAGCAAAGATTTCTTGAGTTGCAAGATGCATGCCAAAGGCATCTTGACTGAAAAGCACTTCCTCATCCGCAAAGTAAGTAAACATGCTTTCTGGCCAATGTAACATTTTGGTTTCAATGAATTTAAGGTGCGTGTTTCCTAAAGTTAATGTTTCGCCATTTGCAACTTTGCATAGAATATCTGGAAGCTGATGGAAATGATCTCGTAAAGCCTGAATCCCTGCTTGCGAAGTAAATATTTTCTTCGGTGATGCGAGCTGAATCATTTCGGGTAAGCCAGAAGAATGGTCCATCTCAGCGTGATTAGAAATTATGTATTGAATTTTTTCTACAGGAATAACTGATTTGATACGCTCGATCATTTCAGATACAAACGGTCCTTTTACTGTATCCACTAAGATTGGTTCTTCGCCCAAAATTAGATAGGCATTATAAGTTGAGCCTTTTGAGGTATGGTATCCGTGAAAGTCGCGGAGGGCCCAATCGATAGCTCCAACCCAATAAACACGATCTGTAATTTTGATTGCTTGTAAATTAGACATGTTTTAACTCCTAAAAAGCCACATTATGCAGTTTTGCCATAAGCCAGCAAGCGTTCATAACGTTTTTCTACTAGCTCTGACGGCGGTATTTGTTCTAGAAGTAATAAATTGTCTGCTAGTACTTTTTTTAAGTTCTGCGCTGCCGCATCTAAATCACGATGCGCCCCGCCTAAAGGCTCAGGTACGATTTGATCTATTAAGCGGAGTTTCAAAAGTTCGTTGGCAGTAACTCGCATAGCTTCCGCAGCTTCTAGACTTTTTTCTGCGCTACGCCATAAAATAGATGCGCAACCTTCCGGCGAAATTGTTGCATAAATGCTGTATTGCAACATAAGTAATTTATCGCCAACGCCTAAAGCTAAAGCACCGCCCGAGCCACCTTCGCCAATAACAGTGCAAATAATAGGGGTTTTGAGGCGAGACATTACTAGTAAATTTCTAGAGATGGCTTCGCTTTGATTACGCTCTTCTGCGCCAATACCAGGATAGGCTCCAGGTGTATCGATAAACGTTAAAATTGGAAGATGGAATTTTTCTGCCATTTCCATTAAGCGCAAAGCTTTGCGATACTCTTCTGGTTGTGCCATAGCAAAATTGCGTTCGAGATTTTCTTTGGTGTTCCGTCCCTTTTGTTGGCCTATTACCATGATTGGCTTGTCGTTGAGTCTTGCTATTCCGCCTATAATGGCGGAGCCTTTGGCTGTATGCCGGTCGCCAAATAATTCATCAAATTCAGTAAAAATCTTTTCTATATAATCCAGTGTGTGCGGTCTTTGTACATGACGTGCTAACTTTACAATTTGCATGGATGTTAAGGAAGAAAAGATAGACTTGGTGAGTCCTCGGCTTTTTTCTTTGAGACGTTCGATTTCTTCGCTAATATTAACGTCTGAGTCCGTCGTGACATAGCGCAGCTCTTCTATTTTGGCCTCTAACTCAGCTATGGGTTGTTCGAAGTCAAGGAAATCTATATTCATAAATGGTCCTCATTTATTCCACGCTTACTGGTTTCTTATTATCTTCGTTTTTTGTCGTTAAAGCAGCTTTTAAAGCATGCCAAGGTAAAATAGCACATTTGACGCGCATAGGAAATTCAGCAACACCAGCGAATACTGATAACTTTTTGGCATCAGGCGGTAATTTACTTACATCACCAGAAGTAACTAGTGTATGAAAAGCGTTATAAAATGCTTTAATTTGAGCCAATGTTTTGCCGCGCACAATTTCGGTTAACAAAGAAGATGATGCTATAAAAATTGCACATCCTGAGCCCTGAAAACTTATATCTTCGATTACACCGTTTTTTTCTTTGATATATAACGTCAAACGGTCACCACACAATGGATTATAGCCATCGCGCTTAAGATTGGCGTTTTGGCATACGCGAAAATTCCGCGGATGTTGGCTGTGATCTATGATCACTTCTTGATAGAGATTTTGTAAATCATCCATGGCTAAAAAACCTCTTAGCTTTATCTATGCTTTTTAACAAAACGTCAATTTCCTTTTTAGTATTATATAATCCCAAAGAAACTCGTGTTACAGCTGGTAATTTATAACGCTCTAAAAGTGGCATAGCACAATGATGACCTGCTCGTATCGCTATACCATCGCGATCTAAGACTGTTGCTACATCGTGCGGATGCGCATTTTTCAAGATAAAAGAAACAACACTTACTTTTTTTGATGCAGTTCCCAAAATTCTTATATCTTGCATATTATTTAATGCATCAGTCAAGTATGTTAGTAGTTCTTGTTCATGTTTTTCTATTTTAGAAAAATTCAGCGTATTAAGATAATCTAGAGCAACGCCCAAAGCAATAGCACTAGCGACGTTCTGTGTTCCGGCTTCAAACTTTTCTGGCAATTCGGCATATGTTGAACCGGTCAGCGATACAGATTGAATCATACCTCCGCCGCCTTGATATGGTTGCATCTTTTCTAACCATTTGCGTTTGCCATAAAGTATCCCAATACCGGTTGGAGCATAGATTTTGTGCCCAGAAAATGCGTAAAAATCACAGTCTAAATCTTGCATATCAACTGGTAAATGGGCAATGGATTGTGCTCCATCCAGTAAAACTGGTATGTCCAAAGCATGAGCCATGTTGATCATTTTTTTAACTGGATTGATTGTTCCGAGAACGTTCGAAGCATGAGTTATGGCGAGGATTTTTGGTTTTCTCTCTAGATGACGGGTGAAATCCGCGAGATCTAAATTTCCTTCTTCGTCTACATCAATAAAACTAATTTTAATACCAATTTGCTCTTTCAAAATTTGCCAGGGCACAATATTGGCGTGGTGTTCCATGATGCTAAGTAGAACTTCATCGCCAGTTTTTAGAAAAGTATGGCCGAAGCTTTGAGTAACTAAATTTATCGATTCAGTAGCTCCTTTGGTGAAGATGATTTCGGAACTGTCTTCGGCATTGATAAATTTTTGTATTTTTTCGCGTGCCAATTGGTAAGCGCGTTCACCTTTGGCGGTTAAATCGTCTAAACCGCGCTGTGTATTGGCGTTGATGTGAGTGTAATAGTGTAACAGCGCATCTAAAACAACCTGCGGTTTTTGTGTTGTTGCGGCGTTGTTTAGGTAAATAAGCGGTTTTTTCTGCTCCGATTGATTTAAAATTGGAAAATCAGAGCGCATTTTTTCTAAGTCTAAAGTTTTCATAAAAACATGTATACAAGAATGTTATATAAATCAATTAGTTATAAAATAAAAGTAAGGTCGGGAGAAAATATATTTAAATTATGTCTAATGTGTTCTTTAATTATTTTGTCTTCAATTTTATCTACAATTTCTGCCAAGAAAGCGTGGAGTAACATAACCCGTGCATCTTTTTCAGCTATTCCTCGCGAAGCGCAATAAAATAGCGCTTTTTCATCTAAATCTCCTACGGTTGCGCCATGGCTGCACTTAACATCATCGGCATAAATTTCTAGTTCTGGCAGTGTGTCAACTTGAGCTTTGTTCGATAATAAAAGATTATGATTTTTTAGTAGACCTTCGCTTTGTCTTGCGTCTCGATCAACCAGAATTTTTCCGCGAAAGACGCTGTGCGATTCATCATTTGCGATGCTTTTATATAATGTATGGCTTTTCGTTTTTGCAGCTGTATGCTGAATTTCTATATCTAAATTGGTGTATTCCTTATTGCTTAGCCAAGCTAAACTTTGTATGGATGCCACTGCATTTTCACCAGCCAACTGTAACTGTAGTTTCTCTTCTATCTTTTCACCACCTAAAAAAATGTGTTGCATTTTAACTAGGCTATTGGTCAATGCTGTGACTGTGGTCATGTTGTTACTTCTGCTTTTGGTTTTGTTTTTCGAGAGGCTATTATATAACTTTACATAGTCTAATTTTGCGCCAGCGGCGACTTTGAGGGTGGATGAGCTCTCTTGTTTTGTTGCAGTAGAAGCTAAATCAATGTGTTCTTCATAAATGCAGATTTTGCTACCAGCTCCTAAAGTAAACACATTGCGATATTTAGTGTTATGTTTTTTGTCGGTTAAAAATACGATGTGTAGTGGTTTTAGGATAATTGTGTTATCTGGAAAATAGCAAAATACACCGTTTTCTTTAGAGTTAGAGAAAGATACACCTTGAGGTAGTGAAGAGGTGTTGGATAATTTTTTGTTGTAGCGACCATTTAGAAATACCAAACGTCCAGCGTTATCGCTTCTCAAAGCATGCTGATCCCAAAAAAAAGACACATTTTTGCTGTTTTTTTGTGACATTCTTGCCGTGTTTTTGGTTCGCTTTGTCATTACCAAACCTCATCCCCAATAGTTTTGGTATTTAGCCAGCTATAGCCTTCTTTTTCTACTTGCAAAGCTAGCTCGCGCCCGCCAGATTTTACAATTTTACCATTAGCTAAAATATGTACGAAGTCTGGAGTGATATAGTTGAGTAAGCGTTGATAATGTGTCACTAATAACATAGATCTTTTTGGTGAACGCAAGGAATTTACTCCTCGCGAGACTTCTTGCAAAGCATCGACGTCCAAACCAGAATCAATTTCGTCTAAAATTATAAATTTTGGTTCTAAAAGCAGCATTTGTAGTATTTCATTGCGTTTCTTTTCTCCACCAGAAAAGCCATCGTTGACGGCTCGTTGCAAGAAGCTTTCATTAAGGCCTAAAAGCGCCATTTTTTCTTTAACTATCTCAACAAAATCCATAACGTCTACTTCGTCTAAGCCGTTTTTCTTGCGCTTGCTATTTACTGCAGCGCGTAAGAAATACATGTTGTTAACACCTGGGATTTCTACTGGATTTTGTAAACCTAAGAAGATTCCTTCTAAAGCACGTTCTTCAACAGAAAGCTCTAGTAAGTTTTTTCCGCAAAACTTAATATTCCCATTTTGTACTTGGCAATCTTCTCTTCCCACAATGACATTAGCGAGAGTACTTTTGCCTGAACCATTTGGTCCCATAATGGCATGTACTTCGCCAGGATTTATCTGTAAGTGAATGCCATGCAGCACTTCTTTATCAACGACTTTAACTTTGAGATTTTCGATTTTTAACATTGCAGAACTTTTCATTGTATGTACCTGCTTAAGCGTTATTTTCTAAATTTACGCGGATTAATTTATGCGCTTCCACGGCAAATTCTAGCGGCAACTCTTGAAATACGGTGCGGCAAAAGCCATTCACAATCATAGCTATTGAGTCTTCCTCGTTTAATCCACGTTGTTTGCAATAAAACAACTGTTCATCGCTGATTTTGGAAGTAGAGGCTTCATGTTCCACTTTTGCCGTTTTGTTTTTTACACTGATGACAGGAAAAGTGTGTGCTGCGCATTTGTTACCTAAAAGTAGCGAGTCGCATTGCGAATGATTGCGAGCATTCTTTGCTTTAGAGCCAATTTTTACTAGGCCGCGATAGATGTTGCTAGCTTGTTTGGCTGAAATACCTTTGGAAATAATTGTACTTTTGGTATTTTTACCCAAATGAATCATCTTGGTGCCAGTGTCGGCCTGCTGATAATTAGTTGTAAGCGCTACTGAATAAAATTCGCCAACCGAATCATCACCTTCTAAAATTACACTTGGATATTTCCAGGTAATAGCAGAGCCAGTTTCAATTTGCGTCCAGGAAATTTTGGATTTTTTGCCTTGGCAGACGCCGCGTTTAGTGACGAAATTATAGATGCCACCTTTGCCATTTTTATCGCCAGGATACCAGTTTTGCACTGTGGAATATTTAATTTGGGCTTCTTTATGTGCGATTAATTCGACCACCGCGGCGTGTAGTTGATTTTTATCGCGCATTGGCGCACTGCAGCCTTCTAAATAGCTGACATAACTTTTTTCATCGGCAATAATTAAAGTGCGTTCGAATTGTCCAACTTGTGCAGCGTTGATGCGAAAATAAGTGGAAAGTTCCATCGGGCAGTGCACGCCTTTTGGTATATAAATAAACGAACCGTCGCTAAATACAGCAGAATTTAGCGCGGCAAAGAAATTATCTTCTGGGGGGACAACACTGCCCAAATATTTTTCTATTAATTCAGGATGTTTTTGTACGGCTTCGGAAAATGGACAAAAAATTACGCCGGCTTCGGTTAGTTTTTCTTTAAAAGTTGTAGCGACCGAGACGCTGTCGAAAATGGCGTCTACAGCCACTCCTGCTAAGCGTGCGTGTTCATGGAGTGGAATACCAAGTTTTTTGTAGGTTTCTAATAATTTACTGTCTACTTCGGAAATATCTTTTGGGCGGTTTTTGTCTACTTTGGGGGCTGAATAATAAACAATTTTTTGATAATCAATCGGATCATATTTTATATGCGCCCAAGTTGGAGGCGTCATTTTTAGCCATTTTTTATAAGCTTTGAGGCGCCAATCGAGCATGAATTTCGGTTCATTTTTCTTTTGCGATAAAAACTTAATTACTTCTTCGGAAAGTCCTGCTTTGATCGTATCTTCGGCTATGTCAGTAACGAAGCCATACTGATAGCTTTGCTCTGCGAGTTTTTCTACAGCTTTTTGAGGTGTTTTTTTCATCTTGTTTAGCTTATTTGTTTTTTAGGGCAAAAGTTAATCTAGTAAATAACGGGTGTTCAATTAAAGGCGATGCCATATCCTCAATTGTCACTTGCTTTAATATGCCAACCATAGCGGCATTTATAACTTGCCAGTTATTTTTCGTAGTACAGATGGAATTTTGTGTGCAAAGAAAACTGGTCGTGCAACAGGCGGTTAAAGCCGGAGCGCCATCAAACGCGGAAATTATATCGTAGAGCGTAATTTCATTGGCTTTTTTGGCTAATTGGTAGCCGCCGTTGGTGCCAAGCGTGGATTGTACAAATCCAGCCTCCAATAAAATTTTAAGGATTTTACTGACTGTAGGTGCTGCTAATTTAAGTAATGCCGCAACATCTTTGGCGCTTAATAAGCGCTCCGGATTTTTGGCAAAATCTGTGATGATTATGGTTGCGTAACTTGCTAATTTGCTAATGCGTAACATAATGTGTATATAGTACAATATTGGTACTAGTTTGGCAAGTAGTTCAAACAGGTTGTCGCTCAGAGAATATAGGACTATAATTCGCGCAATTTTCTTGATGGCGTGCCTAGGAAAATAACTTCAAAACATAACTCCTTGATTTTAAAGAAATTCTCCTAGACATGTTTTTCTACGTTTTTTATTTGGAGATCATACATGGCACAGAAAACACCCCTTTATGCAGAACATGTGGCACTCGGCGGCAAAATGACTGATTTTGCTGGCTGGGAAATGCCGCTTTATTATGGTTCACAAATCGAAGAACACAATCATGTGCGCCAAGATGCAGGCATGTTTGATGTTTCGCACATGACGGTTTTAGATATTGAAGGCGAAGATGCTAAGAAATTTTTGCGTTATTTATTTGCCAATGATATTGAAAAATTGACCCCAAGAGCCATGGGAGCCGCTCTTTACAGCTGTATGTTAAACGAAAAAGGCGGTGTTATTGATGATTTGATTGTTTATCGCAAAAACGAACGCGATTATCGCGTGGTTGTGAATGCAGCGACCCACGATAAAGATGTTGCTTGGTTTCAAAAGCAAGCTCAAAAGTTTAACGTCAAAGTGATCGAAAGACGTGATTTAGCAATGGTTGCTATTCAAGGCCCCAAAGCTCGCGAGTTGACTCACTTAGCTCTGTCAGTTGATAAAAGTGCCAAAGCCAAAGAGCTCAAAGTTTTTCATGGTGTTGAGGTTGGGAGTTGGTGGATTGGTCGTACCGGGTACACTGGTGAAGACGGTTATGAAATCATGCTGCCAGAAAAAGAAGCTGTGGATTTTTGGAAAGCTCTTTTGAAAGTTGGCGTAAAACCTTGCGGTTTAGTTTGTCGCGATAGCTTACGTTTAGAAGCTGGTATGAGTTTATACGGTTCGGAAATGGATGAAGAAGTTTCTCCATTAGAAGCAAACTTAAATTGGACTATCGCTTGGGAGCCAAAAGAGCGCGATTTTATTGGGCGAGCTCCTTTAGAAGCCAAACAAAAGAATTTGCAAAATATTCTAGTTGGTATCGTTCTAGACGAACGCGGTGTGCTGCGTAGCCATCAAAAAGTTATTGTCCCGAATGTGGGCGAAGGCATGACAACAAGCGGTGGCTTTTCGCCAACCTTGGGACATGCAGTAGCTTTAGCGCGAGTTCCAGCCGGCACAAAGCAGGGTATGCCATGCCAAGTTATCGTTCGTGATAAGCCTTTGAACGGACACGTAGTGAAATATCCCTTTGTTCGTAATGGCAAGAAGGTTTTTGAATAAAAAACATGTCTACGGGTTTTCTTTATAAATCAATAAGTTGTATTTTTAAATCACAGTGAGGTAAAAAAATGAGCACAATTCCACAAAACGCAAAATATTCTACGACACATGAATGGGTCAGATTGGAAAACGACGGTACGGTTACTATTGGAATCACAGATCATGCCCAACACGCTTTAGGCGATATGGTTTTTATCGATCCACCTAAAGTTGGTAGTACAATTACTGCCAAAAAAGAATGTGGCGTTGTCGAATCAGTAAAATCGGCGTCTGATGTTTATAGTCCAATTTCAGGCGAAGTTGTGGCTATTAACGAAACAGTAGTAAATACGCCAGCTTTGCTAAATCAAGATCCGCATGGAGAGGCTTGGATTTGCCGCGTCAAACCCAGCAATAATGCAGAAATGGACGCCTTGATGGACGCAGCAGCATACGAAAAGTTTTTAGAAACAGAATCGCACTAAGTAGAGACGCGATTAATCGCGTCTCTTGCTTGGTTTTACCCGCATTTTATTATTGACCACTCATTTGAGGATCCGCTATGCCATACATTCCACATACTGAGCAAGATAAGCAGGCGATGCTTGCTGCTTTGAAAATTCCGAGTACCGACGCGCTTTTTAGCGAAATTCCTGAAAATTTACGTTTGAAAGGCGAGCTGAAAGAAATTCCTGAATCTCTAAGCGAAGCAGCAATGCTGCGGCTATTGGAAGAAAGATCAGAACAAGATAAGGCTGGATTATGTTTTATAGGCGCTGGTGCTTATGAACATAACATTCCATCTGTCATTTGGGATATTGTGGGAAGAGGTGAATATTTAACAGCCTATACGCCATATCAAGCGGAAGCAAGTCAAGGTACGCTGCAAACTATTTACGAATATCAAAGTATGATGGCCAATTTGATGCGTTTGGATGTTTCTAATGCATCTATGTACGATGGCGCATCTGCGTTGGCTGAAGCGGTTCTTATGGCGACTCGCGCTAAGCAGATGAAGACTGTTTTGATTCCTGCAACGCTAAATCCATTCTATCGTCAAACGATTAAAACTATTACTTATCCGCATGGCTTAAATTTAGTAGAAGTGCCGTTTTCCATGCAAACTGGGCGTATAGAATTGGCCGATTTGAAGCAATTTGAAGGCCAAGAGATTGCAGCTTTAGTTTTACCGCAACCGAACTTTTTTGGTGTTTTGGAAAATATAGATGCATTGACCGATTGGGCGCATGAACAAAAAACGCTTTTAATTGCTAATGTAAATCCATTGGCAACAGCGCTTTTGAAAGCACCAGGAACTTGGGGTAAAGATGGAGCTGATATCGCAGTAGGAGATGGCCAGCCACTTGGTTCGCCATTATCTTCCGGTGGTCCATATTTTGGTTTTATGTGTTGCAAGAAAGATTATATGCGGCAGCTCCCAGGTCGTATTGTTGGACGTACTGTAGATACGGAAGGTAAAACGGGATTTGTATTGACGCTGCAAGCGCGTGAGCAGCATATTCGTCGCGCCAAAGCCACGTCTAATATTTGTTCTAATCAGGCTTTGATGGCAACGGCAGCAACGATTTACATGAGTTTGCTGGGGCCAGAGGGCATGCAGCGAACGGCTTCTCTTTGTCACGATAATGCTAAAAAACTTTGTGAAAAATTGAGTCAAATACAAGGTGTTGAAAAAGTATTTTCAGCGCCATTTTTTCATGAGTTTGTTTTAAAGCTTAGTAAGCCAGTCGATGTAGTGCTGGCTAAACTAGCAGAAGCCGGGATTCAAGGCGGTTATGATTTAAGCGGGGCTTATCCAAAACTTGGAAATGCTATTTTGATTTGTGCGACAGAAACCAAGACAGCTGATGACCTAAACCGCTACAGCGAAACGTTACAACAGATTTTGAGGGGATAATGCTATGACAATACCATTGATTTTTGATGTTTCTCATTCTGGTTGCAAAACCACGTCTTTAGTGGAACAGACCAAAACAGACGTTTCTGATATTAAAGATTTTCTACGTCAAGATAAACCGCTTTTGCCGGAAGTTTCAGAACTGGAAGTAGTGCGACATTTTACGCGGCTTTCGCAACAAAATTTCTCAGTCGATACGCACTTTTATCCACTTGGCTCTTGTACCATGAAATACAATTCTCGTGCGATCCACAAAGCGGCTTCATTGCCAGGGTTTTTAAATCGTCACCCTTTTGCTTTAGATAATTTTAGCCAAGGTATTATGGCTTGCTTGTATGAATTGCAAAATTATTTGGCTAATATTACTGGAATGCAGGCGGTGTCTTTAACGCCGATGGCTGGCGCGCAAGGCGAATTTACTGGTGTTGCTATGATTCGTGCTTATCACGAGTCGCGTGGAGATAAAGAGCGTAGTGAAATCATAGTTCCGGATGCGGCACATGGCACCAATCCAGCTTCTGCTATGATGGCTAACTATGCAGTACGCGAAATACCAACGCTAGTTGATGGTGATGTGGATTTGGAAGCCCTGAAAGCTGCAGTTGGACCAAAAACTGCTGCTATAATGCTTACCAATCCCTCAACTTTGGGCGTCTTTGAGCGTCGTATTGAAGAAATAGCAAAAATAGTTCACGCTGCCGGCGGATTGCTCTATTACGATGGTGCAAATTTAAACGCTATTTTAGGCAAAGCTCGTCCTGGCGATATGGGTTTTGATGTTATACATTTAAATTTACATAAAACTTTTGGAACCCCGCACGGTGGCGGTGGACCAGGTTCAGGTCCAGTTGCTGTTGGTAAAACTCTTTTGCCATTTTTGCCAATTCCGATTATCGATAAAAAAGGTGATCGTTATGTTTCGCTTAGTGAGAAAGACTGTCCGCAAAGTATTGGTCGTCTTTCTGCTTTTTTAGGCAACGTCGGTATTATGTTGCGCGCTTACGCTTATATTCGTCTTTTGGGCCGACAAGGTTTGCCGCGCGTGGCTGAATATGCCACCTTGAACGCTAATTATTTGATGAAATTACTGGTAGATGATGGTTTTACTGTGCCATATCCAACGCGCCGTGCTTCGCATGAGTTCATCGTTTCTTTGAAAAAAGAATTACAAGAATGCGGAACAAATGCTAAAGATTTCGGCAAACGCTTACTAGATTATGGTTTTCATGCTCCAACTACTTATTTCCCAACTTTGGTCTCTGAATGTTTGTTGATCGAGCCAACAGAAACAGAAAGTAAGCAAGAAATAGACGCTTTTGCCGGAGTTATGACCAAAATTTTAGCAGAAGCCAAGAGTGATCCCAATGTGGTCAAAACTGCTCCGCACACCATGCCAGTCAAGCGCTTAGACGATGTTAAAGCGGCTAGGGAGTTGGATATTGTGTGGAAGAAAAAGGTTTCGGAATAATTTTGAATTATGAGTTGTGAATGACGAACTATTAGAATAGTGCACGGAGAGTACTTCATTTGTGGATATTTCTAAGTTTCGTAATATCGCCATCCTTAATCTCCATCATATTGGTGATGCGGTTTGTACTACACCGCTTATACGCTATGTTCATAAACATGCTCCAAGTGCTAAAATCACCTGTTTTCTTGGTCCAATTAACGGATGTTTAGCGCCGTTTATACCCGATTGCGATCAGGTTGTAATTGTGCCGGCGTATTTAACAGCATGTTCTGGACCTAAATATTCTGCACTGTTTAAGTATGGTTTTAGGTTTCGCCATCAGTTTGATTTGGCTATTTGTGGTGCTGAACCACGAAAATCTTTGCACGTATTTTTAAAGTTACTCGATCCAGACGTGTCTGTTGCCTACGTGGAAAATAATTGGCACGGTAGGATGATTAACAACGGTATATCTTACAATGAGAAATTGCAAAGAGGGAGACATAATGCTTTGGAGGTCTTAAATATTGTTGCCCCTTATGTAGAACTGCCAAAAGATCTATTACCGAAACTCATTATACCACCAACCATTCGCAAGCAATACGAGCCGGATCTTGCGGTTAGATTGAAATCATTACGCGACAAGAGCAAAAAGGTAATATTGATATCCGTCACAAATAACCGCTCTTTTTGTACCATAGCAGTTGACGATTATGCTTCATATCTTAACGGACTTATGAGTAAACACATTCGTGATTTTAGTGTTGTCATATCTTATATGAAAAAGGATGAGGATAAGGCTCAGCAGTTGACAAAATTGCTGAAAATGCCCTGCTTGCCTATATTATCCAAAGATTTTAATGAGTTTATGTTGTTGTTGGATAATGTGGATATGTGTTTTGTCGGAGAGGGTGGAGTTATGAACTTAGCTGCTGCTTTAGATAGACCGCAGTTGGCTTTGTTTGGAAAGACATCTTCTATTGAATGGCACCCTTTGAATGCAAAAGCGCGTTATTTAAGTCACTCGGAGCACGTTAAACATATACCTAAAGCAGATATCATGGGAGAATTGGAGTATTTATTGCAAACTGCAGTTGATTAAATATGCGTGTTCTTATCATAAAAACTTCTTCTTTGGGCGATGTAATTCACACCTTGCCGGCTATTACGGATGCGGTGCGAGCTGTTTCAGATATTAAATTCGATTGGGTAGTGGAAGAAGCTTTTGCTGAAGTGCCAGCTTGGCACCCGGCGGTAGAACGTGTTATTCCTGTTGCACTCCGCAAGTGGCGGCATGATATTACTGGAGCATTCAAAAGCGGTGCTTTAAGGCAGTTTTTTAGCGAAATACGTCAAAAAAAATATTCTTACATTATCGATGCGCAGGGACTGTTTTTCAAAAGCGGAATCTTGGCTTTAGCTAGTCATGGATTGCGTTGTGGTTATGATTGGAAATCGGCGCGCGATCCTTTTGCCTCTTTATGTTATCAAAAAAAAGTTACAGTAAGCAAAGATTTACACGCTATAACGCGCATACGTCAGCTTTTTGCTGCTATTTTGCAATACCCCTTACCAACAGATGAGCCAGATTTTGGTATCGCTAAATCGTCTATAAATCAGGAAAAAAATATTGTTTTTGTACATGGGACAACGCGTGCTGATAAATGTTGGGCTGAAGCAAATTGGATCAAGTTGGCAGAGTTGTGTAAACAGCATGGTTACAAAGTACTTCTTCCTTGGAACATCGCAGAAGAAAAAGAGCGCGCAGAGAGAATCGCTAAGGAGAGTCAAGCGGCTCAAGTCTTAGCTAAAATGAACTTAACGCAAATTCGAGATGTTTTGGCTGCTGCATCTGCTGTTGTGGCTGTCGATACTGGGCTTGGACATTTAGCTGCTGCACTAGATAAACCAGTCGTTTCAATTTATGGGCCAACTGATCCGAAACTTATTGGGACTTGGGGAAAGCATGCGACTCATCTTGCAAGGGCGGATGTGGATATAGAGCAAGTATGGCCAGCACTTATGGGTGTGCTTTTATTGGACAATACTCCGAATTAGTGATTCTATTTCGGAATGTGTTCCGAAATAGTAAATTATGAACGTATTTTAGATTTTACTACACAATCTCAATAATCCAACACCCGGTGAAATTTTAGTTTTGCCATATCAGAATTTTCTGAATATGCTTTGGCGTGGTGAAATTATATAAAATATCCCTTTTTCCACCAACGTTCTTGCGGTAAAGCAGCAAAAGTAAGGGCTATGAAGTAGACGTAAAAATGTCCTTCGGTACTGTCCATCAATAAAGAATTTACTAAACTTCCTATCATAATTGTAATTACTACGGCTTGCGCTATCCATCCCAATTGATTGGGTAAATAACGGCTTAAACGCAGTTGGCTGTAAAAAATAAAGAGAAGGAAGAGTAGACCAATTACACCAAACTGCGACATGATGTTTATATATTCATTGTGAGGATTACGAGTAAAGCTTGTAGGACGAGGTTTGAGATTGGCATATTCTGATTGAAAGCTGCCTGTACCGCCGCCTATGACTGGATGGCTTTTTATAATAGGTAAGGTATTTTTTACGAATGCAAGCCTAGCTCCAAAAGAAGTGTTCTCGTTTTGATTTTGATAGGCATGTACGTCAGAAACCACCGCACGTATTCTGTTATCGAACGTATGAGAAAAAGCTAAAGCTAGCCCTAATAAAGCAACGATAGAGAGAAAAGCAAACAGCCAGCCGCGCCATTTCCAATGCATTTTTTGCAGTAGGGATAAGCCTGCCAAACAAACGAAGATAAAATATCCAGTTCTACCATCGCTGATAAAGAAAATATCGATGATTGCAAGCGCTAAAATAGTTCCCCAAAGCCAGCGTTTGTGAGGGTTTTTAAAGATTTTCAATATTATAAGGTAAGCAAAGAAAGCCATGAAAATGCTGTAAGCGATATGTTTTTTAAAAACAATAAAATCACTAAGCGATGTATCAGTGTAAAGATAATAACCAGTTTTAATATACGACAATGCTAATATACCCAACATGGTATAAAAAAACACTTGCAACGCTAGCTTTCTCCAACGTTCTTCAGCAAAAAGAGGGCAGAGTAAAGCAGCGAAGAGAAATTTGTCGTATTTACCCAGCATAAACCAAGCATCTTTTGGTGGTGTGTTACCGTAAAACATGCCAATAACACACAAAGCAAAAAAAGCTAGAAGTAGTACAACGATGCGGTTTTGCAGGATAAAGGTAAATTTTTGTTTAAGATTGCCTGCTGCCAAATTAAATAAAACAGCTAGTCCGAAGAGAATATCTGTTGCTGTTGTAGACACAGGGAGGGCGCAGGCTATGGCAACTGCGCTGATATTGCCTGCCAAAGCCAATTTGGTTTGAAATTTATTCATATTGTGAATTTACTTGCGATCTTTAATTTTAGCCCAGGTATCTTTTAGCGTTACAGCGCGATTGAAAACTAAATGATCCATCTTGGAGTCTGGATCAACGCTGAAATAGCCAAGCCGTTCAAATTGATACTTATCTTCTGGTTGCACCTTAGCTAAAGTTGGTTCAATGCGGGCTGACTCCAAAACTTGCAACGCATCTGGATTAAGAAAACTCTTGTAATCCGCATCTTTCGGTCCAGTTGGATTAGCCACTGTGAATAACCGGTCGTATAAGCGTATTTCAGCTTTAATAGATTTTTCAGCTGATACCCAATGAATAGTGCCTTTCACCTTACGCCCATCTGGAGCATTGCCACCGCGTGTTGCTGGATCGTATGTGCAATGTACTTCTACAATTTCGCCACTTTGCGGGTTTTTGATAATTTCTTGGCATTTGATAAAGAAAGCATAGCGCAGACGCACTTCTTGGCCAGGACATAAGCGGAAAAAGCCCTTGGGTGGGTTTTCCATAAAATCATCTTGTTCGATGTAAAGTGTGCGAGTAAAAGGCACTTTGCGAGAACCAAAAGCTGGATCGTTTGGATGCCAAGGTGCGTCTAGTTCTTCCACGGAATTTTCTGGAAAATTGGTGATGACAATGCGTAGTGGCTTTAAAACAGCCATGGCGCGTGGTGCTTTTTGATTTAAGTCATTACGTAAGCATTCTTCCAAAACTCCCATGTCGACGATGCTTTCTTGCTTGGTTACGCCGATTACGTCACAAAAATTTCGAATAGATTCTGGCGTAAAGCCGCGACGACACAGTCCTACTAAAGTTGGCAAACGCGGATCATCCCAGCCATTGACTAGTTTTTCTTCTACTAGTTCTAGCAATTTACGCTTGCTCATAATGGTGTAATTTAGGTTGAGACGAGAAAACTCGATTTGCTGCGGGTGCGATGGTGTGTTTAATTCATCTAAAAACCAGTCGTATAGTGGTCTGTGGTCTTCAAATTCTAACGTACAAATAGAATGTGTAATGTTTTCTAAAGCATCTGAAATTGAGTGAGCAAAGTCGTACATAGGATAAATGCACCACTTGTCGCCGGTGCGATGATGATTTACTTTGCGAATGCGATAGATAATGGGGTCGCGTAGGTTTAAGTTTGACGAGGTCATGTCGATTTTGGCGCGTAATACCTTGCTGCCATCGGGAAACTCTCCTTTGCGCATGCGAGTAAATAGGCTTAAATTTTCCTCGATAGAGCGATCGCGATAAGGGCTGTTTTTGCCGGGTTCGGTTAAAGTGCCGCGAAAAGTGCGCATTTCTTCAGGAGTTAAGTCGCAAACGTAGGCTTTGCCTTTTGTTATTAAAGTTATGGCACACTCATAGAGTTTTTCGAAATAATCGGAGGCGAAATAGAGTCTTTGAGACCAGTCAAAACCTAGCCAATGAACTGTATCTATTATGGAATCTATATATTCTACGTCTTCTTTGACTGGGTTAGTATCATCAAAGCGTAAATTACAAGTGCCGTTATAATCGTGAGCAATGCCAAAATTTAGGCATATAGATTTAGCGTGTCCAATATGTAGATAGCCATTGGGTTCCGGCGGAAAACGCGTTGCTACGCGGCCTTGGTTTTTGTTCTTAGATAAATCTTCGTCTATAATGCGGCGGATAAAGTTGGTACTGTTTTCTGTCATAATAACTGCAGCATAAGAAACAGAATGTCTTTTGTCAAAAAGAAAAGCCATTTAACGATTTGTTTTCAAGATTATATTTGCTATTTTCACGGTTTTGAGGCTAAAAACGTGAAAATATGGGATTTTATGGGGTATTTTCACGGTTTTGTTGTTAAAAACGTGAAAAGTTGTATAATACTCCTATGTCTAAAACACTCAATGTTTTTAAAAAAATTGGCATCTTACGAGAAAGATACTATAAGGCTTTCTTAGGTAAAGATGCGTTGCTTAATCTTATTGCTGAAGCAGAGGTTGCTGAGCAAGTTTACAATTCTAATGCTATAGAAAACAGCACGCTTTCGTTGGAAGAAACCGAAAAAATACTTCTAGAGATCGACCTAGATAGATATGTGAGCGAAAGAGAGATTTTTGAAGCGAAAAATTTGGCACGTGTTGTTTCATACATAAATACTAAAGCAAAAGAAATATCTTTAACTTTAGATGAAATTTTACTTTTGCATAAGATGCTCATCTCTAACATTCGTGACGATATTGCTGGAAGATTTCGTAAAGACCGTGAATATGTGCGAGTTGGTTCCCATATTGCCCCGAGTCCACAAGAACTTGTACCGAGATTAGAGCAGATGCTGACGGACTATAGTGCCTTTAATTCTGACAATATCATACGGCGTATAGCAAGATTACATCTGACTTTTGAGTATATTCATCCCTTTAACGATGGTAATGGTCGTATAGGTCGAGTTATAAATAATTATTTGTTAATTCGTGAAGGATTTGTTCCAATAAATATTAAGTTTATCGATAGAAAAAAATACTATGAGGCTTTTAGGGAATTTGATGCCACAGGTGGTGTAGCTATTATGGAGGAAATAGTTGGTAAGGCTATCACAAATAGCTACCACAAGCGTTTGGCCTACTTGGAAGGTAAAAAAATTATTACACTTTTAGAGTATGCTAAAGAAAATAAATTGCCACATTCTAATCTCATCAACAAGGCAAATCGACAGACTATTGAGGCTTTTCTGGAAAAAAACATTTGGAAAATCGGGGTAACTCCAAGCGGAGAATAGTCTAGTTTTTCAAGGGTGTTTGCCAAATTACCGCTAATGCTGGATAATTGCGCTACTATTGGCCTATTGATTTGGTAGCGGAAAGTAACTTCAAAATATAACACATTGATTTATATAGAATTCTCATAGACATGTTTTTTGGGGTTGTGAGAAGTAAACATTGGGAACATCATGATAAAAAAGTTGTTTAAAAAAATTATTGGCACGCGCAATGATCGAGTTTTAAGAGTTTTGGCTAAAAATGTTGCAAAAATCAATGCTCTTGAGCCTTCTATGCAGGCTTTGAGTAACGAAGCATTAGGTGCGAAAACCCAAGAATTTCGCGAGCGTTTTAAGAAAGGCGAAACATTAGATGACTTGTTGTCCGAGGCTTTTGCGGTGGTGCGCGAAGCTAGCGTTAGAACTTTAGGACAAAGGCACTTCGATGTGCAGTTGATTGGCGGTATGGTTTTGCATTCCGGCAAGATTGCGGAAATGCGAACCGGTGAAGGTAAAACGTTGGTTGCCACTTTGCCGGCTTATTTAAATTCTTTAAGCGGAAACAGCGTCCATATTGTGACTGTAAATGATTACTTAGCTAAGCGCGATGCAGACTGGATGAGCCCTGTTTATAATTTGCTGGGACTTAGTGTTGGCGTGATTTTGACTAACCAAGATCGCAATGAGAAAAAAGCTGCTTACCTTAACGATATAACCTACGGAACCAATAACGAGTTTGGTTTTGATTATTTGCGCGACAACATGGCATTTAGTTTAGAAGACAAGATGCAGCGTGATTTAAGTTTCGCCATTGTGGATGAGGTTGACTCTATTTTGATAGATGAGGCGCGTACGCCTTTGATTATTTCTGGGCCATCGGAAGACAGCTCGGACTTATACGTTAGAATTAATAAAATTATTCCACTCTTAACTAGACAAATAGATGAAAAGGGGCCAGGAGATTACACTTTAGATGAAAAAATGAAGCAGGCTTATTTTACCGAAAGCGGCCATCAGCGCGTCGAAGAACTTCTTTTAGAACATAGTATTTTACGCTCGCAAGAAAGTTTATACGATTCTGCGAATATTAAGCTAATGCATTATTTAGCGGCAGCTTTGCGTGCGCATACTTTATTTCATCGTGATGTCGATTATATTGTGAGACGTGGGGAAGTAGTTATTGTTGATGAGCATACTGGGCGTACTATGGATGGTAGGCGTTGGTCAGATGGTCTTCACCAAGCAATGGAAGCCAAAGAAGGTGTTGCTATCCGCAATGAAAATCAAACGCTAGCTTCCATTACTTTCCAAAATTATTTCCGTCTTTACAAAAAACTCTCCGGTATGACGGGTACGGCTGACACTGAAGCTTATGAGTTTCAGCAAATATATGGTTTAGAAGTTATCGTTATTCCAACCAATCAGCCAATGATTCGTAAAGATTTTGGTGATCAGATTTACTTAACGGCAGAGGCAAAATATAGGGCTGTCATTAAAGATATTAAGCAAGCCAGAGATATTAAGCAGCCAGTATTGGTTGGTACTAGTTCTATTGAAAATTCTGAAATACTTTCTAATCTTTTGAATAAAGAAAAAATCCCACATGCTGTGTTAAATGCTAAGCAACATGATCGCGAAGCCAAGATTATTGCGGAAGCTGGCCGCCCTGGGACTGTAACTATTGCGACTAATATGGCTGGACGCGGAACAGATATTGTTTTAGGTGGTAGTTTAGCGGCGGAATTGGCGGCTTTAGAAAATCCAACACCGGAAGAGATCGTTGCCCATAAAGCTGAGTGGCAGGTAAGGCACGATCAAGTTGTTGCAGCGGGTGGTTTGCACATTGTTGGTTCCGAACGTCACGAATCTAGGCGTATTGATAATCAGCTGCGTGGTCGATCTGGTCGTCAAGGCGATCCGGGTTCGTCGCGCTTTTATCTTTCTTTGGAAGATAATTTGTTACGCATTTTTGCCTCAGATAAATTGGCGCCTATCATGAAAAGATTGGGGCTACGTGATAATGAAGCTATTGAGCATCCATTTGTTACACAAGCTGTAGAAAAAGCTCAGCGCAAAGTGGAAGGACACAATTTTGATATTCGTAAGCAACTTTTGGAATATGACAATGTTGCGAATGAACAGCGCAGAATTGTTTATACCGAGCGTGATGAGTTAATGCGCCGCGAGAATGTTTCCGATACGGTTACTTCTATTCGCGAAGATGTTATTAGCTCCATCATGAATACCTATATTCCACCGGAAAGCTTGGAAGAACAGTGGGATGTTCCTGGTTTAGAAAAGAATCTACAAGAGACCTTGGGTCTTGCTATGCCAGTTGCAGAATGGCTCAGGAATGAAGAAGGTTTGAATGAAACGGCAATCCGTGAGCGTATTGCTGAAAATGCGGCTAAAGCTTATGCGGAAAAAATCGAGCAGATTGGTCCAGAAGTTATGCCACAGCTTGAAAAATCCATTATGCTGCAAAGTTTGGATATGCATTGGAAAGAGCATTTGGCCGCAATGGATCACTTGCGCGAAGGCATTCATTTGCGTGGCTATGCTCAGCAAAATCCAAAGCAAGAGTATAAGCGTGAATCTTTTAAAATGTTTACTAGCATGTTAGAAAGCGTCAAGCATACTGTGTTACAAACTTTGTATTCAGTTCGTGTGCGTAGTCCAGAAGAGGTGGCTGAAATCGAAGAGCAAAGACGTCTAGAGCATGAGGCAGAGGAAAATAGGCTGCGTTTTCTGCATAGCGATATGGGCAGTGTTTTGCAGCCTAATCAAGATAATGTTGTAGATAAGAGTCGGGATGCGTCGCAAGGTGGAAACGTGCTTTTAAGTCACAACGATGCACCTTTTACGCGCCAAGAACCTAAAGTTGGACGCAATGATTCTTGTCCTTGTGGTTCAGGAAAAAAATATAAGCAGTGTTGTGGTAAGTTAAGCTAACAGAACCGAACTTATTTTTGTAACTAATTGATTTATAAAGAAAATATGTGAACATGTTTTTGAGTAAATTATGAATTATGAATGGTGAATTATGAATTTAGAGGAATACATTTCTGTCCATAACGCCATAATTAGTGATTTGGTCAAGCTTGCTCCGCAAATCGATAAAATCAGTAAAATTATGGTGAAGGCGGTTCAAAATGGCGGGAAGATTTTTTGGATGGGGAACGGTGGAAGCGCCGCTGATGCGCAACATTTGGCGTGCGAGTTAGTTGTTAGATTGAAGCGGCAACGCCCTGCTATAGCCTCTTTAGCTCTCACTACCGACACTTCCATTCTAACTGCAGCGGCTAATGACTACGATTTTTCTCAAATTTTTTCTCGTCAATTAGAAGCTTTATGTTCGCCGCGCGATGTTGTAGTTGGAATATCGACATCTGGGAATAGTCAAAACGTGCTTTCAGGTATAGAAACCGCCAATAAAATAGGGGCTTTTACTGTGGGTTTAACTGGACAAAATGGCGGCAAGTTGGCTAGTATTTGTAGCGCATGCATCCAGGTGCCGTCGACCGTGACTGAACGCATTCAAGAGGCGCATATTTTTTTAGGGCATGTGGTTTGTGATATTGTAGAGAAATCTATTAGCAATGACTAAAATTACTCCAATTATTCTTGCGGGCGGTTCTGGAACAAGACTTTGGCCGCTTTCTACCAAAGAACTACCTAAACAGTTTTTGCCGCTTTTGAGTGATTGCACATTATTTCAAGAAACTATAGCAAGAGTCTCTGGGGACGGTTTTGCAGAGCCTATTATTGTTGGTAATGCTAGCCATAAGGATTTAGTTGCAGCGCAACTGCGCCAAGTTAATCAGGATGCACAAAAGATATTTTTAGAGCCAATTGGACGCAATACAGCCCCAGCGATTGCTATTGTCGCTATGTATGAAATGAATATTGGAGAGGATCCACTGTTTTTGGTTTTGCCAGCTGATCATGCTATTAAAGATCAAGAGAAATTAAAATTAGCTATTAAACTGGGGACGCAGTACGCCCAGCAGGGTAAATTAGTTACATTTGGGATTAAGCCAAGTTGTCCAGAGACTGGTTATGGCTACATCAAGTGTGTAGAGGTAGAGGATACGGATAGCCAAGCGTTTGTTATAGAGAAGTTTGTTGAAAAACCTAATTTAGCTACAGCTGAACAATATTTGCGTGCTGGATATTATTATTGGAATAGTGGCATGTTTATGTTTAGAGCCAGTGTGTTTTTGACAGAGTTACAGAGATTTGCTCCTGAAATGTATGCTGCATGTGAGAAAGTAGTTGTTGGATTGGGTGTTAATGATAAATATTTAACCATCCCGGAAAAAGAATTTAGCGCTTGTCCAAATAATTCAATCGATTATGCTGTTATGGAATACACTCAAAATGGAGTAATGGTTAATTTAGACGCCGGTTGGAGTGATGTTGGGTCGTGGCAGGCGTTATGGGAATATAGTGAGAGAGATAGCAGTGGAAATGCTTTGATTGGTCATGTTAAAACGTTTAATACAAAAAATTCTTATCTGAGAGCAAAAAACACCAATGTGATTGCCATAGGATTGGACAACATTGTGGTTGTAGAAACAGGGACTGAAGTGTTATTAATAAATAAAGATTTATGCCAACATATAAAAAATTTTTCCGAAATTTTAAAGTGCACCGAGGAAATAGATAAATGAAAGCAGTCATTTTAGCTGGTGGTTTGGGTTCTCGTCTTAGCGAGGAAACTGATCTTAAGCCTAAACCTATGGTAGAAATAGGTGGTAAGCCTATTTTGTGGCATGTAATGAAAATTTATTCTACCTATGGAATCAATGATTTTGTAATATGTTTGGGTTACAAGGGATATATTATTAAAGAGTATTTTGCTAACTATTTTCTGCACATGTCGAATGTTACTCTTGATATGAAGAATAATAAAATGCAAGTGCACCACAATCGGGCTGAGCCATGGCAGGTTACTTTGGTGGATACTGGAGATAACTCTATGACGGGTGGTAGATTGAAAAGAGTAAAGGAATATGTTGGTGATGAAGATTTCTGTTTTACCTATGGCGATGGAGTAGCAAACATAGATATTCCAGCGCTGATTGATTTACATCGTAAGGAAGGTCGCCTATCTACTGTTACGGCAGTACAGCCACCAGGAAGATTTGGCGCTATAGAAACTATAGATAATCAAGTAAAATGTTTTATGGAAAAGCCGCACGGAGATGGTGGTTGGATAAATGGCGGTTTTTTTGTGTTGTCTCCGAAAGTTATAGATTATATTGAAAATGACGCTACTTTATGGGAACGCGAACCTATGCAAAATTTAGCTAAAGATGAGGAAATGAGCGTTTATTTCCACCGTGAATTTTGGCAACCAATGGATACCCTTAGAGAAAAACAACTACTAGAGGAATTGTGGCATTCTGGCAAAGCGCCTTGGAAAATTTGGGAGTAATTTGTGTTTAGTAATATTTATCAAGGCAAGAGAGTATTAGTTACCGGACATACTGGTTTTAAAGGTTCATGGTTAGTTGCATGGCTGCAGCAGTTGGGTGCCGAAGTAAGTGGTTTGGCTTTAGCGCCAGATACCAAACCTAATCATTTTGCTTTATTAAAACTCAAGATGGATTCGCGTATTGTAGATATTCGCGATTATGAAAAGCTACAAAAAGCTTTAAATGAAATTCGGCCAGAAATAATTTTTCATTTAGCTGCCCAGCCACTAGTGCGCGATTCTTATGAAATTCCTCTAGAAACCTTTGCTGCCAATGTGCTTGGAACAGCCAATGTTTTACAAGCTATGCGTTTTGTTGAAACAGTTAAGGCAGCTGTTGTTATAACAAGCGATAAGTGCTATGAAAACAAAGAATGGGTTTGGGGATACAGAGAAAATGATCCCATGGGTGGTTACGATCCTTATAGCGCTTCCAAAGGTTGCGCTGAGTTGGTTACTTCTAGCTTTCGCAACTCTTATTTTAATTTAGAAAATTATGGTAAAACGCATCAAACTTTAATTGCTAGTGCTCGAGCTGGGAATGTTATTGGTGGAGGGGACTGGGCGAAAGATAGACTAATTCCTGATATTGTGCGCGCTGCCTCGGTAGGGAAAGCAGTGGAAATTCGTAATCCGAACGCTACCCGCCCATGGCAACATGTTTTAGAGTGTTTGAGTGGATATTTGGCTTTGGGTGCTAGGCTGTTACAGGGCGATAAGAAATTTGCCGAAGGATGGAATTTTGCTCCAAATCAGGATGGAGATGCTAGCGTGTTAAATGTGCTTCAGAAAATGCAAGCATCTTGGTCGAAAGTAAATTACGAAATAAAGCAGCAAAAAAATCAGCCGCATGAGGCTAATTTGCTTAAATTAGATTGCTCTAAAGCGCATGCCTACCTACATTGGCGTAATATTTGGGATTTAGAAAAAACCATTGAGGTTACAACGAATTGGTATCGTAATTTTTATGAACAAAAAGTTCTTGTAACGTTGGATGACATAAAGAATTATATGGCCGAGTTGAAAGATAATGTTTAAGCGCATATCAACAAATAAATTCCAGGCGATCAAGACAAAACTGTCCAACTTAAGTACCACATATTTTTGTGATGTTTGTCCGACAATTAGAATTATGAATGGCCAGATTAGGGCTATTGATTCTACTTTGAAACTAATTGGGCAAGCTTATACTGTGGTTGCTGGTGGGGATATTAATGCTGTTCTAAAGGCTATTCATCATGCTGAGGTGGACGATGCAATAGTAGTGGTCGATTCTGAGGATAATTGTAGCGCATTGGGTGGTGAAATTTTTGCAACACTTGGTAAAAGAAAAAAGCTTGCTGGGATAGTGCTTGATGGTGCCTGTAGAGATTTAAACGGTATTAAACTTGCAGGACTTCCATACTATGCTAAATCTGTGTACCCGCGGGTGAATCGTGCCCCAGGCAAAGGAAAGTGGCAGGGAAAAATTAATTGCGGTGGTATTGTTGTCAATCCTTATGATATAGTTTTTGCTGATGATAGTGGAATTATTGTTTTGTCAGAGCAAGAATTTGAAGAGCTATTGCCCAAAGCAGAGGCTATTTTAGAGAAAGAGAAGGAGATATTTCAAAAGATTAAAGATGGCCTTTCTATACCAGAAATTTTTTCACATGTTGTGTTTTAAATAGTGAGATGAATCTGAAGATGCGTAATAAAGCCGAGACGTTAAAAAAAGAAATTTTAGAAAAAGTAGCAAAATATTACCAGTTAGTGCACGACAAAAGTGCAGCGCAATTTGTTCCTGGTAAGAGTAAGGTTAGTTATGCAGGACGGGTGTTTGATGAAAAGGAAATGGTCAATCTTACTGAAGCCGCTTTAGAATTTTGGCTAACTGAAGGTCGTTTTACCAAGGAATTTGAAACTAAATTAATTGCGAAGCTGGGCGCGCGTTTTGCATTATTAGTAAATTCGGGTTCTTCTGCGAATCTTTTGGCGTTTGCTACACTAACCTCGCCGCTTTTGGGACAAAGGCAGATTAGACGGGACGATGAGGTAATTACAGTGGCAGCCGGTTTTCCAACCACTGTGACACCTATTATAAATTATGGAGCAATACCTGTTTTTGTTGATGTAACTTTGGATGATGGGACATACAACATCGATTGTGATTTATTAGAGAAGGCATTATCGAAAAAAACTAAAGCAGTTATGCTTGCTCATACTTTGGGCAATCCTTTTAATATATCTCAAGTCAAAGCTTTTTGTGAAAAGAATAATTTGTGGCTAATTGAAGATAATTGCGATGCTTTGGGATCGAAATATAATGGACAATATACAGGAACTTTTGGCGATATTGGAACGAGTAGCTTTTATCCGCCACACCATATGACTATGGGTGAAGGTGGCGCAGTTTATATGACGAATCCTCAGCTGTATAAAATTGCGCGTTCGATGCGTGATTGGGGGCGCGATTGCTTTTGTCCGTCAGGCAAAGATAACACCTGTGGTAAAAGATTTAGCCTACAACTGGGAACGCTACCGTACGGCTATGATCACAAATATATCTATTCGCATTTTGGTTATAATTTAAAGGCGACCGATTTGCAGGCTGCTATTGGTTGTGTGCAGTTGGAAAAGCTGGATAGTTTTATAGCAGCGCGCAAGACAAACTGGCAGATATTATATGACAGGATGCAGTCTGCCGGTCTAGACAAATATTTTATTTTGCCACAGGCGACGGTGGGCAGTGATCCAAGTTGGTTCGGATTTTTGCTGACGGTTAAGGAAAACGTTGGCTTCGGTCGTGCTGAAATTGTGGCGCATTTAGAAGAGAATAATATCCAAACGCGTATGTTGTTTGCTGGTAATTTGATAAGACACCCATGTTTCGACCAGATGCGCAAAGAACAAAGCGGCTATCGCGTAGTTGGTGAGCTGACCAATACTGATCGCATTATGAATAATACATTTTGGGTTGGGGTGTATCCAGGGATGGGTGAGGAGCACATTGCTTATATGGTCCAAACGCTGGCGCAAAAGTGCAATGAATAATTTATTAGCCACTGATTTAGATTTTATTCTTGAGCGCACGGTGGGGTTTTGGGACGAGCTCCGGGGCGAGAGGATTTTTATTACTGGTGGGACGGGTTTTTTTGGATCCTGGTTGCTCGAAAGTTTTGCATGGGCTAATCGGAGGTTGAATTTAAAGAGTGGCGCAGTGGTTTTGACGCGCAATCCCGAAGCGTTTCAAAAGAAAATTAATCATTTATGTTTGGATCCGGCAATTCAATTCCATCGCGGTGATGTGATGCATTTTGCATTTCCGGCGGGCAGTTTTTCGCATATAGTTCATGCTGCTACAGAGGCGAGTGCGGCATTGGCGCGTGATAATCCACAATTGATGTATGACACGATTGTTCAGGGCACCCAGCGCGTTTTAGAGTTTGCTGAGCACTGCAGAGCCCAGAAAATGTTATTTACTAGTTCGGGTGCGGTTTATGGACGGCAGCCGCCAGAATTAAGCCATATTAGCGAAGATTATGTGGCCAAATATGAGAATGAAGATGAGAAGCTATCTTATGGAAGGGGTAAAAGATCCGCAGAAGATATGTGTTTGCAGGCGATGCAATCTAATCAGTTAGAAGTAAAAATCGCACGATGCTTTGCTTTTGTTGGGCCATATTTGCCATTGGACATTCATTTTGCCATTGGCAATTTTATTTTGGCGGGGTTGCGGGGAGAGCCGATTGTTATTAAAGGGGACGGAACTCCTTATCGATCTTATTTATATGCGGCAGAATTAATGGTTTGGTTGTGGAAGATTTTGTTTTGTGGGATGAGTGGGCGGGCTTATAACGTTGGATCGGAGAATGCTGTTAATATTGCGGAGTTAGCCTATAAGGTCGCTATGCATTTTGATCCGGTACTGGAAGTGCAAATTGCAAAGCAGCCAGTTTTAGGTAAATTGGCGGAACGTTATGTGCCATCAGTGCGGCGAGCGAAAGAAGAGCTAGGATTGGAGCAAGAGATTGATTTGGATGAGGCTATAGAAAGAACGAAAAAGTGGTATTTGGAGAGATATTATGGTTAGGTTAAGTGATTTTATTGCTGACTTTTTAGCATCTCAGGGTTTAAAAGATGTATTTATGATGGTGGGTGGTGGTGCCATGCACCTAAATGATGCTTTGGGCAAGCACAAAGAGCTGCATGTAACCTTTAATCATCACGAGCAGACTTGTGCGATCGCAGCTGAGAGTTATGCGCGTGTAGCGGGTAAACCTGCGGTTGTTAACGTTACAACCGGTCCGGGTGGCTTAAATGCATTAGTTGGTGTCTTTGGTGCTTGGACTGATTCTATTCCGATGCTTGTGATTTCTGGTCAAGTACGCTATGACACGACAGTGCCAAGCTCAGGACTTCCTTTGAGGCAACTTGGTGATCAGGAATATGATATAGTTAAGTCAGTCACCCCAATGACTAAATATGCTGTCATGGTTACCGACCCGCAAGAAATTAAATATCATTTAGAAAAAGCACTGTATCTGGCAACTCATGGTAGGCCAGGACCAGTTTGGCTAGATATCCCCTTAAATGTACAGGGAGCGATGATTGATCCAGATACTTTGCGTTCGTATGATCCATCCTCTGATACGGCGGTCGTGCAAATTCCACAAATTGATGATGCAACAATTACTGATGTCATTGCGCGTCTTCAGAAATCGGAGCGTCCTGTTTTAATGGTTGGAACAGGAATTAGGGTCGCTGGCGTTCAAAAAGAATTTTTGCAATTAGTAGAAAAATTAAAAATCCCAGTAGTTACAGCTTTTGCTGCCCATGATGCCGTACCCGATGATAATCCGTACTATTGTGGACGTCCAGGGACAGTTGGTGATCGTCCCGGTAATTTTGCAGTACAAAATTCCGATTTATTGTTAGTATTAGGTTGCCGTTTGAATATCAGGCAAATTGGTTATAGTTGGGAGACTTTTGCTAGGGCTGCGTATAAAATTATGGTCGATATTGATCAGTGGGAACTTAAAAAACCGACGTTAAAAATCGATATGCCGATTTATGGTGATGTTAGAGAATTTATCCAAAAAATGTTGACTGATTTGGATAAAAATGAAATTAGTGAAAAAGCGGAATGGTTGAAATGGTGTAGGGAGCGACACACAAAATATCCAGTTGTTCTTGATGAATATTGGAAAAGGGAAAATCTGATTAACCCATATTGCTTTATGCAACTGTTAAGCAAAAAGCTTCCTGAAGGGCAAATAACGATTTGTGGGAATGGCTCAGCATGCGTTACATCGTTTCAAGCATTTGAAATTAAAGCGGGACAACGGGTGTATGGTAATTCAGGATGTGCGGCTATGGGTTATGACTTACCCGCTGCAATTGGTGCGTGTGTTGCGGCCAAGGGTAAGAAGATAGTTTGTTTAGCAGGGGATGGTAGTTTACAGTTAAGCATTCAAGAATTAGCCCAAGTAGTTTATCATAAATATCCGCTTAAATTATTTGTATTAAACAATCAAGGCTATCACTCTATCCGCCAGACGCAATCGGGTTTTTTTGGCGAGCCATTGGTTGGTTGTGATGACGCCAGTGGTTTGGGTTTCCCTGATCTAGGTAAATTGGCTCAAGCTTATGGTTTAAGGTACGAAAAATGCGATAATCATGAAAATATGGTCGGAGTTATCGATGATGTTTTGGCCGGACATGATCCTGTTTTGTGCGAAGTCTTTTTAACTATTGAACAAGCTTTTTCTCCGAAATCGTCATCAAAAAGATTGCCAAGTGGTAAAATGGTTTCTAGGCCTTTGGAGGATTTAGCGCCGTTTTTGGAAGAGAAGGATTTGCAAGAAAATATGATAATTGACCCTGTTCTAGAGAAATAGTCAACTTTGGGTAGGTTAAAATGAGAAAGATATTAATAACAGGCGGATCTGGTGATATAGGTAATGCTATAGTTGGAAATTTTAGAGGAAAAGGGGAGCAAGTTTTTGCTCCAACAAGACAAGAAATGGATTTAATGTCTATGGACTCCATTGATCAATACATGCAAAGTTGTGATGTGGATGTTTTTGTCCATTGTGCGGGTATAAATTTTCCTAAGGTAATTGAGAATATTGTTTTTGATGATTTAATGCGAACGATGCAAATTAATGCTTTTTCTTTTTATAAAATAGCTCAGCATGTGCTAAAAAGACTGACGAGAAGCAATCGGCCAGGTTATATTTTAGGAATTTCATCTATATATGGTAGGATTGCTCGAAAAGGGCGTTTTTCTTACGCTTCATCTAAACACTGCTTGATAGGTATGGTAAAATCTTTGGCTATGGAATATGGGCAATATAATATTATGTGTAATACATTGTCTCCGGGGTTTGTCGATACTAGATTAACAAGACAAAATAACGATGAAGCAACTCTTCAGGGATTTGCCAATAATATTCCAGTGCGACGTTTAGCTAAATCTGAAGACATAGCTGAAGTTGCATACTTTTTATGCTCAGAGCAGAACCGTTACATTAATGGAGAAGATATTTTAGCTGATGGTGGTTATACCATGGGCGGATTTCAGACATGAAAGAAACAACTAAATTTTGCATAGAAAATAAAACATTTGTTGTTTCTAGTAAGGTTGAAACCGAAAATAGGCATGAGCTACTTGTGCAATCAGCACCACGTCCCTATAAGGCTATTTTTAGCGAACAAAGGGAAACTTTTGTCGATATTCATGCTTTGTTAACTGATACCAATAATTGTTTATTGGTTGACGAGAAAGTTTTTGATTTATACAAGAAAAATTTCAACTTTGACGTAAAGAGGATTTTTAAAGCACCTGCCACAGAAACTTTTAAAACCTTAGAAGGAGTGACCCAAGTATTAAATTTTTTACAAGATAATAATTTTACCAAGGGGGAAACTCTCGTTGTCGTTGGTGGTGGAATTATCCAGGATGTTGGTGCCTTTGTTGCTGCTTGTTATAAAAGAGGCATCAAGTGGATTTATTATCCCACTACATTGCTGTCTATGTCCGATAGCTGCATAGGAAGTAAGTCAAGTATTAACTATGGCAATGCGAAAAATCAGCTAGGTCTTTTTTCAGCGCCAAGAGAGGTTGTAATAAATCCAAATTTTTTAAGAACTTTAGAGTTTATAGATTTACAGTCTGGATTGGGGGAAATATTAAAGCTACTGGCCATAGGCGGAAAGGATTTTCTAAATATTTATATGCAGCACGTGAAGGATGGGCGTGTTGATGATTTTGGTAATTATGTCAAACTGATTTTTGCTTCTTTATCTGTGAAAAAAGCAGTTATTGAGGCTGACGAGTTTGAATTTGGATGTAGAAAAAGTTTAAATTATGGCCATACTTTAGGGCATGCTATTGAGACTTTATCAAACTATGAAATATCACATGGTCAAGGTGTCGTAATTGGTATGGTATTGGTAAATCAGCTAAGTAATCAGCGTAACTTATTTGAAGATGTAGAGAATGCACAACTTAAACAGCTTTGCTTTGAGTTACTGAATGAAGAGGTGATTAGTTTAGTTCATCATTTGGATATTGGTAGGTTGAAGCTTCTTATTAGTAAGGATAAAAAAACCGAGGGAGGAGTAGCAACGTTAGTTGTTCTGAGAGCTTTTGGTAAAGTCGGTTTTTTAAAGTTACCAATAGATCAGTTGCTGTTGGATGAAATTTCGGTGATCATAAAGGAAAATTTTTAATTTAAAAAATGAGGGTACTCAAGTGGATAATTCTCAAGCTAGAAATCTTTTTGATGGTTTGTTTGTTCTTGAAATTACAAATAATCATCTGGGTAGATTAGACAGAGGCATAAAAATCGTTGAGGAACATGCTCGTATTGTACGTTTCAATAATGTAAAAGCCGCTATGAAGCTACAATTTCGTGACGTTGACAATTTTGTGCATAAAGATTTTACACATCGTAAGGATATTCGCTACATTAATAGGACTCTTTCAACTAAGTTATCGAAACAAGACTTCGTTGTGCTAGTGCGAGCCATCAAGGAGAACGGTTGTATCCCTATGTCAACGCCATGGGACGAAAGGTCTGTTGATTTGTGCGTAGATCTTGATCTGCCTATTATTAAGATCGCAAGCGCTGACATTAATGATTGGCTGCTAATAGAGAAAATCGCAGCTACAAAAAAACCAGTTATTGTTTCGAATGGTGGGTCTTCTTTAAAAGACATGGATGACATTGTTTTATTCTTTAAAAATAGGAATATCCCGTTAGCTATAAATCATTGTGTTGCTATTTATCCTTCTGAGGATAATGAGTTGGAGCTGAACCAGATAGATTTTCTGAGAAACAGATATCCAGATAATATTATTGGTTTTTCTGATCATGAATATCATGATTGGCATTCATCTGTGAAGATTGCTTATGCCAAAGGCGCACGCACTTTCGAGAGACACATTGACATCAATTCTGATGGTTTAGAGATCGCAAAATATAGTTCTTTGCCAGAGCAAATCGATATTTGGTTTAAAGCATATAAAAAAGCTGTTGAAATGTGTGGTGGGGCTGGTACACAATTGCGAGTTTTGCCGCAAAAAGAAATTAAACATTTAGATACTTTTGTGAGGGGAATTTATGCTAAAAGAGACTTGCCAAAGGGGTATAAGTTCACTAGTGGATCATTAAATACTGATGTGTATGCAGCTATTCCGCTGCAAAAGGGGCAAATTTCCTGCAGAGAGTTAATGTATGGCGAGGCTTTATTGAAAGACATTAAGCAAGATGAGCCAATTATGATAGATATAATCGATAGCCCCTATGCAAATAATGAAGCATTGAAACAGAGTATTTATGATAGGGGCTTGGCTGTAGAAGAAGGGAATGGTAAATAGATTGCTTCCTAAGGTATATTGCTATTTCTGTAATACATTTAAAAAATACCAGCAGTTTTGCTTGTTTTTGTTGGTGGGCGGATTAAATACACTTTTCGGTTATAGTATTTTTTCAGTTTTTATTTTCTTTGGTTTTCGTTACCCTTTAGCAGTTTTTTTTGCAACTGTCTTGGGTGTTTTGTTTAATTTCAAAACAATGGGACGAATTGTTTTTAAAAGTCGAGATAATAGTCTAATTTTTCGTTTTTTCGCGATATATGGAGTACAGTATTGTATAAATATTGGGCTTATAAAGTCTTTTTTATTTTTTTCACCGAATGTATATTTAGCTGGGGCGATGGCGACGGCGATATGCGCTGTTATGTCCTACTTTTTAAATAAATATTTTGTTTTTACGGTGCGGGTATGAAATTAATTAGTATAGTCACTGCTTGTTATAATGAAGAGGAAAACATTCGTGAAATATACGAGCAGGTGAAGTTGGTTTTTCGCGAATTACCACAGTATCGTTATGAACATATTTTTATCGATAATGCTTCTGAGGACAAGACAGTGGAAATTTTAAAATCTATTGCTGCAGAAGATAAAAATGTTAAGGTTATCGTAAATGCACGCAATTTTGGTCATATTCGTTCTCCTTTTTATGGTCTTTTGCAAGCGCAGGGGGATGCCGTTATTTCCATTGTGGCCGACTTGCAAGATCCGCCAGAATTAATTAAAGATTTCATTAAAAAATGGGAGGAGGGCTTTAAAATTGTGGTTGGGGTTAAGCCCAAAAGCAAGGAAGGTTGGTTTATGTCCAGTCTTCGCAAAACCTATTACAATTTTGTTACCAAAATAGCGGAAGCACCTTTAGTCAAGAATTTTACCGGTTTTGGTCTATACGATAAATCGGTAATGAATATTTTACGTGAGCTAGGAGATCCGTATCCCTATTTTCGGGGTTTGATAGCGGAGATTGGTTTTCCCATAACTGAAATTTCTTATGTGCAGCCTAGGAGGCAGCACGGAACAACAAAAAATAACTTTTACACCTTGTTTGATATGGCGGTATTAGGAATTACTAGTAATTCCAAAATTCCTATTCGTATTATGAGTATTGCGGGTTTTGTTTTATCTTTTGTTAGTTTTGCTACAGCGATCATTTTTTTAATTTTAAAACTATTATTTTGGCAGTATTTTACCGTGGGGTTGGCTCCTATTTTAATAGGTGTTTTCTTTTTCTCATCTGTGCAGCTGTTTTTTATCGGTATGATTGGGGAGTATATAGGGGCGATTCATACGCAGGTGCTGAAGAGACCGTTAGTTATTGAAAAAGAGCGAATAAATTTTTAACCCTTAAGGTATGTTTGTGGATAAAACTATTTTTACATTGCGATACAATTTGAACCTTATTATTGGTGGGTTGTTGGGCTTAATCTTTTTTGGGGCTGTTTTTGGATTAAAAATTCTGGATCCGACTTATATCGATTGGCAATTTAAAATAGGAGGAGATTCTGTTCTAGGTGTGGTTGGTTGGCAGTTTTTTCGTTTTGAAGACTGGCATTTTCCGTTGATAGGATATATTAGCAATTATGTTGCTCCTCTTGGATCATCAATCTACGTTAATGGGACACCTTTGTTGGCAATCCCGTTTAAGATTTTTAGACACTTTTTGCCGATTAATTTTCAGTTCTATGGGGCGTGGATTCTTTCTTGTTATATTTTACAAGGGGTTTTTGCTTCCCTTCTGATTCAAGAATTCAATAAGAATACTTTTTTTAATGCGGTCGGTTCACTTTTTTTTATTAGTGCTCCGATAATGCTTTGGAGGGCAACTGGACATTTCTGCTTGATGCCACATTGGGTAATTTTATACGCCTTTTGGCTAAATATTAATTCATCAACCAAAAAAAGATTTTTGCAATGGTTAGTTTTGGTCTCCATAGCTGTCCTTATTTTTGCGTATATGTATGCAATGGTAGTGTGCTTATTTTTCGCTGATTGTTTAAGACAAGTTGTGATAGATAAAACTCTTAGTAGAAAAAAATGCATCTTGCAATTGCTCGCCGTGTTAGTTATCAGCATATTTCTCGTTTGGATAACCGGTGGGTTTCAGCCTGGATTTTCTGGGCTTTCTATCGGTGGTTTTGGTATTTATTCGATGAATTTAAGTGCATTATATAATCCTCAAGGGTGGTCTAAGTACCTACCAGATGTTATTTTAGCTAATGCGGGACAACTTGAGGGATATAATTATCTCGGTTTTGGTATGCTTCTATTGCTAGCTTTTTCGATTACCACAGGGTTAAAAGGTATAGGAAAAATAAAAGATATTTTAAAAAAACACTGGCCTTTGTTGCTGATTTTGTTTGGGTTTGCAGTATATTCTCTTAGTGATACGATAACTTTTGGCAACACTGTATTATGCCACGTTGCGTTATATAAATTGTTAAAGCCAATTACTTCTGCCTTTAGGTGCAGCGGACGTTTTTTTTGGCCAACATATTATGCGCTGTTTTTTGTTTCATTGTGGTCTGTAAATCGTTATGTAAGCTCAAAATATTTTGCGAAATATATAATTTTAGTCCTTGTTTTGTTACTGCAAATTTCTGATATTTTCGGCGCATTAGGTTACTTTAAGAAATTATATACTAGTAATTATATTTGGGTCTCTGATTTACAATCTGATGCTTGGAAGGCCTTGGCAGGGAAATATAAGAAAGTAATTTTTATGCCAAACGAATCTTACCCGCCTTATTATTATGAATTTGCTCTTTTAGCGGCCAGTAACAATATGAGCATTTCAAATGGATATTCTGCACGGGTAAACCAGGCGAAGTTGAGTTCTGCCTCAGATATATTTTATCGTAATTTTAATGGAGGCAAACTCGATAAAGACGCAATGTATATTATCACTGATTTAAATATTCTAAAGCAACCTGGTTCTGAAGTGTATTCTAATTACTGCGTAAGAGATATTGATGGGTATTTTTTAGTTACCAAAAGAGCGGGGAATGTAGGCAATGCCCCTTGTATTTCGTTTGAGAAGATGCGTGGTATGCCTCTTTATTACAGAATTTCTTCTAACCTTTACTGTTTCAGGGTGTTGAGTAAATTTGTTTTTGATTTCAACAAGGTTTATTTTTATGTTAAAGGTGGGCAGCTTACTAAAGTACTAGCAAATAGAGAAGGCAAAAATCTAAAATTGAATTTTTGTAATAATAAATCGGTTGCAGATATGATGTTGCAAAGTTCAGATGTAACGGCTAATGAGTATATGGGTTGGTTTTATTTAGAATCTAATCAAAAATGTGTAGTAAATTTGCCAGATGGTTATTATTCTGTGATGGATGAGCCAATACTAAACAGTAAAAATAAAATTTCATTTTCTGACTCCCTCTTTTTTATAAATGGTTGGTCTGATCAAGAGGTAGGATACAGGTGGAGTGATGGAAAGATGGCTAATATTGTATTTATACCTAATAGATATGTGAAGCATAAAGACGAACTATTGGTCAGTTATAGAGCTGTGTTTGGTAAGCAAAAAGTTATTGTAAAATTGAATGGTAAAAATATTTATGATAATAAGTTAGAAGGAGAAGGTAAAATTAGGATTAAATTCGATAAAGCAACCTTGAGAGGAGATAGAATAAATACTTTAAGTTTTTATTTTCCATTAGCTACATCGCCAGGGAATGGTGATACTAGAGTTTTGGCTTTGGCATTGAAATCATTGCAGCTAGATGGTGATTATGTAGCTGAAGATGAATTAAAATTAAACACTGATCATAACATATTGTTTTCAGATAGTAATTTTTTTATAAGTGGATGGTCAAGTCCAGAAAAAGAATTTAGATGGAGCGAGGGTAAAACATCAACTATTGCTTTTTTGCCCAGCAAGGATGTTAAATATACTGGTAAATTATTACTTGATTATGCCGCCACTATGGGTGATCAGAAAGTTGGAATAAAGCTAAATGGTAAGGATGTTTATAGTGGAAAACTTAGGGGTAGCAGCGTTCTCCAGGTTAGATTTAACAGAAACTTACTTAAATTGAATAAAAAAAATATTTTAACCTTCTCTTTTCTTGGGGCTAGGAAACCAGGGGGTGAAGATAAACGAATTTTGGCTTTAGCTTTCAAGTCTTTACAGATAAAATGAGTCAATGATTTAAACGGAAATATAGTTATTTTAATAGGTAATATTGAATGGGTCTGAGATTTAATTTAGCATCACATGATATTATAACAGGTATTGCTGGTTGGCGTATCTGGTTGTTATTGGCGTGGCAAGATATTAGATTGAGGTATCGGCGCTCAATTTTGGGTCCATTCTGGATTACTATTAGCATGGCGATTAGTGTTTATAGTTTAGGCTTTCTTTATGGGCATTTGTTTAAGATAGACCTGCATCAATATTTTCCATTTCTAGCGATAGGACTGTTAGTATGGACATTAATCAACGCAATAGTTACTGACAGTACTAATGCATTAATTGAAGCAGGTGGTTATTTGCGCCAAATTAAAATGCCTACGATAATTTTTATCTTAAGAGTGGTGGCGCGTAATTTTATTATTTTTGCACACAATCTTGTTGCTATCATACCCATAGTGATTTTTTGTGGCATGTCTTTAGGATGGCATACGTTTGCAGTTTTTTACGGGTTGGTAATTATAATTATTAATGCGGTAGTTTATGGTTTGATTTTGGGAATGCTTGGTGCAAAATACCGTGATATAGCACAGGTTATCACAAGCTTAATGCAGGTGATTTTTTTTGTAACCCCAGTTATGTGGATGCCGAAAATTTTAGCAGGGCAATATGGATATGTAATTACTCTTAATCCTTTTGCTCAATTTATTGAGTTAATTAGAGCTCCGATCATGGGTGGATGGCCATCTCAGTATTGTATAGTAATGACACTTGTTCTTTTTTTGGTTGGTTTCGTTATAGCGACAATAATGTTTGTGCGAATAAGGCATAGGATAATTTATTGGTTATAAAAATGGCATCTATTGAACTTAAGTCAGTTATAGTTGATTTTCCGGTATACGGGGCAAACGCTCGCTCAGTAAAAAATTCTTTACTTAGAATTAGTACGGGAGGAAAGCTTGGTGCGGATAATAATATTATTTCAGTACGGGCGTTGGATAATGTGAGTTTTCGATTAGAACATGGTGATAGATTAGGTATCATTGGTCACAATGGTTCTGGTAAAAGTACTTTATTGAGAGTACTTGCTGGAATTTACGAGCCAACTTCAGGTTGGTGCTATGTTGAAGGAAAGGTATCGGCTCTTCTGGATGTTATGTTGGGTATGGATCCGGAGTCAACAGGTTATGAAAATATTCTATTGCGTGGAATTATCATGGGATTAACACGTGAGGAAATAGAAAGTAAAAAAGATGAAATAGCCGCTTTTACTGATTTGGGTGGCTATTTAGCATTGCCAGTCAGAGCTTATTCTACAGGGATGCAATTGCGTTTGGCCTTTGGTATTGCTACGGCTATACTCCCAGAAATTTTGGTATTAGATGAAATTGTTGGAACTGGTGATGCTGCATTTATGGATAAGGCTCAAACGCGATTTAGTAGCATAGTGGAGGCATCACATATTTTAGTTTTAGCTTCTCATGATTTGAATATAATTGAAAAGTTATGTACTAAAGTTTTATGGTTAAATGCGGGACAAATAGCATTTATGGGTGACTGCCAAGATGGAGTGGCGCTTTATAAACAGCATAGATAACAATTAATGTTAAAAAATATTGCCCACATTCCTGCTTTTAATGGCTATATTTTAATTACCTGATTTTAAAAATGTTTTAATTTATTCTTAAATAATAACTGTTTGTTTTATGGATTACGAGATTCTGTCATTATTGTGAAAAAATAAAGATTATGATTAATGGTTCTATTTTCAGTACAAAAACCTTTTTAATTTTAAGTGCATTATTTATCAGTGCCTTCATCCTTATGCCATTATTGGGTTGTGGTTTGATCGGCGATGATTCTATTAATTCTTTGACGAGAGGTGCTTTATTGCTGGAGCATGAAAATTTGTGGAGGCATTCTTACCATATATTTATGCAATGGGTAACTGGACCAGGTAGATTTTTCCCAGTGGCATTCTATGGATACTCTCTGCATTATTTACTCCCTAATTTATTATCAAATAAGTTAAGTGTTCTTTTGTTTGTTTTAATAAATTTAGGTATGTTCGGCTATTTGGTTAAATTGATGACCAAATCTTTTTTGTCGGGAATAATGTCTATTATTATTGTAGCCGTTTTTTTTCAGTTTCGGATATACCATGACCCTATCTTGAGTTTTACTACGCTGCTACAAGTAGTAACAATGTTTTCATTTGCTTCCTTTATTTCACTAATCTTCTATCTTCAAAAAGGAGGATGGTATTATTTGGTGATTAGTTTGGTGTTATATTTGGCTGCTATGTGGACTTATGAGATAACTTATTTATTTTTTATTTTACATTTTTTAATTATTTTATTTTATTCTAAAAATAGAGATATATCCTATATATGTAAGATTGAATTACTTTTTTTTATTTTATTTTTCGTATGTATTTTGATACCAGTATGTATAAGGTTACATTTTGGAATTCCTATCGCTGCCAAAGGAAGTACTGATGTATATGTATCTAATTTAAATTTTACTAAGTTTATTTTGACTTTTGCTAAACAAGCCGTTTCCACCTTACCACTTAGTTATTACTTTGTTGGACCAGAAGTAAAATTTATACTCACTTCATTTTTAATTGCTACTGGATACTTTCTGTTTTTCTTACTAATTTCCACAAAGTCTTTTGTTAGTTCTGCAAGAAAAAAAGTTGATAACCTTAAATTGCTTTTGTTTTTTGGGATGGGACTTTGGTTGTTGCCTGGAATTTTACCTTCGTTTTCGCCAAAAATTCAGGACCAGTTGAGCTGGGGGCTAGGATATCTTTCTGTATATGTTTCTTACTTTGGTTTTGCTATGGTTACTGTGAGCGTTATGCATAGTATATATGCACATTACTTGAATAGTAAGATGGTAGTTAAGGTGTTGATAGTAGTTTTTGCCACAGTGTTTTCTTTGATCTGCTTTTTTACCTACAATTTGAACGATGCTGTGGTTAAAAGTTTTAATTTATATTGGTTGTATCCTAGAGCTGATATTGAGAAAGCTATGCATAATGGATTGTTAAACTATCTAAAGTTGGAACCCGACTCCATTTTGCTTATAGATGGAATTCATCCTTGGGATCGAAGAGAGTTTTACTTTATGGAGGCAGGGGTGAGGTTTGGTTATGTGGGTGATTATTGTGATTTTAGGACACATCATGAATTGAATAAAAAATTTATTGTAACTGGTAAGAATAAACGCCGATATGATTTCTCTTCAGGCGTTCCTGTTTATTATTTACGCTACAACTCTATTCCAAATTCTGGAGGCTATATTATCCTTAGTCATATTAAGAGTTTATTGGGAACAGATGTTATGTCTAGTGTGGGATCAAAAGATATATACATATATATAATATCACCATTATTTGTTGAAAGACAGGTCCACGTTATGGTTTCAGGTTCCTATTTTTATACCGCTAAAGTAGCTACTGGGCTATTCTTGAGATATGAGGAGAAGGATATGAATTTGGTGGCGAAGGGGGGGGGTTGGAAGATGTTCTCAGTTAAATTACCTAAGAATCTAGCTGATCCTATGTCTTTGCGTGTTAGCATTGTTCATGATATTAATTAACGACAGTATTATATGCTAAATAACAATTTTTATAATAAATTTAGGCTATTACTCAGATATGTTTTAAAAAATACTAGTCGGTTTTGTAGATGGTTTATTTTTCTTGTAGTAAGATTTATCTTACTACCGTTAGGTTTATTGAAATGTACAGTTAGAGTTGTTCCTGGTTATTTGTTACTTAAGAATAAAATTAGGCATAAGTGTCCTCATTTTTTTGATTTTGTGAATAGTAATTTAGTTGTTACAAAATGTTGGGTTCATCATATCCAGATCGTTTTCGTTGATTTTCGATTGCGTAAGATTACCCCTCGAACTTGTATTAAGCCTTTAGAAAATGAGGAAAGAATTAAGCGTTTTGTTACGTTGTTAGAATTTGAACTAGCTAGGAAAAAAGATGAGAATTGTAATTGACTTACAGCCTTGTCAGATTAAAGAATTTAATGAGAATAGGGTTAGTAATTACTCTTTGTTATTAGCAAAGGCGTTAGCTAAGTATTGCGGTCCACATGAACTAAAAATTGTGTTAAATTTGCTGTACCCAGAGGCAGCGCGAAATATAGAAGAACATTTTGTGGGTTTACTTTCTCTTTCGTCGTTTAGTTATTATAGCTACCCGCAAGACTTGTCTCCAAAAAAATATGTAAATGAAATTGCTACTGTGTTAATTCGTAACCACTACGCTCAGTTGCAACCTGATATTTTGCATATCTCAAATATACTTGGGGGGGGTAACGATAAAAATCCAGCCCTTTCACTGCTGCCTAAATTATCTGGTACTATTAATTCAGTAACGTTGTATGATTTAAACTCATTGATTTGTAAAGACAAATACCTATGCAATAAAAAACTTAGAGAATCTTTTTGTGAGCAAATTTGTAAATTTAAAAGTAGAGACGCAATACTATCTATTTCGGAAGCTTCACGACGGGTAGCAATTGAATATTTAAATATTTCACCTAATAATATTGTTAGTATTTATGGTGGGGTAGATGAATACCTTGATCTCGCTGGTACTTTTAAGCAAAACGCAAAGGAATTTCTAGGCAAATTTGGTATTTATAAGAGCTTTATTTTATATATTGATTGCGGAAACCAAGAGGTAGTACTTAATAATTTAACTAAGGTATACTCTTCTTCTGCCAGTACTTTTAAAGAAAAATATCAATTAGTGGTGGTACACTTAGCTCCAAATGCTACTACAAGGATAGTTAATATTGTAAATAATTACTCTAAGTATCGGATAATCTATATTGCTAGGGTAACTAACATGGATTTAATTAGGTTATGTAACTTATGCGTCTTATCAATTTTTTCTGAGTTAGGTGAAGCTTTCGGAATGCCGATCTTGCAGGCTATGGCATGTGGAGCTCCTGTTCTTGGTGTAAATAATTCAAGTATCAAAGAAATTATTGATAATGAAGATGCTCTTTTTGAGTGTACGGATTCACGGGAAGTATCAAGTGTGTTGCGTAGTGTTTTAAATAACAGCGAATTTCTTGCGTCATTAAGAGACTACGGTTTAAGGAGATCTAAGTTATTTACATGGGAGCGAAGTGCTAAAACGGTGATTAACTTTTATGAGGAACTATATAAGCAAAAAAATAGCACGGTTTTTAAACCTCTTTCCAATAAAGACGGTGAAGCTAATAGGATTTTTTATCAAAATCTTTTAATACAAGAGCTTGTTCAAATACCAGCAGTTAGGGAGTTTAGAAAAAAAGATTTAATGAAAATTGGAAGGTGTGCGGTTTTAAATCAACTTGAATATCGACTACCCCGCATTCTTTGCGATGTTAGCTACACGATACGACTCGATCATCAGACAGGTATTCAGCGGGTGGTAAAAGAATTAACCCCGCGCTTGTGTGAGTTATTTCATGATCGTGTGAGTCCAGAAGCGGTTTTTTTAAGAGATAAAAACATTTATTTAGTTAACAACAGACCTAATGTATCATTGTTCAGTGAAGGGGAGCAGGAATTTTCTGTCACGGATATTAGATATCATGATATTTTATTATTGTTGGATTCTTCATGGGATTACTATAAAAATTTTTTAAACGTGTTTGCTGAAGTTCGAAAAAAAGTAGGTCGGTTATATGCGGTTATTTACGATATTATACCCATATTATATCCCGAATATTTTGATATTGGTTTGGTAGCGGTTTTTGAAAATTGGTTGCGATATATGATAAAGCATACTGATGGGTTGATTTGTATTTCTAAGACTGTGGCTGATGACGTTGTGCGACATATTTTAAATAATAATTTAGCATATAGACGGGAATTAAAAATTGGTTTTTTTCATATTGGAGCTAACTTTAAATTACTGGATAAATATGGAGTTATTAGGGATAAGGTTAGGCAGTGCTCTAAGAATCTCAATCAACGTGCCACATTTTTGATGGTTAGTACTATTGAACCAAGGAAAGGTCATGCTTTTGTAGTAAAAGCATTTGAGAAGTTATGGCAGGGTGGAATAAATGTAGCAGTGTGTTTTGTGGGCAAAAAAGGTTGGAAAGTGGATGCGTTTATATCAGAATTAATTGACCATCCAGAATATGGAAAAAGACTTTGGTGGATATCTGATGCTTCAGATGAAGAAGTAGTTTACTGTTATCAAAATGCAACAGCTGTTATTTTAGCCTCTAGAATGGAGGGGTTTGGTTTGCCAATTGTTGAGGCAGCGCAGCATGATCTGCCAGTTATTTGTAGTGACATACCTGTGTTTCATGAGGTTGGTGGGGAGAATGTTACTTATTTTTCGCTGAAGTCACCTGATTTTTTGGCGGAAACTATTGTAAATTGGATGCGAAGTGTTAAGAAACCTGATTCGTCTAAAATTGATTGGTTAACATGGGAGCAGAGTGCTCAACAGTTACTGAAGATAATTGCAGAAAATAATTGGTATATGGTTTTACATTAAAATTAATAGCAAACGGTGTACAATGAATAGGATAGCTATAATTACAGGTATTACAGGTCAAGATGGGGCTTATCTCGCAAGGCTTCTCTTGGAAAAGAACTACATTGTATATGGAACATATCGACGTACAAGTTCCGTGAACTTTTGGAGAATACAGGAGCTTGGATTAAAAGAGCACCCAAATTTACATCTTGTTGAATATGATTTAACGGATTTGAGTTCTACTATTCGCTTACTTGAAAGAGCAAAACCTTCGGAAATTTATAACTTAGCTGCACAGAGTTTTGTTGGAGTATCTTTTGATCAGCCAATAACAACTTCGCTTATTACAGGTCTTGGTCCAGTAAATTTACTTGAATCTATTCGTATTGTTAATCCTCAAATTAAATTCTATCAGGCGTCGACTTCTGAGATGTTTGGAAAAGTTCTATCTACCCCCCAAAATGAAATTACTCCATTTTATCCAAGAAGCCCTTACGGTATAGCTAAACTTTACGCCCATTGGATGACGGTTAATTATCGCGAAGCTTATGACATTTTTGCATGTAGTGGAATTTTATTTAACCATGAATCACCGCTGCGTGGGATGGAGTTTGTTACTCGTAAGATCACTGACGGTGTTACTAAGATAAAATTAGGGATTAAAAATATTTTAGAGCTTGGTAATTTAGGTGCTCAACGTGATTGGGGTTATGCTAAAGAATATGTTGAAGGTATGCATTTAATGTTACAGGAAAATACTCCAGATGATTATGTTTTAGCAACAAACCATACTCAAACTATTAGAGATTTTGTGACTATGTCTTTTCGTGCGGTGTCTATGGATATTATTTGGAGAGGTAAGGGCGTAGATGAGGTTGGCATCGATAGTAAAACTAATAAGATACTTGTAAAGATTAATCCCAAATATTACCGACCAGCTGAGGTTGAGTTATTACTTGGTGACCCTGCTAAGGCAATGAGAAAATTAGGATGGAAGGCGAAAACGTCTTTGGATATATTATGCCAAATGATGATAGAAGCAGATTTGAGAAGAAATACGAATGGTGAGTCATTCTAAAAGAGTTTTAATAACTGGTAGTTCCGGTTTTACTGGGAAATACATGCGGCTAGAATTGGAAAATGCTGGCATGGATGTTTACGGTATTGATATCACAAAGACTCATCAAAATGATTTTGTTTGCGATTTATTGGATGTGGTAAGATTAAAAGAAGTTTGTTTAAAAGTTAAACCTAACTACGTTTTACATTTGGCTGGCATAACACATGTTCAGCACCAAAACCAATTTGAAATTTATCGTATTAATATATTTGGTACGTTAAATTTATTGCAAGTAATGTACGATATTAACCCTAGCTTGGAAAAAATTTTAATTACTAGTAGCGCGAATGTTTATGGAGCAACACAATGTTCGTTCATTAATGAAAAAGTAGCGCCATGTCCGGTTAATCACTATGCTAATAGCAAACTTGCAATGGAGTTTATGGTTAAGACTTGGTTTGAAAAAATACCAATCATTATAACTCGTCCTTTTAATTATACAGGTATTGATCAAAGTACAAATTTTGTTATACCCAAAATTGTTGAGCATTTTAATTTAAGAAAAAAAGAGATTTTTTTAGGTAATATAAATATTGTAAGAGATTTTTCAGATGTTAGGTTTGTAGTAAAGTCTTATCACTTATTAATGAAGAGTAATGCATGTAGTGATATTTACAATATTTGTTCTGGTCAAGGGTATTCCTTAGTTCAAGTAATAAACTTTCTAGAAGGAATAGCTGGTTACAAAATAACTGTTGTACCCGATAATAATTTAATGAGAACTAATGAAATACCCAAATTGATTGGAGATAATCATAAGTTACTGGATGTTATTGGAAATAGTAAGCAAATTCTACTTTACGATACTTTGAGAAGCATGTATTACAATAAATGGTAAAAATTTAAAAGTGTGTGGCTTTATATAAATTGCTTGTATACAAGCATTGTTTTGTTGCCCATTTCTTCCATGGTAAATAGTTTAGCTCTATCTGAGCCCTTTTCGATTAAATTTTTTACTAAGCCTGTGTTGTTGATTAGCGAACTTATTGCGTATTGTATTTCTTCTACAGAGGTTGGATTGACGAAATAAGCAGCGTTTCCAGCTACTTCTAAAATAGAAGGGATATTCGAGGTAATTACAGGAGTTTTACTAGCAAAACCCTCAATGATGGGTAATCCAAATCCCTCGCTAAGTGAGGGAAAGACCAGCGACGTAGACGATTGATATAGAGCTCGTAAGTCATTAAAAGGGATGAACTCTAGCCATTTTATTAGTCCTTGTTTTTCTAAAAAGAGAATTTTTTTTATGAGTTCACTACATTCCCACCCCCGTTTTCCAACAATAACAAGTTGATATTCACTAAGAATGTCTTTGGGTAGTGATTGGTAGGCAAGCAACACTCTATCTAAATTTTTTCTTGGTTGTAAAGTTCCTACAGTTAGTAAAAATTTTTTTTTAATGTTATATTTATCCAGTACTTGTTTTTTTTGTTCCATTGAGATATTGGAGAACCAAATAGCATCAATGCCGCAATGGATTATGGAGATTTTTTTAGGATCAACTTTCCAATGATTTACAATATCCTCTAGCATGGCGTTACTTATGCTAATTATATGATCCGCACGTTTAACGTGTTTTTTTAATAGATAATTTTTTAAAGACAGGAGGCGTTGGTTAGCAAATTCCTCTTCTTTAAGAGGAATGGCGTCGTATATTGTTGCTATTAGTGGTGTTTTTTTTAGTTTGGGAATGCGATAATCAGTACTGTGAAATAAATCTACCTGCTTTTCGAGATTTTTGAAAAAATTTATTGGAAGAATGTCTTGAAAATATAAACAAGGTTGTATGCACATATTTTGACTACCTGTGAATATTTTACACGTATCTTGTAATGAGTTAATATAAAACTGAACAACCTCAACGTTACTTTGGGTTTGTAGATTTTTGATTAAACAAGAAGTATAATTTCCAATGCCGTCTATTTTTTTGTCAGCACCTTTTTTGTTAAAAAGGGGATAAACACTAATGCCTATTCTCATATTTGAGCCAAATTATTAACGTGATTATTATATAAGATCTTTTTGTATCATATATTGATTGGGTTGTTCAATCAATATTTTTTATTCAGTAAATTGGAGATTTGATGTTGTTCTTGGTTTTGTTTTTATAATATGATTTTTTTAAATTTTCATGAAAAAATTCCAAGGCATATTTTTGTGGCTTCTTTTGGTTGGATCTGCAGGGTTATTAATGCAGTTATTCAAGTTATTTCTATTCCGTTGATTTTACATTTTCTCGGCATGACCGATTATGCAGTATTTGCTGTTATTACTGGGCTAATTACTTGGTATAATTTAGCTGATGTTGGTTTAGGCCCAAGTATTCAAAATGAAATTTCGTCTATGAGGGTTGCAGGAGCGGATTTCGATATATTCTTAAACAGTATTGCTATATATATAATTGCGTTAGGCCTTATTGAAGTTATTATTTTTTCGTTCGCTGCATTTTTTTTGCAAGGTGTTCTGCTTCGTCAAATAAATGCAGTAGTACCAAGTTATTTGCTTGCCGTCATTGGTAGTATGTATATTTTGGTTGCTGTGTTTAGTGTTTCTGCTCGTATTTTTTTTGCCAAGCAGAAGGGACATTTGGGATATCTTTATCAATCTATTGGGATAATTTTTGGATTTTTGGTGGTATTAATAATAATTTTTTTCCACACTCAGAATAGGATTTTGGGAATTATGTTAGGGTGGACAGTTCCTCAGGTTATAGCGGCAATTGTTGGTTTTTTACATGCTATGCCACACGGGGGATGGATTAAAAGTTCAAGTTTTAAGAGATTTCGTGAAATTTTATCTACCGCTTGGCAGTTTAGTTTTAATTCGCTTGGTGCGGCATTTGTGCTTGGTTTGGATTATATTATCATGTCGCAAATTATTAGTGCAGATGATATAGTTATTTATAATATAGTAAACAAGATTTTCACATTTATCTTTTTCGGATATAACGCTATTTTGTTAGCCCTTTGGCCGAGTATGGCTGAAAATTATGTCTCTGGTAATGAGTTGAAAATCAAAGAGGCAAACGAGGCCATCTTAAAGAATATTTTGATTGGTTCTGCGTATATCTTTGTAGTATCAGTTATAGTTATTATTACCAAAGATTTTATAATGCATTATTTTTCTAATTCCACCCTCTCTGTATCGGTGTTAGTTATAGCTTTATTTAGTTTGTACTACATTATTAGAGTGTGGTCAGATACATATACGGTTGCAATATTAAGCAGAAATAAAATAGCATTTATTATAGCAACCATACCATTTCAGGCTATTGTTAGCGTTATTTTTATGTATTATTTTGGTTCTAAATTTGGTTTGGTAGGAATTATTTTAGGCATGGTGTTATGTTTTAGTTTGACTTCTTTATGGATCATGCCGTGTTACCATTATTATCTATTAAGACGTTTTAAACGTATCAGTTGAGTCTAATTGTTAAGCAGCTTGTTATATATTTCTATAAGTTTTTCAATTGTTTGAGGGTATGTGAATTTTTGGGCCTGCTCAGTTCCCTTATGAATTAGATTGTTTCTTAAGTTATTATCAGTAACAACCTTTTCGATAGCTGTGGTTAATTCATTAATAGAAAAAGGATCAACCAAGTAAGCTGCTTTGTCTGCTATTTCAGACATAGGGAGCACATTCGAGGTTATTACAGGTATTTTACTAGCAAATCCTTCTATTATAGGAAGTCCAAAACCTTCGCTGAGTGAAGGAAAGACTAATGCGGTAGCGGTTTGGTATATAGCGATAAGATCGTTTTTGGGGATGAATTCTAACCAGCGAATCAGATTGTTTTTTTGTAACGAAAGGATATTGCTCAATATTTTTTCATCATTCCAGCCTCTTTTCCCTACAATTAGTAATTGATATTCGTGTTGTATGTCCTTGGGTAGTTGTTGATATGCCTCTAGGACTCTATTTAAATTTTTTCGTGGTTGCAGGGTTCCTACAAACAATAAAAATTTCTTATTAATTTTATATTTCTCTAAAACTTTATTTTTATTTACCTCATTAGTTTCTGCAAACCATATATTGTCAAGAGCATTATAAACTACGGAAATTTTCTTGGGGTCAATGTTCCAGTAGTTGATTATTTCTGGAACCATTGCATTACTGATTGTAATAATATGGTCGGCATATTGAACATGTTTTTTTAAAAGGTAGTTTTTAAAGGCGCGGAATCTTTGGTTTGCATATTTCTCTTGTTTTAGCATTATTGCATCATGAAGAGTAGCAACCACTGGTGTGTTTCTAAGCCTTGGAATGTGATAATCAGTACTGTGAAATACATCTATTTTTTCTTCGAGTTTATTGAAAAGATTGGCCGGCCATATATCTTGTGCAAAAACACTAGGTTGGTAAAAAAGCTTTTCGTTTGCTTTTTTACGGTTTAGCATATCCAGTGGTGTGAAATCAAAGAAACACTGGACTACTTCTAAATTATTCGTGTTTTGTAAATTCTCAATCAGACCAAGGGTGTAATTTCCGATACCATCAGTTTTTTTTAACGATCCATTTTTTTCGTATATTGTTGATGTATTAAAACCTATTCTCATCTATAACCTACCTTAACTTTCTTTAAACCGTTGATGGATAGTATCGTATAATCAATGATATAATACGCCCTTACGACGTGATGATATTATACACTATTGAGAATGGTAAATGAAAACCGCTATCGTACATGATTGGCTAGTTACTTTTGCTGGGGCGGAGCGTGTCTTGGAGCAAATATTGATTTGCTATCCAAATGCTGACCTTTTTGCTGTTGTGGATTTTCTCGACGATGCGACGCGTAAAAAACACTTCATGAATAAGCGCGCAACCACTACGTCTATACAAAAAAGACCTTTCGCTCGTACCAAATATCGTAATTATTTACCATTTATGCCGCTTGCGATCGAGCAATTAGACTTAAGCTCCTATGATTTGGTTATTTCTAGCTCTCATGCGGTTGCTAAGGGCGTTATTACTGGGCCTGATCAATTGCATATTAGCTATGTGCATTCTCCAATGCGCTATGCTTGGGATTTACAGCACCAGTATTTAAAGGAGTCTGGACTGGATCGTGGTATTAAATCTTGCCTTGCAAGACGAATTTTACATAAGATGAGAATTTGGGATTTACGCACGGTAAATGGCGTGGATGAGTTCATATCTAATTCGATGTTTATTCGGAGTAGAATCAATAAGCTTTATCGCCGTGATTCTGCAGTAATCTATCCTCCTGTTGATGTCGAAGCGTTCTCTTTGCGAAAGGATAAAGAAGATTTTTATCTAACAGCTTCGCGTATGGTACCATATAAGAAAATAGATCTTATTGTCGAAGCTTTTGCTCAATTACCTGATAAGAAATTGGTTGTAATCGGCGATGGTCCCCAGATGAGCAAAATTAAAAAATTCGCAGCCAGTAACGTTTCTTTTTTAGGGTTTCAAGAGGCTTCAGTTTTGCGCGACTTTATGCAGCGCGCTAAAGGGTTTATATTTGCAGCCGAAGAAGATTTTGGAATTGCTCCAGTAGAGGCAGAGGCTTGTGGCACTCCTGTAATAGCTTTCGGGAAAGGCGGAGCGCTTGAGACTGTGCGTGGTTTGGATCAGAAAGACCCCACGGGAGTTTTCTTTTATGAGCAAACAGTAAAGTCATTGCATAATGCTATTAGGGAATTTGAGCATAATATCGCTAAAATTACGCCTAAAAATTGCCGTGCTAACGCGCTTCGTTTTACGCCCGAAATTTTTCGTGATCAGTTTGAGAAATTCGTAGAAGCCAAATTATTGAGTTTTTTCTGATAGTTTATGTCTAAAAAAATTACTCTAAAAAACTATTCATCCCTCTTGTCTTTGTTAGTGAAAGCTGTAGATATTTTCTTATATGGTTTTTCTGCTATTTTGGCCTTTTATTGGCAATTTGGTTCTTTTTCTTTGGGTTTTCTTTACAAAATATCTATAGTTATGGCGCTGATTCTTCTTGTGCCAATTTTTTCTACATTTGGCATATATCTATCTTTGCGCGGTCAGCGTGTGTTTTCTTATTTGCGCACGATTTGCATAGCTTTGGTTACCGTTATGGTTGTGTTGGCAGCCATTTCTTTTATTACAAAAACTGGAGCATATTTCTCTCGTGCATGGTTTCTATCTTGGCATGCATTGGCCATGAGCTTGTTTATTATTTTTAGAATCTCCCTTAAAGGCTTATTGGGTGTTATGCGGAAGCGAGATTTGAATCAAAAGCGTATTGTGATTATTGGAACATGTAAGCATGCTCAAGAGATTATCCAGCATATTCAAGGATCCTTATGGAGTGGTTATCACATTATAGCCGTATATGCTTCTCTGAACGACGTACGCGATAAATATATTGAAAAAATTCCTGTTCGTACCATTAATAGCGACTTTACGGAAGATGTTAAAGAGGACCAAGTTGATGAAGTTTGGCTTGCTGGTGAAGCTGGGATGACGCATGAAGAGTTAAACAAAGTGATGTTAGCATCTCGTAGTAATGTTATTACTATTCGCTTTTTTCCTAGTATTTTCGGTGCGGAACTAATTAACCATTCAGTATCGGAAATTCTAGGTATGCCGGTAATCAATATGGTGGCTTCTCCGATCGTTGGTTCGAGCGTGTTGATTAAAGCTCTTGAAGATAAGTTATTGTCTGCTTTGATTTTATTGTTATGTAGCCCGTTGTTTTTAATTATTGCTCTTTTGGTTAAACTCAGTTCACCCGGCCCCATATTTTATAAACAAAAGCGCATTAGCTGGAATGGTAAGGCATTTGATATGCTCAAGTTTCGTTCTATGCCCGTGAACGCTGAAAGCACTACCGGAGCTGTTTGGGCTAAGGAAAATGATAAGCGTGCGACTAAGATAGGAGCTTTTTTACGTAAAACTAGTTTGGACGAATTGCCGCAATTTATTAATGTGCTCAAGGGTGATATGTCCATTGTGGGGCCGCGTCCTGAGCGTCCAGAATTTGTGGATAAATTTAAGCATGAGATTCCTGGCTACATGAAAAAACATTTGGTAAAGGCAGGAATCACCGGTTGGGCGCAGGTAAATGGTTGGCGCGGCAATACTAGCTTAGAAAAACGTATAGAGTGCGACCTATATTATATTACACATTGGTCGCTTGGTTTCGACTTGAAGATAATTTTTCTGACAGTCTTTAAGGGATTTGTGAACAAGAATGCTTACTAAGCTTTTTCCACGCTCACATAACAACGCTGCTTGCTACCGCGGCGAGTAAATTTGACTAAGCCTTCGATTAAAGCGAAAAGCGTGTGATCGCGACCCATGCCGACATTGGTTCCTGGATGGAATTTCGTACCGCGTTGACGGACTAAGATATTACCAGCTTTTACTAATTCACTGCCGAAGCGCTTTACGCCGAGCATTTTAGGATTGGAATCGCGTCCGTTTCTAGTACTACCACCTGCTTTTTTATGGGCCATGAGAGAAACCTCTTAAATGAAAAAACCTTAAACTTTGTCGATTGCAGTGATCTTAACTGCGCTGAAATGCTGCCGATGTCCGGCGCGTTTCATGAAATGTTTGCGTCTGCGGAATTTGATTATGCTTACCTTGTCGCCGCGACCATGTTCAACCAATTCGCCTTTGACTTTTATGTTGGAAAGACTAGGTGTGCCTATTTGAATAGATTCACCTTCGGCAAACATTAAAACGTTGTCAAACTCAACTTTGGCGCCGGCTTCGACTTCTAACTTTTCGATTTCGATAACATCATTCGGCGCTACTTTGTATTGCTTACCGCCGCTTACGATAACTGCGTACATGACTTTCTCCACAAACATTGAAAAATTTAAGCCGGTATTTTACGCAATAACTGCCTTCGAAGCAAGGGAGATCTTGTGAATTTAATCCGGACCCTGACTTTAAAATGCAACATATTGATTTATAAGGAAATCCTATAGACATGTTTTTAAGCCTTAAGGCCTGCCGTGACAGCTTAATTCTAGTGTAGCGGGTACGGAAGCGTAGGTAGCTAATTCGGAGTAGTAAGTTTATCTAGAGATAAGTCTTGCTTTCACCACCTAGGAAAACATATAATTTCACCTTAGTTTTATAAGATCCTATTAGGAGAAATACTATGCATAACGACAAAATGTCCGTTGCTCTCAATAAGCAAATCAATGCAGAGCTTTACTCATCATATCTTTATCTATCCATGGCTGCTTACTTTGATTCTAACAACCTCAAAGGTTTTTCGCATTGGATGAAAAAGCAGGCAGATGAGGAAAGAGCTCATGCAATGAAATTCTACGACTTTATGGTTGATAGAGGGTGGTTGATTCACCTAACTGCAATTGATAGCCCAGAAACGCATTGGGAGTCGCCATACGCAGTTTTTGAAGCTGCTTTTGAGCATGAACAGAAAGTTACCCACTTAATTCATGGATTGGTAGCTTTAGCTGTAGAAATTAAAGATTATGCTTCTAGCTCTTTTTTACAATGGTTTGTAGATGAGCAGGTAGAAGAAGAGGCCAATGCTAGTGAGATTTTGCAAAAATTAGCTCTAGCTGGCGAAAACAATGCAGCTCTATTGATTTTAGATGCGGAATTGGCTAAGCGCGCCTAAATATTTTGATTTTCAGCATGGTAAGACGAGCGTACTAACGGTGCGCTCGCTACATGCAAAAAGCCCAACTCTTTTGCGATATTCTTGTAGTTTTGGAATTCTTCTGGAGTTACGTAGCGCTCGACTGCTAAATGTTCTTGTGTTGGCTGCAAGTACTGGCCTAAAGTGAGCATAGTAACGTCTTGAGCGCGTAGATCTTTCAAAACTTGCAGCACTTCTTCTTTGGTTTCACCTAAACCCAGCATAATTCCTGATTTTGTTGGAATATTGGGAAGTAATTTCTTGTGTTTTTGTAATAAAAGTAACGATGTTTCGTAATCAGCGCTAGGACGCACCTTTCGATATAAACTTGGTACAGTTTCGATGTTGTGATTGAAAACATTGGGTGGATTGGCGGCCACAATCTTTAGTGCCTCATCCATGCAATAACGAAAATCTGGCGTTAGAATTTCTATTTTGATATTGGGAGCTGCTTTGCGAAGAGTCTTTATGCAAGCTGCAAAGTGCGAAGCTCCTCCATCTTCTAAGTCATCACGCGTTACTGATGTTATTACGACATATTTTAATTTTAAGTTCGTTACAGCTTCGGCGAGTAGTTTAGGCTCATTAGTGTCTAAGACTTTAGGTTTTCCGTGCTGAACATTACAAAAGCGACAGTTGCGAGTGCATGTGTCTCCCATAATCATAAAAGTTGCTGTTCCGCAGGCAAAACATTCGCCTAAATTAGGGCAAGCCGCTTCTTCACATACAGTTGCTAAACCTTTTTCACGTAGCAGCTTCTTCAGTTTTGTTATTTCTGGATTGCATGGCCATTGGCTGCGGATCCAATTGGGTTTACGTAAGATTGGCATTTTCTAATTCTCTTGCTAAATGTATAGCTAATTTATCTGATATTTCTTTTAAAGTAATGCTAGGAATAAAATCGTCGATTTTGCTCATGCGAAGTTTACTAAAGCCACAAGGATTAATGCGTGAGAAAGGCTCTAGGTCATTAATGATGTTAAAAGCCAAGCCATGATAACTGCAACCACGACTGATTTTAAGCCCGATTGAGCATATTTTTGCGCCATCAACGTAGACTCCGGGCGCATCCGAGCGATTGGCCGCGATTATACCATATTCTGCTAGAGTCTTAATTACAGATTTTTCTAAAATATTTACAAAATCTCTCACGCCAACGCATCGGCGACGTAAATCTACTAAAGCATAAACCATGAGTTGTCCGGGGCCATGATAAGTAACTTGCCCGCCGCGATCGGTTTGGACAATAGGTATGTCGCCAGGGTTTAAAATATGTTCCGGTTTGCCAGCTTGTCCTTGTGTAAACACGGGAGGATGTTCTAGAAACCAAATTTCATCGGGTGTATTGGCGTCTCTCTTAGCAGTGAAATTACGCATTTCCTGCCACACTTCGTCATAAGGACGTTTTGGAAAGTTTTTAACGATAATTTTTGCTGAACCCATTTTGTTTTTCCAACCTATTGATTTTAAAGGAAAACGTGTAGACATGTTTTTGGGTAAAAAAATAGGGCGAAGATAAAAACCTTGCGCCCTATTTTGTTTCCATTGCTAAAGCTTAGAATTGAGCGGAAACTCGCATCAAAGCAGTAGTAGATTTACGAATGTCACTGCTAGAATTACGATATGGATAGCTTCTATCGTAAGCTAAAGCAAATCCTAAATCGGTATTCTTTAGGATATTTACTTTGTAATCTAGCAACCAACGGTTGTGTGGCATGGAGAATATGCTTGGATCCCAAGTGTTAGATATTACACCAGAAGCCAATGCAACATCGTTAGTAAATTGACCATTACCAGTCCACTGATAGCTTAAGCCCAATCTAGATGCGTGACTAAGCACTGGGAATGCATATCCAGCTCCTAAGCCAGCAGCCCAAAGACGAGAGCTTTCTGTGGTTGTGGACAAAGTGTCAGACCAGTTCTCTAACCAACGGTTTTGCATCATATTGCCCAAGGCGCCAGCATAGTCAGCAACGAAATCAACTGACTTATAATTTAAACCGAGGTGAGCAGCTAAACCGCCAACTCTATCAGCACCTAAGTCATTCTTGATGGATAAGCCATCTATAACACCGCCTGAGGTAGAAGTAGTGAATGCAGCATATAGCGTATCCGTATCAAACATGTTACGGATATAGGATAAGTCAACATTGTAGTTGACGCCGTCTAAACGAAGTGCGGCTAAATTGCCTATCGAGCCAATTTTGGCACCGAAATCAGCTATTTGTGAGTTACCAGTTACTTTTGTACCATCGTTTACATTGCCCTTGATCATTGGGCCATTAAATGCAAAAACTTGGACATAAGGTCCTAGATCTGAAATCAAACCAAGTGTAGCGGTTGCTCCGCTGGTTTGTTCTAAAGTTTGTGTTAACGTGGTAACCATTGGGTAACGTTGATAGGTTCCGAATGGTATGTATTGCCAACCTAACTTAGCGTATAGAGGAGAGCGGTTAAAATTACGAATTGTCAAATATGCTTCGTCTGCGCGGATGCGGTTGGTACGGTCATAAGAATTTACGAATACAGTGCTTGCTTTTGTGATGTCGTGTGATGTGCCAGTGTATTCTAAGTTCAAGTGTCCAATTACCCAATCATTAATTATTGGATCGATGAATAAGTTGGCATTGGCAATTCTAAAATTGCTGTTGCTACCAGAATTACCAGAATTATCAGCAAATGAGCCGATTGGAGTACGGTTACCCCAAGAGGCATCAAAATTGATTAAACCACCAACGGCTATGCGCTTAATCCAATCGCAGCTTAAAACTGGGCTACTAGCCGAGTTTTGATCGATAATCGATTGAAATTTATCACTGATGGGTGGAAGCATTACTGCTGATGACACAACAGCCGGCTCTTTTTTCGTTATTTTAAGAGCTTGTTTTTTAGCTACAGGTGCTTTTTGTGTCGATTTACCATGATGGTTATTAGCTGCAAAAGCTGGGCTAGCAAGACCCAGAACAATTAGTGAAGTTACTATTGGTTTAAGTTTCATCCTTTTATGTCTCCGAAATAAATAAGTTAATAAAAAAATCTATGCTAATCGAAAAAAATCTTAGCACGGTCAAATTTGTTTGTCTAATTTTTTTGGTGAAAATTACAACCCATGTAGATATTTACGTGCGTTGCGCAGGCGTTTACCAAATTGACGATCTGCCAGTCGAGTATCCCAAGAAGTTTCTTTTTGTTTCTTGGCGAGGTATTGCACTTCGCGTTGCATCTTTAAATAATTTGTTAGGCGATCTTTGGACAGTATTTTTTGAGCAATAGCTTCCTGTACTGCGCAGCCTTTTTCATGGCTATGTGTGCAATCGCGAAAACGACAATTTACAGCCAAGGTTTCTATATCAGAAAAACTTGAATCGATAATACTCTCATCCGCCCATAGCTGCAATTCTCTCATCCCTGGCGTGTCGATTAACATTCCGCCAGTGGGTAATAGAAAAAGCTGTCGTCTGGTGGTTGTATGGCGTCCTTTAGAATCAGATTCTCGAGTACTTGTTGTTTTTTGTAAAACTTCGCCGGTTAATTTATTAGTTAATGTTGATTTGCCAACCCCGGACGATCCAAGTAAAGCTACGGTTTTATTTTGAGTAAGATAATTACTTAGATCCGACAATCCTCCACTGTTGAGCGAACTAATGAAGTGTATAGGGACAGTACATGCTATCGCTTCCAGGTCATGTATTATTTGTTTCCGCCACCCAGCATCATTAACTAAATCAACTTTGTTTAAAATAATTATAGGTTGCACGCCGCTATTCCAAGTCAAAGTAATGTATCTTTCAATGCGCCGTAAGTTATAGTTTTTGTCTAGACCGGAAATGATAAATGCGTAATCTATGTTGGCAGCGAGGGGTTGTTCTTCTATTTTTTCACCAGAAGTTTTACGGGATAACAAGGTATTTCTAGGCAATAAGTTATGAATAATTCCTAGATCGCCGCTAGCTTGAATTGCTACCCAATCGCCAACCACCGGTAAGTCAATACGTGTTTTTGCGGTGTAGAAATACGCACCTGATATTTTACTGCGTATGTCTCTTGTTGCAGTCGCTGCAACGTAAGATCCTTTATCTTCGCAAATAATTCTGGCGGGGAGTAAATTAGTGTTTTTTAAACTGTTAAAGTTTTCTTGGAACTGAGAGTTCCAGCCAAGTAATGTTAAATTCATATGTGCTCCTAAGCATTGATGGGCATAAAAAAATAAATAATTGCCCTTTAGCAGGGCTGCTTAGGAGTACATTTTCATAAAACAAAACCTCGAAGAGTGGATTAACTTATAAAATATGATATTTGCTTTTTGGACACGCGTCAAATTTTTATTTCGCACGTTAGTGACGCAGAACCTATCAAGTTATGGCTTGCAAGAGTAGGTTATGAAAGAATACAGGAAATCGCTGATCCAAAAAAATCATTAAATCGAGCTGGAGAAAACTGGCGAAAACATGGCGGAAGCGAAAAGTGAATTCAACAAAGAATGATGGAGCAGGAAACGCGCAATAAACTAACTGAATTATTGGAGCAAAAATGAAGTAACTAAGGACGAAGAATATGCAATTGGTAATTTCAAGTGGGGATGAAGTTTAAAATTTCGCCCCCACCTGACCCGTATGATTTATTTTATGTGTTATTTATCAAGGCGCCATATACTGTAAAAATACAAATCATGAGTTAGCGCTAAAGAATATATATCTATATGATTACTATGGCATAATTTTCGATTTTTGTGCTATAATTAACATAACATTTAACTACCCGAGGGTTTGTGGCTCATGAAAATTATCTCCTGAAAGTGGTCTTAATTTAATTAAGGCAAAAGGCGGAAGCCAAAGTGGCGGCCGTCTAAAGGTGTGATTGCCTTTATTATATGTACTTTTTGGAGAGATGTTTTATGCTACGTAAACCCATTCAAATTAAAAATCTAAGCCTATCATTCCCTCATAAAATTTGCTTTGAGGGTTTTAGTACTCAAATCATTTATGGTAGTCGTATAGCCATTATTGGTCAAAATGGCAGCGGTAAAACTACTTTGCTCAAAATTTTGCAAGGAATTTCTGACGTTGGCGAAGGTGAAATCAATGTGCCGAGTGATGTGGTTTTTGGTTATGTGCCACAAATCATAGATGAATTTACTGGCCTTAGCGGTGGGCAACGTTTAAATAAAGCAATTAGTAAAGCGCTTAGCGTTGGTCCAAATGTTTTACTGCTGGATGAGCCAACCAATCATTTGGATCGACATAACCGCAAAAGTCTTATGCGGATGCTAAAATCATACGCTGGTACACTAATTGTTGTTTCTCACGATACCGAGCTTTTACGCAATTGTATAGATACTTTGTGGCATATCGATAATGGTAGAATCCACGTGTTTTCCGGCAGCTACGATGATTACATATGCGAAATACAAAGCAGCAAATCTGCCATTGAAAAAGACGTGTCGTATTTAGAGCGGCAGAAAAAAGATATGCATAATCGACGGATGAAAGAGCAGGAACGAATATCCAAGCGTAAAGCAAGCGGTTTGAGAAAAATGGAAAATAAACGTTGGCTCAAGTCAACTGGTGATTTAAAAGCAATGAAGGCTGAAAAATCGCAAGGCAGCAAATTAAAGGCCATTGATCACAAAAAACAAGATTTGATCGAGCAACTTTCTAATCTTTATGTTCCAGAGATTATCATACCAAAATTCTCTTTGAGTAGTGCTGATATCGGTGATCGTACTTTGATATCAATTAGCAATGGATCTATCAGTTACATAGCTGGTGATCCTATTCTAAGTAATATCAATTTGCTTTTAAGCTCTAAAGGCCGCTTGGCAATTACTGGTGATAATGGTAGCGGTAAGTCCACTTTGGCTAAAGCCATTTTAGGTGATCCAGCCGTGATGAAAACTGGTGATTGGTATGTGCCTAAGCCCCAGAATATATTCTATTTGGATCAGCATTACTGTTCCCTAATAGCATCAAAATCCGTTCTTGAATCAATATCTGAGTTAGTGCCATCTTGGTCTCACGCAGAGGTTCGCCGTTATCTTAATGATTTTTTGTTTCGCAAAAATGAGGAGATAAATGCGCTTGTAAGTCAGCTTTCAGGGGGTGAAAAGGCTCGCCTTTCTCTTGCTCAAATTGCAGCCAAAATGTCGCAACTTTTGATTTTGGATGAAATAACCAATAACCTCGATTTGGAAACGAGGTGGTATGTGGTCAGTGTTTTAAAAAAATATCCTGGCGCTATGATAGTTATTTCCCATGATGAAGACTTTTTAAGGGATATTGAGGTCTGTGAATATTATGATTGTAATACTGGCATTTGATCATAAGTTATTCGCTAAAGCCTAAGTCGCAAGATATTCTAGCGAATACCCCCGTCTTTTATAAAAAGCTTGCTATTATTATATTTGCGAGAACCGCCATAGGAACCACGATTCATGATCATTATTTTCCAGCAAATCTAACCCCTTGATATATCTGGAGCTGGCGATGGGAGTCGAACCCGCGACCTACTGATTACAAATCGGTAAATACAGC
>Ga0265297_10001182_pt1 | contig 63694 bp, 92 predicted proteins | sample Munlanlwell13791_FD_192502 | JGI IMG/M metagenome (GOLD analysis project Ga0265297, IMG submission 192502) | Leachate microbial communities from a municipal landfill in Southern Ontario, Canada - Leachate well 137-91 | ecosystem: Engineered > Solid waste > Landfill > Unclassified | place... | reverse complement strand
AAGAACTTGTTTTCTTTCTTCCACAGTTCTTCAATGGCGTCCATGACAACGTCATCATACGTGACTATCGCCTCACCAGTTTCCATGTACTTCTTCCTTGCAAGCCTGAGCAGGTTCGTCATCTGGTTCCTGCACCAGTTCCAGTCATCAGGGAGACCACAGCAAGAGCCACTCATGTTGAGTTCTTTAAAGTCGGGGTCGCTTATGGCAAAGTGCTTTCCATTCTCAACGCAGAACTTGTACATTTTCTTCACGTACTTTTCTTTTACGTTCCTGTTTAGCCTGCGGTAAGTGCCTCTACTAGCAGGCGACAACTTCTCGTAATAGTCAATGATGTCGAATCCGCAAACATCACTCATCCACTTGTAACGCTTCTTGTCTTCTTCCTTCGCCCTCATATCTAAGCAGTAGAACTCAGTGCTGATTGCGTCAATGTCGTAAGTGTTCATGCACTGCAGGAACCCGTCCAGGTCTCTATCACTCACGCCTATGAGGAAAGGTCTGAGGCGCAATATTGTCCAGTAACCCCAAGCATGCATCTGCTTGAGAATCTCCATGCGTCGTACAGGCGAAGGCGCTCCTACTTCAATCTGCGCTGCAAGTTCTGGCTTGTTAGTTATTATGCTGAACTGAATTGCCATCTTGGCAGTGTCCTTGTACTTCTCGAACATCTCAGCGTACTCGGGAATGCTGAGGAAGTCACCTTTGGTGCTGATGATTGTTGGGTAGCCCGTCTTGAGCAGGTACTCGATTATGCGCAGTCCTCGCTTGTTCTTGCGCTCGAAGTTGCAGAAGTTGTCCGCCAGTCCGCCAATGTGGATGACCTTGCGGTTCTTGATGAAGTGCTTGTAGTAAATATTGTTCGGGAACTTGCCTTCGAAAATGTCCAGTATCTTGTCCACGTTCACGCTCTTCAGTTCCATTGCTTTGTTGTTGTGCGCCACGCTCGGATTGTTTGCCTTGCTGTAGTATGCGAAACAGTACAAGCAACCGAATGAGCAGAAGTTGTACAGGTCAAAGCTGAACGGGGTTGAGCAGTCCATGAACTCACTGCTAATTCTAGGACTGTTGTACCAACCTTTCGTGCAGGTCTTGTCCTGGTTGTTCTCAGCCCACCTTAGAGCTGATTTTCTGATTTCTTCAAGCATGGCAAGTCATCCTCCTTTATTATTCCCGTCTCCAGTGCAAGTAAAAGTCTAAGCAACAACTCTGTGTCGCTAGTGTTGAGTTCAACGTACTCAAGAACGTTGAAGTGCCTCTTCACGAGTTCCACTTCTGGAGCTGTTTTGAAGTAGAACAAAATCTTCAACGGCTGCGGATTCACGCCCTTGATTGCGGACTGTGGTATCTCATCACTGGTGTGGAATGCCATTTCAGCGTCCCTCAAACTCATGCCTTCCGCTATTGCTTTGTTGAACTTGTCTTCACGCATTTTCTCAATCGTCTTGTCGTCAAACAATCCCATTTTTTACACCTCATTAAAATCTGATAGTAACTTCTGTTCTGGCTTCGGGTGCATTTTCTTCCAGCAAGTAATTCCGAAGCCTCGCTCAATGCTCTCGGGGTTCTTCATTTCCCTGTTGCATCTAGCACACTTGACCATTGCGACCTCAAAAGTTAAATAGGCTCTTGCCCTGTGGCTCTTTGGTCTTGGGTAGCTTCTTTACTTCTGGCTTGACGTACTCAACGCCGAAGTCCTTGCACTTCTTAGAGTCCCAACCCAGTGCCGTTGCGACCTGAGCAAGAAGCTTCTTGTCATGAATGCTCATGTACTTGCGCTGCACTGCGAACTCGTGAGTGCTCATTCCGTAGTATCGTCTAAGTTCTTCGACAAGCTCTTCGTCCTCGTCCTTGGCCTTCTTGATGTAAGGAATGAATGTTTTCTGCTTGTTAACTCCCCTTGCCAGCATGTTGCAAAGCAGTTCAGGATTAGCCCTGCCCCTGCTGAACTTGTCAAGGCGCTCACAAAGTTCTGCATTGGTGGGCTCATTGCTGAACCACCTGTTAAGGATGAAGAACATCTTGGGGTCTGGCGGAATGCCAGAAGCTGTCTGTCTCAAATCGTCCATTATGTTTCCGCTCATCTGTGCACCTCGATAACTTCAATTTGTCTTCCATAATATGGAAGTGCTTTGTATTCCTTGTCAACGTCCTTTATTTTTCTCTGCAGTCTAAACTTGTGCCTGACGTTGTCTTTCATGACGAGCAGCTTGCGTGCAAACAGTGGGTCAGAAAATCGTCTTCTCAGAATTATCGGGCGTGGCTCTTGCGGTTGTTGAAGCCTTGTTAGTGCTTCTTCTGGTGACATGTCACCAAACACTGACTGAAGCAGTCCGCCACGGCTTAGTATCTCTTTGCGTTGCGCCTCCAAAATTAATGTTGTCATCTTTTTTACACCTCACTTTTTTATTATAATAGTAATTGTAAAGCTTCTATTTAAATCTTTCGTTTTTTAATTTTTGGAATATTGTTTATAATTGTGACATCATCTTTTATTTTAAATTTGTGATGAATGTTATTACTGAAAAATTTTTCTCCAGAATTATCATCTTCCATGTCCACCATATTTTGATTGTAAAGTGCAACAAGAATTTTGTGAGCATTCGGAATATGCAAATTGTATGCATTATACCACTTACCTTTTTCCATACTATTAAAAACTTGCATTTGTTTAGGTCTCAAGTATTTTTTTTCAACTTCCATCTTTTTTCTCCTTAAATTATAAAAGCCCACAATCCGCCACAACCTTGCATAAGGTTAGCCGTCTTATGCGTTTTTTACGGGTGAGCAATAATGAAGAGTGCAGGAATCGAACCTGCCATCTGGCTTCCTGTTTTGATAAGCGTCGCTGCCAGCCGTTCGCCAGTTCGGTAACTCTCCACAATAAAAAAAATTAATCTCCCACTTTTATTTTTTCTAGTTTACATACAACCATCTTTAGGTCATATTGGGTTCTCATAGGTGGGAGTCAAATTTGGTTTTTTGTTTTCTATGAGCATCACTTATATTCAGTGAGCTTGCTGAATCTTCCAAGGCTGTCATCAACACTCTTGATGAGCTCGTTTATGGTCGCTTCTCGCTCTGTTAATGTCTTCTCAAAGTTTGCTATGTCATCTTTGAGGTCGTCAATCTGCCTGTCAATCAGGACTATGGTGTCTGCCTTCTGTCGCTCAATGTTCTTCAGGTTCTTCTGCTTGGCAAGCAGCGTGTCCTTCAGGCCACTGCGCTCCTTGATTAGCTCTCGCTTCTTAGCTTCAAGGTCTGATACTACTTCATAACGGCTTTTTGTTTCCATTTGGTTCACCTGTAATATTGGTTTTTCTAATCTTGCACTTATACAATTTGGACATGGCATCGCAAGTCCTAAATTGGTAGATTCTGTATAGCCACAACGTGGACAATAAATCATTTTACATCAGCGCCTTGTACATTCTAACAAGACCACTCGACAACTGCACTTCCTCGTCAACGCTCAGTCCCATCCTGAACTCCGTTTCGCCCAGGGCTTCCCAGAACTTCAACTTCTTAGGCGTGTCCCAAGCAGCATTCCACGAGTAAGTGTTGAGCAGGTTCAGCACGTAGTGAATGTCGAACGAGCTGTCCAGTATCCACTTCTTTGCCTTGCTCATCTGCCCTGACTGCAGCAGCTTCACAAGTTCGGCAACCCTGTCGTCTTCCTCACTAATCATTGAAGGCATTATTTTCGTGCCTTTCTTGGCCAGTGTCTCTAGCTCATTCAGCATTGTCCTGATGTCAGGGTTGTACTTGGCAGCGAGTTTCTCGAGTGCATCGCGTGTAGCGCATACGTTTTCGTTACAGCATATTTTGTCAAGATACGCTGCCACTTGCTCATTGCTTTGTGTGTTGAAGCTGAACTGCTTGCAACGGCTCTTGATAGCGTCGTCGAACTTAGTGATGTAGTTGCCCGTCAGGATGAACCTGCAGTTTGTGTGGTACGCTTCAATGACTCCTCTAAGAATCATCTGAGCTTCCTTGGTCAGGAAGTCCGCTTCGTCCAGGAAGACTATCTTGAACTTTCCGTTGCTGCTCCTAGTCCTAGCGTAGTCTTTCACCTTGTCCCTGATTACGTCGATTCCTCGCTCATCAGAAGCATTCAAGCGCAAGCAGTCGCAGCCTAGCACGTCAACAATGATTCGTGCTGTAGTGGTCTTGCCTGAGCCTGCCTTGCCCACGAACATGAGGTGAGGCATGTCATCATTTACCAGCTTGGGAAGTTCAGGGTCTAAGCCTTGCACGTCCTCAAACTTGTGAGGTCTGTATTTTTCTATCCACATTGTCAGTTCACCTCGCTCTCACTACACAAAAGCCATACTTAACTCTGGCCATTGTTTTCGCATGCGCAATATTTTCGGCTTTTATTTCTTTGTCACTAAGCCGTCCATCAGTGAATTTTATGATGTATTTACGCATGTCAGTTCACCTCGTCCTCAAAATCGTGTCCTGTGCTGTCCTCATCGTAAACGTCATCCTCATCGTAATCCTCACTGCCCATCAGAGTCCACCTCACTTGCAGCAACAGCTTCTGCTTTTTCTTCTGCATCCTGAGCGTCTTGCCTCTTCTTTGCTTCTTCCTGCGCTTTCTTGTGCGTCTCACTGTCAGGGTCTAAAGGCGCAATGATTAGGTCGACAGTGTAGTGCTCACGTTCTTCCCTCACTCTCAATGGCAGGTTGTCCTTGTCGCTAGTGGTGAACTTGAAAGTCACGTTAAGGTTTCCTTCAGCCACTTTCATGACGTCCTTCAAGCAAAGTCCTAGCAGTGTCTTGCCTGTAGTGTACTTGACTGGGAAGGATTCAGCAACTTGGTAACCAGTGTCGTCCTCAGTGCTGAATGTTAGGCTCTTTCCGTCACTGATGACTTCAATCTTGCTGCTTCCAATGGTGTTCCAGTCAGTGAGTATCTTCTTGAACTCAGTTGAGGTCAGGTTGAACCCAGCGTCAAGGTTTGGAATGAATGGTGGCTGCTCCTCAACGTTGCTGCTCACGAACTTGTCCTCACAAAGTGGAATGTGCGCTGCGCTCGTCTCAACAGCGTAGCACAGTTTTCCATCAGCTGTCTTGCTAAGAAGGATGTCGCCTTTCTTGGTCTTGAGCAGGTTCACGAGCTTGGTGCAGTTTGGTATTCCAACTCTGCCTATTGCCTCGTACTCAGTGAACGCACTCTTCTTGAGCAGTCCTTCACTGAACAAGATGTTAGAACTCATTGCCCTGACGTGAACTCCATCAGCCCGAAAGTCCAGAAGGATGTCGTTCAGGGCGTTGTTGAAAGTCACTTTCTTCAAGAATGCTAAAAGATTCGTTGTCTTAGTTTTTGCTCCCATTTTATTATTCCTCCGTTTTTAATTTTTTGATAATAATTATTGAGTTGTCTTATGAAGGAACTCTCAACGAGGGCTCGGACAAGCATTTCGCCCTTACACGTTACCATGTAAGGATTCCTTTTACATACAACTCAATAAAAAAAATTAATACTTGAACTCGTCAAATACTGGTGCGCCTGCTGCTTGCGTCTTGGCAGGGTTCTGCACGTACAAAGTGACCTCGTAGCACTTTTTGTTCTTCTGCGCGTCCTTGGCTTCCTGCACTGCCTTCTCCGCTGCTGCAAGTCCTTCGGGAGTGTTCGGAAGTTCTAAGAGCTTCCTGACTTCTGCTGCTGGCTTGGCAGCGTACAGCCCGTTCACGACGTGCTTCACGCTGAACTTCGTGCCCTTGATGACCTGGCCTGTCAAGTCCTTGTTCTTCTTAATGGCAGCCTTTACTTTGCCCCAGACTTCCCAGCATGAAGGGCAGAAGATTCCTTTGTCCGTGTAGATGTCAATCTTGTAGTCCACGCTGCTCAGGTTGGTCTTGAATGCCTGCCCGTCTGCTCGCTTGGCATCAATCTTCTTGTTCTCCATGACCTTCTCAATGGTCAACATCTCAGTAGATTCTCCAACGACAGGGTTCTTAATCCACTGTCCGCCCATTTCGTCAATGCCCAGTTCTCTGGTGCTGTCGTCAGTGCGCTTCTTCTTGGGGGCGTCCTCACTGACTTCCTGTGCTATCTTCAGGTCGTCTGCGTCAAGGCTAAGTTCTGTTTTTGGTTCCGCTGTTTGCGGATAGTTTGGTTCAGTCATTTTATTTCCTCCATTGTTTGCTGTTTTGCCATACTCAGCATTGAGTCTGGTCTTGTTACTTATATTAACCCCGTCAAAACTCTGGACAGGCGAAGAATGAGATATTATATAATCAACTTCTGAATCAACATCTGACAATGTGTTTTGTATTTCCATTTGGTTACACCTCGTTTGCGGTTAGTTTTGGATGATACCTACAAAAGCTAAACAACAGCAAGTATATAAAGATTTAGCTTCTGCAGTATTATAATATCCTCACCCTTTCAACAATTCTAAGCTCAGACTCTTGCGCTTGTTCTCAGCACGGTACGCAAAAATAAGCGCAACGATAATCAACGGAACGCCTATCACTGCAAAAATTATTGAAGCAGACAAAAGCACTCCACCAATAAACACGAGTGCCCAAAGCCACATGCTAACAGTTCGGCTCTTAATCTGCCTTTCAAGTTCTGCCTTGTATGCTTTGTTCATTTTAGTCCTCCATTGCATTGATTATCCATAGTGCCCAGCGGTTCTTGTTTTCCCAGCAGTCAATGTTGTTGATGCAAGGAGTCTCAAGCCATTCAAGGTCAAACACTTTGTAGCCCTTGCCATTGTACAGTGCGTTGTCAGGAGTGCACCACCTAGTCCACCCGTTAGCGTCTTCTTCTAACAGGTAGCAAAACCTTACAGGCTCGTTGCTCGCTGCATGATACTCACTCGCTGATGCGTAGCCTGCAGTGTACACCATCACTGCAGCGCACACCACTAGCACGGCTGCAATAAACTTCATCCACCAAAGAAGTTTTTCCAATACACTTTTTTTCGGGCGTTCATTATATATTACTAGCCCATCAATCTTTTTTTCTGCCTTCTTAGGCAGTTCAACATTCAAGTTCTTCATCATTTTTTCACCTCATATAATAACATTTGACCTCAAAGTTATTGATTCTTTTCACCACAAAAAACACGCTTATCAAAGTAGTCACATTCTCCTGCAAGTGAATCCTTTTTACATACATAATCAGATTCACATACTCCGAAGTTCACACAATCTCTGCAATAGTTTATATCTTTTGACCTCAAAGTTTGTGACCGCACACTTCACATTTCATAGTCACAGTTTTACTTTTGTCGAAATCATCTATAACAATCATAGGTTTGTTACAGTGCCTTGGATAATACCACTTTCTATGTTTTCCCATTCTTTTCACCTCAAGTGTTCATCAATAAAATCGTCCGCCCAGTCCCAATACTTGTGAACAACATATCCCAAAAATGGAGTTATCAAAATTATTGCTACAATGCCTAGTATGCACAGAATTGCAAATATTATTAACGAATAATCCATTGTCATAGTATCCACCACCACAGTGGGCACGTTATGAACGCCACTGTTTCAATAGTCATTTCACCAAGCACTAATAACAAAAGTGCTTTCATGAACTTGTCGAGTGTCATATTCTCACGTCCATGTCTTCAATGCTGACTTCACTCTCGTTAGTGTTGATGAGTGGGAAGATGTTGTTCTCGTCATTGCTTAGCACACCATTGTCGTAAAGGAATTTTAGGTTGTACTTGGCTTCAATGTTGCGCTCTTCCAGTAGCTTGAAAAGTTTTATTCTTCCTAGTCCATTGCCCACGAGTTCCAGAATGATTTTTTGCTCGTCATTAAGCACTCTGGTAATGGTCTTGCCTTGCGGGAGCTTGTCGTCCCACCACCACCTCACCCAGTCTCGAAGCCAGTTCGTGAACTTTGCGTAATCACGCTCAGTTGCTACCCACGAACTGTCTTTTTCGAGCAGGCACCTGACCTTGATAATGCCGTCAAGAATCAGTTGCATGTGGTGGGACGACGTCCTGCTGGAAAAAAAGAATTGAATCTCCTCTGGAACCAGTGGCTTGATTTCTTTAAGGCACTCGTCGTAACGCTTCTTGTCAATGTCAACCATGAAATTGTTAAGATAGTCCGTTATGCTGAGGAACGTGAACTTTTTTATGGTTTTGGCTTTGTCTTCAACGTAGTTGCCACTGCTCACGTACAACTTGTAATTGGAACTGAACCTTACGGGCAGGAACCTGTCCATGAATGCCTCTGGCATTATCTTGAACGTTTCTTTTATGGTCTTGCCCGTTGCTGGATTGTTAACTGCGATGACCTTGCTGTGCATGCTCATCATGATGTTACCCTTGCCTGAGCCGAACTTGTGATTCTTCTTATGCTCCAATATATTATTGGCCGTTATGAACATGTCACTGGTTTCCTCACTTTTCTTTCCAGTCCTGGCCAGCATGTTGATGAGCTCATCAAGCATGCACACTCTCCTGCTCCTGAACAGTGCACCAATTTCTGGAGCAATCCCGTGAAAACTAGGAATCAAACTTTTAATAGTGCTGCCACCGCAGTCCATAATCTCCTCGTTCATCAACTCACTAAGCCTTTCTAAGAGTTCTGTTTTTCCGCAGTGAGGTTGGCCTACTATGTTGACGTGCAGCGGATAATTCTTCTTGCCACTGAAAAGCCACGAGAGTACCAAAGTATTGATGAATGCTGGCTGCCTAAAAGTCACCAGCCTGTTACCGTCCAGCTTTGAGTAAATGGTGTCGATTAGTTCTTGCTCAGTGAAGTCCACGAGCTTGAACAGTTCGTCATCATTGTTGACCTCTGCCAGCTTGGGCTTGTGGTCAAACACGAATACTACCTGCTGAGTTCCTCTAAGGCTGACGCCTTCTGCAATGGTGTACTTGCCGTTCACTTCGGTAATCATTCCCCTGATGATGTTCTCTCCGTACGGAATCTTCTTCTCACTAAGCAAAATATAATTGCGGTCACCTTCTTTCAGTTCGTAACGGTAGAATCCTGCACGCTCGTACCTCACAACTTCCCTGTTCCTTCCAGGGAGTGGCTCGCCGAAGTAAAACATTTCAAAATTAGAATTATTATTCTCAATGTCTTCCATGTTCAGCACTCGCTGGAAGTTGCGGTTTGCCCTTCCGTTGTTGCGCTGATAAATGTTTCCGATGATGTACAGTTGCTTGGCGTCACCTTGCTCACTCGGGCTTACAATGCCGTCAAACATTTCCTTATCAGCAATAAAAAACTTCAGCCTGCCCTTGTACTTTTCTTTCAGCTCACGCATTGCGTCAGGCTCGTCAGTGTAAATTATTCTATTCCTTTTTTCTCTCATGCAACGCTTGCACTGAGTGCTGAACACTGTGGGATAATTTTCCTCAAGATAATTTTTTATTTCGTAACAGTTCAGCTTAAAGTCAGGGTCGCCCTCTGCTTTTTTGAACCACCCGTCAGCTTCCTTCGGATTCTTGTCCCTGCTTGAGTAGCACTTCCTGACCATTTCTAGTCCGTTGCGCCCGTGCAGTCTGCAAGCGTAAATGGCAAGGTTCTTTCCTAGCCTGTCGTTGAATCCCGTGCTGCTCTCCCCGTTGTTAACTGTTGGTGGAAGCGGGTTTTCTAGCACACTGTCGCAAGCGTAACACTCGCCAACTGTGTTGTCGTTGAATAGCTTGTACTCGTGCTTGCGCCCTGCTGCAATGCCCTGAGCGACCTCTAAGTTCTTGGACATCTGCTCAGGGCTAACTTCTTGCTCCGCTATTATTTGACACTGCAAGGGGCTGCCTTTGTGCTCAATGACATTCTTGTAATGCACAGTGCCCCAAACACGACTGATGCGACTGACGTCCTTGCACCTTGCGTCTAGTGCCTTGAACTTCTCATTAAAGTAATCCACTAGGCTCGCTGTCAGGTTGTAAATGTCGTCACGATTAGTGTCCGTTATCTCAGTGGGCGTAACTGGGAACAGAAGGTACTTGCCACGCCCTGAGTTGATGTGCTTGCTCCACCTCATTCCTAGCTCTTCAGCGTGTTTCTGAATCTCGTCGAACTCTTCCTGAGTGGTGCAGTCAATGTCGAAGAAAAGTTGTTTCAAGTGCGTGACGTTCTCGTTCAAGCGCCAAGTTTTGTACGGGTTCACTCCAGCGTACACGCAGCACATTTCTTCCTTGTTGTTGTACTTAGCTATTGCCCTGAGAAATTCTTCGAAGGAATGAACTTGTATTATGTGAGGGTTTTCTTTTTGCTTGTACCGCATGCACCAAAGTTCGTGCGGACTAAAGTAGTCATAGAACTTCCTGATTTCGCTTATCAAGTGACGAGGCTCAGTCAGTTGGCAATTGTTTTTCAGGTTCAGGTTCGGTATTAAGCTTGGGTTCAGGCTTGGTGTAGGTAGCATACATCAATTCCTCTTTTCTTCTTTTTTCTGCTTCAATAATTTCTTTTTGATTCTGCTCAATCACGAAGCTGGAGACAAGAGTGCGCAGCAGAGCACTCACGTTGTAGTTTCTAGAACGCAGGAAGCTGTGCTCACTTTCTGGAATTTTTATGAGGATTGCTTTTGTTTCCATGAAAAAACCCAAATATAAGCTTATTTATAAATTTTTATATTCTCCGAAATAGTGTTTTGTAAAATATATTTCGTAGAATATAAAAGCGTTTTAAGTAAAAAGAAATTGTTATAATTTTGGTTTTTACGTTAGGGATAGTATTTAAAGAGGACAAAAAATTAAAGGTTTTAGGTCAAAAAACGGGTAAGGAGCGAGAACTGACACCATGTATTGTATAAAAAAATTTATACATATATAAAAATATATATTGTTTTATATTCTTTTAAAAAAATTATATAGAAGTACGGACACTACTTTTGTTCCTTACCCTCTTTTTAGCATAAAACCTTTAGTAAAATCGAAGCGAACCTGTATACTCAGACGATATTTTTAGAAAATATATTTCTTAGAATATAGATTTATTATATATCAAAATATAAAAATTTTTATAAAAACAGAGTAAAAAATTGGTACCTTATTTTTTACTAACTTTTTTTATCAGGATTTGCAGCTTGATTAGACCTTGATTAGTTTGATGAAGCCGTATAACAGGCGCATGCTGAAACATCCTAAAGTTTATATATTTGTTATATTTCTGTTCTTTTATATTTGAGGTGATTAATAATTAACGATGTGATGCTCTCGCAAGGCTTCTCCGTTCTTGACCACGTCCAACTAGAAACGCTCAAGAGCTTAATGCAGGAGTGTAGCCGAACGAAGTGCGCATCGTGCCCAGTGTTAGCCTCTAATAAGTGTGCACTTGGCCTAGAGCTTCCAAAGTACAATCCTGACCAACTCTGTCCCGTACCAATACTTCAAGCCAAGAGCAGAGTGTACGGCATAGAAATCTTTGATGAGAATATTCTTTTGAAAAGGCTTCAGGACATTTTCAACGTGATGAGGCAATGGGCGGAAGACCCGCAAGACTGCAAGTACATGATGGACTGCCTCATGAAAATCAAAGAGGAATACTACCCCAGCGTGAAGAAGAACTTGAACATTAACATGGACATTCAAGTGAAAGACCAGTTCGAAAAGTTTTATGACAAGGTGATTAATGATGAAACTAAGAATCCAAATAAAACCCAGCGACAAGACGCTCCCGAGTGCCAGCCTGACAGTGAACGACAGGGACGCACTGAGCAGCAGGAACAAAATTAAGTTCCTGTACGACAGCCTGGAACAAGCCGAAGAGAAGGCGGACATCACAGTATTCAAGACCAAAGAGGTAAAACAAAATGAGTGACTATGCAGAAGTTGACCCATTGGACACGTTGTTTGCTCTTGACGATTCTGTCCTTAGAGATGTTGCGGTGTTTTATGACCTGAAACTATACTCACTTTGCATGTTAAAATACGAAAGACAACACAAGACAAAGTTGTGGAACGATATACGTCCGAAGATAATGAGAATATTCTTGAGGTAAAAAATGATAACCAAAGAAAACACTATTGTTTTTCCAGCAGAGTACACTGAGGAAGAAAAGCAAGACCTTCAAATATGCAAGGCAGAAGGTCACTTGCTCGATGTGCTCAGGTACTTCCGCAAAGTAATTGTCAAAGACAAGAACAACGAGGCAACCATTCTGGACGTTGGCTGCAGGGACGACACAACACGACCATTCTTCATTAAGCAAGGATTTAACTGGATGGGAATTGACATTCACCCAAACTGCAACAGTGTAATGAAAGGTGACATGAACGACCTTCCGTTCGCTGGAGAAAGCATAAACTTTGTGTTCTGCTCTCACGCCCTGGAACACACCGAGCGACCCATGGACGTGCTCAGAGAACTCAAACGAGTGGCCAAGCTGAACGGGTACATCTTCCTTGCCACTCCAGCATACAGCGAGTACCAGTTGTTCAGTTGCGACAAGGAACACGTGAACGTGCCTACAATGTGGCAGATGCGAAAGTGGGCGTACCATTTGGGCTTAGAAGTTGTTCACCAAACATACGTCAAGAATATAATATTCGAGGACAGGCTTGCGTCGTTAATAACATTGTTGAGGGTGATTAACAAATGAGTTTTTCAGATGATTTGGCAAGTATAGGACTATACAGTTCTGCTGTTGCACAAGTTGAAGCAGCAACAAAAAGAATAATCCCTTCAACACTAACCATTGAGAAAGGAAGCAAGCGTGGAAGATTGAGAATTTCTTTTGAAGCAGGAGAGGTGTGACTATGACAATACGAGCAGAATATGACGGGTACAACAACAAGTTCATAAACGTGGAAACGCACACACCACTTTATGACGGGCAACACTATCAGTTAGTGGACGTGCAGCGATTGTACAAGGTCTCCAGGCTAGTAGGACTGGAAGGCGAACTGGAGAAAATACTCAGCATAGAACAAAACGAGCCAATAGTCATAGACCAGACAGAGCTGAAACTATGATACGAAGCCTCAACCTGAGCTTGACGAGCAAGTGCAGTGCAAGCTGCATATTCTGTCCTAAAGACAGGGGAGCATGTAATGAAGAAACATTCATGAGTAAAGACACGCTTCAAATTGTTCTAAGGCAAGCAATAATTTACAATCAGAGGCACAACAAGAAAATAGACCAAGTAATAATAGGCGAGAATGGTGACGCCTTCCTGCACGCCGAAATAATAGCATTCCTTAAAGCAGTGCGCTACTACCTGCCAGACGTTACTGTTGTGCTATTCACCAACTTCTTGTCCAGTACGACAGAACAGTGGAATACCATTCTTAACGACAAGCTAGTGGACAAGGTCGTGTGCAATATCGACAGCATAATCCCAGAACAGTATAAGCTCGCAAAGAATGCGGACTTCTACAAAGCATGGGAACAATTCACTGGCTTCCTCATGCTCAGGACAGCACTTCACAAGACACGAGAAGTCACCATTGAAGTGAACGTCATTGACCCAGTAATGTACAAGAATGTTGCAGCGACAGTACTTAATCAGAAAATGGGAATGGTTGCACATTCTTACACTGAAGGACAAGACTATACGCAACTCACCATTAACTGCATCAAGTTCTTGATAAACGACAAGGACGTTGTGCAAGGAATCATTCCATGCTTGTGGGCGGAGCGTGACAAGTTCTTAGAACATAAGCTCAAGAATGAGAGCAAGCAGTGTCCACAAATAAATCGTGTGAAAACAGAAGCGTTCCTGAATCCAGATGGGAAATGGTACGCTTGTTGCCTGGACAGCAAGAATGAGCTAGTATTAGGTCATATTGACAGTACGTCACTGAGCGAACTGGACGATTGCGTGGCGAGAAGGTCACTTATTGGCCAGTTAGAAGCTGCTAGTTTCGACAACATGCGAAGCCCGTGCAATACAGTGGACTGTTGTCAACATTACAAACTTGGAGGGAATAAAAATGAAAAGTATAATAACGATTGTAGTTGAGAGTGAAGACAATTATGAAGTCTTCCCAGAAGAAGGACAAAGTGATGAAAACTTTGAAACTTCAGAAAAGAAGTTTGAGCTTAGAGTATTTAGGGCTGGGTATGCAATAGATATGCATAAAGCACTTGTTCAACATATAGAAGGATTTTTTGATACTGGAGACTTTGAAGAACATTTCTTTAATGGCAACGAAGACGTGCTCATTGAGGATATGGACAGTTTTGAAGACTACAAAGTTAAGATTTCTGTCAAGACTGACCTGGACAAGAACTGTGAAGAAGTAGATGTGGAGGATGAGAAGAATGAGTGAAGAAAAACCTGAAATGCGCCCCTTGGATGCTGAGGAGCAGCAAATAATAAAGACCAGGCTTATATCTACTAAGCAAGAACTTGATGAGATGTTGTTCGTCAAGCACCAAGCAGAGCTAATGCTTAGTGAAGGAATTGCTGTAGATGTTGAAGTGCAGCGCAGAGAATACAACAAGAGGCTCAAGGCAGCAGAGAACAAGATGAAAGAAATAAACTTCACCATAGAAGTCTGCGAGAAACAGCTCAAGGACGGCGTGAAGGTCGCACCACCAACTCAGTTGCCCAAGACGATAACAGTGTCCGTTCCAGAAGAGAAGAACTACTACGAGATAGTGGACAAGCTAGAAGACATGGGGCTAATAGTAAACAAACCAGAGGTGGAAGAAAATGAGGATTGAACGAGCAATGACTCCTGCGGAGCAGGAAGAAGAAGGACATCAGCCAGGACAAGTAACAGCGGAAGACATTTTCATGGACAAGTGCAACACATTTGCTCAGGAGTACGTGAAGAAGCACCTGCCGTTCTGCAGGAAGTGCGCACTGGAAGAGTTCAAGATGAAGAAGCAGACACTGTACAACGAACTCAAGCTGCGCTACAATCGTGACTTCAAAGAAACCGAGAAGCCCTTCTTAGACCTTGTTGCATCATTCGACCTTGCCAAGTACGGGCACAAGGACTACTTCGAAGTCGTTGGTGTTGAGCGCAAGAACATGCGCAGGCGTGAAGGCGGTGACGTGTGGTTCGAGCTAGTCGTGAATACTAGCTACAGTTGCAAGCCGTACAAGCACGGGTGCACTGTCAGCATAGCCCAGAGTGACATGAACGAAGCAGAACTCGCTCAGGAACAGAAGTTCGTTGAGGAGCGTAAGAAGAAGATAAGTGCTTCGTCTTCAGCTGAGAATCTTTCGGTTGTTGGTGAAGAACACAAAAAGATGGCTGTTGGAACAAAGATGCAGACGCCTGCGTTCAACCCGTCAACCAACTAAAATTTTTTTAATATTTTCAGCAGGGTCGGGTAGTGGTCAATCCCGCTAGGCTCATGACCTGGACTCGAAAGAGTGCGGAAGTTCGAATCTTCCCCCTGCTATTAGAGGTGAATAAAGAATGATAACTCCACCATGCTTCGAACAAAAAAAGAACTGCGAGTACTGTGAGTTTAGATTTAGGTGCAAGAATTACAAGCCAGTACCATTCTGTCCTACAACAACGCCCATGCCGTATACTACGCCAATGCCTAACAGGACAGTGTCCATAACGCATCCTTTTAGTAATACCACTGTGACACTATCGTTCATACCAATAAAAACTTCTGGGGGTAAAAAGAAATGATGACCAACTACGACCCTGAAGAAATATTCTGGAAGAACATCAACGAATCTCAAGACGCCATGAGTAAGATAGTATGGGGAGCACGCACTGAAGATGATTTTAACAAGAACACAAATAAGGACGCAGAGTTCATAACGAAAACTTTGAAAATAAACAAGGACGACATTGTTCTTGATTACGGCGCAGGAATTGGAAGACTAGCCAAACACATTTCTAAAGACTGCAAGCAAGTAATGGGACTAGACGTGAGCAACTCAATGGTGTCACTGAGCAAGAAGTACCTGGAAGGCATTGACAACGTCAGCATTATCCACTGCACTGGAATAGGTGAGTCAGTACTTGCACTAAACTGCATTACGAAAATGTACAGTCACATCGTGCTCCAGCATGTTAACAAGTACAAGGTTTATTATATCCTCAAAAACTTGAGGCACTACTTAGCTCCTTGCGGCAGGGGAATGTTTCAGTTCCCAGACTTATTGAAAGATAGGGGAGAATTTAAGAATTATGCGAAAGCATACATCACGAACAGTGACAATAATTGTTCTTTGCACTTCTGGACTAAAGACGAAGCCATTTGGTACTTTAAAGAAAGTGGTTGGAAGGTCATTGAAGTGATAGATGGAGAAACAGATTTTTGGATTGTAGCAGAATGAGGTGAATGAAATGATAATTACTTTGATACTATTGTGTTTAGCAATCTTGGTACTGGTCATAATTGCTGTGCCGTTGATAATAGCAGAGTCACTTATTTGGGCATGCGCTGCAATATTGTTTATACTCATACTGACCATAGTAGTTGGTATTGTCGAGATTATCAGGTATCCATTCAGGATGCTCATAAAACGTAGACTCAAAAAATGAAACCTGATACTGACATATTATTAGTAACGAATTTGTTGCGTTCTACATTACTATGCATGTCTCAACAAAAAGTTGTAAAACAAGCTATTAACGGAGATATCATTTATTTAACTTCAGTGGGAGAGATAAAGACAGACATGAACATGGCTGAAGTATTCATACTATTAGATGCACTTAGGTGGTGTTATAGTAATGGTCATGCGTTTGTAAAATTCAAGAAAACTAAATTGATACTCGAGATGGAGACTTTTAAGATGCAACGTGGGGACTTTAGAGAAGATGATAGAAAAAAGGATGAAGAACTATGACTGTTGAAGCAATAGAGCGCACACAGTACGTTTTTAATCAGGAAAAGTTTTTCACTGAGTCCAAGTACGTGCCTCACGCTGGGCAGCAGCAGTTCCATAATTCTACTGCTCGTTTCAGGCTTATGACTTGTGGAAGACGCTGGGGCAAGTCACTATCGGCTTCCAGAGAAGCGATGAAGGCAATGGTCATCAAGCCTGACCAGATGGGCTGGATTGTGGCTCCGAGCTACGAGCTGGCCGAGAAGGTATTCAGGGAGATATACTGGGGGTTCAACAAGTACTTCCCGTGGTTAGTCAAGAGCAGCAGTCTAAGTAAAGGCAGCATGATGATTGAACTCCACAATGGGAGCAAGGTGCTTGGCAAGTCAGCGGACAATCCAGTATCCCTTATTGGTGAAGGTCTGGACTTCTTGATAATTGATGAAGCCAGTAAGATTAAGAGTGATGTTTGGTGGGAAGCACTCAGGCCAACCATTGCGGACAAGAAAGGATGGGCGGTGTTCATCAGCACACCCACTGGCAAGAACTGGTTTTACGAACTTTACATTCTAGGAATTGACAAGGAACACAATCACGATTACGAGAGCTGGCACTTCACGAGCTACGACAATCCGTACTTGGACAAGAAAGAAATTGATGAGGCAAGGGGCAAGACGCCCAAGGACAAGTTCAGGCAGGAATGGCTTGCTGAGTTCTTAGAAAGTGCAGACAGCTACTTCAGTTATGACCTTATCAAGAACTGCGTGGACGAGAGTATAAAGATTATTGAGAAGCGTGAGCACCCGAGGCATATTTATTATCTTGGGGTTGACTGCGCTCGCATGGGCGAGGACGAATCAGTCATCATTGTCATTGAGCGCAACATTTTTAACAACGAGGTCAAAGTGGTTTACATAGAATCGTGGGTGACTAACACTACAGTGCAGTTGAGCGGTCGAGTCAGGTTCTTAGATTCTCAGTTCGTATTCCAAAAAGTGTTTGTGGACATGAACGGACTAGGCGCTGGAGTGTATGATGAGCTTAACGTGGCAATCCCTGGAAGGCTAGTGGGCTGTAAGTTTACAATAAAAGAAAAAATTGATATTTACAGCAACCTAAAAGTGCTCATGGAAAACAACAGAATCAAGTATCCTAACAACAGGAAGCTTATTGAGCAATTGAGGGACTTGCGCTATGAGACTATGGGAAACGGGGATTTGAAGTTGCACCACAGTGAGTACGGGTTTGATGATTATCCTGACGCACTGGCACTTGCTTGTTGGGGATGCAGTCAGAATGTTTCTTACGCTCCTACATTAAGGTAAATGCTATATAGCACAACTTAAAGTTTATATCCATTATCATCTTTAAGCTTTAGGACGAGGTGCTATACGTGTGTGCGCTATTTACCATAAATCTAAAGACACCTACAATCACTGAGCATAGTAATACTATAATACCCGAGGTCTCACGTCCTACAACAAACACCTCTGCACCAAGTGCAGCAGCCTCGTCCATTTCTGTATTCTCGCATGGAAGCAAAATATGCAATGGTGATGGAATAAACTCCATATTTGAGGAGTTCAGGGGAAAAGTCTTTGACGACAAAATAAAGTTCAGAGGGGACATTTTAAAGAATGCCATTGACCACCCGTTCAACTTTGAAGTCCTTCTCAAGATGTACAAGAAGTTCGGACTGGTCACTGCAATTGTTGACAAGTACGTGGACTTCATTGTCGGTAATGGGTTTACAATAAAAGCAGACGATGCTAACGTACAGAAAGTTCTTGACGAGTTTGTCAAGGACAATCATTTCGAGAGCCTTCTCAGGAAGTGGATTAAAGAAGCATTGCTCACAGGCAACTCATTCATGGAACTAGGTGGTGCGACCAGTAAAAGTGCACCGATGGAAATGAAAGTTCTTTGCAGTAGGAATATGTTCGTCGCCCGCAATGACAAGGGAAAGCTTGAAAGGTATTATCAGTACAACCCTACATTGTTTGGTGAGTCTCCAATACCATTCGAGCCTCACCAGATTGCTCACTTAGCAATAAACCAGATTGGTGATGATGCTTACGGCAACGGAATAATTTATCCAATGCTTCACATCATCAACGATTTCATCAAGGCACGCAAGGACATGCATACCATTCTCAAGCGCAAGGCTAACAGTCCACTTTGGGCAAAGCTCGGTGACGCCGAAAAAGGCATTGTTCCAACTGCCGAATCCGTTGAGGCATTCGGCAAGACAATGGAGTTCATGAATGAGAAACAAGAATGGAGCACCGACCCTTACGTTGACTTCAAAGTAATAGACTTCGGCAATGTTGGTGACAAGTTCACTGCCGTGCTAGAGCACGACCTTGAAATGATTAGTGTTACGTCACAAACCCCTGAAGTCTTGCTGGGTTACGGAAGCATTCCTGAAGGACTGGCAGCTGAGCAGAAAGAAGCATTCGAAAAGCGTGCTCACTCATTCCAGATTGACATTGAAAAAATTGTTGAGGAAGACATTTTTGCAAGAGTCACTGCACCAATAAATACTGGAGCCAACATTGACTTTGTCTGGGGCAAGCCTAGTAAGAAAGACGTCAATGAGGAAGTAATAAGGATTACTGAAATGCTTAAAGTGTTCACCATAAGTGACGACTTACGATTCAAACTGGAAGACAGGCTGTACGAGTTGTTAGAACTTGGTGAGCGTGAAGAAAGCATTGAACAAGAAAAGGCACGTAAGGACGCTCAGGCACTGCCTGCAGTTCCAGGAAGTGCTAACAGTCCAGGTGCAAGATTCCCAGTGCGCAAACAAGGAGAGCCTGCAGAAAAGCCCAAGGCCAAAGAAGTTGGTTCGCAAATGATTGAGCATTGCACGTGCAAAGACGTATCACCAGACAAGCTGTTTGAAGACCTGTCACTAGATTATTCAATCAAGGAATGGGTGGGCTTTGACTACAACGAGTTCAAGAATAACATTTTAAGCTTTGTCGACAAGGACACGTTTCCTTTCTTAGCAGCGAAAGACCAGTTCGAAGAAGAAATCGGCAAGTTATCAGACACTCAGGTTGAGAAGCTGCGAAAAATAATAAGGCGTGGCTTCGACAACGGAGAATCAATCAACAAGATTGCCACTAGCATAAAGAATGAGGTAAGACCTGGAGACCTTCTTGCTGTTAAGGACGGCGAAGTGGAAAGGTACGATGACGGCAGGGCAAAGATTGTCGCCAGTGCAAGCGTGAGACCTTACACCATTGCAAGAACGGAGACAGTCAGGGCAGCAGCAGAAGGAGCATTAATGACGTACAAAGACCGAAACGTCGAGAAGGTGCAATGGATTGCAGCCATTTCGGACAGGACTTGCCCCACTTGTTTAGGACTCAGTAACAAAGTATTGCCTCTTAGTGAAGCACGTAACATGCTTCCAGCACACGTTGCTTGTAGATGCGCATGGATTCCAGTGATAGAATAAAATGGCACGAATAACTACAGAAGTTTATTATCATGGAGAACTGTTTTACATTGACGAAAACAATCTGTTGTACAGGCCAAAGATTTTAGAACACACCATACACCCTGAGCGTTACAGCAGTGACGATTTTTTGCAAGTATCAATAAGTGATTCAAAGCTTGAAGAAATGTTAAGAACTGCCATTACTGACGAAATAAAACAGCATGGGGGGAAGAAAAGATGACTGACGATTTTGTGGAAGAAGTCAAGCCAGCATTTGGGATGCGCAAGCGTCCTGACTGCCAAGCACCTAACTGTGCTCAGCCTAAAGAAACTGCGTTGTGCTTAGTGGCTGGTAAGTGGGTGTGCGGTGACTGTGCAATGAAGAAGCACGAAGAGATAAACGCCAAGATATGGAGTTGATTGGAATGCCTTGCGGTGGAAAGAAGAAAGGAAGAAAATGAGTGACGACACAATTCACGGACGAAGGTCTGTGTTCATTTGTCCACGCTGCAACATGCGTGTAGTTGTTTCTCCAGATAATGACGATGTTGAACATGATTGCAATAGTGGCAACGATGTTTTAGACCAAGAAGACATTCACGTCGTTGGAGACTGGGATGATTATTCAGGTAGTGGCAAACAGTCACTTCCAAACTATCAGGGCATAGAGAATAGGCTTCAAACTTCCAGAGGCGGAATTGAAGGAGAAGACGTTGACCCAGTTACTGTTAGGGGAAACAATGCTTCTACTAGCAGGCAACGTCAGCACATAGAACTCATAACACGCTGAAAAAACTATATAGCACAACTTAAAGTTTATATGCTAATCTGACCTAAGAACCTAAATCCGAGGTGACATTTAATGCCAAAAGCTTTTGACGACATGCTATCTTCAATAAAGAAGACTCTTTCTGGACAAAAGAATCCGAGAACTGGCAAATCATACACGGAAAGTGATATGTACGCAGTTGCAGTTGACGCCTACAAGAAAAAGTTTGGCACAGCACCAACTTCTGGAGAAACCAAGAATGTTGTTGTGGCTGAGAATGTCAGAGTCAACTTTAGTGGTTACGCAGAGGTCTTAGAATGAACGGCACAAAGTTCAAGGTCAAAGGGCTTGCTATCGAAGCAGGCATGAGCAGGAATAAGATAATGTATACTGCTGAAGAACTCGAACAAGGCAGCCAGACTCTTGCTGGCGTGACAATAATAAAAGACCACGAAGCCACCACGGACAACAGCATAGGCAAGGTTGAGTATCAGACTTTTAAGAACGGGCAGCAACACTACGAAGGCTGGGTTGAGGAAGACGGCACTGGCGTTGTCCAAAAAATAAGGGACAGGCGCTTGAAAGTCAGCGTTGGTGCAATGGTCAAGCAGCTAGTCCGAGAAAATGAAGACGACGAGTTCCTGCATGCAAAAGGAATACACTACTTGGAACTAAGCACAACGCCAACTCCTGGAGTTGCGTCAGCTAATATCCAAACTGACGAGGGCAAGACCAGTGATGTTGTGGAAAGCTTAGACCTCAAACAATTACAATCAACTCTCACCGAAGCAGAGATTACGGATATAATAGAGAAGTTCCAGTTAATCGGTGAGAAGATAATAGACGAAAATACCGAGAGAGGTGTAGCAAGAATGGAAGAAGAAAACAAACTTGCTGCCGAAAAACTTGCCACTGAAAAGCTGGCTGCAGACAAAGTTGCAGCTGAAAAGCTTGCAGCGGAAAAGGTCGCAGCGGAAAAGATTGCAGCTGAAAAAGTTGCTACTGAGAAGGCAGCTGCTGAAAAAGCAGAAGCTGACAAGGTTGCAGCGGAAAAGCTGGCAATGGACAAGATTGTAGCCGAAAAGGTTGCAACGGAGAACGAGAACACTGCTCTGAAGAGCAAGGTTCAGGAGATGGAAAAAATGTTGGGAGCAACAAAGGGAAAAGTAGACAACGGGACAACGACCGAGAAGGTTATGGCTCATGACAATTACGCTGTCGAGACTTCAAAGTCTGGAAAGCTGTCACTGTTCATGGTGCCCAACGCTGACGGAAGCTTCCCCATAAAGAGGTAAACAAAATGACAGCGAATCCAAACGGAGCAGTGCCTGTTCTTGACGGAACAGTGCCGAGAATCATATCGTGCTACGCAATGGAAGTAATATCTGGCGGACAGCTAGTATTTTCTTCAGGCGCAGACAACATTGTTGATTCAGGAACGACAAGCCTTGCAGGAACTGAAGTTACAGTTGCGCTGGCAGCTTCTGGTGACCAGTTCTTAGGAATGGCACTCAAGAACGTTGCAAGCGGTGCATTGGTTGGCGTAGCAACAAGGGGAGCATTCGTCGTTCCAGCTTGTGGTGACGTACTGGTTAGTGCCAAGGTTGGCACACTGGGAACTCACGCAGTGGCAGCGGTCGGCAGCGTTACAATAACGCAGGACGGCGGCAGGTCAATAGGTCGTGCAATAACGGGAGCAGCGTCAGGCGGTTTCTGTGTTGTAGACTTCCACGGGTGAACAAAATGGCAACTGACTACAAATATCTAAAAGAGTACATCGACCAGGGCGATGCCACAGAAGGACAGCTTCTGATACCCAGGAAAATCTACGACGTCCTCATCGACGAAGTGGACAAGAAGCTCCTTCCAAGGAGTGAAGCTGGATGGTATTTCGGCGCAGCACAGATTCCAGGCTCAAGCATAGATGTTGACCTTGACGACGTGAACACAGGCAAGGTTAGACCTATTGCGGAAGGCGCAGAGTTCTGGCTGGACAAACCCACGTGGTCAACCACAAACATCAAGCCTGAGAAGTACGGCGTTGCCGTCAGGATAACTGAGGAAATGCTGGAAGACGCCAAGTGGAACATGCTTGACAGAAGTGTCAGGACACTCGGCAAGAGATTCGCAGAGAATGAGACAAAGCTCATCCTTACTGCACTCTACGGCGCTTCGGACTCTGTCACTGGCGGTGCAGCAATAACCATTGCTAACATATCCAGGGCAATCCAGTACCTTGAAGACAACGACTATGAAGCCACCACAATGTACCTGGGCAACGAAGTTGCTTCGGACATAAGGCAGATTGACACCTTCATGGACGCAGACAAGCACGGCAGTGACGAAGTCAACAGAAACGGCTTCCTCGGAACCATTTACGGCTTGAGGCTGTACAGGTTTAGCACAAACGCAGCTCCTTCAACCACTTACAGCAAGTACGCTTTCGTGTTTGACAGGGCACACGCCTACGCCATAGCCGAGAAGCGACCAGTAACCCTGAAGAAGTTCAGCCTTGAAACATTCGACATGGAAGGAGCAGTCCTTTCACAGAGAATTGCAGTCAAGCTAATCAGGGATTACGCAGTCTGTACAATAACAACCTCGTAAAGTTGTTACCTTAATTTTTTTATTTTTTTGTTTTTCATTTTCAAGAAAAACACCGAATTGCAGTCCAAGAGGCTGTGTTCAATAAGTAATAAAAACGAACGAGTAGGTGAATCATAATGACAAAATGCGGATTAAGAAGGAGCAACTTTAAGGTCAAAGACCTTGACGTTAGCGGGCAGGTAACTGGCAATGTAGCTAATCCAGTAATGGTCAGCGGTGCAGGAAATGTTTGGTACGTTGATGCGAGCAAGGCAACTGGAGCTTCTGGTGACGGCACAACTTGGGATGAAGCGTTCATCACAATACAGGAAGGAGTCACTGCGGCAAGCGCAGGTGACGTGGTCTACGTTGCAGCACAGACACACACTGACTACACTGGCGACCCAGTGAGTTACTCAGAGAACATAATAATTCCTTACGCAACTTCTAACCTTGCACTCATCGGAGTCAGCAGGGGAAGAACTCAGGGTGGACTTCCACAGTTGAAAGTTGGAACAACAACCACAAGCCCAATAATTGCCATTAGAGCACCTGGTTGCCTGATAGCAAACTTGGGAATCAACGGCAATGGTGGAACTGGTGGTGGAATACTCTTCGACGATGATTATGCAGCGAAGGCAGCATTCGGAACCACAATTGTAAACTGTCACTTCAAGAACTGCGTGGGCACAACGGCAACAAACGCAGCCACGGGCGGAGCAATCCAGTGGGGCAGCGCAGGAAACGCATGGCAGATACTCATATCTGGATGCACATTCTACAAGAACGTTGGTGGTGTAGTCCTTAAAGGAACTAGCACTACACAGCCACAGGACGTCATTATAGAAGACTGCACTTTCATGGGTGGAGCTTCGGTTGATTGCCACTTGTTCTTGAAAGGCGGTGGCTCTGGAATATTAGGTCTCATCGTAAGAAATTGCGACTTTGACATAAAGCCAGCCGTCGGCTCAGGAACCAATGCAATCTATGCAGACTTTACTGGATGCACAGGAACTCTCGCAGGTTGTATGTTTGGTTGCGCAACTCAGGGCGCAGGTCTTCTGACTTTCAAGGCAGCAGGCACAGGCGCTAAGGTTCCAGCAACAATGTTCTTGTCTGGAAACTTTGGTGAAGCAGACACTGAAGGAGACACAGGCTACATTTACAGAGCAGCTTAAACATTTTTTTTTTAATTTTTTATTTTTTCATTATTAACGAGGTGAACAATCATGCTTAAAATACCTAAAAGAAAAGTTGAAGAGGAAGTTGAGACAATTTGTGATATTGACGAACCAGTCAAGACACAGACAGCAGAGCCAGTCGTGGCGAAGGTTGCAGAGCCTGTTGAGGAAAAAGTATTTGCCATTCCAAAGGCAGAACAAGTATGCAACAGGTGCAAGACAACTATGGAAGTCTTCAAGAAGGACGCTTTTGAGACAGTCTACAAGTGTCCTAAGTGTAAGGCAATGAAGAGCAGGTGCTAAAATGACAAGAGGCGGACTTGGTGGAAATGACCAGTATCACATAGTTAATTTTCATGAGGAAGAAGGAGATTCAACAAGCGTTGACGCTACCAACTCAATGGTGGTCTTTGTTGCACCTTGCGCTTGCGAAATAATTGACATGGGACTATCAGTCACTACAGCAATTGCAGCTCATGCAGACAACCATTGGACTATCCAAGTAGCAAACACAACACAGAGCAATAACTTGCTAAGCACAGCATTCAATACAGACAGTGACAATACTGGCAATGGCGGAAGAGCACTCACTGCAGCTGGCTTAGACAGTCTTTGCGATAACGGCAGCGGAACCAATTACTTACAGTATGCCGTGTTAGCAAAAGGTGACGTGCTCACACTGACTGCCACCAAGGCAGCTTCGGCAACAGCACTGGCAAATCCTCAAATAGTAATTAGATACAGACCATAATTTTTTAATACTTTCGAGCGAGTGGCACTCGGGTTCACCGCTAACAAATCAAACGAGGTGTTTAGACAATGCAAGGATTGCAAGATAAGAAATATCAGTACTTCGGCTCTGACCGAATGTTTTATTCAGGCTGCCCACTTAACTCAGGTACAGCTTGGAACTGGGTTGACTTCTCAGGTACTAACACTGGCTTCGGCACTCACGGAAACACAGAATGCCAAAGGTTTGCACTTGCAAGTTCAGGAACCAGCGTAGGACAATTAAGCTTCAATAGTGGAACTTCTTTCCACGCAGACATTTTCCCTAACGATTCACTCACTTTTGACGGAGTGAACAGGAGTGGCTGCTGGCTCAGGAGCAATACGGACTCGCAGGTTGTTAGGGTTTGGGCGTGGTGATTAGCCATGAGCAATATCCAACAGGCAAGAGCAACAAGTGAATCATTAGTTCAGGATGGTTCTTTCATAATAAAAGATTTTAGAGGCTTCACTGTCTTTGAAGTCAAGGACAATGGGGACTTTTATCATAAGGGAAGGCAGGTGAAACTATGAAACTTTCAATAATAGCAATCATGCTTCTGCTTTGCATGCCGATAGCATTTGCAAGTGTCTCTTATACACTTACCGCACCTGCCAATCTTGCAGAACAAACTAGCACAAGTATGTTATTCAACTGGACACCAACACTTTCAGTAGGAGCAACTGGCGGTGGAATGACAACGTGGCTATTTTTAAGTGCTGTAAATAATAATACTCCAGTATACAACACGTCAGCTACAGTCACTAATGCAACGTGGAGGAATGTTACAGTTACAGGATTAAGCGTAGGTTTTTACAAATGGTACTTAGTGACCAATGACAGCACAGGAAATACTACATCAGCGTCAAGGTGGTTTGAGATAAAAGACACTGACAATCAGACAGATTTCAGATGGACAAATACTGCAGGCACAGTGGCCATGCGACTCAACAGAGATACTGGTGACCTAGACCTTACTGGCAGCATGGATATAACGTCTAATCTTATAGTAAGAAAAAATCTTACAGTGTTAGGAACTGAGATAGTTGCTAATGTCACAACCATGAGTGTGAACGGAAGTGTAAACCCAGGAATAAACAGTACTTTTGGTCTTGGCACGTCATCATTGTATTGGCTCAATCTGTATACAACAAACTTGTACGCTACGAATCTTGAGAAGAATCTTGACGCTACAGGCTTCAATATAACAAGTGCGGCGTTCATCAGTGCAACGAATCTTAGTGGCGCACTAATATGGTCAGACTTGCACACTTATCCAGCAGCTTGTCCAGCAAACAGCGCAGTGACTACAGTGAATGACAGTATAACGTGTACTGATGGACTTTATACTCTTGCTGAGCAAGTTGCTAACCACGGAAACTGGAGTGCGGACAAATCTAGCTATCTTGCTCTTGCTGGCGGAACTATGACTGGCAATATAGTTATGAACAGCAAGAATGTTACTGGAATCACTTACTTGAACGCAACAAATCAGGATTTGGGTGGACAGCTAAACATGACAGGTTCTAACCAAGTAATATGGTTCGCCAATAATGCGAGCATTACTACAAACACCACATGTCTCATTTTGAGAAGCCCTGATGGAACAGGAGTGATGAACGTATGCAATACTTAAAAATTTTTTATTGGTTTCTTTTTTTAATACTAGCGTCAGCTATTAGCTTTGCAGGCTCTTGGTGCTATCAGGAAACGGCAAATGCTTCAACGGCTGGAGATGGTAGTTGCGGGCTTGAATACACTGGAGTTTATACTTGCAGTGGAACTTGGAATGACGCTGGAGAGCATAATTGCTCTTATGTTTTCGATGGTAACTGGTCAAGTTCAGGCAGTGCAGCCAGTGGACAAGAAACTTATTTGTACATTAATTATTCTGTTCCTGTAAATGCCACAAGTAATAGTGTATGGAATATTAAGGACACTGCTGGCGTTGAAAATTTAAGTCTGGGAGACTGCTGGGCAGACCCTATCATGGTTTATGCTTACAGTGATTACACTGGAGGAGATACTACTGAGTGGCGCTGCTGGAACGGAACTCACTGGAGAATGTTATCTGCCGATGTTGGCAGTATTCCTTTGTATGAGGAAAGTATGTATTGGTATGACAACACAACAGGAGCAAGTTCTTGCACTTACTCAAGTGGTGCGTGGAACATCAAAGCAGGAGACATTTGCACTCTGAACACTAATATAGATGTCTTAGGAAACTCAGTTTTGGTAAATGGTTCTGGCTCAGTCACTCTAACTGCTGACCTCTATAATATCAGCAAGTTTGAAATATATGGAACCAATTTCATAATCAAAGGCGGGAGCGTGACGGTTGAATGAAGTGGGTAATCGCTTGTTTTGCTTTAGCTTTGTTGTGTGCAGTAGCGTATGCTTCTATCACGCAATCTGGAGATGATATGGTCATTGACGGAAACCTTGAAGTGATAGGTAACGTTCAGATTGATGGTAACTTCACAAGATACAACCCTCATGCCACTTTTTATGACTTGACAACCCAGACTTTGGGCAGTGCATCAACAGCGTACTATTCTAACTTCAGCAATTTCAGCGGATATCAGCTGAGTTTAGAAAATGGAAAGAATATCACCATTGACGTTGCAGGACACTATACTTTTGCAGTGAGCGCAATATTCACGACGGACACCGTGAACAAGTGCGCAGAGCTTTGGTTCAGAATTAACAACACGGATGTTCCTAATTCGAACACGAAGATGTGCCTTTCAAGTGCCACTCTTGAGGTTCCTTTGGCGGTTGCGCTTACTTTAGACTTGGGAACAGATGATTGGGTCAACGTGATGATTGCAACGGACGATGCTGGAACTACCATGCCTTACACAGCAGCCACTGGTTACAGTCCTGCTGTCCCGAGCATAATACTAGAAGTTTGGAAAACAAGTTCATTAGACTGAGGTGTTTATGATGGTTGAGAAAAAAACGATTGGCATTGGTTTGCTTTCGGCTCTGCTAGCAGGACTGATAGTTCTTGGTGGAATAAAGCTTACTGATGATAATGTCTATTATTGCAGCAGCAGTAAGACAGTGATGCAGTGTACAAGTCTTCAGCAATATTATGGTCTTGATAACGGAAAGTGCATAAATGCCAAAGTTGGAAATAAACTTTGCAGGAATGGCTGGGCTTTAGTTATTGATGACGTTATGCTTACCTCAGAAAGCAACAACGTGCAGCAGTGGATTTGTAATGCAGAAGAGTGTGTTCCCAAATGACAAGAATAACTCTTGATACAATAAGTGTGAAGCTAGACATCATGCACGAAGACCTTAGAGAACTCAAGTGCCAAGAGAAGCTCAACACTGAGTTCAGGCAGAAGGCCACTGGAATCATAGGGTTCGCAACTGTTTGTGCTGGAACTTTTGGAGCGTTCATTGTTTGGGTTGGTGCTAAGATGTTTGCAATGTTCGGGGGTAAGGGATAATGGCAAATTGGAATACTGGTTCGTTCATAGCGCAGGTTCATATTGAGATTCCTGACGTTCCTGAGCGCATAAGTGGAACTAACATGACGAACACTATTGACATGGCTAGGCTCAGGGTTCAAAGGTACACTGGAGCCACGCTTAGTTTGTCCAGCGTGGACGAGAAGTACATTCCACCAATACTGCATTTCACTTGTGCCAATGTGCTATCGAGTATGGAACTTGAAGGCACGGACGCAGCTTCCGTTACCATAGGAGAATTTACGTTGAATAAAGGCAAGACGTCAAGTGCCAAGTCTGCAGCGGATGATTACTTAGTGCAGGCCAACGAGGAACTTAAAGACCTCGGAACAAACATAAATTATCGTCAATCATTGTGAGGTGTTGCTAATGAAAGAATTACTAAGAAACAGTCCACATCAGCATGTTGAAGTTATCAGCGTTCCTGATGAGCAAGTGGACAGGCTTTTGGCCACTGGCAATTATGAACTTGTTTCAGAAAAGAGCAAGTTCGACAAGGCTGACAGTAAAGAAGAAAAGCTTGAGCGCAAGCACAAGTGAGTTGTTAGACCATGGTGCTTAATATAGGTCAGCAATTTGCCTTAGATTTTTCTGGAAATGTTGCGCTGTATGGAAGGTTAATGCAGGTTAAGCATTATGCTCCAACTTACTCAGGCACTGCTTACGACCAGAATTATTTAACGGCTTCTGGCTCAACTCAGTATGCTTACGCCATGGACTTCCCTGTTGGCATGGGCAGGACTGGTGGTCAGGATTTCAAGCTCTTAGAGCAAGGACAGATTCAGATTGATGACCGTAAGATGTTCTTTAATCCGTCAATTAACTTCAGTGGTGCTCACGTCAAGATTTCCATAAGTGGAACTTCCATTACAGAAATATTTGCAGCACTTCCTGACGGGGCAATAATTCAGAACGTTCAAGGCACTGACATTTACAAGAAGGTCTACGTCAGGAAGTTGAACACTGGAAGCTTCCCCGGAGAGTTCTGATGGCAGGTAACGTTGGCATTGAAACTGTGGGTGTGGCAGCAGCCATTTCTTTCTTGAATAAAGAACTGAAGCGTGTTGAGAAGGAGCTTAATGAGGGCGTGTCTCAGGCAACCATGTTTCTGCAAGGAGAAATTGTCAAGAGCATTTCAGGTGCCAAGTCTGAAACAAGGAGCGTTGATACAGGACGCTTCATGCAGAGCGTTCAATCTACCGTGAACCTGGGTGTAGGTCACGTTCATACCAACGTAGAATACGCTCCCTTCTTAGAGTATGGCACGTCCAGACTAAGCCCTAGAAGGCACTTCTGGAACAGTTTAGAGCGCAATAGGGACAGGATTAATGAGATAATAGCGGATAGGCTTAACCAAAAATTCAAAGCCTCTACAACGGGCTTAGAGGCTCAAGATTATAGGACTTAACTATATAGCACAACTTAAAGTTTAAATGCTTGTATAGGTAAGATAGAGATAGGTTGTCTGTGGCTGCAGACGAAGGGTAAACCATGGCTGTGGGAAATAGTACAATAATTCACGACACTGTATTGCTCATACGTGACCTTCTTCTGAACAGCGGAGTAACAGACCCCATATCTTCCAAAAGAACTGGAAACCTAAAATTCATAATGACATCGTACCCTAACAGGAATGTTTTGTACCCTGTCATCACAGTCCGCAACATAGGATTCAAAGCTAACAGCGCAGGGCAGAACACTACTGACATGTGGACAATAATCACGACCGAAATTAGAATATGGTCACAGTCTGTCGAGCAGCGTGACGTACTTTCTGATTCAGTATTTAATTATCTTCGGACTAAACAAACAGGCTCAGGCGGAAGCATTCCAGGAAATCTTTACGATTTTGCTGTATCGTCATTTGTGCCTGTCGATGAGGAAGGAGAACATGGAATACATAGTGGAATATTTACTGTGACTCACAAGTTTGTCACAAGTAATGCATAAACGAGGTGTAGGAAAATGGCAAGAATGGTTGGAGACCAAACACAATCTGCGATGATTTTTGAGTCAGGAACATACGCTGCTGCGAGCGGAACTGGGCAGTGGTTAGGAATGGTTCAGAATATGAACATCAAAGAAGAAACTGGAGTAATGCATGTCAGGTACACGCAAGGTGCATCAAGGAACGTTGCACAGCACGTGCCAACGCTCACTCGAGCGAGTGCAGCATTCAGTTGTTATCCTCAAGACTGGAGAATGCTTGCGTTTGCTCTAGGAAGCTGCGTTGATACTTCTGGAACAGCAAGTACTCACGTAATGAGTGAGACTAACAACAACAGCAGCAATGCGTTCACGTCAGGAACAACTGCTCCTTTCAACAGCTTCACACTGGAAGACGCTAAGAGATTCAGTGACACAGGACTTAATCATGTCAAGACAGCATATGGAAACATGATTGACGAGTTCACCATGTCACTTCCAAGAGGAGACGCTGTCAAGTTAGACATTGCGACAAAGGCACAGTACGTTGGCTACGGCTCAGGAGCTGCAACCACAGTGACTGCTTCGACAACTCTGCCGTACCTTTCTCAGCATGCACAGTTCAGCCTGCCTAGTGGTACAGTGATGAATGAGATAAACTCAGCAACAATAAAAATATCAAATGGAATTGTGGCTGAACCATGGATTAACGGAAGCCCGTATGTGACATTGCCGTACCCCACGAATCGTGAGTACAGTGTAGAACTCAAGGTTGACGCTAACACCACTTGGGCGAAGACATTGTACGACCAGTACTACAAGGGCGGAAGTGACTTCAATATGTTCTTCCGAATTGCTCCAACAGCAACAAGGTACTTGAACATGACGTTCAGTGGATGCAACATTCCAACCATGGACGACCCTTCAACATTCAGCGGTGGACAAGAACAGACCATAACAATAAAGCCAAAGGTCTGCTCAGCAGTTGCTTCGGACACTGTGGTCAAGTACAATCCGTGGTAAATATTTGGGGGTGGATTAAATGTATTTAACAAAAGAAACTGCACTGTTTCAAAGGAATGACAAAGAACAGTTACTGCCAGTGGACGTTCCGTTGCTCATGCTGGAACGTTTTGCTTATGTGGACAAAACATTGCCTCCAACGGAAGAATATCCCGAAGGCAAGAAGATTAAAGAAAAAGTCTTGGTGTCATCTGCTCCTTATGTGAAGATGATACCTGCGCCTCGTGGCAAGTGGCTCGAACTCATAGGACTTCCAGCAAAAGAACAAGACAAGATAATACTGGATGAACACCTTGTGGAACCAAAAATTTCCTTTGAGAAAGACTACGCAGCAATGAAGCCTGGAACAATGAGTGCAATATCAACTGCGCTCACAGCAGTTTCCTTAGACGTTGAGCAAAAGCCTTCTGTGGAGCAGGACAAAGTAAAGCTCACAGAAGCTGAAGAATGGTTGTTAAAAAAAAAACCACTAATGGAGAACAACAAACAATCCTGTTCCTCCACGAGCACGGGTACAACTTCTTCAACATAGGAAAGCTCACGTACCGAGAAATAAATTATTTAATTGACGCTTTTATTAAGCGTGAAGAAGAAAAAGCAGCAGCTTACGAAAGTGCAAGGAGATAAACAAAATGGGACTTGGTGATTCGTTAATGAGTGGTATTGTAGGCGGAGCCACTGTTGGAATAGTCATCAAGGCGTACGACCAATTCTCGGACACTTTTAACAGGGCAGAAACTGGCATGACCAAGCTTGGCATGGCTGCAAGGGTTGGAGGAATTGCACTGACAGCAGCAGCTGCAGGACTTTTTACCTTCGGAGTTTCCAGCGTTAAGGCTGCTGCTAATGCAGAAGTAATGACAGCACAGTTCAAGAAGATGGCACAGAACAGTGACGACTTGTTAGTTTCTTTAAACAACGCAACTCATGAGACAGTCACAGATTTTGAACTTATGTCCAGTGCTAACAAGGCACTTGCGTTAGGAATTGAACAGAACAAGCTTCCTGAATTTTTTGAGCGAGCAGCGATTCTTGGACAGCTCACTGGAAGGTCAGTAACGGAAGCAGTTGGGGACATAACGTTAGGTGTTGGTAGACAAAGCAAACTTATACTAGATAACTTGGGAATAATAGTGGACGCAGAAGCAGCATACCAAAATTATGCAAATGTTCACGGCACAGTGGCAGCAGCACTTACTGAAACTCAAAAGAAAGAAGCATTCTTGCAAGCTACTCTTGAAGGCATGAAGAAAACAATTGAAGACAACGGACTTGTATTTGAGGAAAGTCTTTCTGTAAAACTTGCCAAGGTTAACAAACAATTCTCAGACCTTAAAGTGCAGGTAGGCAATGAATTAATTCCCACTCTAACTGAGTTGGCTGATGTATTGATAGAACACAAAGATGATTGGATAGCATTGGGGCAGGCTGCTGGCAAAGTATTATCAGGAATGCTCACAGGAATAGGATGGGTGATTGACAAGGTCGGTGACCTTGGAGCAAAACTTGGTAATGTTATAGGACTTGCCAAAGATGTTTTCACTGCGGATAGTTTTGCTGACATCAAGATGAGTGCAGCAAAAAGGGCTAACATAAATGATTACATTAATGCAGGATATTCCGCTGAGGACGCAATGCGTGTAGGCGGAAGTTCTTTTGGTGGAAAACTCATGACGGCTGCAGAGTACGGACAGATTCAGGCAGAAAAAGCAGCAGGTGGAGCAGTAACGGGCAATGCCATTCCTGGACTCAACGGAGCAGCAACCATTGGTGGCGGAAGTGTCGGTGGAGGTACAGGTACTGACGTGACAACGCAGCACACCGAAGCCATAGACTCGGACACTCGCACAATAAAGAAAAGCGAGGAAGCCAAGATTAACCTTATGGACAATGAGTATCTCATGGGAGAAACTGTCAAGTCAATGACAGTGCTTTACCAAGAAGGAATAATATCTAAGGACGCTGACGTCAAGGCAGTCATAAAAGCAACCACTGCGCAAGAAAGCTACAGCAACTGCTTAGAACAATTAGACAGCCAAACAAGAAAGGTCGTTGAGGCAATGGTCAAGGCTCAAGTTGCAATGTCAGGTGGCTCAGGTGGTAGTAAGAGTTCAAGAGGAAGCAGTGGTGGCGTTTCATACAAAGGTGGCTCAGGAAGTAGTACAGGAGACCCTAGTCAAAGCAATGTTGTTTGGGATATAGGCACACAGACTTATATGACACAAACAGAATCTGCAAAAAGAAGTGGTTACAACCCTGCACTTCATAGTGGAAATGTCACTAACAATTATTACACCACTGACAATTCATCAAAATCTAAGAGAGTGACAGGTGTAGCATAATGGCATATACAACAATAACATTCGGCGGCGTAACTATCTATGCTGAAAATATTTTAGAAACATCAGTGCCTGCTACTCGAAAACAATTACTTGGAAAAAGACTTGTGATGAACGAGGTGTTTGCTGACGCTTGGGACTTTAGATTTGTTATCAGTGGAATAATAATTGGCAGCGCAACAACTATTGATTCAGCACGCACTGATTTACGAGCATTACGAGATGGTCTTAAACATGCTTATACTGACGGTAATTCAGAACGTAATGGCAATTATATTGTTGAAGACTTAACATTTTTTGATGATTCAAAAACTGCTGCAACAGTAACTAATCTTCGCTACAATATGACGATTATCCAAGACCAATATGATTGACCATGGGAAATACAACAAAAATAACAATAGGATTTTTAATCTTAACTATACTTAGTGTCTCAATATACATTATGCTTCCTGAAGGTGCTAAGATAGTTGTTAGTGACACGAACACAAAGCTTTACGTTTGGGAAGATTCTTCGTGGGAACTCGGAGCAACAGAAACTGTCAAACTTTACAATGGTTCAAAGCTCATGACAGCAAAGTCAAGAAGCCATGGCTATGAGAATATTTCAGAAACTGAATTTCATCTTATAAGAAATGTTACTTACGCTTCAAATATTACTGTACAGCAAACTTATGTTTTCAATCCTATGCTGGACAAGGTTGACTTTGTCTCCCTTAGCAGCATTATAAGATGCTTGAACTGCAAAGGAAAAATATTGCAGGTAGAATATTCTAATCTTGAAGGATTCACTGAAGCAACAAGAGATGCTATTAGTCCTGAAAATTTTGGTCATAATATAAGAATAATATGGCAAAATGGAGCTTATTATGCAAAAGTACGTCAGTTAGTTGGAGAGGATAAGCTTACAATAAAGTACAAGCCTATTATTAACGATGAAATTTTTAACATAGAAATGAATAATCCACAGAAAAAAATAATAAAGAATTGCATCGGTGTGACAACATATTATAATGAAACTATACCACAATATGAACACATAATAGTAAATAAATCTACTGACAATGGTAGTATTATTGAAGATGAACTTATATATCTTGGTGATGAAATAAAAATAATATCATCAATAAAGCAAAATTGTTCAGAAATATTAACTGTTAATAATAAAACAGTTGACTTTAAAAAACAGGGATATATGTGTTCTGAAAATCATGATGGGGTTATTTGTGATTCATGTATTGATGGTAATTGTGATGGTGCATGTTCTTCTAGTGGTGGTGAAACGTGCTGTAAAATATTTGACGAACAAATAATTTGTAAAAATGGGATAATAGAATGGATAAATAAAAGTTATATTTTACCTGTTCATAAATTAGAGGTACAACAATGAAATTTAAAATTTTATTTTGGTTCATTGTTGTTTTTATGTTGTCGAGTTCAGTTATGGGAGCATTAACAGATGGACTAATACAATACTACTCAGCTACCAATGGAGTTCTAACTGCCGACGTAGGAAAAACATACACGAAGCTCGGAACACCAAGCAACGTTACAGGATTCTTTAATCAGGCTTATAATTTCACAGCAATAGACCAGAGGTTTAACCACTCAGCAAATGCTCAAACCACGAATACGACTGTTAGCGTATGGGTAAACAAACATGGCATAGGTGGCTGGACAACTGCTGGATATAATGCAATAGTGGCTTCATCTTCTAATGGTGCTTGGGCTGCGGGTGACTGGGCTATAATGACAAGAGGAACTGCAACTGAAAATTTAACTGTAAATTTAAATACAGGCGGTGGTCTTTTTACTTATGGTAGCGTATTGAGTAATAATTCTTGGAATCATATTTTGGTGATAATTGATGGAACTGCTGGCACATGTAAATTATATTTGAATGGAGTATTACAAAGCACTCTTACTGATGCAAATATTATAAGAGCATGGCCTACATTAAACTACTTAGCCATTTGGAGCATAAGAAATAATGACTGGTTTCAGGGAACGATAGACGAGTTCGCACAATGGAATAGAACATTAAATGCAACAGAAATATCAAATATGTATAATAGTGGTGCGGGATTTGCATATCCTTTTGATTATTTATTTCCAACAATAGATAATTCAACATATAATTTAACAAGCGCAAGTAGTGGACAAAATAGTACTGCTTGGAGAAATGGTAATGAGGCAACATCAATATTGACTATTGACACTACTCCAACAGTAACATTTAATACAATACAAAATGCTTATTGCAGAATAAATAAAGAAGACCAAAACTGGACAACGATGGGCACCAGTAGAAATTGTTCAACAACAGGAACAAATAGTCATGTGTGCACATTAGCTGCAGGTGATGCGTTGGTGTCATCATCAGATAAATTATTCATAGCTTGTATTGATGGAACACTTAATGTCGAGACAGAAAGTTCAACTAGCGGATTATTAAATATCACATTGGGTTCTATACCTGAAGTAACTATTATTTCACCAGAAAATGACACTATTGCAAATGAGAATATACAGTGGGCTTATATAAATGCAACAGATAATATTTATGCAACGTTGAATTGTTCGTTGTTAATTAATGGAACTATATATAATACAAACGATTCTGTATTGAATAATACACCAACAAATATATCTAGTAACACTACGTTATCAGATGGTTATTATTATTTCTGGGTTGCGTGTATTAATGATGGTATTACAGGTACAAGTTTAAATTATTCTATAACAAAAGATACTAATGCTCCATATTTTGAAAATGCAAAAAATACATCTAATGATACATTCAAATATAATAGTAGCTTAATAACAAATATCACCATAACAGATACGATTGGAAATATTAGTTATTATATTTTTGCGTCAAATATATCTGGCATAATGACAAATAGTTCTTCAGTAATCAATAATACTGCAGCTTCTATCAATGTGAGTGTTACATCAATATTAAATATCACCCATAAGCCTGAAGTATGCTGGAAGTTTTGGGCAAACGATTCAAATTTTGGACACTCAAATGAATCCGAAGAATACTGTATTCAGATGACTGATACATTACCAGTTGTCACCAATGTAAATATTACTCCAACAACAGCGTATTATGATACAGTATTGATTCCTAACTATACAATAACTGATGTTGACGAGGACGCAGAAACAGATTCATATTTTACATGGTTTATCAATGATGTATACAACAGTTCGGGACTTGCAAATTCAACCAACATAACAACTCTTACCAATGTGAGAAAAGACAGTATGGTAATAATACAGATAACACCACAGAATGGAACACACAATGGGACTGCTATTAATAGTTCTGCAATACGAATACTGAATTCCTTAGCTGTTGTAAATACGTCAAGAATACTTCCTGACCCAGCATATACCAATAGTTCATTAACAGGATATTGTAATGCGACAGATGTTGACGGTGACATTATAGATTGGTTCTATTATGAATGGTTTAATGATGACGGATTAAATAGTTCTGGAAGTATTAATTACACGTCAATAGGAAATTATACTTACGATAATTTTGATGATTCGGTTGTCAATACAACATTATGGGGTGACGCTCCTGTTGGCACATCAACATTGTCAGAAGGATTGAATGTTTTAAATTCTTCTGTTGTTAATCCTGGTGGTGATGGTGCATCAACTATTCTTGGTGGTGTTAAACAACTTATAAGTTTTACTACATTATCTAATGCTCCTGACGCAATAAACGTTACAATAAAAAATATGACAGTTCTTGCAGCCGCAGTATTAAATTCTAATTCCTATGCGTATACACAGATAAGTAATGGTACTGATAATATTTGCGCCATGGGTGGTATTGCATTATGTAGTGGCACTCCAGGTTGTTCTGTACAGTATCTTGTGGATTATATTGATTTACTTATTGTCATAAACACAACAGCAGATACAGTTTATGTCTATAATAATACAGATGAATTATTATGTGCTGATACATTATCAGGAGATATTTATATCCAGACAGAACAACAAGCTGACGATGGAGGCTCAGATGGTTCAGGTTCTACCAGAGTAACATTTGCAGAAGTTAATTATACAAGTAAATTACCATTCCAAGAAAGTGTAGAGTACGCAATAAATACTATTTCAAGTCAAGCAGTAGACACTAATTGGACATTCTCATGTTTGGCCAGTAATATTACAGCAAATAGTTCTTGGCTCAATTCGTCAGTTGTAACTGTTTATCCAACTAATCCTATATTGGTGTCAGCTCCAGAATTTAATTTGACAACAGTATATACAAATTCATACTTGGGTGCTAATACGTCATACTATAATTATTATTCAAGACTTGGCAATATAACATTTTTTTGGTACATCAACGATACATATATTTTTAGTGAATCGTTTAATAATACAGTTGCAGGAACAATACTTAATTCTAGTTTAGATAATTCATATTTTTCTAAAACTGACAAAATAAATGTTTCCGTTCAGGCAATTGATGAACTGTTTTCGTCACCATATAATTATTCTGAACAGATTACAGTAAGTAATAGTGTTCCAAATGTTACAATTGTAAATATGACTAATAATACAGCAACAACAAATAATACACTGTCTGTTGATTTTGAAGCTGACGATATTGACAGTGACATTCTAAACTGCTCAATTTTTGTTAACGGAACTAATTACGGATTTAATGATAGTGTAGATGTGTCTGTATATTCTACATTAGTTGCTAACTCTACTATTGACGATGGGCAATGGGCATTCTGGATAAATTGTAGTGATGGCACTGATTCAGCTAATAGTCAAAACATGACGATAATTATTGATAATAATCCTCCGTCGTTAGTAATAAACAGTCCTGCCAATGAAACCGCATATGCGAATACAAGTTATGAAGTGGTATTCAATTATACAGCTAGTGACGCATACAGTTTTGGAAACTGTACATTGTACATAAATAATAATAGTAACACTACAAATACTTCATCGGGTAATGCTACGTTTACATTATTATTGACTACTGGCACATATTATTGGTACATTAATTGTACTGATACCTCTGGAAATATTAATTATAGTGCTGAAAGAATATTGGGACTTTTTACATTAGTTTTTAAAATTGAAGATTATAATACAACAAAGAAATGGGAGATGTTCACAACTCCAATCATAAATTTATCATCAGATGGTTATGCATCAACATTTTGTATAGACATTAGTCTTAAAGATTATGGAATAAATTACACTTGCGGAACGTTGCCCTTATATTACAATTTTACAATTCCATACGTTGAAACAACGGAGTTTAGTACTGGAGTATCAGAAATAAATATTACAGATAATGGTACATTTGAATTCAATACAAAAAACTGGAGTGAACTTACTGGTGTAACAGTTGATATATATGCTTATGACACAACACTTGATACAACACTGGACAGTGATAACGACAATAATACACAAGTAACTTTTAGAGGATACTTAAATAATAATACACTTGTTGAAAACAGGTGGTATGATAATACAACAACATTAACAGACGTTGATTTTACAGCTACTAGTACCTATACAACATATATACGTTTAAGCAGTGCTGCTAGTATGCAAGATAACATTACGTTTTGGGTTAATGCAACTGCATCAAATCCAATAGAATTAGACTATTTAGAACTTTGGTACAATGATAGTTATTTTGATGACACTAACAACGGCTCATATTATTCAACATCACTTCCAACGTTTGTGTTTGATGATATGACTTCTGACGTAAGTGGAAGATGGAATTATAATGAAGGCGGTGAAGGTATTGCCGAGTGGGATTCTAATGAGACTATATATACGTTATCAAGTGCAACAGCATACTCAGATGGTTCCTATATTGACACAGCACAGCAGTATGCGCATTTAAATTCTAAAGGCTTGGATTTTAATACAAAAACACGAGTAGACATTTATTACAATATGAGTTGTAGTGCATACGGGTATGAATCAAACGGGTGTTGGGGAAATTTTGGAAGTGGTATAGGTATAGCATCCATAAATTTGGTCACCAATGCAGCAGGCACACTTCCTAACACTGAGGTAATATCACTATCTTGTTATGGTAGTTCAAGTTCTACATCTTCAGGAGTATTAAGTTTTAGATATAATGCTAGTGACATTACACAATTATATGTTTACAAAGATGGAGTATTTCTAAAAACTGTTGCAAATCCAGGAAGTGGTACAAACATTAAAGGATATTCATTTGGATATGCGGATGGTTATGGAGCTGATTGTGGTTTCGGTGGAGGAACTGGTGTTGGTTATGTTTACTTCTATCAGATAAATTATAGTGGAGCAGGAATTAATTATTCACAGACAGATAATCATTGGTTAGATAATCAGACAAGTGCAGAAGCATTTTCAGATATTATATTATCAAGTGATGAGGATATAGTAAATGTTTATCCAGACTTTAGTGAGTTACAACCTGCAGGTTCTGATGTAAGATTATATGTTTCAGCTGATAATGGTACTAACTGGCAAGAGGCTACAGATGAAAGTTTCTTAACATTTAGTAATCCAGGAAAATACTTACGTTACAAGATAAATATGACCAACACGCAGACAGAGCTTCCAGTGGGAATGTACTATGTTGATTTGCAGGTATCAAGCGATTCTGTTTCTGATTTGGGCGTGAAAGTAGGAACTAATATATCATACCAATTCAATGTCAGTGGAGATTTAAACAATTCAACAACGCCCACTGTTGTTACCTTAGATAGTGATATTTTCAATAATTATTTACAATCATCAACTTGTAATACAACCACAACATGTGATGTTCCAATAATATTTGATATTTTATCAACTAGTAAAGGCTATCTCACTTTTTGGAATTTAACTGCAACTGGGACACTAGCAGATGTTAGTTTAAACTATTCAAGTTTTAATCTTTCTAACTGTTCTACAGAAGATTGTAATAAATCTATTGCTGTGAATAATTCTAATACCACTATACAATTTTCAGATTTACGAGTTAAATATAGAGGCACTGGTAATATTACTATCACTGGGCATAATGATGAATATTCTGAATCACAAACCATGATGATTTATTATTCCCCGTTCAGTGTAGAATTTGTTCCTACAGGAATTACTTACATGTTATTTAACCCTATGAGTTCAAGCCAGAAAAATGTAAGTCCTCACGGACAAGTTATGAGCAGATTTAAAAATTTAAGTATTCAGAATGTTTCAAGCTCAGCATTTGACCATAATATTGATTTGTATTTACAAACCAATGCAACAGATGGTTACATAAATACCACCAACATGACGAATTCTACAACAATGTATATAATGAATCAGACAACAAAACTTGCATCATCAACAGTGGTACTTAATTATAGCAGACAGGCATTTATGCAGAATGTCACCAATTCTTCAGAATATCCAGTGTATATACTTGCAGATTTTTATAACGTGTCAGGACGACCTTATTATGCTTGGTGGAATTGGTGGACTAGCTATTGCTCAGATTCAGGTGATGGATATGGTGGATGTGTGGTGATTGACTAATGGCAACACTATCACGACCTAATTCTGGAAGTTTTCATGATGATGAAGTTATTGTAATTACTCCACGTTCTACTTATACGCCCAAATTAAAAGTATTAGTTACGCTTCATAGCGGAACTCAAGTCGACCTCGCAAGCTCTACAAGTCCTCATGTGCTTAATATTTCTGTAACAAGAAAAACTCTTAATCGAGGCTTTGGAACTTTCACTGTTGACATTGATAACACAGAAGGTAAGTGGAACTCTATCATTACGGGCGGAGAAAGAATTGACATTTATGCAGATTTTACAGATGCAACTAATCAAATATTCAGAGGAAAAATCGATGCACCTTTCAAAAGCTTTGATGCTAACAACGGATATTTTATGGTACTTGAAGGCAGGGAAGCTCCAGAAGTTCAAGACAGGCTAATTGTTGAGAGTGTTACGAGCCAGACAGTATATGTGTTATTATCTTCTATGGTCACTAACTGGTTCTCTAGTATTCTTACAACTACTAACATGAGCACTGGAATGACCACATTAATTTATAGAGATTACACTTGGGCAAAACCTGCAAAAATATTCAGTGATGCATTGAACAAAGCAGGGTACTATGGCTACTTAGATTTTGATTACGATATACATACGTTCACTCAAGAAATAAATACTGCTGAGAGTGTAGTCATAGGACAGAACCTTGCGGCAGTGAATAATTATGGTGAAGACCTTCTAGAACGTCGTAATAATATCATAATGACTGGCGACAAGGTTGAAAGTGCTGGAAATTTTTATTATGCTAAAAGTAAAAAAGATAGCACAGATATAGCTAGTTTTTGGCAGAAAGACCTATTAGTCAATGATAACAATCTTCATTCACAGGAAGCAATTGAGACTGATGTTAGTCTAAAGCTTGGAAGTTCCAACGTAACAGATACCAAAGGAACACTTACAGTACTTCATGGACTTCCAACACTTCGTCCAGGACAAAGCATTTACTGTGAATGCCCGAGGTGTGACATTTCAGGACTTCATATAGTGCAAGAGTTCACTCACAATATTAGTGCTGCCAATTGGGTAACTACACTTTCTTATGAACGTAATGGCACTGAATTATGGGATATTATTTCATTAAGAGATGATAAGATAACAGGCAACATACAAGCCTCCAACAATCCTAATGCCATCACAGATGCAATATGTTACACCTTCGAAGAAAGTTCGTCACAATTTACGCACACTAATACACAAGAATTGAATAGTACACTCATGTTAGATACTGGACAATCATCTGGCAGTGCAACAAGTATAACAAAATATAGTGATGCAGTAATAACTGGTGTGGAACTTAGGATACATGGGCAAGATTATAACTCTTGCACGTTTGAGTTCAGCGTTGACAATGGTAGCACATGGCAAGGTATTGGATTAAATACGTTAACAGTTCCGACAGTGGAAGGAATAGCTATAAAAATAAGATTTAACTTGCAGAGTGATACTGACAATCCCACACCAAAAATATGGAGTGCATGGCTAGGTTATAAATGAGGTGAATCATAATGAATTTTTCGCCGTTAATAAAAGCGTTTCCTTCAGTATTTGAAAATTATTGGAATAATAAGTGGCCAAAGTCTAATATAAAATACATGACAATTACTGGCGGAGAACTTGTTGACATACGTACAACACTCACTGACACTTGTATGGAAATACAAGAACTTGGCAATACTATAAGTGGTGAGGCTAAAAGCCATGATGAAGCAGCACTGACATGTCTCAGAGCTGTTATGAAGCGTGTATCGTACAAGAGTGATATGCTTAAATGGAACAAACCTGAACGCTGGCAGTCACCTGCAGAAACCTTTGCGTTGGGCACTGGTGACTGTGAAGACGGAGCTTTAATGCTCATGACACTAATGGACGCTGCTGATATTCCTGCTTGGCGCAGGAAAGTTGCCTGCGGTTATGTGCTAGAGCCAAGAACCAATAAGAGAGTTGGGCACGCTTACGTCATTTATTTGAAAGACGATTTCCGTTGGTACTGCTTGGACTGGTGTTATTACCCAGTAGAAAGTATAGAAAACTATTTAAAGAATGTCCCGCATAGCGAACTAAAGAAATATTATGACTTGTGGTGGACGTTCAATCAGGAACATAGTTGGGCACAACATGCCACACTTGTGAGGTGAACAAAAATGGTAAGTAAAGAAAGTCCGAAGTATAAGTTAAACAAGGAAGACGGCAAGAAGATTTTGAAGGGCTTGGGAATTGCCTGCGGCGGTACTGCTGCAGTGTTTCTTCTAGACCTTTTGCCACAGATTGATTGGGGAACATATGCCTACATAGTCATACCATTGGCAAGTGCATTGTTGAATGCAGCCTTGAAGTTCTTTCAGGGCAAATAATTTTTTTTTATATTTTTGTCTCAGGGAGTGGCAACTTTCTTAAAACCACCCCCAAAGTCCATTCTCTGAGACTCATAATTTATCAAGAGCCTGCTTTGCTTTCACTGCAGAATTATTCCATGACCATTCTTGAACATCTTTCAAAGCTTGAATTCCCTTTTGTTTTACTTCATCTTGATGTTCGAAGCAGTATCTAAGCTTGACTCTTAGGTCTTCATGGTCAGGTGTAGCCCACTTGATTCCCTCAAGAAGCTTGTTATGAGTGACCTCTTCGAGCTTACAATCAATGTACCAAGAATTGCCTGGAGTCATATAATCCAGTTGACCGCCAAAGCCTGTTTGCAGCGTTGGAAGCCCACAAGCCATAGCCTCTAATCCTACGAGATTAAAAGCTTCACCCCTAGTGGAGCATACAAAGACGTCCCCTTTGTTATAGGTATCTATTAGCTCAGAGTACGGAATGTCTTTAAATACTAGCTCTACGTTACTCGGAAGCTTCTCTATACCAGCTTGTTTAAGCCAAGAGCCTACAAGCTCTTCTGAACCGCCGTATACAGCGTTCACTTTGACCATAAGCTTAACAGCCTCACCCTCTTGAAACTCGTCCACAAAGGCTCTAATTAGGTACTGGAGTCCACCCCTGTCGTTAAGCCCTTCAGCCCAACCCTTAACAGCTACGAAAGTAAATCGGTCATCCCGTTCCACTTTCTTCGGGTAGAATTGTTTGAGGTCTACGCCATGAGGAACAACAAACATTTTTTCCACAATCGCGAGCTCCTCAACTTCTTCAGAACTTAGTGAATGCATAATAGCATTTTTTACATGCTCGCTCGGAACCCAAATCTGGTCGCACAATTCCAAGTTTCTAGTCCAAGACTTAGGCACAGTGTCTCCTTCCCAAATGCAGAATCCAATAAGCTTCTCAGGATTGTCAGCCCACTTGAGCCTATAATAATCTGGTGATGTAATCATTATTGTTGGCTCACGCTGATAGTTCTTGTTCAACATCTTAAACATTTTATCAGGGCAAAGCATTTCCCAGTTCGGGTGCTTCGGGCTTTCAATGGCAACGTCATAGCCCGAGTCCTGCAGTGCTTCGGCTAAGAATCTTGTATGAACCGAGAATCCTGTCTGACTGAAAACGTTTCCCATAACATTAAGCTTCATTGTTCATCACCTACATTTGTTGACAAGTTCGCTACTGCTCCTTATTTTTCCGCCACCAACATTGAACACTGTATCAATACCTAGTTCGTCACAAAGATTCTTCTCTGGAGTATTGTCAGAAAACCTGTCACCACCATTCGCAAAAATGTCTGGCTGGATGTCACGGAGTTCATTACATACGCTCATGTCGTCAGGGTTGGGCTTATGCTTGGACAGTACTACTTCGTCAACGCAGGCAAGTCCTTCAATGAGTTCAACCCGTTCATTTTCTGGCATGAACGTGTAACCTTTTTTCTTATTCAGCCAGTTGTCATTGTTTACGATGACAATCAAGTAGTCTCCGAGCGTCTTGGCTTCTTGCATCATCCTCAAGTGTCCAATATGCAATGGGTCGAAACCGCCACTCACTGTGACTCTAATCATTTCGGCTCACCTTTTTCTTTGAACATAGCCTTTGACCATTTCATAAACAGCTCGTTGTCCTGCATCACAAGTTCTTGATAATTGGGATAACGACAACCGCCAGAAGGAGTCATGAAATGCCAAGCCTTTGCTGACAGGTCAACGCCAATATTGCAACCCAAGTATCTTGCTCTGAGGCTGAAAAAACTTTCTTCCCTGAAACCCACTGGGCTCAAGTTAGACTCATATCTTATGCCCTTGTCAGTGATTTCAGTCTTGTATAATGCGCAACTACGGAAGTGGTCTGCTGGCAAAACAACCATATCAAAAGGTAGCAGACAATCTCCATCTGCGTCAGGTTGATTAACATATCCGTCGTAGCACATTCCGCAGTCATCATCAAGCCTGACAATGTTTCCTTCCTTGTCGTACTCAATCTTATTGACAATTCCGTTCAGACGCTTGGGTTCTCTAATGAACTCTGGCTGCGATACTAATGGAGTCACTCCAGAAGCAATGTCATAATCTGACGCAAGAACATTGTAAAGTTTTTCTATGTAGTCAGTGTCAAGAATGACGTCGTCATCTACTCTTAGTGTTAGCTTATTCTTGAAAGTATCGTTGTCAATGCAGATATTCCTAGCATGGCACACGCCTAACAGCATTGTATTGCGCATCAAGTTGACCTTGTGACCTTCCAAGCGCAGCCTATTAAGCAAGTGCATTGTGGGCACGTGAGTGTTCAATGGTGTCTGACTCTCGTCAACAATCACTAAGTCCCAGTCCTGAAATGTTTGACTGCGAAGACTCACTAACAAGCAGGCAATCTCTGAATGCCTGTCCTTCGTTGCAATATGTATACTAATCCTTTGCGTCAACTTATCCCACCTCTTTCTTTATTCTTGTGACCATCATTTGATTATTAAACGCCCAGAAAGTTGGAGTCTTTAGTATATCGTAGCCATTGCTTCTGAGCTTGTATTCCCACCACTCTCGAGTGCGTTCGGTGATATGAGTGCTGTCGTGCTTGAAGTTTGGGTCGCCCCTGAAACAAATGCTGAACACTACAACAAATTCTTCCCTGACAGAAGCCTTTTTTATTTCTGACAAGAACTCATCAACATCTACAACTGGAATATGCTCAGCCACGTCCATGCAAGTTATCAAATCATAATCTAAGAATGCGTACTGCGAATCAATTTTTCCAGAGCGTTTGTATGTGTTCGCAATTTTTGAAGGCTCATAACCGAACGCATTAACTTCCATATCATTAAAAATTTTTACCAATTGTCCTGCTCCGCAGCCGAAGTCAAGAAGTGTCTTCGGAATGAATGACTTGTAAATGTCCGAACAGATGACGTAATGTTTAGGCTCTATCTTGTCCCTGCCTTCCCAGTACGCATCATTGTAGTCTGATTGTTTGTAGTCCATCGTCAAATGCCAAAGTATTCTTTCATTGCTCTAGGGTACTCACCATTATAAAATCTTGTAGGGTACGTTCCTAGAATGTGATGATTCTTCCACCTGTCTAAAAATTCTGGCGTATGAATGTTGCTCTTGCTTAGATTCTTGTTGTACCTGTTCATGACACTAAACAATCCTCTAATATATCCTAAGTGATACAGTGTTATACCTTCGGTATGCGCATGCTTAATGTTGGGCACTTCTAAAACGTTGTGCTCAACTTCTGGATAGTGAAGCCCTGGCTGTACTTTGAACAGCCTGTGAAGACACCAGTGCTTGTCCATTGAAGCGTCAACGTGCTTCAAGTCGTACATGAAATGCTCCATTTTAGGACTGATGACATTGATTCCTTGCGCTTCCACTTCTTCAAGATTCTTTTTAAGGTACACGCAGCTATCACTCGCCACTTCGTCACTGTCAATGACTAAGCACCAGTCACCAATATGATTTTCCAGAAGATATTTCAAGTACACATTCCGCTGCTTGCCGTCCATGCCTTTGTCCTTAGAATCCCAAGGATTAAAAATCATTACAAACCTTTCATCTCTAAGGTGTGTTATAATGTCCAGAGTCTTGTCAGTGCAGCCACCATTCACCAGAACTATCTTGTCAGCCCACGTCATGACTGACTTCAAAGCCATTTCAATGTAGTCTTCGGAGTTCTGAAAAATCATTGCTGCAATAATCACAGTTCCATCACCTTCTCCCTGATTAGCCTGTCCCAGTCATCCGCAACTTTTTCCCAGTCATAGAACTTCTCGACTTTCTTCACTCCGTTCTCGCCGAGCTTGGCTCTAAGCTTGGCGTCATCATAAAGTTTTTGCAATTGTTTAGCTGCGTCCAGAATGTCCATTACTCCTCGCTCAACATTCCAGCTTCCAGTTAGCGTATCAAGTTCTCCGCCAAGGCACTTCACTGGAAGTCCGCATTCCCCGTCTTCAACCAAGAGTTCTTGCGTGGTGGTAATGTCTGTCACTACTGACGGGATTCCACAAGCAGCAGCTTCAATGGTTGGAACTCCGAAGCCCTCACCAGATGTTGACAAGAAGTGAACGTCCATGATGTTGTATACGCTGTTCATTTCCTTGTATGGAAGACCTCTAAAATATTTTACTCCTGAAAACAACACCTTATTCTGAATGTTGTACCGCATCATCAACTGATAAGAATCAAATACTGCAGAAATATCATTCGGGTCGGAATGCAAGAACAAAACCACGTCATCCTTTCCTTCAGCGAATATCTTGAATGCCTTGAAAGTTCTGTCCAGCATTTTCCGTGGCTGATTCCTGGCCACAGTGCCAACAACAAACTTGTTCTTCAAGCCCCACTTTGCTTTAAGCGCAATTCTTTCTTCCGTTGTGAATGGAAAGAAAAGCTTTTGGTCAACAGCATGAGGAATGTACTCCGTCTTTATTTTGTAAACGTCCCATGCCTGCTTCTTGGCGAACTTGCTCATGGCCACTGGCATGTCAACCTTCCTAAGAATGTTCTCGCAGTTGATTGGAAGACAGGCTTCACCGTCACTTGGAAAATACATTATAGTCTTTGCAGGGCTAGTATCCTGTCTAAGAAACCACCCGTCACTGCCGTAAAGCATGAACGTATCTAACAGGACGCCGAACACGTCAAGCTTCTGCTGTTTAATCCACCAACTCATGACGTCCTGAGCAAAGGGTTTCATTCCACCGCCGTGAAGCTCGAAGTCAAGTTCACTTCCGTCAATGAACTTTGTACCCCGTGTCAGTGCCTGACCTTGGTAATTATGCCCTAGATACTTGCAATCATACTGAGGCTTCTTGTTAAGCCTGTTGATTAGGTCACGGCTAATACTCGAGAAGCCCGTGTTAAACATTGGCGAATCTGACATCCACCCCAATTTTATTTTCTCTTGCATCCCTCTTCACCTCTGCATGACATCCTGAAACTAAAAGAATACACCCGTCACGTTCTGTGACGTGAAAGTAAGTGCCTTCGTATTTGCTGGCAATCTCAATAGGGATAGTTACACCGAAAGATTCGTTGCCGTGCCTGCTGGATATAGCCCTGAGTTTTACCTGATTCATTTTTTCATTTGCTTGTCCACGAACTCCTGAAAAAGCTTTGAGCGGTTGAACTTGTTAGCTTTGAGCCACTTGTACTGGTCAATGCGTACGCTGACCGAAATATTAATTGTCCTGTCTAGATTCACATTTGGCATTTGTATTCACCTATAATTATAATAGTAAACATATATTTAAACCTAACTATATAGCAGAAATAAAGAAAAATAATCCTCTGTTAAGCTAACAGAGGCTATTTAATTCTTTAAATCATTTCTGGAAGCACTGAACTCTTCGCCCAAACTATCTTCTCGGCAGCTCCTTCGAATGGCTTGGTTCTTGCCTTCGTCCAGTCTTCATCCTTAGTGTCTGGAATGTAAAGCTGGATGACTAAGGCTTTCTTATTCTCTTGCCCTCTTAGGACTCTGCCGAGACGCTGCGTCATCTGACGCTCAACTTTGCTACCGCCCATGATGATAGCACGTTCCACTGCTGGAACGTTCAAGCCCTCGTCAAGTGCCTTCACGCTAATCATGACCTTGAACTTGTCGTCCTTGAACTGCTCGAGCATGTCCTGACGCTTCTTCATTCCCATGCCACTGTGATAAATGGCGCAAGGAATGTTGTACTTCTGCAGGATTTTGTAAAGCTTCTCAGCAGCGTTCTTGTACTCACCGAAGACAATTGTCTTCACGTTCGGCTCCTTGACTATTAGGTTTGCAGTGTAGACTATCTTGGTTGCGCTGTTAAGCAGTACACTTCTCCTAGTAGAAATGGCTTTCATCAGATTGAATGCCGTGCCTTCTCCTTGCCTCATGCCTGCCATGACTCCAGCCATTGTCTGATACCTATGCCAGTTAGCCCTAACGAACCCGTGAGCGGAATCATAAGCTTCTTGCTCTGCTGGGAGAAGTGGGCACGGAAGATTAACTACTGAGTACTTGCAAAGCCATCCAGCGTCAATGCAGTCCTTCTGGCTAATCTTGTAAACGCAGGGGTAGTTGGCCAGGAATGACTTGTGAAGTCCGTCCTCACGCTCCATGGTTGCGGTCAGAGCCATCAGTATAGGAAACTTGTGGCGCTCCAAGAAAAGCCTGTTGACTATGCTCATGTACCTGTGAGCCTCGTCAAGAATGACTATCTCAAACACTTTTAGGTCTTCTTCACGAATGCTGTTCACTACGGCAATTGTAATATCTTCCTCGAAATTGTGGAAGCCTTCACCAACCATTCCTATTGACAAGCCCTCGAATGCGCCCTTGAACTCCTTGTCCCACTGGTACATTAAGTGAATCGTGGGCACGACAACAAGAAGCTTCTTGGTCGGAAACTGGTGCCTGACCATCAAGCCCAAGTATGTCTTGCCTGAGCCTGTGCCTGCTTCAATGGTTGCTGAAAAGTGTGCTGCTTCCCACTTGGCATAGGCGTCTGCTTGCCAAGACCTCGGGCTTAATGGAGTCCAGTCAGTCATATTAGAACACCCCCGCCCACTTCTGAATCTCTCGGCTGGTAAATCCAGCCAGAGTAAGAACAAAGATTAGTTCGTACAGTTCCATGTAGAACATCTTGTGCTTCTTGAGGAATTGCTCGCAGTTCATTTTAGTTCACCACGTTCTCTCGGCACAACCTAGCCTTGTTCCAAAGCATCTTGCATATATCTTTTTTGTAACAGTCAACGAATGCTGCCTTGTCGTCCTTAGACATCTTATTCTCTATTAGAGCATCTGCCAAATCGTCGTTTGCCCTGGCTGCCATTTCCCAGCGTTTGTTTTCAGATATTTGTATTTTATTCATTTTTTGCGCCTCCAAGCATTTTTATATTATAATAGTAGGACAAGCTAGTATATAAATGTTTCTCTTTTCCACACTCGGAAACAAGCTTTATAGAGGCTCTAATAGTCTTCAATCTTCAACCTATAAACCTTGTAACGCTTGTACATGCCCTTCTCCACGTATATTTCTGCCATGGCATTAGGCACTCGCTCATACTGTCCCGTGTTGGTTACAACAGTACTGCACCTTCCACAAGTCAGCAGGTCAGTCAATGTTTTCTTAAAGTCTCCTGCTATGTCAACGTCGGCCAATTCTTGCTCCAGTTGCTTGCCAGTGTGAAGGGCTATTTCGTGATTGCATTTCATTTGAGTTACCTCAGTGATTATGACAGGGCAGAATTTGGAGGCGCAAAAGAAAACGTGACTGCACACCACTGAAGAGGCTATCAAACAGTGACGATGTCGTCGGACATTTCTTCTGGTTCACTCCTTCTGCCCTGAAACGAAACTAAACATTAACGTCAGTGCCTCTAATCAATAGCAGCACCTGAAACTTTCTCTTCAAAAAACTCAGTTCGTTGTAGCTGTACTCTAGCTTTGTCTTGTCATCCTCAAGCTGTGCTTTCAGTGTATGAAGCGGATGACCAGTGGCCATAAGCTCCTGGAATCTAGCATTGCGCTTCACTTCGTTGCTGAACTTAGGCTTGTCCCCGTCCTTCTCCAGTGCAATCTGGTTGATGAGTTCCAGCTTCTCATTGGCGTAGCTCTCATCACCCTTGGCTAAAAGATTCCTTGACAGCACCTGCCTATCTTCCAAGTTTTTTATGGAAGCATTCAGGTCGGTCAGTTCTTGTCTTAGTTTTTCAATTTCATTTGGACAATGTTGTAAATAATCATCACCCATTTGAATTGCTTGTTCAAATGTTTCATCCGTCATTATTCATCACCTTCATCTGGCATTGCGTCACGTCTGGATTCAACTTCTTCTTCAGTGTCTGCTCCGCAGTCTGGGCACTTGTCTTCAACTTCAATCACTCCAGTGCCATCGCATGCTTCACAAGTGAGCATGTCTTCTGCTCCACAAGTTGGGCACTCTTCGTATCCGCTTCCTTGACAATCTGGACATTCTTTTTCGGTCATTTTCTCAATCCTCCTCATATTCTACGGCTATCCTTGTCAGTTTCTTCTTGTCTTCTTCTTCTTGCTCAACGATTTTGTTGAACTTGTCCATGTCAATCAGTGCTGTTACGTTTGACCTGACAAGAGCGTGAAGCGTTTTCGGATTCAGGGCGTCCACTTCCCACGAAACTCTGCCGTGTTCTCTTATATATGCTCCAGCACGTGGGTCTGTTATCTTCGCTGGATTAGGCGGTGGGTTGTACTTCTTGACCTGCTCTGTCGTTAGTCCTATTGCTTTGACAGTGACGTCAACGCCGAACTCAGCGAGTCTGTCCCTGATGTCCCTGACCATGTCAAGCCCTGACGGGTCGTGGTCGCCTAAGTACAGTATGTGACATTCTTTGTCATTACACATTGCGTTCTTCATCCTTTTGGCAGCGTCATACATTGCTGTGCACGAACTGTATCCCCTGTTGACCATTAGGTTGACGTGGAACTCACTTGTTATGCGTCTAAGCACACCAGACAAGGCGTCCTTCTCAACCCAAACTTCAATGTATGTGTCTTGGTCTTTCTGTCGGTCAAGCCTGTACGAGTTCGTAATGTCATTGATTGCGTCAGGCACGTCTTCACACCAGTACGGCAGGAAAGGTCTTCGAACACGGTCTTCAATTGCGTCCCAATCTACAACGCCTGCCATCCTGCCCTTTACTAACAGGTTGCTAAGTTTTGCGTACTCACGCACTTGGTTTGCTATGATGTCACGACTTACAAGCTGGTAATAAAGCTGCCTGAGTGTCAGCTTGTAGCCTTCTGCTGCATACTCCTCGATAATCTTGTTGATTACAAGAAGCTGCTCTTTGTTGTGCTTGCTCAAGCGCAAGTCTTCCCTAAACTTTATTTTTGCCATTCTTCCACGCCTCCATTAGTTTTCTTTCTTGTTCGTCACAATATTTGGTGAACTTCATAATTATTTCTGGTGAACTAGACGAATTTTTTACAAGTTCCCTGAACTTGTTAGCCCATGGGAGTGTCATCTTGGTCATTGTTGCACCTTGAACGTTTGACACTTGCACTTCTTGTTGAACACAAAATCCTTACAAGGACACTGTTGTGTTAACGAGCAAATGCATACGCCTTTGTTTGCGAACACACTCTTCAACAGAGTGAAGTTCACTTCAACTATTGCTTTCTCAACTTCTGCCATTTGTTTCACCCTTTATTAATGTAGTGTGCTCTTCGAAACAGTCTCATTTCGTCCTCTGTAAATTCTTTCTCGGATTCCATAAAGGTTAATGCTCTCTCAAGTATTTCTATTTCATTACCTACGAGTATCATCTGTTTCAGCATTGTCTTCACCTGCATTTTGAGCATTTCCAGTTCACGTACTTGCTTGGATTTTTGTTCAAGCGGTCAACGTAAATCGGTTTCATAGCACCGCACTTGGCGCATTGAATGTGAGTTATTTTGCTTCCACGAACAGATTTGGGTTCAGTGGGTTTTTGTGTAAGTGGCTCGACAGGTTCTTTCATGGCCTGTTCCCGTGCCTGCGTCATTGCCTGTTCTGTTAGCTTGTCTGCTTCTTTGCGTGCTGCTTCTCTGCGCTCAGGCGTCTGGCTGGAGTCGTCTGCTATCTTGAACAGTTCGTTACGCCTAGCTAACAGTGACGTGGTATTGGGAAAATTAAACACTGCCGATTCCCCCGTCAATGTTCTGCTGCTCTGCCACATACTTCCTTGCTCGTGCCTGGAGTTCTTTCACGCAGGCATTCTCGTCCTCGAATGTTCCAAGTTCTGCAGTGAGGGTTACTCCGTAGCTGCGGTAGTTCTTGGCAGCCTTGTGCTCGACCGAAATTGTTTTAAGTTTCATTTCAGCTTCCTCTTGTTCTGTTCTTTCTCTATCATCTCAAGTGCTCTGTCGAGTCTGCTTATTATCCAGGCGTCACGATATAGCTTAGTTCTTTCTTTGAGTTCTGTGTTTTTCTTGTCACCATTCCTATCAAAAACATAAAAATGGGCTCGCTCAAAAGTTGCAGATTCTCTAGCATCTTTGATTAAATATTTGAGTTGTATTAGTTTCATTTTCTTTCACCCCTGAGCATTTCTCCAATGCGTTCAATAGCTTCCTTGTCAGTACGCAGTTGTGTAAGCTCTTCATACACATACGGCGACAGGTGATTGTGGCCAAAAGCCTCATGGCTATCAAAGTCAACACTGAGTCCTTTGCTGATGAGCACGTTACCGCCGTCGAAAAATGGTGCTATGCTTACGACTTCCCTGTTGCCAATCTTGAACTTTATGCACAGCCCTTCATTAGTTCCTTTGAATACAGAAACTTCTGCTTCAATGGTTTCTTGTTCAGGCTTAAACCCTATATTTGGTGTTCCTGTCAAGACAAACTTTGTTGTTTCATTCATTGTTTGCGCCTCCAAGCGTTATTATAATATTGGAATGTAAAGCAAGTATTTAAATCTTTCTACTATAAAAAATAAAAAAAATTATTGAGCTTCAACTTTAAGCTCAATGGTCTGGTCAACAAAGTTCTCGAGTGGCTCAGCAAGTACCATGGCTGCTTTCTTTTCCATGTAGTCAATGATGCCGTCCTTGAGCAAAGTGTCATGCGACAAGTAATGCGTGAATGCATTGTACAAATCCCACCTTGTCGGCTTGCGCCTGCCTTCTGCCTTTAGAGTATCGTTGATTCTTGCCACAATCTCGTTATGGTGCTTCTTGCCCAGAACGTTCTGTTCCAAGAACTGCATGAGCAACTTCCATTCAACGCTGTCTTTGATGCAGTCATTGACGAGTATCTCAAACTCTTTGACCTGTGTGACAGCGCCTTCCAGGAAAGTCCTTGTCATCTCGTTCAGGTCAATCTCTCCAACGTGCTTGCGCCTCTCGGCGAACAGCAGGTTCTTCAGCAACATCTGATTGTCGCAGGCTATCCTCATGCCGTACATGCTAAAATTCACGCCTGTAGTCAAGTCGAAGCTATTCGTGAACCTTACACCCAAGTGTATTCCTTTGGCGTCGTCGTTCACTTTCATCTTCGGGAACAAGACGTTAACGTAGACCTTGCTTCCCATGTTGACCACGCTGCCGTAACACTCCAAGTTCAGTGCACTCAAAGTGTTGACCACCTGGTTAATCATCTCTCGATGCTGAACCAGGGTGTAGTTTGTGTTGGTCACACAGCATATTTCTTTGGTGTCCTCATTCTGTATTGCCTTGTGGCTGTCCAGCTTCTTGCTGTCGCTCAAGTACAAAGGTCGTTCCTTCGCCATGTCCAGTTCCAGCCCAATGTTTTTCAAGTAGGCCAAGCTGGTAAACTTGTTTACTGTTCTTTGTGTCATTTTAGTTTCCTCCAAAACGTTTGTTATTCTTTGATGAACATAAAGATTTAGTGAGACTCAGGACGGCTTCCTGAGTCTTCTGTTCGATGACCTGCCTGTCTTGATTGTAAGCAGTCTCGCCAACTTGTGTTGTCATTGTTACACCTCTTTCATGTCCCTGACGTTAAAAAATATTCCAACTTCAAGGTCTTTCTCATTCTTCTCTGCTTTCTTGAGCTTGGCTTCAAAGCCCTTGCCAAAAAAAGTGTCTGTTAGGTACTCGGGTTTTATGTCTCTTGCGTATGTCATTTTCTTTCCTCCACTATCACAACAATCTTGAACTCTGGCGTGTTGATTATGAGCAGCTTCTCATGGTCAGTTTCTGACGTTTCAAAGCTTGTGCTTTCTTCTAAGAATTTAATGATTTCGTCTTCTGTCAGGTGCGTGCCCATGTCCTTGGTCTTGCCCTGCCCGTCGTAGCTCGGTTTCATCTCAGTTGAGAAGAAACTACTTATATCGCACATTATGTAGTGGTCGAATCTCTTGACCACTATCCTTGCTGGCAAGCAAGAGCAGTGCCCCTTGCGAATTTCTTTTCCAAATACTGTTATTTTTTCTGTCATTCTTCATCGCCTCCAATTAGTAATCGTACACTGGAGTCACGTCGAGTGTTTTGACGAACTCCGCGAGCTTCTGAAACTGCTCTGCGCTGAATCTTCCCCTTATCTTGACGTGTTCGACTTCAAGGTCTGTCATTCCGAAGCTGCCTTTAAGGGCTACGCCGTACTTCTGGTCGTTGTCCTCGGCTACTGTTATGACGGCTCGCTTGCAATTGTAGCTTCTGTTCCTGCCGTACTCAACTTCAGTGACTAGCTTTATTCCGTACTGGTCAAGCTTCTCCTGTGTCTCAACGTCCCTGTCTTCTTCTTTCTTCTTAGCTTCTACCTTGGCAGTGTTCTCTGCTATCTTCTCGTCAATCCTTGTCTTGGCTGCTTCCAATGCCTTCTCCAGAGTAGTATATCTTATGTTCTTGTAGGAAAAACTGACTATCCACGGCTTATTAGTCAGTGAAGAGCCGAAGCTTCCACTGTGGTAAACGCTGCTGTCGTACCTGACTTCTGCACTTATGTTATCCTTACTGACGCTGACTTCGTTCACCCTAGCCCAGACATTGGTCAGGTCGGCGAATTTGAGCGTGTATCCAACATAAGTAAAAGCCTGTGTTACCCTGCGCTTGAACGTGTCTAGCTGCTCCTGCATCTTGGCAAGCTCTGCTGCTTTCTTAGTGGCTGCTTCTTCCAGTATCCTGGCCTGATATTCGGCTACGTTCTTCTCGAGAGCCTTGTTCACTGTTGAGGCCAAGCTAGGTGTTAGCTTGACGACTATGGCTTCTGCAACGCCGTCGTAAGTCCAGGACTTGTTCCTGACGTCGTAGATAACTTCTTTGCCTTCAACTGTTGTGCTTATTGTTTCGTTTGTCATTTTTTGCGCCTCCAAGCGTTGTTTCTACTATTATAATAGTCAAGCTAGTATATATATCTTTCTCTTTTTTATTTATATACCCTTTATATATGCTTATAAAGTATATAAATAAGGCTAATCTACCAGTATTTAAACGACCACCCAGTAGGAAGTTCAACCTCGTCAATATCGCCAGAATAAAAGCCTTGGAATCTCTTGTCCTCGTCCACTATAATATAATACTTCTTCTCATTGAAGCCTATTACAACTAAATGCCCACGTCGGACTCTGGTATGTCCATTGTGCATTAGCTTATTTTTATTATCTGTAATGTTTCCGCTCCGTTCCATACATTCTTTATTGACAATCTGCTTGTGTGTAAATCCAGCAGTTCGAAGATTTCCGTACCTTTTGATACGAGAAAGAAACCCTTGTGTGTTATTTTGAAGAATAGTAACCACCTCTTGTCCTTGCTTTCAAACTCGGTCTGCTCGACCCAACTCCAAAACATGCTCTTAGGATTAAACAGCACGTTCAGGTCAACATCATTCTTGTTGCTCTTGCACTCAACTACTAAGTCCTTGAACTGCTCGTCCTCGGTGAACACGTCACCATCGAACCTGCTGTCGTTGCTGTTATTCACAGTGGCGAAAGCTCCACTTTGCGGTACTCTGTGCCAAGTGACTCCAGTTTTTGCGGTCAAGTAATTGGCCACTTCACGCTCAAAGCTCTTCCCTTTTTTTATTGCGTTGACCATTTCTAAATCACCAGCATTCCAGAGTCGTCAAAGTCGTCATTAAACTTTCTTTCTCCGCCGTCACACTTCTTATTCAAGTAAAGCTCGCACCACTTGCACAAGTACGTGGGACACTTTACCCAGGAATCTTTGTCAATACATTCTTGTATCTGTGTCCTGACTTCAACAACAGTGTCCAAGGCTTTTTTTATTTCAGCACGGACAACGGGTTCTTCCATGTACTCATTCTGTGTGGTGAAATAAATTCCCCACTTGCTAATGGTCTGATTCGTGCACTTCTCGAACAAGTACGTGTAGACAGCAAGCTCGAACCTGTAATAATCCCAAGCAGGCTGTCCGTTGGGAAGCCACTTGCCCTTTCCAGTTTTGTAATCAATAAGCACTAGCTCGCCATTCTTGTCCATGTCGACCCTGTCAATCTTTCCTGACAGGTTGTATTCCTCATCAAAAAAATATTCTTCGACAAACACTGGCAGCTTCCTCTTGCTTTGCCAATCGAAAAAGTTTATTATGTCAATGGCGTGGTCTCGCTTTATGGTGCGCTCCTGAATCTTCTGCTTGAGTTCTGTAACATTCTTCACGTCCTTGGTGACGTTCTCTATGTGCTCGTGAATGTCAATGCCTTTCTGCAACTGAGCAGCAGCCTTGTTAGGCTTCCACCCGTCAATTATTGTCACCTTGTACCTGTGGGGGCATCCTTTAAACATCAACACTTTTGACTTGCTCAGTTTCATTGTAGTCACCTTTTTAGATATTCCATAAGCTTTTTTGATTATTAATTCTGTGCGTCACGAAAGGTTCAATCTCATTTTCCAGCTTCTCTAGTATGATGTCGCTGGAGCAAAGTTTTGTGCGTGCATAATCCATTGAGCAATAATAGCCGTCACCAGTCTTGACTTCTCCGCCACGCTTGTTCTTGACCAGGTGGATGACTCCTGATTCTCCGCCAAAGAACTTCTGGCTTATGGCGTATTGAATGCACGTCTGTGACTTGTAAGTATTAGCAGCGTTCACCTTAAACATGACACTAGCCAAACTAATGTCTAAACTCAGTATCTCTGCAGCTTTCTTCATGATTTCCTGCTTGGAAAAATCGCATATGCCTTTCGCAATAATTTTGGGCTTGATGTATTCTTCCAGCACACGCTTGCCAACCTTTGTTGCTGAATGCTTTATTATCGGCATTCCTTTAATCTCAACCTTGTTAGCTCCTGTCTTGTCATCCTTGTAAACGTACAAGTAATTCTTTTTCAAAAACTTATTTTTGATTCTGTCTTTGACGAACTTGATGTACTTCACTGGCTCATTTCCCGTCTGGTTTTCCAGCTCGAACGTTGACGAAGGGAAAGGAACGTTTGCGTTCACAAAGTCAATAAGCTTTTTGGTCGTTTCTTCAAGAAGCTTTTTCTGCTCGGGAATAGGCATTGAACCCCTGTACTTCAAGAACCTGCTGTCTGTGTCTCCAGCAACGCTGTCAAATCCTGCTTCGTCAAAGAATTGTCCTATCAGCTGATTCATCTTCTGCCCTATACGGCAGCAATCAGCACCTGTGTGCTCGTAAAAAATGCTCTCAAACACTGGACTACGTGTAACTCCGTAGCCACCATTCAGGATAATCTTGTACGCATACGCTAGTGGTGGGTCGGACTTCTTGACCTTCTTGCGCTCCTTGAACATGTACTCATACTTCAAGCTTAGAATGTGAGGCTTGTCCTTGGCGTATTTGCCTTTAATCTCAAACACGCTGTTGCCAGTGAACCAGTCAGTGCAGTCAGGTCTAAGCGTGGGGTTGCCGAACAGGTTGAACATCATGTAAATCTGAGGGTACAGTGAAGCGAAGTCTAAGTACCAAACGTCAAAGTATTCTTCGCCTGTTGGTTCAAGGACGAACCCACCAACTTTTTCTCTAGGGTTTTCTTTGTTGGCATACTTTTCTTCTAGTCCTGCGAAGTTGCACAGTATCTTGTAGCTCAAACTTCCACTGCTGCACGTCAGCCAGCTCCAGTTTTTCTGATTCTTCTCACTGACGAACTGTCTGAATACAACGAACTTGTTGTAAAAAAGCTCGAACAATTCCTTGGTAACCTCAATGTCACCCTTGGTGTACTTAACAATCTCTGCCTTTTCCTGCTCCGTCCATTCACTCGGCTGCTTCTGGAATATCTTGTAATCAATTTCTCCCTTCAAAGTTTTCAGATTGAGAATTTCAGCCAGTGCTTGAAGGCTATGACTTTCGGTGTCTATACGCATCAAAGGTTTTAGTCTGTTCTTTGCTATGCGCAACGTGTCAACGATGATTTTGTAATCAAAGCTAATACCTGCTCGTTCAAGAACTGGCCTGTCGTACTCTTCAATGTTGTGCCCCACTATGACCTTGTGCCCGTCCACCTCAGCCTGGACGTTAGGCACGGCTATTGTGAGCATGAACTTGTTGTGAGGATAACTGTACATTCCAGTGACTCTGTGAATGTCCAGTTCACCACTGGGCTTGCTGGACATAGTCTTGGTTTCAATGTCCAGTATCAGTGCGTTTTCTTCGTTAATCATTTTATCATCCAATAAAATTTGGTTTTTCATTAAGTTTCTTTTTAAATTCTTCATCAAGCATTCGTCTAGTATGTTTTAATTCTATAATTTCGATTTCTATTTTTGCTATCTCCTGTTCCTTATTAGAGATACAATGAGATATTGCTTCTTTTGCATCACTATATTCTTTGTAATTCGTCATTGTAGCTTCTCCAAAAGCTGTTTGCCTATTTGTGTCTTTCGTATGACCTCATTGAACATTTGATTCCAGTTGTAAGGCGTTTCAAATATGTTGGTGTTGTGTTCAAGTTCAATGGTCACCACTGTTCTGGTTCTCTGATTAGGCGTGAGGCTCCTGTACTTCTGCATGAATTGTGCTTGGTTCATAGGAAGCACTCCTCCATATTTTTATATTTACTAAGTTCATCATCAGGCGGAATGTCTTGGTTCTTGACAATGCGCTTAAAATCTTCAATGCATTCCACGTCAGTAATGTTTGCGTCAAACCTGTACTCGTTCCCCTTCTTTGCTATTGGTTTCCATCCGAGCTTGTTGGTGAAGAATGCGTACCCTGAATAGTTGATGTTTGCTCCTGCCTTTATTCTGGTCTTTCCCATGCTCTTCGCCAACAATAATGTGCATCTCCAAATTCGTTCGCCGTACCCCATGCGTCTAAATTCAGGAAGCACTGAGAATGCGTAGAAGTTACAATAAGTGCCTTTCTTTTGCATTGTGAATGCAGCGAATCCTATGATGCGCTTTGTGTCGTCATCAATGAGGATGCATGGTGGATTGCTTTCCCAGTTCTTGAATCGTGTCCAGTAATTAGGAAACTGCTTGATGTCAGGGTTTCCACTTTCTTGGCAGATTGTTTCTATTACACTTTTTTCTGTTGCGTGTATAGGTCTAAAGGTCGTGTTCATAGACGTCACCAATTTTTTCAAATGTTACACTTTTTTTGAAGTTACCAAAATCTGGCACTGTCTCAAATACACTGACAAATTTTTGTGTATTCTTAAATATTGTCATCTTGTCATGGCGTACTCCTCGCCAATTGTTAAGTTCTCCAAGCATGGAATGATGCAGGAACTCACGTCTAAAGTCCCACAGCACTGACCAATCCACCCCGTTAGGAATGAACTCCTCAGCAAGTGTTATCTCTTCCTGCATCCTGTCAATGTAATAACCGAAGTACCTTGTGCTCCAGTACAACTTCTTGTAAGCGCACAGCACTGTCTCAACGTTCCATATGTTCACGTTAAGCTCAGGGTTTTCTTGCTGCAGTTCTTTGAGCAAGTCACACATTGCAAGTGCTAAGTACTTGTAGTCAATCGGCTTAACGGATTGCTCGTGATGAATTGTGACCATGTCGTCCTCACCGCAGGCGTAACAAAGCCCGTTGCGTGAACTCTCAGCATCAATAAGTTTTATCATACTAGGTCTCATCTTCAGGTCTGTCAATTCGTTGAGTGCTTCTAAGTAATTGAACAGGCTGAATCTTCCGAAGTAATAAATTTTTGCTGCTTTCTCGTATGTTATGTCATATAATTTTTCCAAGTCTTGTTCGAGAGAAAAGAAGAGTTGTTGTTGGCTGTTGTCACAAGGTTTTATAAGTTCCATATAACTTTGCACGCAAGGAATGAACTTGTCAAAGTTTTTCATCTTCGCCCTGTCTGACTGGAAGAAGACACGCTTCTTGTTTTCCTTCCACCACTTCTGCATCCTGTCAATGCTGACGTTCTCAAAGTCAGGAAACTCGTTGTAAATGTAAAACGTTGTGGGCACACAATAGGTGCAACCGTAAAGGAATGCTATCCAGTAACGCTGTTCCATGTTCAACTCATACCTGTCGCAGATGTACCTAAGTGCAGGGTACGCTGGGTCACAATCCCATGAGTAGCGCATGAGCTTGTAATATTGCTTAAAGTTTTCCCAGCGTTTTTTGTTGTAAGCTTGTATCATAGTGTGCACATATTATAGGGTTTTAATATTGAGACACAATCTTTATTTCCGCCTGCTCTTAGTATTATGTCAAGTGTTGAAACAGCAATTCTGTTCTCGGCTTTGTTGTCGTTGTATATGTATAGTGGACGCTTGTTATTCCTGAAAGCGTAAACATCATTCCCAGACAGGAGTGTTGCTGCAACGCTCGCTGATGACTCATTTTTGATGAACGACATGAGTTCCATCTGTTCAAGTTTTTTCAACAATATCTCAGCGTCATTCGCAGTCTCTAAGACGACATTGTATTTTTTCTCCATTGTCTCCTTGTCGTCCATGCATATGACACCATTAACGGCAATTGCCCCTATGCCTAGAAGGTATATGGGCTGATTGTTGTTGTGATTAGTCCAATCGCCACTCGTTGAGTATCGACAATGGAATATGAACTTTCCGTTGCTCAACGCAGCAAGTCTTGAAACCAGTGTAAGTGCGTCCAGTGTGTGACTTTTTTCCACACAAATGTGTCCTTCGTGATTGTAGTACGCAATTCCAAAGCTGTGCAACCCTCTTATCTTGCTCTCATTAAACAAGTTAATCAACAATTTTATGGTGTTGCCGTTAAATTCTTTTATGTGAGCACCTATTATTCCGCACATTTTACATGCCCCACAATCCACGTTGTTTGCTGTTAGTGTCGTGAATGGTCACATTGAATCCTAACTGACGTGCCAGCTTGGCATTGTTTGCACTCTTGGTCATTGTCGTCTTCACGAAAGTTTCTGTTATGGTCGAGCCTGCTTTCTTGAGGCGCTCCATTGATTCAGCAAGGTCGCACTTGAAATAATGCAATTCAACGTGAATATTCATTGACTGCTGTGCTATGCGCTGGAAGAACTTGGCATTGTTAATGCGGTCGCCCTCGGCTACAACAGTGCTGTAATTGCACTTGTCCTCATTGAACATGAACTCCAGCACCTCGTCAATTGCGTTGTAGCTTAGAGTGTCCGTGCCCTCAGTGCGTATTCCCACGTTGTAGTGCCCTAACAAGAGGCAGTCACTGTCGGTCTTGCAATACTTTACTAAACCTTCTTTTAAGTTCTCAATGGTGTGAGCGTCCACAAAGTTCTGCTTCACCCAAGTAGTCTTGCCACTGCCTGACTGTCCGATTGCTATGATTATGTTGTTCATAGCAATCCCTCTTGCTGCCACCTGTGCTCGTAAGGTGATGGCTTGTACTGGTAAACAATGTTTCCTTTGTCGTCCACCATTATCGGCACTAGCTTCCCGTCGAAGTACGAGTACGGGCTGTTGAACCCTTTGGGATTATTCCAGCGCCTTCGGAACAGCATCTCGTGATTGCTGTTCTTTTCCTCACTGGTGTTCACACTCACTGTGCTGATGTCGTCGTTGAAGAACTTGTTTTCTTTCTTCCACAGTTCTTCAATGGCGTCCATGACAACGTCATCATACGTGACTATCGCCTCACCAGTTTCCATGTACTTCTTCCTTGCAAGCCTGAGCAGGTTCGTCATCTGGAAACTGGT
>Ga0265297_10001181_pt1 | contig 63717 bp, 62 predicted proteins | sample Munlanlwell13791_FD_192502 | JGI IMG/M metagenome (GOLD analysis project Ga0265297, IMG submission 192502) | Leachate microbial communities from a municipal landfill in Southern Ontario, Canada - Leachate well 137-91 | ecosystem: Engineered > Solid waste > Landfill > Unclassified | place... | reverse complement strand
TCTGGCGAGACGACCAACTACTTGACGTCCAAACCCTCAAAACAAGCGAGCTGGCGGGTATGCAGTTTTGAAATTTAAACTATGCACTTTTCAAAAACGCCCAACAGACCTACGCGGGACTACTACGCGGGACTGGGCCGGGGCTGCGTGCGGGAGGGAGCGACCCTAGCGAGGAGAGATCAAAGCTTGCCGGAGCGCAGGTCGTAGCGCCAGGCGTACTCGAGGGCTTTGGCGCGGTTGAAGGGCATGCCGTAGGCGCGGTAGAGCGCGTCGTCGAACTTCGCGCCGTCGCGCAGGTCCTTGCAGAACTTGTAGAACGACGAACGGTACTGCGAGCGGATGAGGAAGCGCACCACGCTGTAGGCCTGCGAGTACCACAGACGGATCTCGTCGTCGGAGGCGTTGGAGGTGTCCTCCACGCGCATGAGGTCCGCGAGGGTGTAGCCGCCGCCGCGCTTGAGGAGATTGAGGTTGTTGTGCAGCCAGTTCGGAGCCGCGAGCCCGCGCTCGGTCTGCACGAGAGTGGCCATGCCCTCGCTCAGCCACAGGGGATTGCCGTTGGCGGTCAGGAAGAACGAGTCGAAGTAGATGTGGGTGAGCTCGTGCGCGATGATGCCGACGATCTCCTCGCTCTCGTAGACGTAGATCTTGCGGCGCTTGACCGAGCTCGCCCCTCCGGACCACACCGGCCGGCCGGTCACGCGCCGGTAGCTCTCCTGGGAGCGGAAGAGGTAGATGGTCACGCGCTCGTCCCGGGCCCAGGGGGAGAAGGCCGCGAGGTCGAGCATGAGGTTGGCGTGCAGGCTCTCGAGCGTCTCCAGGAACTCCAAGGAGGCCGTCTTTTCCTCGGCGAACACGGTGAAGTGGGCTGTGTCGATCTTGACGAAGCCGTGCGGGGTCGGGGCCTGCTCCGGAGGCACCGGCGGCTTCGTCGGAGCGGGCTCGGGGGCCGGCTCCGGGGCGGGCCGCGCCGGGAGCGCCGGAGGGATGGGCGCGGGCGAGACCTTAGGCGTGAAGAGGGAGGTCGGGGCCTTCACCGAGCTTGGGATGCGCGCGAGCCTGGCCTCGGCCTGCCCCCCCCGGACCGGGCTCGCCGGCTGGGTCAGGACGTCGTCGTCCGGCCTCTGCGGGAAGAGCTTGTCCGCCGGGATGCGCTCCTCATCCGGACCAGGGGCCGGCGGGGCGGCCTGGGGCTGGGGGAATTGCTTCGACACCCAGTGTATCTTCTGCATCTCCGGGCGCTCCTCCTCCCGGATGAACTGGTAGAGCATCAGCCCCCAGAGGCTGATGACCATCAGCCAAAGCAATAACCGCAGCCGTATCAAGAACTCCATCGGCTGTTATCTCTATCCGTTCTCTACCGGCCGACCCTTATAGAAGCGGATAACCTTGGAATACACCTTCCTTATATAAGACTAGTGTAGCTGGAATCCACCGGAAATCAAGGCCGTACCGCGGACCGGGGCATTCCACACTCTCCTAAAGATGCCCCAGTCCCATGGACCCGTCCGGGTCATGGGATGCGGTACTGCACTGTGACCCTCTGGAAGACGTTGGTCACATGTGCCGCTGGCGCAAACTCAGGTCCCTGAGCCGGAGCGCGGTCTGGGCCAGGGCATGGACGAACATGCAGAGCACGGGGATGAACGTCGCGTGGACGCAGGCCTGGGCCCACAGGGCGGGGCTCGTCATCTCCCCCCTCCAGCGGAGATAGTAGACCCCGAGGACCGCGGCGCCCGATATGAGCCCGGTGAGCAAGGTCTGCAACCGGCTCTGGTTGAGTGCCGCAGCCACCGCGGGTAGGGCCACCAGCAGCCAGGTGGGAGCGCAGTACTGGAACAGGAGATAGAACAGGAGCACGGACCATAGGAAGCTCAGCCAGACCTGCAGGACTCTGAGCCGGTTCGCCCATCCCGGGAAGCGGTAGGTGTAGCGGGAGAACCAGAAGTTGACGGCCAAAGACACCGCCAGGATGGCGAAGGACCAGGTGCTGGTGCGCCTGTCGAGCTCCGAGAAGTAGACGGCGACCAGCACGAGGCCGGCCGCGAAAGGCGCGAAGTAAAGGTTCAATAGGTTCATATCATGTCCTGCGTAATATTATCAAACATCTGTCTTTGTCTTCCCCTGGGAGCCGGTAGCGCACCGTCTGCTCGACCGCCGGCCCGCAGGCCTCCTGCGACTGGTACAAGACGGCCCACCCCCCGGGCCGGACCAGGGGCAGCGTGAGGCCCGCCGCCTCGTCTAAGGGAGCGACCGCCCGGGACACGACCGCGTCGAAAGCCCCCCCGCGCCACTCCCCCGCGCTCGCCTGCAGCGCGTGCAGCCCGGGCAGGCCGAGGCGCGCGCACGCCAGGTTCAAGAAGCAGGTCTTCTTGTAATTCGAGTCCAGGAGCGTGACATCCAGCTCGGGCCAGGCCAACTTGAGCCCGATGCCGATGAATCCGGCCCCTGCCCCCAGGTCCGCGACGCGGGCTCCCGCACCCAGACGCCCTCGCAGGGCAAGGACCGCGGCGCAGCCGTCGAGGATATGCCTGAGGAGGACCGTTTCCCTGTCCTTGGCTGCCGTCAGATTGGTCTTGCGGTTGTGTTCGAGCACGTCCCGGGCATAGCCCTCGAGCAGGCGCCAGCGGGAGGCGTCGAGTCCGATGCCCCAGTCTTTCAGGGCGTCGGACATGGCCTTCTCGGCGCTCTCTTTCATGAAAGGGAGGGACGCCTGTTGAGCCACACGGAGATCATCTGGATGTCCGCCGGCGTGACGCCCGGCACGCGCAAGGCCTGGCCCAGGCTCCGCGGCCGGATGCGGGCCAGCTTGTGCCGGGTCTCGGTCAAGAGAGGCAGCTCGGCGTAGGGGAAGTCCTCGGGGACCGGGACGTCGTCGAACCCGCGCATGCGCTCGATGGCCCGGAGCTCCTTCGCGATGTACGGGGCGTAGAGCTTGCGAACGCCCAGCTCCTCGGCCGCCTTGTCCCAGGACCAAGGGGCCATTTCCCCGTCGCTCCAAAGCGGCCGGCCCTCTTCCAGGGACTCCCGGTACCTCCGGAAGCGCTCGTGGAGGCCCTCGGGCACGAGCCCGAGGCTGCGCCCTTTATCCATGAGGCGCAGGTCCGCGTTTCCGGACCGGAGGAGCAGCCGGTGCTCGGCCCGCGCGGTGAACATGCGGTAGGGCTCGTCCACTCCCTTGGTGACCAGATCGTCGATGAGCACCCCGATGTAGGCTTCGCCGCGCCCCAGAACCAGGGGTTCGGACCCTCGCAGGGACGCCGCCGCGTTGACTCCCGCGACGAATCCCTGGGCCGCGGCCTCCTCGTATCCGGTCGTGCCGTTGATCTGGCCGGCGAGGAACAGACCCTCCACGCGCTTGGACTCCAGGGTCTGCCGCAGGCCGGTCGGGGAGCAGAAATCGTACTCCACGGCGTAGCCCGGCCGCATGAGCTCGGCGCGCTCCAATCCCGGGAGCGTGCGCACCAGGGCCAGCTGCACGTCCTCGGGCAGCGAGGTCGACAGGCCGTTCACGTAGAGCTCCCGCGTGCCGTAACCCTCGGGCTCCAGGATGACCTGGTGTCTCGCCCTCTCGGGGAACCGCACGACCTTGTCCTCGATGGAGGGGCAATAGCGCGGGCCGATGGAGCGGATGCGGCCGCTGTAGAGGGGCGAGCGGTCGAGGTTCTCGCGGATGACCCGGTGCGTGAGCTCGTTGGTGTACCCGATCCAGCACGAGAGCTGGGTGCGCGTGATGCGGCCGGTGGAGAACGAGAGCGGCGCCGGGTCGTCCCCCGGCCGCTGCTCCGCCAAGCGCGAGAGGTCGATCGACCGGCTGTTCAGGCGCATGGGCGTCCCGGTCTTCAGGCGCCCGAGCTCGAACCCGAGTTCCCTCAGGTCCCCGGAGAGCCCCAGGGCCGCGCCCTCGCCCACCCGCCCCGAGGGGAAGCTCCGCGGGCCGATGTGCACGAGCCCGTCGAGGAACGTCCCGGTCGTCAGCACCGCGGCGCGGGCCCGGTAGCGGACCCCCCGCCGGGTCAGCACCCCGGAGAGGCGGCTGCCGGAGAAAAGGAGCCTGCACGCCTCGTCCTGCTTGAGGTCCAGGCCCGGCTGGGACTCCACCGCCTCCTTCATGCCGAACTGGTAGAGCTTCTTGTCGCACTGCACGCGCGGCGAGCGCACGGCGGGCCCCTGGCCGATGTTCAGGATCTGGAACTGCAGCCCCGAGCGGTCCGTGTTGCGCGCCATCTCCCCGCCCAGGGCGTCGAGCTCGCGCACCATCTGCCCCTTGGCCACCCCGCCGATGGAGGGGTTGCAGGACATCTGGCCGACCGTGTCCAGGTTCATGGTCAGGAGCAGGGTCCGGCAGCCCAGCCGGGCCGAGGCGAGGGCCGCCTCGCAGCCCGCGTGCCCGGCCCCGACCACGACGACGTCGTATCCCTGGGGATAGAGGAAGGACATGGTCAGAACGTCATGAGCGCCCTGAGCGAGTCTTTAGACAGCAATCCCAGCGCGTTCATGGAGTAGACGAACACGACCTGCATGAGCACGGCCAGGAAGATGGAGGAGAAGGCCCGCGCCGCCGCAAGGCCCAGGATGCGGCTGGCTCCGTAGGTGCACAGGCCGAGCGTCCAGAAGGCCAAGACGAGCTCCAGCACGTAATAGGCGTCCGCCAGGCGCAGGTGGACCGCGGCGAGCAGCAGGGGCAGCAGGGCCACGGCCACGGCGTTGGCCGCCATCATGAGCGACAGCAGCGATTTCCAGGCGGCCCCCTGCACCCGGCGCAGGCCCGGCGCCATGGCCGCTCCCATCAGGATCCACGAGAGGGCGAAGAGCGGGGCGGGGAAGTTGCCCGAGGTGAGCCCCGGATTCGTGAACAGGACCAGGGACACGGCCGGGACGCCGCCGCAGAGCACGGCCAGCAGGAGCTTCGGCCCGATGGGCCCGCCCTGGAGCAGCCAGCCGAACCAGCCCGTCGCGGCCACGAGCACCCCCGTCAGCACCGCCTGCCAGAGCTCCACCCCGACGAGGAAGAGGAGCCCCGCGCCGGGCGGCAGCCCGCCTTCCATCTCGGGCGACGGGAAGCCGGCCGGCTTGACCGAGAAGAGGAACGCGTTGGCCGCCATGGAGGCCGCGAAGACCCACGCGGACTCGCGCAGGGCGGCCCCTGGGCGCAGGATCGCGTCCACCGCCCGGCCGGGCCTCATCAGCATGTCGAGCGCCAGACGCAGGATCTTCTTCATGCCATCCTCCCCTTGGGCGCAGCCTTCTCCGCCGCCGAACTCTCGACCTCCACGAACCGCGCCCCCCACAGGCAGAAGGCCCCGGCCAGGCCCAAAAAGAGCATGGTCCAGGACAGGGAGGCTTTCAGCCCGAATCGGTCCGAGAAGAACCCGATGACGGCCGGGCTGACGGCGTCGCCGAGGGCGTGGATGACGAAGATGTTGGCCGCGAAAGCCATGGTGCGCAAGGGCGCGGCCGTGACCCAGGCGATGACCCCGTTCAAGGGGCCCATATTGAGGAAAGCGAGGGTCTCCGCGACGAACAGGGCGCCCAGGGCGGTCTTCAGGTCCGCCGCGTGCAGCCCCCAGAGGCCGAACGGCACGGCCAGGATGAGCCCCAGGCCCGAGACGAGGAAGTACGACTTGCCCGTGAACTTGAGCAGTTTGTCCCCGAGCCAGCCGCCGAGGCTCGAGCCGAGAACCCCGGCTGCGACCGTCAAGCCGCCGAACCAGAGCCCGGCTTGCTGAGGACCCATGCCCCAGAACCGGTTCAGGAAGGTCGGCATCCAGACGGCCAGGCCGCCCAGCGAGAAGGTCATCAGAGCCATCGCCAGAGTGCTCGCCACGTAGCTGCGCACGCGGTAGATGGCCAAATACGAGCTCCAACGGAGCGTCGTGTCGTCCTCGGCCGGGCCCTCCGAAGGAGGTTCCTTAAGATGGAAGGCCAGCCACGCGAGCACGAAGCCCGGCGCCCCGGCGAAGAAGAACGCCGAGCGCCAGCCCCAGCGCTCTCCGGCCCAGCCGCCGAGCATGTAGCCCAAGGCGCTCCCGACGGGGATGGCCATGGAGAAGAACGCCAAAGCCCCTCCGCGCCGCTCCTTCGGGAAGTGCTCGGCCACGAACGCGGGCGAGACGGCTCCATAGCCGGACTCGCCGACCCCCATCAGGGAGCGCGCGGCGAAGAGCTGAGCGTAGGAGCGGCTCAGCCCCGAGAACAAGGTGGCCAGGCTCCAGAAGGCCAGCCCCCCCGCGATCCAGTCCTTGCGGCGTCCCCGCCGCGCCCAGTGCGCGACCACCGGGGCCGCGCACATGTACACGAGCATGAAGGCCGAGCCCAACCGCCCGAGGGCGAAGTCGTTTACGCCCATCTCTCCCTGGATGAGAGGGAACAGGGAGTAGAGCACCTGGCGGTCCGCGTAGTTGAGCAGGTTGATGAGGAAGAGCAGGGCCAGGACGGAGCGAGGGGAACTCATTTCCCCACGCAGAACTTCGAGAAGACGCCGTCCAGGACCTCGGCGGTCCCGTCCGCGGACACGATCGCGTCGAGCTCGGCCAGGGAGCGCCGCACGAGCGCGGCCGCGATGTCCGCGGTCGGCGCGCCGAGCGCGGTCTCGGCCTCCTCGGCCGAGCGCAGAAGCGCCCCGTGGTGGCGCTCCGAGGTCACGAGGGACGCGTCGGACGCCGGCTCCGAGCCCCTCAGGAGCGCGGCCAGCGCCTCCACTCCTGCGCCGGTCAGGGCGCACGTCTCCACGCTCGGCACGGGCAGGGCCTCGGGCCCGAACGCCGGCGGCAGGTCGCTCTTGTTGAGCGCGGCCACCAGGGGAGCGTCCCGGGCCAGGGTCCGGAGCTCCGCGAGAAGCGAGAGCGCGTCGGCCGCGGGCTGGGAGCGGTCGAGCACGGCCAGCACCAGGTCCGCTCCGGTCAGGGCGCTACGGGCGCGGGACATCCCCTCGGCCTCCACGGGCCCGGAAGCGTCCTCGCTCAGGCCGGCCGTGTCCGTGAGCACGAAAGGCATCCCTCCCAGGTCGCAGGACTCCGAGAGCGCGTCGCGCGTGGTGCCGGGAGCCTCGTGCACGATGGAGCGGTCGCGGGCGAGCAGGGCGTTGAACAGGCTCGACTTGCCCGCGTTGGGCCTCCCGGCGATGGCGGCGTGGGTCCCTTCCCTGAGGAGGCGTCCGCGGGTGAAGCCGGAGGCGAGCGCGAGGAGCGCGTCCCGGACCTCGGTCAGGCGGCGCGTCGAGTCCGCCGGAGACACGTCGTCGGGATGATCCAGGCAGGCTTCCATATCCGAGGCGATGTCGAGCAGCCTGCCGCGCAGCTCCCGGACGCGGCGCGAGAGCCCCCCCTCGAGCTGACGCACGGCCGCGCGGTGCGCGTGCCGGGTGCGGGCCGCGATGAGGCCGCAGACCGCCTCGGCCTGGGCCAGGTCCATGCGTCCGGCCAGGAAGGCGCGCTGGGTGAACTCGCCGGGCTCAGCCGGCCTGGCTCCGGCCTGGACGCAGAGCTCGACGAGCCTCTCGAGGACGTAGGGGGAGCCGTGCGCGGAGAACTCCACGAGGTCCTCTCCCGTGTAGGACTCCCCCGCCGGGAACAGGGTGACGAGCGCCTGGTCCAGGCGCTCCTCGCCGTCGTGGAGCCAGGCGAGCACCGGGCGCCTGGCCGGGAACGGCGCCGCGCGCCGGGCGAGGCGCTCCGCCACGGCCGGGGCCCGCGCTCCGCTCAGGCGGACCAGACCGATCGCGCCCTGCCCCGCGGGCGTGGCCAGGGCGACGATGGTATCGTTCACCTCTTCTTGGGCTTGACCACGACCTTCCTCCAGGGCCCCTCGCCCTCGGAGGCGGTCTCGACTTCCGGATCGTCCACCAGCCTGCGGTGGATGAGCCTGCGCAGGGCTGGCTCCATGGGGTCGAAGCGATAGGGCCGGCCCGTACGCTTGACCTCGCTGGCGGCCTGCTCGGCCTCGCCGATGATCTTGGCCTCGATCTTCTGCCAGTAGCCCTCGCATTCCACCTGGATGGCCGTGGGGATCCCCGTCTTGCGGCCCACCATGACCGTGATCAGGAACTGCAGGGATTCCAGGGTCCGCCCTCCCTTGCCGATGAGGAGGCCGGCGTCCGCGGTCTCGACTTCCGCCTTCACCCGGTCCTGCGCGGCGTCCCAGGAGCAGCGGACCTTCGCGTCCTGGAGCAATGCCAGGGAAAGGACTTCCTTGAGCGTCTCTTCCGCGACCTGGCAGGCCTTGGCCGTATCCTCGGGAGTCCGCGCCCTTGGGGGCGCGGTCCTCTGAGGCCTCGGGGCCTCGGTCCTCGGAGCGCGGCTGTGTTCCTCCCGCGAAGAGGACGAAGGGCGGCCGCGTTCCGGCCGTTCCGGCCTCTGCTCCCTGCGGGGAGGCCTTTCTCCCCGCGGCGGGCCCTGCCGCGGCCTGGGCTCCGCCCTCGGAGGGCGTACCGGGTCGATGCCGGCGGTGCTGGACTGGGCTTTGGACGTCTGCGGCTGGGCCTCGGCGGGAGTCCCCTCCCCCCACTGCTTGGCGCGGATGCGCACGCGCGCGGGCTTGGTGCCGAATCCCAGGATCCCGGGCGATCCCTGGTCGAGCACTTCCACCTCGACCTGGTCGCGCTTGAGCCCGAGCTCGCCCAGCCCGTTCTCCACTGCGATGGTGACGGTCTTGCCTTCCATCTCGATCTCTTTCATGGCATCCTCCTCACGAAATCTCTCCCTGCAGCCTGTCCTTGAGCGCGAGCTGCTGGGCCACGCTCAGGATGCTGTTGGTGAGCCAGTACAGCACCAGCCCGGACGGGAAGTTCAGGAACATGAAGGTGAAGATGAGCGGCATGTAGGTGAACACCTTGGCCTGGGCCGGGTCCGTGGCCGCCGGGGGATTGAGCTTGTTCTGGAAGAACATGATCCCTCCCATGACGATGGGGAGCACGTAGAAGGGATCGTGCGCGGAAAGGTCCTTGACCCAGAACATCCAGGGCGCGCCGTGCAGCTCCCAGGCGTTGCGCAGCATGTTGAAGAGCGCGACGAAGACCGGCAGCTGCACGAGCATGGGCAGGCAGCCGCCCAGCGGGTTGGCGCCGTGCTTCTTGTAGAGTTCCATCATCTCCATCTGCATGCGGCGCTGGTCCTTGGCGAACTTCTGCTGGACCTTCTGGATCTCGGGTTGGATGCGCTTCATCACGGCCATGGACTTCATCTGCTTGTAGGTGAGCGGGAAGAGTATGAACTGCAGGACCACGGTCAGCAGGATGATGGACCAGCCCCAGTTCCCGGTCTTCGAGAAGAAGAACTCCAGGACTCCGAGGGTGAAGCGTCCCACCGGATGGAACCAGCCGAACGAGACCGAGCGCTCCAGGCCCTGGTTGAAGGAGCTCAGCCGGGTGTAGCCCTTGGGGCCGAAGAAGAACGGGATGTCGATGACCGCGGTCTCGCCCGGGGCGAGCGTGCGCGCGGCGCCCTCCACGCGCATCCACGGGCTCATGATCTGGCTCTCCCGGCCGAAGAAGCCGCGCTCCTTCTTCCAGAGGGACGCCCCATGCTCGGCCCGGGAGAAGTCCGCCTCGGGAGGGAACACGGCCGCCAGGAAATAACGGTTGTGCACGCCGAGCCAGCGCCAGGGCTTCTCCACCGAGGCGGCGGCGCCGGACACCTTGAAGTTCTCGAAGACCGGGGCCTTTCGGCCGGCCGGAGGCGGAAGGAGCGCGGCCGCGGCCCAGAGCGTGGCGTTCTCCTTCTGCTCGCTCTTCACGGTGCCCATGCCGGGCCCGAGGTCCAGCCCCCACTTCTTGAGCTCGGCGGGACCGCTCCCGGGGTTCGCGAGGGTGATGCGCAGCGAGTGCATCCCCCCCGGTTCCGCGAACAGGAACTCCTTGCGGATCCTGACGCCGGAGAGCTCCGCCTCGAACACGGGCTTAGACGCTTCCGCCTGCCGGAAGCGCAGCTCGGGCCAGGTGGCGAAGAAGCCGGGCACCGGCTCGTGGACGAGTTCCACCGGACCCAGGGGAGCCGGGTACTTATAGGAAACGATGGACGCGCCCATGGGTTGGATCTCGTACGTCAGGCCGTCGTACTTGAACTTGTACGTCTCCAGCCTGGGAGGCCGAGACCCGGGGGGCTCGGCCCTCGGAGGGAGGGCGTTCTCCGCTCCTGAAGAGGGCTGCGGCTCATGGACCGCAGAAGGCTGCGCCTGCGGTTTAACGGCCTCCGCAGGGGGCCGTTGGCCGGCCTGCGGGTATTTCTTGTTGAGGTACGCGAACCAGCCCACGTACACCAAGATGGAAAGGGCGACCGCCAGGAATAGGTTCTTGTCCATGAGTGTCGATTATCCGTGGGCCGCCTCAGCGGCCCGGCGTCAGGCAGCCGGCACCGGATCGTGGCCGCCGGGATGGAAGGGATGGCAGCGGAGCAGGCGCATGAGGATCAAGAACAAGGCACGCCGCAGGCCCAGGCGCGTGAGCGCCTCCTGGGCGTAAACCGAGCAGGTGGGGTGGAACCTGCATGATGGAGGAAGCAGGATCCTGAGAGCGCGGTAGAGTCCGAAGACCTTATTCATCTCGGACGAGCAAGTCTGCCTTGCGGCATAGATCCAATAGCGCCTCTTGGGCGCAGGGATATCCCTTCCAGCGGCAGCCCGGCCTCGGGTAGACGACGAGGTCCGTACCGGGCTTGAGCTTGTGACGATTAAGACGGAACGCCTCCCGCAGCAGCCGTTTGGTCCTGTTCCTGAGAACCGCGGCGCCGAGCTTCCGGCTGACCGAGAGTCCCAGTCGCGCGCCCCGAGGCTTCGCCTCGGGGCTGCGCAGGATCCAGGCAACGATGTCGCGCTGATGCTGCTTCTTGCCGTGTGAGAAGACCCGCTCCATGGAGGAGGAGTCTAGGCGCGACTCACGCCCGAACCCGTAGCTAGGCATGCCAACGGCTGCGGAATATTCGCAACCCGGACCTTCAGGCCTGCGCCGACGGCGTCAGCTTATAGCGTCCTTTGAACCGGCGGCGGCTGATCGTCTTCCTTCCGCCGGCAGTCTTCATCCTGGCGCGGAAGCCGTATTTCTTCGCGCGCCTCCTTCTGTTGGGTCGGTAGGTCGGGAGCATGCGGGGATTGTACATATTTTTGTATCCTAATGTCCCATGCACGCCCTGCTGGCCCTGCTCTTCCTGACGGCCTGTGCCCAGAACGCGCCGGCGCCCCAGGATCCGTCCGCGGCCCCGGACAGCGCCGGACTGCGGCTCATGGAGGTCTGGAAGCTGGCGCGCCGCAAGCACCCGGACGCGGTCCTCGTTTCCATCTCGGGCAAGACCGACTCCAGGGGCCTGCCCCTGTGCAGCCCGCTCGCGCCGTTCCAGAACGGCTGGCGCTACAGCTTCTTCTCTCCGCAGGCGGACGAGTTCCTCATGATGGCCGAGTGCGGCGGGAAGATCGCGGGCCCGCTCCGCCAGATGCGCGCCAAGACCATCCAGACGGACGAGGAGCCCATCAGCGGCCGGTTCGTGGACAGCGACGTGGCCATGCGCACACTGGAGGAGAGCGGCATCTCCCTGGACCCGTCCGAGCACGGCGCCATGGGCAAGAGGCCTTTCTCCCTCACTCTCCATCGCCTGGAGGACGAGAAGTTCAAGCCGCAGAAGCCCGCGGTCTGGAAGGTCGAGGTCGGCAACAAGATGTTCTTCGTCGACGCCGTGTACAACGAGCGCCTCTCCCCCCAGCGCTACGGGATCACGCTCAGCGACATGGACGGGTCCACGGCCACGGCCCAGGGCGTGACGGAACGCCCCAAGCGCGCGAAGGTCTATACCGCGAAGAAGGATTTCGATCGCGTGATCGCGTACGCAAAAAAACGCTTCCCCGACGCCCAGTTCATGGCCATCGAGGGCTTCACCGACGCCTGGGGCGGCTGCCCCTGCACCGGCGAAGGAGACGGCTGGGCCTTCTACTTCTATAATCCGGCCAAGCAGGGCTACGACGTGGTGTACGCCTGCAACGGCAAGATCGGCCCGGGGCCGAGTCAATACATCCCGGTGGACTTCAATGCCCACACTCCCGTCAACAAGCCCTTCACGGACACGGACGTGGTCGTGGACAACCTGCTCTCGCACAACGCCGGCGCTTTGAACGAAGGCATGGGCCGCAGGTACACGGCCCACGCGGTCCTGCTCCTGCGGCAGTACAAAAAGGCCCCCATGAAGGCCTCCGGGCTCTGGGAGGTGGACCTGCTCTGGCAGCTGACCATCGGCCGCCAGCGCTACCAGTTCGACGCGAAGACCGGCAAGCTGCTCCAGGTGCAGGACTTCTAGGGTGCACCCTTGTCCTGAGCGTATATGAGGATGGCATCAGCGAAGGGCTAGCCGACACATGGCCTGTTCGATCTTCGGCTCCTCCCACACACTCCCCCTGGCGGGCGTCGTCTTCGCCGCCCTGCTCCTGGCCGTCCTGGTCGCGGCCGCGACCGCGCTCCTCTATAAGGCTCTGGACGAGAGCATCACGCTCGACGTCCTGCTCGGCCCCCGCCCCCGCCTGATCCTGGCGCTCGTCTCGAGCGCCGCTCTCGCCGTCTTCTTCTGGCGCGTGCTCTGGCCCCTGCTCCCGGACCGCATCTTCGGAGCCCTGTTCTGGCCCATGCGCCTGAGCGCGGCGCAGACTCTCCGGCACGTCTGGACCCTGGCCCTGCTGGGAGGAGCCGCATTCTGCCTGGCCTCCCAAAGGATCACTCCGAGGCTCATAGCCGCCGGAGCCGCGGCCGGCATGGCCTGCGCCTGGGCCGGGGTCTTCGCGAACAGCGGCCTGCACGCGGCCGGCGTGCTCTGGAAGATCGCTCACCGCACCGCGGCCGGCTTCCTGGTGGCCGGCCTCCCCGCGCTCCTGGCCGGCTCGACGGCGTTCTGGCTCCTGCTGGCCGTCGGTCTGAGGGACTTGAGCGCGGGCAGGAAGCTCGCCGCGGGCCTCGCCTGCCTGCTGCTCCTGGCCCCGGTGGAGCTCCTGCAAGCCCATCTGCGCGGAGCCTGGGACTCCGGCCGGGCCTCGCTCGCGGACGCGGCGGATGTCGCCGGGGCGGATTCCGCCGAGGGCGTGACCGTGCTCATCCTGGCCGACGCCGAGGGCGACCCCGGCGTGCGCTCCCGCGAGGACCTGCTCAGCGCCGAGGGCATCGCCGCCGGGCCCGTCGAGCTCCTCAAGATCGGCAGATACCTCGAGGAACGCCGCAACAAGACCGTGTTCCTGCGGCAGGCCCTCTCCGCGATGCGGCGCGGCTGGGCGCTCCTTTGGGAGCCGGAGCTGCGCATGAACGCGTGCATGCTGCATCTGGGCTCCGGCTTCCCCCCGGATTACGAGGGCTTCCTGGAGAACGCGTGCGTGGCGCCGGCCACGCCCGAGAACTTCGAGCGCCTCGAGAAGATGTCCAAGCTCGCCTGGGACGACAAGATCGGCAGCGTCAAGCAGGCCCAGAAGGTCTTCGAGGGCTTCTCCACCGCCTACGCCCGGTTCGGCGACCTGGACAGCTCGAACCTCTGGATCGAGCGCATCCAGAGGCTCTGGCCGCTCTACGAAGACCCCATACACATGGAGCCCATCGCGGACCGGCAGGACGGGGTCATCGAGGGCGCGCTCCTCCTGGACGGACTCCCGGCGACCGGCGTGAAAGTCGGGCTTTTCGCCTTGCCCTCGACCATGACCGCGATCTCGGCGAGGCAGAGCCTCTCGGCGTCGGTCTTCCCGGACTCGTCCGGCCGGTTCCGCTTCGATTCGCTCCTGCCCGGCAGGTACTACCTGGCCCTGCAGGCCGCTCCGTCCGTCCTGCCGAGGGGCGCCGCGGTCCGGAACGCGCCGGGCGTCATCGCCCTCGCGTTCGGCGAGATGCGGTTCGAGCTCGAGACGCTGCAGGTGTATACGTCGCCCCCCGTAGGGGCCAGGGAGCCGGCCCCGGAGGCGCCGGCGGACTGGGAGTTCTTGATAAAAGAAAGTAAAAAAAAGACGAATAGTGTGCTAAAATGAAACGTCGGCCTTCGGGCCGGGCGGCTGTACATGCCGTGCTACCAGGGGTTCGAGCTATGGCTTCGATGAAGACGATTTCGGTGCTGATCGCGGACGACCAGACCCTCTTCCGCGAGGGGATCAAGGACCTGCTCGACGGCGAGAAGCAGATCAAGGTGGTCGGCGAAGCGGTCGACGGTCATCAGGCCGTCATCATGGCCAAGAAGCTCAAGCCGGATGTCATCCTCATGGACATCAAACTCCCCAACCTCGACGGGATCTCCGCGACCCGGCAGATCCGCAACGACATGCCCGCGACGAACATCCTCATCCTCTCCTCGTACGAGGATGAGGCCCACGTGCTCGAGGCCATCCAGGCCGGCGCCAACGGCTATCTCTCCAAGATGCTCCCGGCGAGCGAGCTCATCCGCGCGCTCAAGACCTTCGCCACGGACGGGGTGATGATCCCGCAGTCCGTCATGGGCAAGCTCCTGCAGGGCCTGCGTTCGAAAGGCTCGGCCGACGCCACGCTCACGGCCCTGACCAAGACCGAGGTCAAGGTCCTCTCCTATCTCGGCCGCGGCCTCGCCAACAAGGAGATCGCGGCGGCCCTGGAGTGCAGCGTGAAGACGGTGAAGAACCACCTCAACAGCATCTTCCAGAAGCTCTCCGTGAGCAACCGGACCGAGGCCGTGGTCAAGGGCATCGAGATGGGGTTCATCTCGGCCGAAGAGTCGCCGCTGTCGCCCAGACGCTGAGTCCATGGACGCGCTCGCCGCATTCAGGCAGCTGACCCGGCGCGGGGATTACCCCGCGCTCAAGCAGCGCCTGGCGGAGGGCGACCTCGCCGACCTCGAGCACGTCTGGGACGACCTCAAGCCCCTGGAGAAGCTGGTCTACTTCAAGCTCCTGGAGCCCGAGCGGGCCATGGAGTTCTACGGAAGGCTCGACTTCCACGAAAGATACTATCTTCTCACCGCCTTCGACCTGAATTCCATCGCGCCGGTGCTCGAGGGCCTGCCGGAAGACTCCCGCGGGCTCTTCGTCTCCCTGGAGCCGCCGTACTACAACCGCATGCTCCAGGGCCTGGTCCACGGGGAGATACAGATCCCCATCTCGGACCTGGCCAATTGAGGGGCCGCCTCGTCGTCACGGCGGGGCTCGTCCTGTCGAGCCGCCCCTTGCGCGAAGCCGACCGCGTCTGCGTCCTCTACACCCTGGACTACGGCAAGCTCCAGGCCCGGTTCATCAGCGTGGAACGTCCCCGGGGCAAGCTCAAGGCCCTGGCCGAGCCCCTGACCCTGGCCGAGCACAGGCTCCATATCCGCGGCGGGGCCGAGTTCGCGGTCGCGGCCGGAGGCGAGGGGGTGACCGTGTTCCCCCGCCTGAGGCGGGACCTGGGCCTGACCCTGCGCGGCCTGCAGGTCCTGGAACTCCTGGACCGGCTCACCCCGTACTGGAACCCCGCGCCTGAGAAGTTCCGCCTGGCGGTGGAGTGCCTTCATGCGCTGGAGGGATGCTCGTCCTTGGCCGGGTCCTGTCGGCCGGGTCCCTCCCGTCCTGCGGCAAGGGCTGCGCCCTCGTCCTCGGACGGGAAGCCCTTCCGGCCGCCACCCGCGTTTCCTGATGCCGTATCTTCCTCAGCCTCCTGGGCCGTCGGCGCGTTCGGCCTGCGCCTGCTGGATGCGGCCGGCTTCGGCATGGGCCAACGCCGCGTATCCGAGAAGAACAAGGCGCTCTGGGAGGCCCTGCACGAGGCCCCCTTCGAACAGGTGCTGGCCCTGCCTCCGGACGCCGAACTTCAGGCGAAGCTGGAGTCGTTCGTCCGGAAGTCCGTGGAAGCCCTCATCCAGCAGCCCCTGCAGGTGCCGGCGGTCCGGCGGGATGTCCTATCCGCGTTGGATCGCGGGCATCGGAAGGCCGCACCGGTCCGCGCCGCTTAGGATCGGGCTTTGTCTTCTCCGTCAAAATCACCTCCGCAAGCAGAGGTGATTTTGCCTTTCCAGACAAACCGCTTCAGCTTCAGCCGAATCGCTCATCAGCGCCTCACCTACTAGTACGATCGAGACGCGAAAAAGTTCCCTGAAAAATAGACGGCACGGGATTCGCGGGGAGACGACCGAGGGCTACCCCCGGTGACTGCCCCGCGCGATGGGCATGCGCCAGCCCGAGCCGAAGGCCTTGGCAGACACGCGCAGGGCGGGCGGAGCCTGCAGGCGCTTGTACTCGCTGCGGTCCACGCGGCCCAGGATGTCCCGGACCAGCTTCGGCGGGAAGCCGCGCCGGGCGATGGCGTCCGCGTCCAAGCCCTCCTCCACGTACGCGCAGACGACGGCGTCGAGCACGTCGTAGGGAGGCAGGTCGTCCTGGTCCCTCTGCCCGGGCTTGAGCTCGGCGGAAGGCGGCTTGTCGATGGAGGACCGCGGGATGCGCTCCGTCCCCCGGTTGATCCACCGGGCCAGGGCGTACACCTCCTTCTTGGGCAGGTCCGCGATGACCGCGAGGCCGCCGCTCATGTCCCCGTAGAGGGTGCAGTAGCCCACGGAGAGCTCGGACTTGTTCCCGGTGGAGAGCAGGATGGCTCCCGTCTTGTTGGATAGGGCCATGAGGAGATTGCCCCGGATGCGGGACTGGAGGTTCTGCTCCGCCAGGCCCGGCCCCTTCCCTTGGAAGGCCTTCCCCAGGGCCGCGGTCATGGAGGCGTAGACCGGGGCGATGGGGATGCGCCGGAGCTCGACGCCGAGGTTGCGAGCCAGAGCCTCGGCATCCGTCACGCTCCCCTTCGAGGAGAACATGGACGGCATGGACACGCCGGTCACGTTCCCGGGCCCGAGCGCGTCCGCCGCCAGGACGCAGACCACCGCGGAATCGATGCCGCCGGAGAGGCCGACGAGGGCGCGCCGGAAGCCGCACTTGGCCGCGTAGTCCCGCACGCCCAGCAGGAGAGCGCAGTAGAGCTGCTCGGTCTCGCCCTGCTCGCTCCACCGGACCCCGCCCCTATCCGCGAAGGGGTCCACGAAGACGAGGTCCTCGGCGAACGCCTTGGCCTGGCGGATGAGCCTTCCGCGGGCGTCCAGGGCGAAGGAGTTCCCGTCGAAGATGAGCTCGTCGTTGCCCCCCACCAGGGAGCAGTAGACCAGCGGGAGACGGGCCTTCTTGGAATGCGCGGCGAGGAGCCTGCGCCGGAGCGGGGGCTTGCCTTTCTCGAAAGGGGAGGCCGCGATGTTCAGGAGCAGCTCGGCCCCGGCCTTGGCCTGGGCGCGCAGGGGGTCGACGGCGTAGCGGGTCCGGGGATGGAGACTCCACGCGTCCTCGCAGATGCTCAGCCCCAACCGCTTCCCCTTGAACGCGAACGGCGCGTTCGACGCGGCCGGCTCGAAGTAGCGGGTCTCGTCGAAGACGTCGTAGTCGGGCAGCAGCGTCTTGTAGCGCCGCGCCAGGACCTTGCCCTTGTGGAGCAGGGCCGCGGCGTTGCGCAGGGGCTTGCCAGAGCGCTCGCGATTGGGCTCGGCGTAGCCCACCACGAGCCCCGCCTCGCCCGCCTCCCTGGCAAGCGACTCCACGGCCCGGAGGTTCGCCCGGATGAAGTCGGACCGATCGAGCAGGTCGCGCGGCGGATAGCCGGGGACGCAGAGCTCCGGGAAGAGGACGACGTCCGCGCCGCGCTCCGCCGCCCGCCGGTAGGTCCCGCGGATCTTCTCGATATTCCCGCGGATGTCCCCGACCGTGGCGTCGATCTGGCCTATGGCGAGCTTCACTAGACGGGGGCGATGTAGTCCGGGTGCGACTGATGCGCGTTGAGGTCCGTGCAGAACGAGGTGAAGCTCTGCCCGGCTCCCCGGCGCACGCCCTCCAGGTGCCGGCTCATGAGGACGAGCACCTCCCGCGACACGAAGCGCCGGGCGTCCGAGATGCCTTTGACGGCCGCGTTGGCCACGAGAGCGGCGTCCAAGCCCGCCTCGCGCCCCGCGGCCTCGGCGGCCATGAGCGCGCGCGCGGCGCCGCGCCCCATGGGGCTCTCGGTGATGATCATCCCCTGGATCGCGCCCCGGCAGACCTCGGACACCGCCTCCTGGATCTCGTAGTTCGACAGGCGATGCCCCTTGAGCCGCGCGATGAGCGTCCCCCGCACCGTCTCGGACGCCAGGCGCGCGGGGTCCCCCAGACTGCGGATCTGGGCGACGACCATCTCCTTGGTGAGCTGAGCGAGGTTGAAGGATTCCATGAACGGCACCTCCGTCCTTAGAGCCTTCGAGCGCCCTAGCATAGTCTATTGGGACCCGGTTTTCAAATGGGCCTTCCGGGGCCTGGACAATTTCCTAGAATGCTCCCATGACGCGCCGTCTGGCCCTGTCGTGCCTGGCCCTGCTCTTCGGCTGCGCCCCACGCCCCCTGGTGACGCATCCGAAGTTCTCGTTCGAGCCCGCCCAGGGGTGGGCCGGGCCCATCGAGGTCCCCGGAGGCGTCGAGTTCCGCTCGGCAGCGACCAAGGCGTCCATGGCCGTCTCCTTCATCCCCGCCAAGGGCTCCCCCGTCGGCGACGAGGCCTCCCTGCGCAGGCGCCTGGCGTCCTTGGGCTCGGTCGAGGACACCGTCTTGGTCGAGACGCTCGAGTACTGCGGCCGCAAGGCGTTCCGGGCGCGGTACACCACCCACTACTACGACCCCGAGTACCGCCTGGGGGAGAAGGAGCACGTGCTCTTCTCCGAGGCGACCGCGGTCCCGTTCGACGACGGCGTCTACCTCGTGCGCTTCCAGGCCCCCAAGGCCGAGTTCGGCGGCCGCAGGTACCGGGCCCTGCGCGCGCGCTTCCTGCGCAGCGTCTCGCTCGGCGGGCCGGAGGCCTCGCTCTCGGCCTTGGCCGCCGGCAAGGGAGACCTGCAGGCCGCGATCGAGGCGGTGACGCAAAGGCAGGCGGAGGAGAAGAAGCGCGACAAGGCCTCGCGGCTGGTGGGGAGGACGCTCGCGCACGCCCGGGACGCCAAGGGGAAGACGACCAGCCTGTTCTCTTTCTTCGCGCGCCGCGGCAAGGGACTTCGGACCCGCGCCCGAGGCATCGACAAGGTCGCGGTGGTCTCGTTCGTGGGCGAGTTCACCTCCCAGGCCTTCCGCCATTCCTCGGGAGGCGCCAGCCTGCAGTCGGTCAGCAGCTACTCGACCGTGACGGAGACCCGGATGAAGGTCTCCAAGGACCTGAAAAGGGCGATCCTGAGCAGGATGCTCGAGACCTTCGTCGCCAAGCTCCGGCAGTACGACCCCCAGGTGGCCTTCCTGTCGCCCGAGCGGGTCTGGGGCCATCCCTTGTACGCCAATCTGCCCTACGCAGAGGCGCCGACCGAACAGATGTCCTTTCTGTTCTTCTCCGGCCCGAAGAAGGAGGCGGAGGGGTTCGGCGTGTCGGCCGAGGGCTTCAAGTACCTGCGTCCTCCGGTCGCCGAGTCCGCGACCGACAAGGAGGGCATGAAGCGCCAGCTCGCGCTCGACGACGGGTTCGACGAGTTCGGCGAGATGATGGGAGAGCTCGCGCGGGCCCTGGACGTGGACGCCGTCATCACGGTGCAGAACGAGCTGGAGTTCGTCCCGAGGGCCACCCCCCTGAAAGCCCTCCTGGGCGTCGTGGGGCTGTACTGGCGCGACTGGGCGATCGAGCTCAAAGACATCTCCGTCAACCTCTGGGGTCGCGACGGCAGCGTGCTCTGGAGCGGCAAGATCGAGAGGTCGAAGCTCGGCGTGAGCGAGGCTCTGGGCTCGACGACCGGCGAAGGCCTCTGGGAGGCGCTCGAGGGCCCCTATGCCCGCGGCTGCGAGTACCTCGCCCTGAAGTTCGACGAGGACCGGCAATAACAACGTAGGCCCTTGGACCCAGGGCCCGCTGGGCCTTCCGCGCCCCGATCCCGTGGGCCCAGCGGCCCTACAACTTTTCGCCGGGAAGGCTATCCTACGAGTGTCATGAGGATCACCAGGCTCCTGGAGAAGGCGAAGGAAAAGATCTCGGCCTCGTTCAACTCCCCTGACTCCGAAGCGATCCGGTTCGCCGAGGAGAAACGCCGGTTGCCCCGGCACTCGACAGACTTCGACGTCCAGCTCCTGGACGTCCAAAGCAGGCCCGCGGACGAGGCCGTCCGTCTGGTGGACCTCAGCGGCTTCGGAGTCGGCATCGAGACCTGCCAGTCCTTGGCCGTGGGACAGACCCTGGGCTTCCGCATGCGGGTCGGCGACTCCAGCCCCGTGAAAGCCATGGCCCGCGTGCGCTGGACCAGGCCCGCGGGTTTCCGCTACGCCTACGGCCTGGAGATCGAGGGCCTGAGTTGGTGGTCCCGCCGGCGCCTGATGAACGCCCTCCAGCCCGGCTCGTTCGACTTCGAGAGGATCCTCAACACCGCGCTCCAAGCCGCCTCGACGCTCATGGTCATCTACGTGATCGGGGATTGGCTGAGCAGGCACCCGGACACGCTGCCCTCCCTGGTCTTCATCCTGCCCTACTTCGTCTGCGTCTTCGCCGTGGCCATCACGCTGTGGATGTTCCCCAGGTACTGACCGCAGGGGGTGGCGTCCGGAAGGGCTTCCCGACCGAGGAGCAGCCGCACCGCAGGTCGGGAGGGACCCGGACGACAGGACCCCCTGCGTCATAAAGGCTTTATCAGCGGTCTGCTAAAAGCTTTCCCTGCAGCGCGGATCCAGCGCGTCTTCCAGGAACACCTTGGGCCCCTGCCGGGTGAACTGGAAGCCCCAGCGTTCATGGCCCCAGAGGGGCTCGGTCTCGGTATATGCCATCACGAACGGCCTGCCCTGGCCGGCCGGGTCGTAGGAGACGAACTTGAGCAGCCGCGTCTCGGCCATGAGCACGTGCGGCATCACGGCGCAGCCCCCCACCGGCTTGTCCCCGGAGAACAGGCGCAGGCAGCGCCGGTAGGTCTTGGAGATCTGCGTGCCCTCCACCAGCAGGCGGGCGTCCTTGACCCCGGCCATGCGCAGCCCGGCGCTGAAATCGATCTTCATCTGCACCTTCTCCGGCTCCGGCCTGGCGGCGAAGAGCCGGCCCTCCTCATCCCCGGCGACGAAGGCGAAATCCCCGGAGGCCGCGTCCGCGAGCGTGGCATCGAGCAGGGCCTGCTGCACCCTGGAATACAGGGCCTCGTCCGCGTCGCTGGACAGGGCGCGGAAACTCGCCCGGCCGGGGTCGTAGGCCGCTCCCTCCCGGAGCAGCAGGGCGATGACGGGCGCGCCCACCCGCTCGAACGCCTTGGGCGACCGGCTCGACAGCAGATGCGCGGGCTTGGCCGCCGGGCGGGCCCCTCGGCAGCCGGCCAAAAGGGTCCGCGTCGCGGCCGATACGTAGAATTCATCGACCCCGGTCGAGCCGATGACCAGCACGCGCGTCCCTTTCCGGACCTCGGGCTTGCGGCCCTGGGCCGGCTTTTCGACCAGCATCCAGCGGGGGCCGCTCTGGTAGACCGGGTAGATCCCGGGCTTGCCTTGCCCCGCCCAGCACATCGGGCTCAGAAGGAGGAGCAGGGCCAGGGGGGTCATCGCGGCTCGAAGCTCCCCAGGAAGGTCTCGAACGCCTCGTGCGCGCGCGCGAAGTCCGCCCTCGGCGCGCGCAGGCGCACGGCCCAGAACCCGTCCTGGGCCGGCCGGATGTGCACGCATTCCCTCTCCACGAGCCTGGCGGCCCCGTGCGTCCATTCGTCGCGCGCCATGATGCGCAGGCGGTAGCGGCTCGGCTTGGCCGTCTCGGGAGGCTCGCCCCCGCCGCGCATGGCCGCGGCCGCCGCCTGGCCGAAGCAGGCCGCGACGATCCTCCGGTCCGCCACGGGCAGCCCTTCCCAGAAAGAACCCGCGGCCTGCCCCTTCTTGAGCCCGCGGCGGTAATCCGCGAGGATGCCCCAAGCCCCCAACTTGCGGCAGCGGTAAAGCCTGTAGGCGTCCCCCCCCTTGGGGAAGCGCCGGTTCTCCAGCAAGCTCAGCCTGGGCGGGGAGATGCCGGTGCCGAGCGAGTCCGAGTACGGGTCCTCGGAAGATATCTGCCTGGCGTAGGACTCGAAATCCATCCCGTGGTAGGCTTCCAGGGTCCTGTCCCCGACCTTGTGCCGCGTCAGGAAGCGCGCGCTTTCCTTGGGACCGAGGTTCTCCGCGAAGGTCTTGACGCTGATCCCGTCCGCGCTCTCCGTGTAGCGCTCCACCACGATGTCCGCCTCGCCGCCCGGCAAGGTCCGGATGAACATGGCCGCCACGGGGAGGCCCCCGGCCTCGGCGCGCACGTAGCCGCGCGGGACCACGGCGCTGAAGCTCGCCCCGGATATCCCGAAGAGCTCCGGCTTGGCCGCCCCGGCCAGGGGATCGTCCGGGCCGTACGCCCGCCGTCCCGTTCCGCACGCGAGCAGCAAAGAGGTCGACAGGGCCAGCGCCGCGTTTCGCATGCCGGGCGATTGTACATCAATTTTCCGTATAATGTCTCGAGGATAAAGCCATATGAAGAAAGGCAAGGTTTTGGTCGTGGGTGGGGCCGGCTACATCGGCTCGCAGTGCGCCAAGGAACTGCACGCGCGCGGGTACGAACCCGTGGCCCTGGACAACCTCTGCACCGGCCACAAGGACCTGGTCCGCTGGGGCCGGCTCGTCGAGGGCGACGTGCTGGACTTCCACCTGCTCAACAACGTGTTCGGCCAGAACGAGTTCCACTCGGTCATGCACTTCGCGGCGCACGCCGTGGTGTCGGAGTCCGTGGAGGACCCGGCGCAGTACTACCGCAACAACGTGGCCGGCACGCTCTCCCTGCTCGAAGCCATGGTCCGCCACGGGGTCAAGAACGTGGTCTTCTCCTCCACCTGCGCCACCTACGGCTTGCCCAAGCAGGTCCCCATCCCGGAGAACCACCCGCAGGACCCCATCAACCCCTACGGCATGACCAAGCTGACCGTGGAAAGGATGCTCGCGGACTTCCACAAGGCCTACGGCCTGCAGTACATGGCCCTGCGCTACTTCAACGCGGCCGGGGCGGACCCGGACGGGGAGACCGGCGAGGACCACGATCCCGAGACCCATCTCATCCCCCTGGCCCTGGCCGCGGCCATGCGCAAGGACGGGTCCGTGAAGATCTTCGGCACGGACTACGACACGCCGGACGGGACCTGCATCCGCGACTACGTGCACACCGTGGACCTGGCCGGCGCCCACGTGGCCTGCATGGAGCGCCTGATGGACGGCTGCCCGAGCACGGTCTACAACCTGGGCAACGGCGAGGGCTACTCGGTCTACGAGGTGGTCGAGGCGGTGCGCCGCGTGACCGGGGTGAACATGCGCGTGCAGAAAGCCCCGCGCCGGCCCGGCGACCCGCCCCGCCTGGTGGCGGCCAGCGAGAGGGCCAGGCGCGAGCTGTCCTGGCAGCCGCGCTTCCCGGACCTGGACTCCATGGTGAAGACGGCCTACGCGTGGGCCAAGGGAAGGGCGGGGGCCGCGGTTTGACCCTCTCCGTCCTCCTCTCCGCCTCAGGAGAGGGGGCGCGCAGGAGCCTGGAGAGCCTGCATTCCCAGAGCAGGCCGCCTGATCAAGTCATCCTGGCACATCCGCCCAACGCCTCTCCTGACGGGGCGGAGTGCCTGACCGCATCCCATGACCCGGAGGGTCATGGGACTGAGCCGCTTCAGGAAGGCGTGGGGTTCATGTCCGCGGTCAGGCCGCCGTTCCCTATCCTGTCTAAAAGTGATTTCCGTTTCTCTGTCGTTTCTGAGCCCTCCCTCGACTCCGCCCTCCGCCGCGCCTCCGGGGACCTCATCGCCTTCTGCCCTCCCGACGACATCCTCAAGCCCGAGGCCCTTTCCAGGGCGGAGCAGGAGCTGCGCGTGTTCCCGGCAGCGGATGCCGTGTTCGCGGACGTGGAGCTGCCGGGCGGAGCCCCGCTCTGGCGCTCCATGGGATTTGGCCCGGAGAGTCAGAGCCTTTTCGCAGCCGGCCGCGGGTTCGAGGCGTTCCTGGGCTTGAGCGGCTTGGACGGCTCCTGCCTGCTCTTCCGGTCCAAATGCAGGGACCTGCTCCTCCCCCTGCCGAACTCCGACCTGCTCCCCTGGGCCCTGCTCCTCATCGCGTCCGTGTCGCAGGTGCGGGCGCTCAAGAGGCCTTTGGCCGTGCGCGCGCCTTCAGCGCCGGGCACCAAGTCCCCTGCGCGCCAACGCTCCATGGCCAGGCTCCTCTCCCTGGAGTCCCTGCTCGCAGCCGTCCTCGAGCGGCTCGAGCCCCGGGAAGGGCCCTGGTCGAAGTCCATCGCGCTGCTGGAGGCCAAGCTGGAGCATGTCCGCCTGCGCATGCGCCTGCGCGGCCGCGGCCGCTTGTCCCGCTTATCGGGCGTGCTGCGGGAAGCCTATCGTCTGGACTATTTCAGGTACTCGGGCGGCTGGGCCAGCGTGCTCAGCGACCTGATAGCCTAAAACGCGAGGGGTGGCGTCCGGAAGGGCTTCCCAGCCGAGGAGCTACGGTACCGCAGGCTGGGAGGGACCCGGACGACAGGACCCCTCACGTATCAGGTGAACAGCCGTTTGCCGCGCTTGGCCCGGCGGCCCGGGGTCAGGGCGCTCAGGAGCCTGTCCGCCGCGCACCACGCCCGGTCGAGGTAGAGGTTCGAGGTCTTGCGGAACACGCGCAGATCGTAGGACGCCATCTTAAGGCTCGTCCAGGCCGCGGCGCTGCGCTCGCGGCCCGGCATGAAGTCGAATATCTTGGCGCCGGTGCGGCTGACGTCCTCCATGAGCGTGCGCAGGTGCAGGGCTTCCACCGGGAACTTCCTGTAGGCCGGGTCCACGGCGCTGAACCAATGGTAGTACCGCGTGCCCGAGCTCAGGCCCAGGCTCGCGGACACGATGGCCCCGCCCTTCTTCACGGCCGAGAGGTCTACGCCCAGGGCCTTGCCGTAGTGCTCGAAGATGTCGATGAAGAAGGCGCGGTTGTCCGGGGGGGTGAAGAAGGACGCGCTGTGCGTCGTGCGCGGCCTGCGGCGGTGGAAGTCGAAGAGCCTGTCCAGTATCTCCCGCCCGGCCTCGCTCCCCCCCTCTTCCCGAGTGAAGGTCCACCCGCCTCCGGAAGTGAGCTTCTTCTGCGCGTAGCGGATGTCGCGCTTGAGCGCGGCGGGCAGGGCCTCGAAATAGCCCTCCGGGTCGTCTAAAGCCACGTAGGGGCTCATGGAGTCCAGGCGCCTGTGCCAACGGGCCTTGGCGTTCTCCAGGGCCCGCTCCAGGTGCGGAAGGTTGGCCGAGTCGTGCCGGATGCGGGAGAGCTTGAGCCGGTCCCAGGAGCCGAAGTGCGAGAGGACCTCGAAGAGCCTCCTGAACACCTCGACGTGCGCGTCGCGCACGAGCACGTCCTGGTAGTCCGCGAGGTCCGGGTCCGAGATGAAGGAGACCACCGTGTCGCGCCGGACCAGCGGGGCGATGGCCGCGATGCGGCCTTGGCGCTCGAACGCGAGGATGAGCAGGTTGGCCCGTCTGAGGAAGGTGCGGCAGTACGCCTCGTTCCACTCCCAGGAGAGGAACACGTTGTCCCCCCCGGCCTCGGCGTAAAGCTCCTTCCAGTCCTTCTGCAGCTTGAGCAGGTCCTGATAGGACGAAAGGATCTCCACCCGGACTTCTTCCGCATCCATCCCTTTGATTATAGCTAATCCCCCTCCCCCCCTCCTATCCGGGTCTCGCGGAACCTGTCGAGGAGCGCTCCCGTGGCCGCGTCGAACACCATGGCCCCGGCCCCGGGGGTGATGACAGCGACCCGGTGCCCGTCCGCGCTGTACACGATGCGGGTCTCCGTGCCCGGATGCAGGAGCCCGTCCCGCCTCCACTCGGCGAAATGGCGCCAGGCCCAGGGCTGGCCCTGGTGCAGCATGAACCACCCGTCCGCGGTCTTCCACCACCAATGGTCCGCGTGCCTGACCATGCGCTGGGACCCGTCGCCCACCGTCCACCACTTCCGGTCGCTTTGGATCATCCAGACCCAGCGTCCCTGGTCCGAGCGTCCCCAGGTCTTGCCCATGTGGTAGAACGGGGTGTTCGAGGCGTCGATGTGCCAGTGCGGCTCGTCCTTGCGGCGGCGGCGCTCGTCTTTGTCCAGCCAGCGCTGGTAGTCCGGATGCTCGTCCGGCGCGGCGAGCTTCTCGATATGCGCCGGAGGCGGGGTCTTGGGGTCGTACGACCTGCCGTCAGGCAGGGACTTGGGGAACTTCGCCTTGAGCGGGGAGAAGCTGGGGGCCGCGAGCCTGCCTTCAGGCGGCTTGATGGGGCCTTTGCCCAGCCAGTCCTTGAGCAGCGGCGGCTTGAAGGGCTGGGCCGCTTGCTCCTCATCCTTTCGCTTCTCCCGCGCGCGGCGCTCTCGCTCCAAGGAGGCCGGCGCCAGGCCCGAGCCCGCCATGCCGTAGTAGGACCCTGCCCCCGGGCCGCGTCTTCCGCCGTCGAAGTCCGCCGGCCTGCGCTTGTCCTGGACAGCGGCCTGCTCCCGGGTCCGGCGGGGCGCCGGCTCGTCATGTTCGACCTTGACGCCCGGCAGAGTACTCACGAACCGCCCCGTTTCTGCGCGGCCGGGACTTCGCGAGCTTGCCGCCGCTGGCATGAGAGCCTGCGCATGCGCCCCTGCAGGGGTGCGGGCCTGTCTGCCGGCAGGGACTCGGGATGTGTCCCGGCCCTGCTCGACTCTGGCGCCGGGGCCCGGGCTCAGTGCTGACGGAGCGTCCCTGTAGTCCTGTCCCATGGTCGAGGAGCGCCAGAACTCGTTCATGCGGCGAGGGATCCGCTCGAAGAGCCTCGACTGCGACGGCTTGGCCTGGCCTCCCTTTCCAGGCGCGGGCTGGAGGATGGGCGCGTCAGCCCCGCCGCCCGACGGCAGCCTGTCCAGCGCCGTGTCCCAGCCGAAGCGTTCCTGCGGCACGCCGTCCAGGGAATCCGAGATGAAAGAGCCTGCCAGCATGCCTACGGCGAAGAAGAGCACGCACGCGATCGCGGACTTGGTAGGAGACTCCATGACCCCAGTATGCCAGGGATGAAGCGGAAAGATTCAGGGCCTGAGGCCGGCCATCCGCGCCGGAAGTCGGCCCGGGTCTTTGTGGGGCTGCGGACCTAGAACAGTGTGTACACGAACGGCGCCACGGCGGAGGTCTCGGTGAACACGAGGAGCAGGCCGAAGAGCACCAGGATGAGGATGATGGGGGCGAGCCAGAACTTCTTGCGCACCTTCATGAAGTCCCAGAGTTCCTTGATCATCTCGAGCTTGGCCATTTCACCTCGTCAGAACTGCCTCTCGTAGGATGCGGCGTCCGTCCTGGGTCGCCGGTCCTTCCAGTAGGACTCCCCGGTGCGCAGGGATTCGTCCAACAGGTCCTTGCCCAGGAGCCTGGCGACGAGCGCGTACGGGGTCAGGACCGCGTAGTAGATGAAGGCGGTGACGATGAACGCGTTGACGGCCGCCAGCAGCTTGGCGAGCTTCATCCAAGGCCCGTAGAGCGGACGCAGAACGGCCGGGACAAGGGCTCCCGCGGCGGCGAAGACCGCTGCTGCCCCTAGGAGATACGGGAGCGCCGGGCTGTGCTTGCGCCAGGAGATAAAAGAGAAGAAACAAAAGACAACGGCAAAGCCGAGTCCGAAGACCCGCAGGTCCTTGGTGTCCTTGTCAGTCAAGCGCGAACTCCTTCATCCAGGTCTTGTCCTCCGCCTGCTTGGGCACGACCTTTTTGTCCACCAGATACGGGCCCAGCACCAGGTAGTCGATGTGCGTGCGTATGAAGCAGCGGTACGCGTCCTGGGGCGTGCACACGATGGGCTCGCCGCGGACGTTGAACGAGGTGTTGACCAGCACGCCGCAGCCGGTCTTGGAGTGGAAGGCCTTGAGGAGCGGATAGAAGGACTCGTTCTCCGGCCCCACGGTCTGTATGCGGGCCGAGTAGTCCACGTGCGTGACGGCCGGCACGTCGGACTTGGGCACGTTGAGGAGCTCGATGCCCCAGAGCTTCCTGCCCCCGTCCTCGTGGCGGATGCGCCGGCTCTCCCGGACGTCCGCGACCAGGAGCATGTACGGGCTTTCCACGTCCATGTCGAAGTAGTCGCTCACGTGCTCGCGCAGCACGATGGGGGCGAAGGGTCTGAACCCCTCGCGGAACTTGATCTTGAGGTTCATCTTAGCCTGCATCTGCGGGCTGCGCGCGTCGCCGATGATGCTCCGAGACCCGAGAGCCCTGGGCCCGAACTCCATCCGGCCCTGGAACCAGCCGATGACATGTCCGTCGCCGATGAAATCGGCGACGACCTCATACAGCTCTTCCTTTTCGTACTTCTTGTAAGGGATGTCGTTCTTGACCAGGAAGTCTTCGATCTCCCGGTCGGAAAAACCCGGGCCCAAGAGCGAGGCCCGCTGCCGGTCGTGGATGCCGTCCGCCTCGCGTATCTTGCCCAGCACTTGGTGCCAGACGAGCATGGCCGCTCCCATGGCCCCGCCCGCGTCGCCCGCAGCGGGCTGTATCCATATGCGCTCGAACGTGTCCGAGCGGAGGAGCTTGCCGTTGGCCACGCAGTTCAAGGCGACTCCGCCGGCCATGCAGAGGTTCTTGGAGCCGGTGAGGGCGCGGCAGTGTTTCGCCGTGCGCAGCACGATGTCCTCGCAGACCTCCTGCACCGAGCGGGCGAGGTCCATCTCCTTCTGCGTGAGCTTGGCCTCAGGCTCGCGCGGCGGGCCTTCGAAGAGCTCGTTGAAGCGCGCGTTGGTCATGGTCAGGCCGGCGCAGTAGTCGAAGTACCGCATGTCGAGCTTGAACGAGCCGTCCTGCTTGAGATCGAGGAGCTTGTCGTAGATGAGCTGCTTGTACTTGGGTTCTCCGTAGGGAGCGAGCCCCATGACCTTGTACTCGCCGGAATTGACCTTGAAGCCTGTGTAGTAGGTGAAGGCTGAGTAGAGCATGCCCAGAGAATGCGGGAAGTGCTGCTCCTTGAGGAGCTCGATCCTGTTGCCCTGCCCCTTGCCGAGCGAGGAGGACGCCCATTCCCCCACCCCGTCCATGGTGAGGATGGCGGCTTCCAGGAACGGCGACGGGAAGAAGGCTGAGGCGGCGTGGGATTCGTGGTGCTCGGGGAAGTATATCTTGCCCTCGTAGCCCTGGAGCTGGGAGCGTATGAGGTCCTTGATCCAGAGCTTTTCCTTGATCCACAAGGGGAGGGCCATGCTGAAAGAGGAGAAGCCCTTGGGAGCGTAGGCCAGATAGGTGGTGAGCAGGCGCTCGAATTTGAGCAGGGGCTTGTCGTAGAAGGCGACGGCGTCGAGCCGGGAGGCGTCTATGCCGGCTTCTTTGAGGCAGTAGGCGATGGCGTGCTTGGGGAAGCGTTCGTCGTGCTTCTTGCGGGAGAAGCGTTCCTCCTGGGCGGCTGCCAGGACCTTGCCGTCCCGAAGAAGGCAGGCGGCTGCGTCATGGTAGAAGGCCGAGATGCCGAGGATGTCCATCGGGGGAGAGTTTACCAACTTAGGTGCCGGAGATGCATGAGTCATGAGTCCCATGGACACTCATCCACTCCACCGCCACCGTGGCGGTGCTGTCGACGCGTCAGTGATCGACTCATGACTCATGCATCTCCGGCACCCGAAGGGCGTTGGAGACCGAGCGGGGGTTGCGCAGGTTGAGCAGGGAGGCGATCTCCCTGAGCGAGAGGCCGGCCTTGTCTCGCAGGGTCCGCATGGCCTCGCCGCGCGCGACGCCCAGGCGCGGATCGCGCCATGCGCTGACCAGGGCCTTGAGCGGCAAACCGTGGCGCGTTGCCACGCTTTCGAGCAGTGCTCGAGGGTCGGGGAGGCCCTCGTCTGGCGCCGCTTCCCGCGGCTCCTCCTTCGAGTACCAGCCTGGGCGGTCGGGCCAGCCCGTCTCATCGGGGTTGGGGACGCGGCGCGCCACGGTGAACCTGTAGAAGTCCCGGGACCCTTCCAAACCGGGGAACCTCTGCTCGTAGAGGCTCCGCGCCACCGGGACCGAGCCTCTACCATCCCAAAGCGCGGGGAAGCTGCTGTAGGGGTAGTCCTCGGGCTTCCGGACGAGGCGGGCCTTGACCGGGTTCATGTGGATGTAGCGGGAGATCTCGAGCATGTAGTTGTTCTCGAATATGAGGCGCGAGCGGAACCTCCCCTGGAACACGTGGCCCACGCGGCCGTGGCGGAGGTTGAAGCGCAGGGCATAGCCGCCCAGCAGGCGGCGGATGAAGCTCGAAAGCCTGCCCTGCATGCTGCGGAGCTGGAGGTGGATGTGGTTGGGAAGGAGCGCGTAGGAGTAGAGGAGGATGCCGAAGCGGGCAAGGCAGTCGTTCAGGGAGCGTTCGAAGGCCTGGTAGTCCCTGTCGTCGAGGAAGACAGGGGCTTTGTTGTTGCCCCGGGCCATGACGTGGTGGCAGAGGTTGGGGTGGTCTGAGCGGAGGGAGCGGGGCATACTACTAGTACGCATGAGGTGTGAAAAAGTTCCCTCATTTCTTGGAGAATGGGATTGGTGCCGCGCTAAGAGGACCGGGCCATGGGAGCCGCCGGCTTAACTCATGAACTCATGATACTCCGGCACCTTCGAGGAGGAGGAACTGGAGGGGACGGAGGTAGTAGGCGCCATTGGAGTCCATCAGGAGCTCGCGGACGTATCGGCGCTTCTCGAACAGGGGCCGCCAGCGCTCGCCTAGGAGCTCTTTGGGCATCAGCAGCGCCGTGTTCGGGGAGGTGTTGAGCAGGAGGACGTAGTCCTTGGAGCGGTGCTTCCATGCCTTGGCCCGCATCAGCTTGTGGAGAGGTTTCTTGAATGGCAGGGCGATGGGTTCGCCGTCCTCCAGGACCGGGCGCAGGGAGGAGAGCTCGCGCGTGACCGCGATGACAACGGACCAGAGCTCCGGGGCATCGGAGAGCCGGCGGTCCCAGGTGAAATACCACAAGCCCGAGGCTCCCTCCAGGATGGAGTGGTAGCTCATGAAGCGGAGCTCTGCGATGGTGGGGAAGCGGCCGATCCTGGGCTTCTTCGGGTTCCTTTGAGGGTACCAGCGCCAGTCCATGGCCTGGAGCACGGCCCAGACAGGCTTGCCCTTGGCGGCTTCGACGGTGTAGCGGACGTGCTCGCCGGCAGAGGTGAGGGGAAGGTGCGGGACAGGGTACCAGTCCACCATGAGGATGTCGCCCGAGTCCGCGTAGGTCTTGGCAGTGCGGCCGTCTCCGACCACGAAGGCGGTCTTGTGCTGGGGAGCCCAGGCGCGGACTTGTTGGTCGAGCTTCTTGAGCTTGTCCGGGGGCATCTTCTGCACGTCGGGCTCGTCCACGAGGTACCAGGCGGCGATCGGGAGGCCCTCGGCCGGGACAGTGGACTTCATAAGCTCGAATGGATGGGCGAGGAGGCTGATGCCGCGGCGCTCGGCGGCTTTAGCCAGGGGGAGGATGGTGCCGGGGCCCGCGTAGGTCTGGACAGCGGTGAAGCCGGCGTCCTGCAGGACGGGAAGGTCGGCGGGGTCGTTCACGCCGTAGATGCCGATGGGGAAGGAGGCGGCGGATGAGAAGGCCGCGACGAACAGAAAGGCGAGAAAGGTCATGCGGGACGTATTATACCGCCTTAGGACTTGGTTCTTGGAACTCCGCCCCGCAGGCCGGGCAACGCCAGAAGCCCGGACGGCGTTTGACCATCTTGAAGCGCAAGCCCGTATCATGATGGCGGTCAGCCGGGGAGGTAACGAGCAGGAAGCCGCCCATGGCCACATCCTCCTCAAGCCCGCACTTCGGACAAGCCAAGAGCTCGCGTTCTTCTGCGAATACCCCTAACTTCGCCGCTCTTTTCTTCGTTTCAGCGAGTCTTTGAAGCAATGGCCTCAACGCCGTCATCAGTGAATCGATGCGCCGCTCCTCCGCATGCCCTATGGCGCGTTTCCGCCGGATCAGAGCCGGCCGCGGATCGTGCTTGCGCTCGCGGCGTCTGGCGGCTCGAATGCTCGAAGACTTGTTCATGGGCCTCCTGGACGGCTCAGAGGACGATGCCGGGCCCGGACCTCGTCGATGATGCCCTCGATGTCATCCTCCCTGATCCGGCGGGCTGTCGCGCGCCGGGAGGCGTAGGACTGGAGCTCTTCCCACCGCCTCTTCCAGAAAAAGCTCCGCAGCGCTTCCCGGAACAACTCCGAACGTGACCGCCCCTCCTTTCGGGCGACGCGGTCGGCCAGGGCGAGCAGACCGGAAGGGACGGTGATGGTCACGGGCTGCGCGCATCGGGTCATGGAGCCTCCGGGGGATGTGTATGACACTATCATATTAGCACGCCCAGCCGGCCGGCGCCAGGGATTGTGGGAACACTGTCCCCACAATCCCACCCGGGCGACGCATCCGGCGCGCGGGGCAGGATGACCTCCTAGCCGATGAGGCATTCCCCTCGGGGCGGGAACTCATGAACTCATGCATCCCCGGCACCGGGGCGGTAGTCGCGGGGGTCGATGCAGCGGCCATAGAACTCGCGCGTCAACGGAATCCAATCCGTACCGTTGATCCCCCGACGATTGCCGTAGCCCGCGGCAATCGGGAATGCCGAGGCGATGCAGACGCGTCTCCCTAGCGCCCTCCCCGCAGAACGGACGTCAGCCGCGGCCTCGGATAGGTCTTGATCCTGACTGAAGACCAGCGCCGCGTCATAGGCCCGCTGATGACACAGACGGATCATGTCTAGAGCGATGCGGACATCAATCCCCTTCTCCTCCCGGACCACGAACGAGAAGCGTTTCCCAGCCATCGAGCCGAAGGCTGGATCATCCGGGACCATGACAGTCTTGCGCCGATCGCGCAGCTGGCGGGTGAAGACTCGGATGCCGCTCCGGCTCATGGCGAGGAGCTTCGCCGCCCAGAACCCATGCCAGAACGGGTCGTCGCGCCTAGCGGGGATCCCTGTGTAGAAGCGGATTCCGGTCAGAGCCCATCCCTTGAGCGCGCAGACCGCCCGGCTCAGCGCCTGGACGTCGTAGTTCGGGAAGGAACATCCGAAAGCCTGCTTGACCCCGCGATAGAGGTTCTGCCCGTCTATGAAAGCCACTGCGCGGACCGTGTTCATGGCCGCGTGGGAGGAAAAGAGAACCCCACCCGGGCCTTTCGGCAAGTCGGGTGGGGAGCAAGTACTGATATTGTAGCACGCCTTTGCGGGAAGTCAAGAATCCGAAAATGGGGCGATGCATCCTGGCTCGCGCCGCACATGGGGCCTCACTACTAGTACGCACAAGCCGCGAAATAGTTCCCTCTATTTTCAGCGGGCCGGAGGCCCGCACAGCACCGAGGCCTCCTTAGGCCTCGGGGCGGGGGCCGTCAAAGAAGCCGTTGTTTTTTTAGGCTGCGAGGCGGGGACTCATTAAGTCATGCATCCCCGGCACCTAGAGGTGATGGGCTTAGGCCTGAAGATTCTCTACACGCTGTGTAGAGAATCGGCTCCGGCCCCAAAAGGTGAGGATAGCGTTGAAAGAACTGGCGGATGAACGAGAGGTTCTGGAATGAATATCCTCTGCCGTACTGTTCTGACAAACGCTTCGACAGGTTCACCAAAATCCGTCTCCCATATCCCGCGCGCCTCATCCCATGCTGTTCTTCCTCGACGATCTCCCGGCCGATGAGCCAGTTGGCCGCCACATGGGCCGTGTTGACAGACCTGGCGGCTGTGGCGCGGGCGGTTTCGATGATCTCCCGGACTCTTCCGAACAACCGCGAGAACCTGTCAGGGCTCATACTACAAGTACGCACAAGTCGGAAAAAAGTTCCCTGAATCTTCAGCGGGCCGAAGGCCCGCCGTCCTGGCGCGGCCGTTGGCGCCAGGACGGGATTCGTTAAAGAAGTCGTTGTTTTTTCAGGCTGCGGGGCGGGAACTCATGAAGTCATGATACTCCGGCACCGAAGGAGGATTCGCTGAGGAAGACGCGCTTGATGGTGCGCAGGAGGATGCGGATGTCGAAGGCCAAAGACATGTGCTTGACGTAGTAGAGGTCGTACTGGAGCTTCTGGAGGGAGTCCTTGGGGGAGTTGGTCGCCCGGAAGTTGATCTGCGCCCAGCCGGTGATGCCGGGCTTGACCAGGTGGCGGAGGTGATAGTGGGCGACTTCCTTTTCCAGGACCTTGACCTCCTCGACCCACTCGGGGCGGGGGCCCACCAGGGACATGTCGCCCATGAAGACGTTTAAGAGCTGGGGCAGCTCGTCGAGCCGGAAGCGCCTGAGTATCCTCCCCCACTTGGTGGTGTGCCGGTTCGGCTGAGGGGTCTCCCAATCCGGGCCGCCCTTGTCCGCGCCTTCGCGCATGGTCCTGAACTTCCAGATGAGGAACTCGCTGCCCTTGAGGCCGAAGCGGGTCTGGCGGTAGACGGGCTTGCGCATGCCGGAGAGGAGCGAGATGAGCCCGATGAAGAGGAAGACCGGGGAGAGGAGGAGCAGGGCGGCCAAGGAGAGGGCGAGGTCCAGCCATCGCTTGAAGAAGGAGTAGATGGTGCGCTGCCTCGCCAGCACGTGGGTCATGAGCCAGTCCATGTCAGCGGCGTGATAGGGAGGGATGCTCTCCCGGATGAGTTCGTAGAAGTCCACGTCCGTGATGACCGGCACCCCGGCAGCCACCGCGGCTGAGAAGAGGGCTCGGAATTTTGAAGGGGACCCTCGAATCTCCTCGCGCTTGGCCACGATAAGGTCCACGTTGGAGAGGGCCTGGCCTTTCTTGGAGAGGGTGGGGCGCCAGAGCGCCTCAGGCTCGTCTTGGAGAACGAGCCGGGGGAGGGACGCTTCCTTGAACCCCATCTGGGGGTGGCCGCCCATCTCCTCGCGCATGTCGCGGATGCGGTCAGAGTCTCCGATGAAGGCGACCCGCTGGACCACGAACTTGGCCGAGCCCCAGCGGACCCAGACCTGGCGCCAAGCTAGGAATCCGAGGTGCGCGAATACAGAGGCCAGGAGGAGATGTGTCTTGGGAGTGAGCTTGTGGTAGGGCTCTAGGGCGTAGAAGACAGCGATGGCGAGGAGGGTGTTGACTCCCCAGGCCCAGAGCATGTCCTGGAGAAGGTCGGCCAGGTTGCGCATGGCGCGGAAGCGGTAGAGGCCGATGGCGTAGAGGGTGGCGAACCAGACGGCGTAGGCAGGGGTGAAGGAGACCGCGTGCCAGAAGTAGAAGTCGAGCTGGACCAGGGAGGCTTGGCGGGAGACGAGGGCGAGTCCAAGGGCAGCGTAGCAGATGAGGATGTCGCCGAGGGACAGGATGAACTTGCGGCCGCTGAGGCCCATGACGCCTCGATTTTACAATTTCAAGGGCGAACTCGCAGTGAAGCCTCACCCAAAAAGCAACCAATGTGACCCTATCCCCTTTTGTATAATTCCTCAGTGATCAAAAGAGCGCTCGTTACTGGCATCACCGGGCAGGACGGCTCCTATCTCGCCGAGCTCTTGTTGGGGAAGGGCTATGACGTTTTCGGTATTATTCGCCGGTCCAGCTCTTTTAATACCGGCCGCATAGACCACATCTACAGCGATCCTCACATCCCGAAGACTCGGCTGAAGCTGATCTACGGCGACCTGGCGGACTCGAGCTCCATCAACCACATCCTAAGGACCGTCAAGCCGGACGAGATCTACAACCTAGGCGCGCAGAGCCATGTGCGGGTCAGCTTCGACATCGCGGAGTACACGGCCGACGTGACCGGGCTCGGAACGATCCGCATCCTGGATGCGATGCGCGAAACCGGGATCACGTCGCGGTTCTACCAGGCGTCGAGCTCCGAGCTGTTCGGCAACGCCCCAGCCCCGCAGAATGAGCAGACCCCATTCGAGCCCGCGAGCCCCTATGCCTGCGCGAAGCTTTACGGGTACGCGATTACGAAAAACTACCGGGAAGCCTACGGCTTCTTCGCGGTGAACGGTATCCTATTCAACCACGAGTCCCCCCGCCGAGGGGAGACCTTCGTCACACGCAAGGTCACCAAGGCTGTGGCGCGCATCAAGCTGGGGCTCCAGGACAAGCTCTATCTCGGGAATCTGGACGCGAAGAGAGACTGGGGCTACGCCCCGGAGTACGTCGAGGCCATGTGGCGGATGCTCCAGCAAAAGAAGCCGGATGACTATGTGCTCGCGACCGGGGAGACCCATTCCGTGCGGGAGTTTGTCGAGAAGGCCTTCTCCCATGCCGGACTGGACTGGGAACAGCACGTGAAGAAGGATTCGCGGTACTTCCGGCCGGTCGAAGTGCACAACCTGATCGGGGAAGCGTCCAAGGCCAGAAGAGTCCTGGGCTGGAAGCCGAAGGTGACCTTCGATCAATTGGTCCGCATCATGGTCGACGCGGACCTCCAGGACCTGAAGCAGCAGTTGTCCGGAGCAGCCGCCAGAAAGAAGAGAATCCAGCATGTTTAAGACCTGGGCCAACAAGCGTGTGATTGTCACGGGCGGAGCCGGCTTCCTGGGCAGTTTTCTTGTCGAGAAGCTCCACGAGCGAGGCGCGAAGGAGATCTTTGTCCCCCGTAGCAGGGAACACGACCTGACTCATGAAGCCAACGTGGAAAGGCTCTTCAAGGACCATCCGACTGACATCGTGTTTCACCTGGCAGGGGTCGTGGGCGGCATAGGTGCCAACCAGATGAATCCAGGTGCCTTTTTCTACAAGAACATGGTAATGGGCGCCATGCTCATGGAGTACGCGCGGCTCAACAAGGTCTCGAAATTCGTCCAGGTAGGGACGATCTGCGCATATCCAAAGTTCACGCCTGCCCCATTCAAAGAAGACAATCTCTGGAACGGATATCCAGAAGAGACGAATGCCCCCTACGGGTTGGCGAAGAAGGCGTTGCTAGTGCAGGCGCAGGCCTATAGACAGCAATATGGATTCAATGCGATATACCTGCTGCCGGTGAACCTGTATGGGCCAAGAGACAACTTCGACCTAGAGACCTCCCATGTGATTCCTGCGCTGATAAGGAAATTCATGACAGCTAAGGAGTCAGGTGCCAAAAGAGTTGTGTTGTGGGGTACGGGAAACCCCACACGGGAGTTCTTGTACGTAAAGGACGCGGCTGAGGCGCTCGCTCTGGCGGCGGAGAAGTACAACGCCCCGGAGCCGGTGAACCTGGGGTCAGGGCACGAAATCTCGATTCGCAGCCTGGCTGAGACCATTGGCGAGTTGGTGGGATATAAGGGGCGTCTGCAATGGGATGAATCTCGGCCCGATGGTCAACCGCGACGACTTTTGGATACAACAAGGGCGACGAAGTGTTTTGGGTTCACCGCCCAGACGTCTTTCGGAAATGGGATTCGCGAAACCATCGATTGGTATGAGCGACACGCGAAGAATCTCTGAATCCGATTCAAGGTCTTCACGCTCGTAGACGTTTTCACCCGGGAGGTGCTGGTGCTCTTCGTGGACTACTCCATCAGCGGGAGGCGCGTGATTGCCCTGCTCGATGAGGTGGCCGAGATCCGCGGCTATCCCGAGGCCATCACCTGCGACAACGGCTCCGAGTTCACCTGCCAAGTCGTGGACGAATGGGCTCACCGTCACGGGGTGAAGATGGACTTCATCCGGCCTGGCAAGCCGATAGAGAACGCCTACTGCGAGAGCTTCAACGGCAAGCTACGAGCGGAATGCCTCATCCTGGAAGTATTTCGGAAGGAGTATTACGGCGAACGGCCACACAGCTCTCTAAACGGCCTTTCTCCTGAGGAGTTTGCACAACGGCATACGGCAATGCTACAACGGAACGACACTCCTAGACCCCAATTGCCTTTGGCATGAATTCATGGGGAACGTCACGAACAAGGTAATCATGTCGGGAGCTAGAAGAACTGCGGGATCTTGGAGAAGTTCTTCTTCAGAAGGGTGACTACTCCACCAAGCGCACACTTACGTATAACGCGATAATCCTCAAGGCTTTTCTGGAGAACATTCGCGACGCTCCCGTTACTGACCCCCCCCACACGCATTCTCACCAGGAGTTCCGGCAAGTAAGTCGCTCTTATCTTATGAACATAAAGAAACCGCATCATAAGATCATAGTCAGCCGAAATTTTGAAATCAGTATTGAATGCCCCATACCTCTGATATATTTCCCGCTTCACAAAGAAAGTTGGGTGTGGTGGCATCCACCCACCCTCAAGCGCAGCGGCGTCATACTCTCCCGCCCTCCAGTGACGCAAGGTGCTACCGTCCTTCTTGATGTAGGCCAAATCGCCATAGACGGCGTCAGCGTGGCTCTGAACAAAGGACGCAGTCAATTTCTCAAAGACATCATCCGCCGCATAGACGTCATCAGCGTGCAAAAAGCCGATGATATCCCCTTTCGCAAGGGCTAGGCCCTTATTGAGAGCGTAGTAGAGTCCGCCATCCCGTTCGGAAACGACTTTGGAAATCCTGCTTTTGTATTTTTCGATGACCCTCAGCGTGCCGTCGGTCGACGCTCCGTCGATAACAATGTGCTCAATATCCTTGTGGCTTTGACCTAGGACACTTACGATAGCGCTTTCTATTGTCGCGCATGAGTTGAATGTCGCGGTTATTATGGAAATCCGCACAGGCCTAGCGCCCTTGCGCCCAATCGGCGACTTTGTTCTTCAGAATGAAGAAGTCGACTGCCTCGCGATAAACAAAGGCATGCATGAAGTGATAAAGGATGCCAGTAGCGCCATCAGCTATCCCCATCTGAAAAAATAACCTATATATGAAATATAATGCCGGCCGAACAAAAATCGGGGCCCGATAATACAGCTTCTTGTTCTCCCTGGTCGCGGTATCAAAATCCAAATCGTAATGTGTCTCGTCGTCTAGCATCCTGCGTGATTCCTTCGCCTCTCGCTTGGCATAGGCGATGTGTTTGGATACCCAATGCCAAAATCCCTTTTGGCAAATGTCAGCGATATCAATGTCAAGAATTTCCGTTTCGCCACTCATTATGACTTTCTCGTCAATGAGTCGATCCTCGAATCTTGCGCAACTTCTCCTAAAAATCCTCAACACTTTCCGTGGATACATCCCCCCATGTCGCACCCATTTCCCCAGGAAATAGTAGCGCCGATTGCAGTAGATTCCTGAACTACCCCTCACTAAGGCAGGCAGCAAAACCCCAAAAAATGATTCTGGCGCATAGACGACCTCGTCCGCATCCAACCTCATGACCCATTCGTTTCGTATCAAAGAAGATTCAAGCGCGATGTTCATCTTTTGGGCAAATGTTGAGAAGCGAATTGAAATCATCTCGACAGTGCTACAGGCGCCCCTTGCCTGGGACAGAGTGGCGTCAGTACTATGGGCAGTATCAGCTACAATGATCTGGTCGACATAATACTTGACAGAATTAATGGCATTTGCGATGTTCTTTTCTTCATTCCACGTCGGGATGATTACTGTTATTGGCAATTTCCGCATAGACTTCCCGCACACGATTTGCCGTTACTTCAATGTCATATTTCCGCCAAGCCAGCAATTTCCCCCTCTCAGAAAATTGCCTTCGCAACTTTGGGGAGTTGAGTAGGGATCTTATGCCTTCTTGGACGCTTTCGGAAGTCGTTCTCACAACAATCCCCGCATTACTTTTCCGAACCTCTTCATGAATTCCAACCTTGTCGGATATGACCACAGGGCAACCACAACACATGGCTTCGACTACAGCCACTCCAAAATTTTCAGAATATGACGATAGAACAAATAGTCTTGCATCCGCATATGCCGCGAGTTTATCGCGCCCAACTAGCATATCTGTAAAGAGAGTCCGCGCCAGGACCTGCCCTTGTCTCAGCTGTTCGCTCAATTCAGCCCCATAACCCTCATCATCCGGTCCGACAATTGCAAGGTGCAAGTCATCATACTCTATGGCCAGGTTAATAAAGGCCTTGACTAGAATGTCGAGTCCTTTCTTCCTGGTGATTCGACCGAGGAAAAGCAAGTAGGGTTTCCCCGCCAGAATGGGGAATTTTGATGCAAAACTCCCTGGCGGAGGAAGATTGTCAAAATCGGAACAGCGAACTCCGTTCGGGATAACATAAGATCTTGTTCTTATGTTCAAGAAGTGAGTCACTTTATTCTTTTCATCTGTGGTGGTAAACCAAATGGCGTTTGCGCGTTTTACGCACCATTTTGCAATGACATTCCAATAGAAGAGTTTCTTATATTTCGACTTTAGGCAGAATGTCTCTCGATATAGCACGCCGTGCGGCGCAATAACATAGGGTTTATTGTAAATCCAACTTACAAGACATGCTGCCAGCGCCGAGAAATTCCATACAGCATCCGACACAATCAAATCATAATTCCTAGCGATCTTGAAGGATTCCCATAGAAGGGCCGGAGAAAAAGTGTAATGTTCATATCCATAATACTGTACGAACTTGGTCCTTACCCCATCCACCAAGGCCCACCTATTTTGAGGGATGCTCTTGTCAATTTGTCCGGCATTGGTTGCCAACACATCAACCTTTACTCCAACCCGAATAAGTTCCTTGTCCAAAGCATGTGCGCAGAAGATGGGGCCACCAAATCTGAACGCCGGATAGGATGCCGAATTTATGCGGAGAATCTTCATATGATCAGCTGGGGATATGTATGATTGAGAACGCTCAAGACTGTTCTCTCCAAGAACTCCCCTTGGCTAAAAAAGACTTAATAGAGATTCTGCGGGCCAGCGGATTCATGCTGGCAATGACCTTGCCGTCGAAGTGCCGTGCAGAAACAAGACGTTCGACTCCCGAGAGGCTGGCTGTTTCACAAGGTCCGCGAGCGACTCGACCTAGTCCACTCACTTTGCATCTTCATGTGACGCCATCCCCACCGAACGTCTAACGATACTGCCCGCGCCGACAATAGAGGCCTTTCCGATAGAAACTCCCTTTAGGATAATGGAGTGCGCACCGATGAATGCCCTCTCCCCCACATGTACTGGCGAAGTCTTCGCATGGTCATCGGGGGTGCCGCGAACATCCGAATCAAGGGAATGGAAGTCCGTGTCCCAAATGTTGCACGATCCACCAATCATTGCGCCATCGCCAATCTCAACCGAAGTCTGGGCCACAATTGTGCTATTCGATATGCCGACATGATTCCCTATGCACAATGTAGCTCCTGGAAGCACAATCAATCGTGTCTGTGTTTGCCCGCCAATTGGGCTGTAGCGAGCCCCAGAATTAATCTTCACTCCCTTGCCGATCATCAACTTGCCACGATTATGGATATACAACCTTCCATTGACTGTAATCCGTCCACCAACCACAACGCCATTTCTTGAAAGGAGCCATTGATTATATACACCATTTGCGAATTGGCAGACGAAATTGAAAAGAGATATCAACATCTCTCCCCCCATAATGGAACATGTCGCTTGCCCCCAACGCCCTCCGGTAGCCATCCCCTAATCGATGGAGGCTTTGGATAGGATCTACTCCTCACAGTCGACGAGTTGAGCTGCATTACCATGCCACTTGATTCATTGGTATGGGGTTCATCCTCTGTCGTGCTCAAGGCGAAGCAAGTGCTGCACAATCCGTCGAGAAGTTCTGCCATCCCACAAATGCGGGATCTTCCCTTTGGCCCATTTGCCGGCGAAAAGTAGACGCATGGCGCGAGATATCCTGCGCGGATCCGACCCCAAGAGGACATTTGTGCCCACCGTGCAGGTTTCCGGCCGTTCAGTGTTTTCGCGCAGCGTCATGCATGGGACACCCAACACTGTGGTCTCTTCCGTGATCCCCCCTGAATCGGTGATGACGGCTTTTGCCCGTTTGACGAGATAGTTAAACCCCAAATAGCCGAGAGGCTCTATGGCGTGGAGGTTCGTCGGTCTCAGCCCAAGGTGCGAATACACTCTGGCGGTCCGGGGATGCATGGGAAATACGATAGGGAGTCCCCGGACTCCATTGACAATAGACAGAATCACCGACCTAAGGTGCGGTGCGTCGTCTACGTTAGAGGGTCTGTGCAAAGTAAGTACAAAAAAGCCTCTATTGGAAAGTCCCAGCTTGTCGAATATGGCCGGCTTTTCCAGCCTATGGAGGTTCCGCAGCAAGGTATCAATCATCGTATTGCCAACGAACAAAATGCGTTTTCTTTCGACCCCCATCTTCCGCAGGTTCTCGTTTGCGAATTTGCTTGTCGTGAAAAAGTAGTCAGTAATGCTATCGGTCACAATCCTGTTGATTTCCTCGGGCATCCTCGTGTCGAAGGAGCGGATCCCTCCTTCGACATGGGCAACCTTGATGTGCAGTTTCTTGGCGGTTATAGCGCAGGCCATCGCGGACGTGACATCTCCAACGACCAGGACTAGATCCGGCTTCTTCGTCGAGACCTCCTGTTCGAATCTAACCATGATGCGGGCGGTCTGTTCCGCTTGGGACCCGGAACCTACGCCCAAGTTTACGTCCGGCGGAGGGATATCCAGTTCATTGAAGAATGTGCTGTTCATCTTCGCATCGTAGTGCTGCCCTGTATGCACCAGCCTGTAGGAAATTCGGTCGCCCCGTCCTCGTGCCGCGTGCATCTCATGAATGATCGGAGCGATCTTCATGAAGTTTGGACGTGCCCCAGCCACTATGGTGATCTTCATTCGGTTCCTCTCAGATCTGCGCCCCGTCTCAGCATCGCCGGTCAAAATACCTGCAAACTTGCTCTGCAACGAATGCGACATCATCAACAGACATGGCGTAGTACATGGGGAGACGGACGAGGCACTCAGAAAACCTGTCGCAGTTGGGTAGGGGCCGTCCGGAGTGTTTGCTCGAATAGTACGGGGATCTGTGTAGTGGAAGATAATGAAACACAGCCATGATGCCATGCTCCTTGAGGTGGGCAATAAGCCCTGTGCGTTCATCCAAGGATCGGCAGACGATATAGAACATGTGTGCGTTATTCGTCGCCCCCGGGCTGATTTGGGGAAGGTCCAGGAGTCCCTTCGAGGCCGAAGCCGACAGCAATTGGTAGTAGCTATCCCATAGTCGGCGACGCTTGCGCTGGATTGCGGCCAGGTTTTCGACCTGTGCATAAAGGAACGCTGCAGTGATCTCGGATGGCAAAAACGATGACCCGATATCAACCCAGCTGTATTTGTCAATCTCTCCACGAAAGAAGGCGGAGCGATTCGTCCCCTTTTCTCGGATGATCTCGGCTCTGCGTATGAAACGTTTTTCGTTCACGGCGAGCAGCCCACCCTCGCCCGAGATGATATTCTTGGTCTCATGAAATGAGAATGCCCCGAAGCAGCCAATGGACCCGAGCGGCTCTCCCTGGTAAAATGAATCCACTGCCTGAGCAGCGTCTTCCACGACGAGAACCCCATGATGGCGGGCAACGGCCATTATCGTGTCCATGTCGCAGGCGACGCCGGCGTAATGAACCGGGACAATCGCCCTGGTTCTTGGAGTAACCAATTCCTTAAGTGAATTAGAGTCGATGTTGGGGGTTGCTCTTTCGCTGTCGGCAAAGACAATTCTCGCACCACGAAGCACGAAGGCGTTAGCAGTCGAGACAAACGCGAAGCTTGGGACGATGACCTCGTCGCCGGGTCTAATGTCGCAGAGTATTGCAGCCATCTCCAAGGCGTCAGTACATGACGTCGTTAACAGGGCTTTCTTGAAGCGGTAGCGTTTTTCGAAAAAATGGTGGCATTTCTGCGTAAAGAGGCCATCACCTGAAATCTTGCCAGACTCCACAGCTTGTCGGATGTAATCGAGTTCGCGGCCCGTTAGAAACGGTTTGTTGAATGGAATTCGCATCGCGCTAGAATAAGAAGTCCAGGATATGCTCAATCACTTCGGCCAGCATCCACTCGCTTCGCAGCGCCGCCATGCTGTTCGATGGTCACGCTAGGCGACGACTCCATATCCGCGCACTCAACAGTCCCGGCCGCTTGGGCATATCGGCCTCCGAAGAAAGGTCGTGGAATAACGATTTGGATTGCCGAGCCGATTGCGAAGTCCGCTAAATTCGAAGGGCCGACCGTCGCGGGATGTCGCGGAATCGATTCTCAGCAGGCCTGCCCCGCAGACCACCACTGGGCCTTCGTCTTCTATGCGGAATATCTTTCCTGGTGTCCGGTTTTCAATGCGACAATCCTCAACGACTGATGCCTCTTGAATTACGATTGGTTTGCCGTACCTATCAGATGTCGTTGCCCCAGCATAAGGCCATCCGGTGGCATCTACGAACCGCGAAATGCGATTGGAATCCCAATTCCAATCGATTTCATAGTCAATCCCATCCCTCCACAATGAATATGTCGCCATGTGGTCGCGTTGCGGGGCGCATGTCAACCTGCCCCCGTTCTTCCGTCGAATAATCTCTCGCGCGGCTCTGCAATATGCCTCACCGAGCAACTCATAGGCGTCCCGAATCTTCATGGGATACCGGATCGGGACAGGGACTCGGAGATAGATTGGCCCACAGTCCGCCATCTTCGTTGGGCGTACAGCAGACACGCCGATCTCCGTCTCTCCCTGGACCAGGGCCGATACGGTGGGAGAAAAGCCCCGGAATCTTGGCAAGAGCGAGTCGTGAAATACGACGAATCGATCGTCCACCTGATCGATCATGTATTGCCAGCCGGCTACGAATATCAAATCAGCTCTTCCTGCGTCGCGGGAGAGAAACTTGGCCTTTTGAAGAAAGCGATACTTCTTAGCATTGCACAGTCGCTTAATCCGCCCGAGAGAATCCCCCAGAAGACCTCGCACTTCATAGGAACAAACAAATTCAGGGGCGAAGCAATCTTGTATCCGCTGCAGGAAATTACATCCCTTAACCCCAGCGACCAGTAGCCCGATTCTCAGCTTGTTTCTCATGTTGGACCCATCACAAATTGAAAGGTCAGTGTTTCACAAAAAACCTACAGTCACTGTCTATCGGCGCGAGGTAAATCGGAACCTTCTTCTCCCTGAGATATTCATCCACGGCTCGCTTGCAGCCGTCATATGTGCCATAGTCGTCGATAATGACTACTCCGCCCGGCACTACCTTGTCGCACAAATTTTCGAGACAGACCTTCGTTGATGCATACCAATCGCCATCCAGCCGCAGTATCGCGATGGGCCCAATGCCATCACGCTCAGCCGGAATCGTATGTTGAAACCAGCCCACATGGTAGAATATATGATCAGCGGGATACCGAATCTCCTGCTCAAGCAGACGTCTGTTTTCCTCCAATGTTCCAGGTCCGCCAAATTCGTCATAGAAGCCGACGACGGGTTCAAGCTTGCCTTGATCGCGTCGCGCCCGCGAGGCAACTCGACCAACCTCTTGCACCGCACGGTTTCCGTCGACAGCAGCGTCGGGCTCGCAGATATCTTGGAAGGCGTCAAAGAGGTGTAGTCGCCGCCTGGTCCTTCCTTTGCGGAGATTGGCAAGAGCCATTATCCCCATCGCGCCGCCTTTCCAGACCCCGCATTCGACAAAACTGCCAGGGATTTCGAATTCCTCGCAATAGACCGCCTGCTGATAGAGAGTTACAAGGCGTCGTTTGGAGAGCATCGTGTTGCGCTTCACGAGACGGATGTACTCCGTTGCCTCGTCCTCCATCTCATAGCCGAGGCGCTCTCCGATATTGAGGTTCTTCTCTAATGGAGATGCATAACCCATGCGGGCCGATTTCAGGGAGCAAAGGATTCTGGCCAAGAAATGTCTCATTTCATTGTTTCTCGCGAAGCAGTCCGAGCATTGGGCCTGGAGGCGAACAGGGCCACGAAGGCCTTCACCTGAACATCTGGATGGCACAGCGCTAGGCCCAAATTGCGGCAATTCTGACGCATCGCCGCGCACTGTGTGTCATCCATTTCAAGGAGTTCTCGCATTCCGTTTGCCATGTCGTTGGCGTTTCGTAGGACGGCACGATATCCTGTCTTCCCCGTGTGAACGAGATCGGGCGCTACTCCCATGTCGAAAGCGACTACCGGTGTGCCACAGACTATGGCCTCATTTAGCATCATAGGGCCCGTATCCTCGATGGAGGCGTTCACGAAAATGTCGGCGGATTGGTAGGCGGCCGTGAGCATCACATCCCCGCGCAGAACGCCGACGTGTTTATAATCGAATGGGATCCCAAGCTCCTCAGGCCTAGGCGCAGCTCCGGCCGATAGGATTAGCACCCTGTTGCGAAGCGCAGGGCTTTCTCGCAACATTGCATAAAGCCGCCTGAGCGCCTGAAGTAGGTACGAAATGCCCTTGCGCTCCTCTCTGAAATTATGCGCGCCGAAGAACACAATCTTCTTGCCCTGGGGAAGCCCCAGCAATGCACGGGCCGCAGGAACCGAACTTGGCTTGAAGACATCGACATCGATTCCCAAAGGAATGTGCCGGATAGGCCTACCCGCAAAGAGGGTGCTCTCCTCGGCTTGCCTTTTCAGCCATAGACTCGGAACCACCGCAGTAATGTCGACGCCATCGAACTGGCATAGCTTCTCCTGCAATAGAAGGAAAGAAGCATCGGATGCACCTGCCCCCCTCCCGATTTGCGGGCAATGGCCGCAGGTCTGCATGTATCCTCGGCAATCGAAGGCGTAATGACATCCGCCAGTCAGCGCCGCCATATCCAGCATATACCAGTATAGAGGGACGCCCATCTCGCGGCTCAATTGGCACATCAAGCGCACCGTCATGAAATTCCCGACCCAATGCGCGACGATGACGTCTGGTTTGAAGGGAAGAAATTCTCGAATGCGTGACAACGATAGGGAGACTCCTCTCTCCGTCCTAAAATACATGGAATATTTGCCCCAGCAGCGCTCAAGGCGCACGCCGAGCCGGCCGAACTTCCACCGAAGACGCTCAAGCGGCGTGAACTCGTTGTATGCCCCGACGACGCATGCATCCGAGGATTGTTTGGAATAGACCAGCATCGCGGAATTGAGACCCGCTTTCTTCATGTGCGTATGCAATCGTCCAGCAGCGTCGTACCCGCCTCCAAGTCCACCACGGTCCTGTGTTGACAGATGCAGAATGTTCAATCCCGCCATTAGGGCACCCCGAGCGCGATGCTATTTCCTGCGGACATAATCGAGTGCATCCATATAGCCGCGTATGACAGTATGGATATTGACTTCATCGCGTATGATTGCTTCCGACTTACGTCCCATCTCCCGCATCAGCTCGGGGTGTTCGAGGAACCATGATAATTTCAAGACAAAATCCTCTTCATCCCCGTCTTTGAAGAATCGCCCGTTGATGCCTTCTCGGACCAACACTTTCTCGGTGCCGTCCCAGATTGAGCAGAGCACCGGAAGGCCGAAGCACATCGCTTCGTTGATTGAAAGCCCGCCCATTCCTGCAAGAACATAGACACCAGCGGCCAAATAATATTGTGCAAGAAGGCGTGGGTCGTATACCCCCCCCACAAAGCGTACAGATGTTCCCAATCCTCGTTCGTCAGCCAGTTTCTTGAGTCCAGGCTCTTCCGGGCCGTCCCCGACTATGACGAGTTCCATATCCGGATAGCGAGGTCGCAGCCTCGCAAAGACGCGAATAAGCATGTCCACTCGCTTCCACTCGACGAGACGCCCCACGTGCAGCAGCCGCCGCGGATTGGGCGGCAGCAACGGTGCTGCGTTGAGAAGCGATTCCTTGACACTGAACAATAGGTCGGTATCAGGGGAATTCCCGGTTACGAAAATCTTCTCACTGTTCACGCCATAAGTCGCCCATAGCGCCTTTGCCTCCACGTAATTGACATGCGCATCTGGGCGCGATAGCGCTCGCTTGTGCATTGCCAGACGCAGCAGCTTGATGCCTTTGGCTATGCCGCTTGCATGCAATAGGCGGTTTACTGCGGGGGGGAGGCGTGAGAACCCGTCTGCTGAATCCCTGATTTGCCGCTCCGCGTCCTGGAATGGCAAAAGGCGGAATGGGATTGTCTTGAGAATCAACCGGGCGCCCAGACGCTTCATCGCCACGATGGTTGGAAGGTCGAGGAGGAAGGTCCAGAGATAACTCTCGATCACGATAACTACATCGGGCTTTGTCCGCATTAGAACCCGGGCGAGACCACTAAAGGTCGAGTACATCCAGAATCTGCGGGTCTCCGGCAATTCGATGACCGGGAAATCCGCGCCCGCGCGCGTAAGGTGTACGCCTTGACCAATATAGGCGCTGGGATTGGCCGGACTCACGACTGTGAGCTCAAGGCCTGGCTCGCGGTTGAGTCTTGACAGGACTCGGTTATAATAATGCGTCAGACCGTTGGATATATAGAGGACTTTCATCAGATATCCTTGCCGCCGGGGACACCCTACTCCTTCGCCAGCACCATGCAGCACAATTGATGTCGACCGTCAACTCCAACGCGCTCAGGCTTAGACAGTCGTTTGCCGCACGTCCAGAACTCACCCTCGAAATACTGCCAATATTCTTGTTTTAGCAGTTTGTAGGGGTCATTCGCGAGCCACATCCCAAGCTCTCTCCGGGAAAAAGCCTGCGTAATGAATGGGAATTTTTCGCGCACGGAGGATTCAGGCAACAGGTATACATTGGGTACGTAATGTCTCTCGTTGTAGGGGCATGTGAGCATGAGCCGCCCGCCTGGCCTGAGAAGCTTGTAGATAGATGACATCGCTTTTTCGTGGGCAGGGATATGCTCAAGAACGCTTATGCAGGTGACAACATCGAAAGATCCCACGATGGAAGTGTCCGTGATGTCATCGTCAATGATGTGATAGTGACGATTGACCATGCCTTGGGGCCAGTAGTCTTTTGCGTTGTCAGATGCCGTTACGATAAAGCCACAGGTGCGCATGATGTGAGGCAGTGCAGTCGTTCCCGTTCCGACATCCAGTATCGTCTTCGGCCAAAATTCCACAAGCTCTCGGAAAAGAAAGGCAAATTCGACCGGCCGTTCGTTAAGGCCGACAAACGCTTGATTGCGATACTCGCGAGCACAAAGGAATCGAACATAGAGAGTCCCGAGGCGATTAATTGCCTTTCGGACTGATGTCGGAATCTTCATGCGGGAATCGCGATTCCCTTTGGAGAGTTTATTTTCATCAACAAGGCATCGGCAAAGAATTTGGCCGCCCAATTTGGGAAGACATTGGGGGAGTAACCGTGACAAAAAGGAAAGCTGCCGGCGATCGCACCACGAAGAGGACGCAGAGATGTATCAACGATCTGGGTCCGCTTTGTCGCCGACAGTATCTCGGCTCCGAGCTCCCCATATGTAGAGTCCCTTGTACAGTCGCAGATGCGGAACAAGAAACTCGCCAGCTGAGAATTTCCTGTCAGGCAGGAATCTCTCGCTGGGCTTTTCCACGCCTGGTCGAAAGAAGCGGGCACCATGCCGTGGATGCCCGCGACGGGTTGCGCCTGCAATGCGCGGCACAAGGCATCCGTGCATTTCATCGTCGCACTAAATATGCCCAAGCTGTTGTCCAAGGTCTTATCGGTCGATGCACATTCAAGCAAGCCCCGCAGTGTGTACGCGATCACATGCGTTATCGGCGGGTCGTTACCAAATCCGCATTGCGCAAACCATCCGTTGGACAGTTGATTCCCAAGCACCCATCGGAGATTGCGGGCCGCCGCCTCGCCATACCGGGCCTCACCGCTTAAACGAGCCAACCTCAGCAATGCCCAATCGACCCGCGCATGATAGGTCCTTGCCCCGCAGTAGGTGTCTCTTCGCCAAGCGCCATCCGCCTCTTGGATTCCCAGAAGGTAGTCACCGGCGCGTTCGGCGGCCTCGAGATACTTCTCTAGCTTTGTTCGCTCGTAGAGGGCACACCAGCCGAGGATGACTTGTCCCGTATTGAACACGCGGGTCTGGCGCAAGGCCGTGCTGGAGAATACCCCTCCGTTGGGCGCCTGGACTCTTATCTCCCAGTCACCGATGCGTAACGCCCTATCCATGAAAGTATGCTCGCCGCTAAAATCGGCAAAGGTCAAGTACGTCGCCAGAATATACCCGCTCGTCTCTGGATATGCGACTCCCCAGCCGCCGTTCAAATGATATGCATTCGAGACGCCATCGCCGTCGCAGGCATCTTGGGCGTCAGCCAGCCACGCCATCGTTGCTCTGAGATGGGAGACATCGTCCTGCTCTTCGAACAATTCTCCTGCAAGGTAGTGCGCTAGGACTCGTATCTGCTCTCGCCCTGGGCCGAACGACCGCAAGAACAATACAGAGGTCCTAATCTGACCGAAATAGGGCAGCACTCTCTGAATCATTTGACAGCCTCAAGGAAGAACATCTGATCGGGTCGATTGTCGATCAAGGCAATATCCTGTATGAGGCTTTCTTGGTAATTCCTCCTTTTCACATTTGAGAACCCTGCCTGCGTAAACAAATGCGCTAACGCATCGAAGTCATAGAAGTACTGGCACCTATGGGAGCCGATTGCGTAGCCATAAAACCACGCAACGAATTTGTCGCCCAACGTTGGGCCTTCGAACCGCTCTGTTCCGTCAGGTAGCTTCTGAAAAAAGAAAGGATTGTCCTTTTCGACGTAACGCTTTGCGATACTCTCCAAATCCTGGACTGCAAACCGGGCCACACCACCCTTCTTGAGCGCCCGATGGACTTGCCCAACGATTTCCGACGCACGCCGCCGTGTAAAGTAGTTTATTGCGGAAATGCAAACAACGACGTCCAGCGAATCATCCATGAAAGGAAGGTCATATCGGGACAAGTCGATTTGCATGTCAGCGCTCGGCGAAATATCAACACTGACGTAGCCCGGGATCTTTTGTCCCCCACCGCACAAATTGACCTTCCGAATGGCGCCCCAAACAGCATCATAGCGACAAAGAAGGCGTGTCATCTTCCATTGATACCAGGACAACCAAACCGATGGCTTCTCGATTCCGCGTGAAACCGATGAAATGAACATGTCTCGAATTGCCGCTACCATATCCGCGGATAGACCATCGATTTCAGCATCATGTTGCCAGTTCTGAACATCGGCCTATAGAAATAGCATGAGCCATGGGCGGCAAGCCAGTAGGAAAATAGAGATGCCATTACTGCGCCCATCCCTCCGAATCTTGGAATCAAGAAAAGGTTGAGCCCGATATTGGAGATACAGCCGATGAGATTGCAGAAAAAAGCTACCCCCGTCCAATTGTTCGCCGTAAGAAAGGAACTTCGCGCTACGCCCAAATTAACGAACAACCCTGCCCAGATCAGGGCGGCAAGCATTGGGCCGGCTCGAGCATAACCGGGGCCGAACAGAATGCTAACGACCCATTTGGCAAGAAATGTCGTTGGGATGGCGATGGCATACGACATGAAAGACATCCAATTGTACAGTTTCTGAAGGCGTGAAAGGAAAAGGTCCTCATTTGTCGATTTTGCAGTCACGATCGAGGGCAGCACTGAGGACAGAACACTCATCGGAATGAAATACCAGACTTCCGCCAATCTCACCGCGGCTGCATAGATTCCCACCTCTGCGTCTCCGACAAGGTTGCCTATCATAATTTGATCAATGCGCAAGTAGATGATCCCGACGATGCTCGAGAGCATCAAGGGCCAACTATCTCGGAGCAAAACCCGTGCTCGCGACATTTCGCAACGCCAGGAAGCGATTTGAAGACCTCTACTCCTGTAGGCCAGCAGGAGCCCCGATGACGCGATCATGATTTCCAACAGCCCCGCCAAGGCAAATGCCAGGAGGGGCGCTTGGAAAATGATGAGCACGACTCTGAGAATTGAGACAAAGATGAAGGCGGCATTCCGGGCCATCACGACATATCTCGACTGGATTTGCGATTGGAACCAAAAGTCAATTATGTCCAGTGCCTGAACAATCATCCCAGCGGCAGCAATCCCCACTAGCCAGCAGGTGAGCGCTTCTCCTCGGCGGGTCAAATATGCCACACCTACCGCCAGGAAGAATGCCATCGTGCCACCGGCAATCTGTAGCCCAAACGCGGATCCGAGCGTATTCTCTTGTGCCGAGGGATCGCGGACTATATCTCGAACCACGATGCTGTCCAACCCCAATGAAGCGATAGGCGAAAAGAGTGCCGCGAAGGCGATCGAATAACTGAGCATGCCGAATTCCTCGGGCCCGAGAAAGCGGGCAACCCATGCCCCAATGAAGAGTCCTACGCCCATGCGTAGGGCTTTGTCTATGAAGAGCCATACCATGTTCGAAATGATCTTCTGAAGATTGTGCCGATTCCTCAGTTTCTCCCTTAGGAAGGCAGGGGAGATGCGCAGCCAGTAGGGTGTGGTCATAGCCTCTTCGTCATTCATCCGTGGAGAGGGTGCTGCCGAGTACCGTCAAGTGCGCCACCTCCCTTGGCCACCGCTGGGCTGATGGAGTCCGCCGCACCGCGGCAGTCCTCATCGATGTGTGTAACCATCAAATCACACCCGAAAACCTGAGATGACCCGGCGGCTGGCCCTTGGCATCTCAAACGCCTAATCCATCCGCCACTTCAACGCCCGCGCCAGAACAAGAAGCTGCTCTGGGCATGCATCCATGCCTCGGATTGTTCCCTTGAGCTTTGCATGTTCTATTGCTTTTCGAAGCTCAGCAGTTGTGAGTCACTCGAACCCATCGGGGATTTTAGCAGTGAACTCCCAAAATTCAGACCGCGCCACGGGGCCTCTCCTGACATCGGGGCAACACCCCCACATGGGGGTCCCTTCTTAGTAGGAATCCCAGTACTATCGGGTAGATCCAATTGACAGGGAAAAGCTCGAGTATGTTCACGGTTAGCCCGCAGAACAGAACTACAAGGAGCAATTCCTTGAGCGGGCTGTTGGAGCCTGCATAAACATGGACATTCAATATCAGAAAAATCATAAGGCCGAGGAGGCCCAATTGCGCAATGACGCTGACATACATTGAGTCCGGAATAAACCCGTATGCGCCGCCGAGTTCAGGAAAAATCGTGAATAGCGAATTCGTGCCGTACCCCAACCCTTTCCCAAAGAGAACATTCTGCATTGAAAGTTGACTTTCAAAATATTGTCTTATGACATCTATCCTCCCCTGCCCAGACAGCAAAATGTCAGGCCGACTGGTTATTGTCGGCAAATTGAGAGAAATGAAATATACCGCAAACGGCAACACGAACACCAGAGCAGGAGAAAGAGTGGACTGTGAACTAGGAATTAATTTGCGCCTAACAGACAGAAAAACAAGAAGAACTACCCCCAGTATCGCGATCCCAGAGCCAGTGAGGAGAACATTCGCTGTCAAAACAAACAATCCACAGTTCCTGAATTTGGACCTCGGGAAATAGTGGCTGAGAAGAAAAATTGCCAAGACAAGAAATACCCCCAATGAACTTGGCTGGATAAATGTCGCTGCGACTCTCGCGGCATACTTGTCGAACAATGCGCCATAGCGTTGTGCCCCATACAAGAACTGGATAATAGATAGCGGGACCATCAGCAACGCGACAAAAACCACACAGCGTGCAAGAAATGCGATCTCCTCTTCCGAGAAAAAACAATACGAAAAAAATGCAAGCAGCAAAGTCGCAAGGGATCGAATCCCGACCAGGGTTATGACATGATTGTCGAGCACCAGAAAATTCAGCACGGCGCAAACAAGCAGAAACACAAAGAACAGGAAGAGCGCACCAGAAACTCTAAGTCTACGCTTCGACAAAATTGCACCCGAAAAAAGGAGACAAACCAACCCCAAAAGAATATCCTTAGCTCCCTTGTAGTACCATGGCATTTCAAAGCCAATGGCAATCTGCGGAAAACAACACATGTAGTCGAAGAGCCCAAAAAGAGGGGCAATCAATACGGCGAGATACGACAATCTTATCCCAATGCGCACTAGGGGACCCATTTCAATTTGTCCTCAAATGCTCTGAAGAACAAGTAATCGATATCGCCCTGAATGACAAATAGCAGGATGCGGTGCGCTCTAACAAAGAAGCGAATACACTTCCCAATGAGTGAATTATGCTTGAGATTGTGTTCTTGTATTATGAAGCTCGTTTCGGCTTTCGCGACCTCGCTGAGGGTGGAGGTTTTGGAGCGTTGATGTACCCTGAAGCCGGAAAAATACCGCCTAATAAAACGGAATTCAGCGCCATATTCCAGAAATCTATAAAAGAGGTCATTGTCCATGCAGAATCTAAGAGAAGGATTTACACCCCCGGAAAGGTCAAAGATGGTTTTGGTCCAAAACGACGCCGGCTGATAGACCCCAAAGCCCCCATAGGCGAATCCGATCTTGGATAGGCACGTGTATCGCGTGACTCGTCGCTCGGATATCACATTGTCGTCACCATCGATAATCAGCTTGTTCCCGTACACAAGCGATACCCCCGGATTCTTCTCAAAGAACTCCGCGACAGCGCAAAAAATGCCCGGAAGATATATGTCGTCGGAATTCAAATACGCACAAATTTGTCCTGTCGCCTGGGAAAAGCCCTTGTTAATCGCGTCGGATTGACCTTCATCATTTTCGCTTATCCAGTAGGCGAGGTACTTTTCGTATCTCCTAATGATGTCGACGCTGCCATCGGTGGAGCCGCCATCAATGATGATGTATTCGAGATTAGGATAGTTTTGATTGAGAACGCTCAGAATTGTTCTTTCCAAGAACTCTCCCTGATTGTAAGAGGGTGTAACAATAGAAATTCTTGGGGCCGCTGAATTCCTGTTGACAATGACCTTGTCGTCGAAATGCGACACATTGACAAATCGTCTAATTGTCTGGGAGACTAGTTCTTTCACGGGGTTCTCCCAAGCGAGTCGGCATCCCGAGAGTGGTCGAAATCGGCACCGCCCCTGAGTCGTGCACCTGCGCCGCGACATGAAACTTTGCGTAGCCGGCCCCGATTGGGAGGCCGTCCAAGAACTCGCATCGCGTCTTCTGCGTCGCCAGCCGCGAGGAGGCCGTCAGCCCTCTGGGAGAACTCGATGGGCCTTGGGGCAACCGCCACACAAAGGCCGTAGGGCCGATAACGCGATGACACCTGACAGCCTGAAATGACCCCGGTTGCTTCCCTGAGCCTCATTTGACCCATCTCTAATTACGAACAAACAGCCCGTCGACCTGGAGCAGATAATCTGTCATGGGGTCGTTTGGCACGCTCTTGAATGCCACCGGTGAGAACCCCAGCCCTCTCAGATACCCAGGATCTCGTACGCCAAAGAAGACCCCTCATACAACGAGAAGAACGACAACTCAAGTTCCAGTGCCATAACAGCGGGCAACACCCTCCCAGCCCCCTCCAGGACCCTCTTCTCATACCCTTGCACATCCACCTTGAGGAACACTCTGGCGCCAGGCTCGATGGATGTCCCCCAAAGCGAATCTAGCCGTATGATGCGAACCCCTTCTTTCCCGATGTAGCTGGACTCAGGGCTCGCAGCCACATGCATAGGCAGCACGGGCAATAGGGAACTGCTCGTCGCCCTGCCTGAGACATTAATATCCGCTTGGCCATCAAAATCCCCCGACACCGAGGCGCTCGCATCTCCATCGGGGGTCTCCAGACGCTCTCCTCGCCAGCTCTGCGAACGCAACCGAAAGCGGCTCGAATGAAATGACGCCGCCCCTATAGCCAGTGGCGCGTAAATCGTCGACATAGTCTCCTCGTGCGGCGCCGACATCTAGCACGAGGTCAATTTTTCCACTCTCAAGTATGGACTGGCGCCTCAAATGAAAAAAATGCGATTTCGTGTATCATAGGGCATCAAATCCAAAAAACCGGAGAATCCTATGGCAAAGTCTCGCAAAGGGAATCATGCCCCCCATGCCGCCATCCCCCGAGAAATGCTTTGAATGTCCGGGCATCCCTCATCGCTCAGCTGAACAAGAATGCAGCCCCAAGGTTCCGATTCATGCCTAAATTCACGACGAATACCGACGGCAAATGGGTTCTTTCGCAGATGACGCCAAATGATACACCCCAGGTTGTTACAGGTCAAGTGTGTTCGCTTCAACTCACGAAAGATGTCCCCGGGTCGGGCCCGAGGCGCAAGAAGATATCCGCAGCCGTGCGGGCGTCCTTGCAGGCGCCGAGCAGGCCAACCCGTCTTCCCAACAACAGATCAACGCTCCGTCAGCACGTGCTCCAATCGATTGGCGGCTACAACCCTCTTCTCAGTGCCATATGAGCCCCTCAGAGCTTCTACCCTCATATGCGAAGCCATCTTCCTGTACGCATAATCGCGTCTGAAAGACCCGTCAGTTCCATCAGCCCCAATTCAGACCTCGCACGTCGCGTCGATGGGATGTAGTCCCTCCCCCCCAATCCTGCGGTCTTCCGGCCAAGGATCCTGACCTGTGCATGGCCCTGGCCAAGCAGTTTGGCAATCCGAGCCGCCAGCTGCGAAATAGTGACGGCGCATTCCGAACCGACATTATATGTCCGCCCGCCCTGGCCCCTCGCAAGAATGGTCAAGAGCCAAGCCGCCATGTCTGCGGGATATAGGTATGAGCGACGAGATGCCCCGTCTCCTTGAATCAAGATTTGCCTTCCGCACATCACGTCACGCATAAAATTCCCTGCTGCGAAGTGCCCCTCGAGTGGCAAATAGGGCCCAAGAAAAGAAAAGCTCCTGGCAATCTTTACCTCGAGTCGATTAACGTCGGAGTATGCCACGCACAGGCACTCGCTAATCCGCTTGCCCTCGGAGTAGGGACTTGGCAACCGCTGCACCTCGTTAGGAGCAGAGGACTCCTCCGCGACATGGGAGACTCCGAATCTCTGCGGGCCATACACGGCTCCCGAACTCAAAAGAAGGAACTTACCCCCGCCCGACCTTCTCGCAAACTCCAGCACGCGCTGAGTTCCGATAGTTGCCGTATCAAGGACTGGGCGCGAGCTATTCCCATTCACGAGCGTGCTAGTGACCGCGGCACCATGGACGTAGTGGGTGAATGACCCCCGCCGCGGCATCGAGAACATGCGGATGTCCCCCGAAAGCAAGGTTACTGGGTCTGCGAATGCCAGATGCGGCGCTCTTTGACCGAATCTGCGTGGATTTCTGGTCAAGACCGTCACCGTTATGCCGAGGTGGTATCTCTGATTCGCGAAGAGCAGAGACTCCAGCAACCAGGCCCCGACAAAACCAGTACAGCCCGTGAGAAACACGCGGGCCTTGCGGAAGTCAGCCCATGTATCCCCATAATGCGATGTGATCTCTGTGAGGTCGCAATTCAGCAGACTCTGCCTGGAAGCCACAACTGCGGGGTGTTTCATCCAACACAATCCAGACGGGGAAAACGAACCTCAGACATTTTGGATCTCGGCAGGGCCAGACTGGTAAGCGTCATAGTACTGCCTGTAATAATACCCATACCCCGCATACGTCAACCCACCCGGCTTCGCCGCATTCGTCACCACTCCCAAAACCTTCCCCCCACTCGAAGCCAGCCTCGCACACGCGTCTTTTATAAGCTGTACCCTCGTCTTCCCATACCGCGTAACAAACACCGCCCCCCTGATATTCCTCCCCCACAAAAGCGTGTCATGTATCGGGAACATGGGCGGACAATCCACCAATATCCTGTCAAACTGATCTCTCGCCCACGCCAACGCCGCCCCCAGCCGCGGTGTATTAAGCAACTCCGATGGATTCGGCGGCCTAGTCCCGCACACCAAAACCTTCAACCCCGGAACATCCGTACCCTGCACCAACTCCCCCAACTCCGACACATCCTTCCCAATAGCCAAAAAATCACTCAACCCCTTCTTCGAATGCAGCCTAAAATTCCTATGCAGCTTCGGCCGCCTAAAATCCCCGTCTATCAACAACACCCTCTCCCCAAGCTGCGAAAACGCCACAGCCAGATTCGTCACCACATACGACTTCCCCTCTTCCTGCACTGAACTCGTAACGATCAAGGACTTATCTTTATCAGACACCTCCGCAAAATCCACCATGGTCCGCAGATTCCTAAATGCCTCTGAAGTCAACGAAGGCTCCTGCGTCAAAAGCGTCTGATACTCAGAGCTCTTATCAGGCATCTGCAAGAACGGTATCAGTCCCAAGAACGCCTGCCCCAGCTTATTCTCCACATCCTCCTGCACGCGAATGCTCTGGTCCAGTGTTTCTACTAGCATCGCCAGCAAGAACCCGCCCAGACAACCCATGATGATCGCAATCGCCAGCGCCCGCGCCTTCCGCGGCTTAAAAGGTCCCTTCGGCTCCTTAGCCAGATCCACCACCCTCACGTTGTTGCCCTTCAATTGCCCCGACAGCTCAGTCTTCAGGCTCTGCACGATCCTATCCGTCTCAGCCTGTATCTGCATCTGCAAAGCCGTCATATTAGACTTAAACGACAACATGGCCGGATGCTTCTCCGTATACCTCTTCCCCATGTCAGCGACCTGCGCCTGCAGCTTCGCATGCTCGGCCTTAAGATTCTGCACCAGCGGATTATTCACCACCGCGGGAAGCCCCTCCTGCAAACGCCTCCCCTCGGAAGACCGCGCATCCACTTCCAACGCCTCTAAAATCTCTTTAGAGATGAACAGCTGATTCTCCAGATTCTGCCGAACAAAACCCTCAGCCACCCCATTCGCCACCCGAGCTGCCAATGCCGCGTCATGAGACACAGCCTCTACATGCACGAGCCGGCTTCTGCGCACCGGCGCGATATTCACAGCCTTCTTGAGCTTCGCGAACCCGCTCGGCTCCGCGAAATCCTCATGCCTCTCCAAGCCCAATCTCTTATGGACCGACTCCAGCAGCGAATCGCTCTTTAAGAGCATATACTGCGTCTGATAATAATCATCCGCAGTAGCCTCCACCGTCACCCCGTCTCCCATCATCCGGCCTGAAGACCGCTCCTTTTCGATGAGGAGCAACGCCTTGGCTTGATACTGCGGCCTCTGCGTGAACACCACCAAAGCCGTAGACAAAACCGTGATGGTGGCAAACGCCAGAACAATCCAGCGTCTGCGGAGCAGTATGTCCAAATAATGCTGTAAATCTATATCAATCTCTTCTTCGTTCGCCATTCAGGATTCAGGTACCGGAGATGCATGAGTTCATGAGTTCAACAAAACCCACAGCAAGGGATTATACAAAAACCAAGGCCCCCCTTGCCTGTGACTTTAGGCGTTGCCTTCTTAACGCGGCAACATCTCCTATTCTCCAGAACCTGACGCATCTGGTAAAATGCCTTGAGATCACGCCGCTGGAATGACCAAGCTGGTTGATGTCGTCGAAGCCAAGCACGTCCAGGGGTTCCGCGTCGAGCTCGTCTTCGAAGATGGGCGCCGGGGCGTGGTGGACCTCTCCTCCTACCCCTCGAAGGGAGGCGTTTTCAGCCGCCTCTCGGACCCTGACTACTTCAAGCGAGTCTGCGTGAACCAGGACCTCGGCACCATCTGCTGGCCTGACGGCCCCGACATCGCCCCTGAGACCCTTTACCGGATGCTGGCGGACGGACCTATCTCTCGCTGACCGGCCCTCCCTAGCGCGGGGCCACATACCCCTTCAAGGACCCGCGAGCAAACCGCAAATCCAATCACCCCGAGGCATCCAGCTGGCTCTCGCAGGTCGCGCTCCGTGAGCGCATCCCCCAACGCCACCTCACCATGAATGAAGGAATGGGTCCTCAAGCATTTTCCGTTACCTCGATTTGCGTTACGCAAAACTGCGTAACCGACTATTGCCCCGCCCCCCGGTGCCGGAGTATCACGTGTTCATGAGTTCGCCTACTTCCCATGGCCCGGCACACGTGTCCAACGTCTTCCAGAGGGACACGGTGCCGTACCGCTCCGCGGTACGGAGGGGCCATGGGACTGGGCCTCCTCAGGAGATGAGTTGAGGCCCGGTCTTAACGCGTCGCCACCCCCCTCTTCCGACGAAGCCGGAAAATCGAGGGAACCAAATCGGGCCCTCGTGCGTACTAGATAGTATGACCAAGTCCCTCCAAGGCTTCACCGGCCTTCTGACGGACGTCCGCGCGCTCATCGAGTCCGCCCGAGCCAACGTTGCCCGGGCAGTCAACTCAGGGCTCGTGATGCTCTATTGGGAGATAGGCCGGCGGGTCCGGCAAGACATCCTTCACAACAAGCGGGCGGGATATGGGGAGAAAATCCTCCCTCGACTCGCCGAGCATCTGACACGGGAATATGGCCGCGGATTCCAGGCTCGTTCTCTGGCGCGAATGATCCGTCTCGTCGAGGTCTTCCCGGAGAGGCAGATTTTGTCAACACTGTTGACAAAATTGGGGTGGTCCCATTTCATCCAGATCATCCCCCTCAAAGACCCCCTCCAGCGGGACTTCTACGCCGAGATGTGCCGCGTCGAGCGCTGGGACGTCCGCACCCTGCACGCCAAGATCGCGGGCCAGCTTTACGAGCGAACGGCTCTCTCCAGGCAGCCGGCCCGGCTCGCATCCCTCGAACTCAAGAAGCTCCGCGACGAAGACCGCATGACCCCTGATCTGGTCTTCCGGGACCCCTACCACCTCGACTTCCTCGGGCTCAGGGGCGTCTACCAGGAGAAAGACCTCGAAGCCGCCATACTCCGCGAGATGGAATCCTTCCTCCTCGAGTTCGGTTCCGGCTTCTCCTTCGTCGCCCGCCAGCTCCGCATCCAGGTCGGCCCGGACGACTTCCACCTGGACCTTCTCTTCTTCCACCGCGATCTGCGCCGCCTAGTCGCCATCGAGCTCAAGCTCGACAGATTCAGGCCCGAGCACAAGGGCCAGATGGAGTTCTACCTCAATTGGTTAGCCAAGCATGAGAGGCGGCCCGGCGAGAAGGCGCCCATCGGCCTCATCCTCTGCGCGGGCAAGTCCGAGGAGCAGGTCGAACTCTTGAAGCTCGACAAGAGCGGCATCCGCGTGGCCCAATACCTTACCGATCTCCCGCCCCGCTCGGTCCTCGAAGCGCGCCTGCATAGGGCTATCCGCCTCGCCCGCGAGTCCGGTGCCGGAGCATCATGAGTGCATGAGTTCCGGCGGTCCCCCCTTGCGCGCGGTCCCTGCGTCTTCATCTCTTAACGCGTCGCCATCCCCCTCTTCCGACGGAAACCGAAAGTTGAGGGGACTTATCCGCCCCCTCGTCGTACTAGAGAGTGGAGGCTCCCATGGGAGAACTCATCCCCGCTGAGCACATCCAGCGGCGCATCTACCTCATCCGCGGCAGGAAGGTCATGCTGAGCACCGACCTTGCCCGGCTCTACGGAGTTCGGGCGAAAGCCCTCATCCAGGCCGTCAAACGCAATATCGACAGATTCCCCGGAGATTTCGCCTTCAAATTGACGGTCGCGGAAGCGGACTTTTCAAGGTCACAATCTGTGACCTTGAACCGGGGCCAGAACATCAAGCACCCGCCGTACGCATTCACAGAGCAGGGCGTCGCCATGCTTTCCAGCGTACTCCGCAGCAAGCGCGCGGCTCAGGTGAACATCGCCATCATGCGGGCTTTCGTGAGGCTGCGAGAGATACTCTCAAGCCATAGGGATCTGACCGAAAGGATCTCGAAGCACGAACGGAGGCTCGGGACCCACGATCGCCACATCCAGTCCCTCTTCGAGGCCATCCGCCAGCTGACGGCTCACCCCGCCCCCCCGAAGCGCAAGATCGGCTTCGACCCCGGCGCGCCAGAGACTTGAGGTCACACTCTGTGACCTCAAGAGGTGCCCGGGTATGCATAAGTCTTGAGTTCCCCGCGTTCCCTCCTGCGCGCGACATCCCCCTCTCTCTTAGAATCTTAAGGTGCCAATTTGGCACCTTAAAGAACGCCCTCGTCTTGACATTCCAGACTGGAATGTCAAGTTCCCCCGAGCCCGGGGTGCTTCGACGGGGCCCAGGGCTCCAAGGGCCCGCCTTTAGACCTCAGCGGGCGAGCGTGTCTTGAGGTTCCAATCTGGAACCTCAAGTTGCATCACATTGTAAAGACCTTCAATCTCAATAAGGCGGTCAAACGCAATCTCGACCGTTTCCCGCCCGATTTCGCATTCAGACTCACGGCCCTGAGATTCCAAATTGGAATCTCAAAGCCGGCAGGGCGTGGAGGCCGGCGATCGACCCCGGTGCCGGAGATGCATGAGTTCATGAGTATTGCTAAACTCCCCTCGTGCCCTCAGCGGTAAGCGCCTCCGAATACCTGCTCTGGTCCATCCTCGCTTTCGGCCCGCTCGCGTTCGGGTGCGTCGAACCCTGGTCTCTGGCGGTCCTGGAGATCGCCATCTTCAGCCTCTGCCTGACGCATCTCATCACCGCAAAGGACCGCTTCACCACGCCGGCGCAGAAGACCCTGGTCCCCTGCAGCCTAGCCCTCGCAGCCCTCGGCCTATGGCAGTACGCCGACCCGTCCCCATTAGGCGCCCCCGCCCCGCTGGGGCCCTTCACCACCGACCGCCTCCTCACAATGGGCGAAATTCTTCTCTACCTCTCCTTCGCAGGCCTCCTATGGGCGACTTCCGGCATCCTCTCGGACAAAGCGCGCCTGCGCCGCTTCATGTGGGCCGTGTTCCTCGTCGGAGTCTGCGTGGCCGTGGCAGGCATCATCCAAAAAGGCCAGGGCAACACCCTCATCTACGGTCTGCGCGAGGTGCGCCCCACCAGGAACCCCTTCGGTCCCTTCTACAACGTCAACCACGCCGCCTGCCTCATGGGCATGAGCTTCCTGCTGGGGCTCGGCCTATTCACCGAGAGATTCGTCTCCTTCCGCGGAGTGTTCAGCGTCGGCGCGATCTCAGAGCTCATCTCCAAGCAGCTTTTGCTCGTGTTCTTCATGGCAGTGCTCGCTGCAGGCCTGCTCGCCACCACCTCGCGCGGGGCTCTCATGGCCTTGGTCGCGGGCATGGGCCTGACCGGCGCCTTATCAGCCAAGTTCGTGCGCATCCCCTGGCTGCGCTGGGCACTGCGCATACTCGGCTTCGCATCCGTAGGAGTCTACCTCTGGGTCTTCGCGGCTCGACCGGCCATGCTCGGGCTCGCCGAGCTTCAGAAGGACGGCTCAGCCCTCTACCGCCTCTCCATGTACCGCAGCTCCTGGCGCATGTTCCAGGACTTCCCCCTCTTCGGCACGGGCCTCGGCACTTTCCAGGCAGCCTACCCTCCCTACCAAGAAGGCTACGTCCAAGGCCATGTCCTCTACGCGCACAGCGACTTCGTCGAATTCCTCACAGAAGCCGGCCTCGTCGGCTGCATCATCGTCCTCGTCGGGCTGGTCCTCTTCTGCAGAGCGGCGTGCAAGAATATCCACGCGCTCCCGGCCGGCGAGCGCAAAGGCCTCTCCCTCGGCCTCTCAGGAGCGGCTGCGGCGTTCACGCTCCACTGCCTCTTCGAGTTCAATTTCCAGATCCCAGGCGCAGCCGTCGTCTTCCTCTGCACGCTCGCAGCACTAGGATCTAAAGTCATGTCGCATACGCCGACCGAGGACGAGGAAGATGCCCCGCGCCCGCGTCTAAGACGACCGGCATTGGCCGCGGCCGTATGCGCGACCTTCATCCTCTGCGGCCTATCCCTCTCGCCGGCGATCGCCCAATACTACACCTGGCGAGCGAAGGGCTGCCGCATCTCGGCGAAGCCGTACTTCCTGGAGCGCGCCATATCCTGGCACCCTGAGCCGAGCTGCTATCGCCAGCTCGCCGCCACCTACCTCGAGCTCGCGGACGCCAACCCCCAAGCCCGCCTCGTCCTGCTCCGCGCCGGGCTCGAGCAGGCGCAGAAAGCGGTACAAGCCCGCCCCTACGACCCCCGCAGCCTCCAGCTCCGCGCCGCCCTCGTCTGGCGTCTCGGACGTGCCGGAGATGCATGAGTTCATGAGTTCGGCCTCTTTTTAACGCGGCATCACCTCCGACCCAGGCGCAAAAAAGTCCCTTCCCCTGGAAAAACTCCGGATGACCTGTTACCCTATCCCTGATGCGCCCAGGGCTCGCCCTCGCCCTTTTCCTGGCCTCCCCAG
>Ga0265297_10001180_pt1 | contig 63725 bp, 58 predicted proteins | sample Munlanlwell13791_FD_192502 | JGI IMG/M metagenome (GOLD analysis project Ga0265297, IMG submission 192502) | Leachate microbial communities from a municipal landfill in Southern Ontario, Canada - Leachate well 137-91 | ecosystem: Engineered > Solid waste > Landfill > Unclassified | place... | reverse complement strand
GGCAAAGTCACCAAGTGGGCCGTGCCTGAAGAACTCAACTGGGCGATGCACCAGATGAATGAAGCCGAAGCCGGACTGATCGGAAAATTTATGCGCTTCACATCGGGAGCATTCCGAAAAGGCGCGACCACACTTTATATTCCGTTCTCTCTATCGAATTCCATCCGCGACGTGCAGATGGCAGTGATGACTTCAAAATACGGATTCAATGCAGCGGACTGGCTGAAGGGATTCGGCAACGGGCTCAAAGCCGCATTCGGCTGGGACTCGAAGCTCTACGAAGACTTCATGAAAAACGCCGGCGGATTCGGCGGATTTATCCAGAACGCCAGAAGCATAAGCGGGGCGAAAGAAGCCTTGTTCGCTCCGACCTGGTGGAGACGGACTAAGGCCGTGATCAACCCGTTCAATTTAATAAGCAATTTTGCCGAGGCCACTGAGCTCGCTCCGAGGCTCGGAGTCTACTCAAAAGGAATTAAAAAAGGAGCAACCGCATTCGAGGCAGCGTTCGAAGCGCGCAATGCCACGATCGACTTCGCAAAATCAGGACAGGAAATGAGGATCATAAACATGTGGATTCCGTTCGTGAACGCCAGATGGCAGGCGCTTCTCAATACGGCCCGAGTCTTCAAAGAGCGCCCAGTCCGATCGGCAGCCAAAGCCGGAGCTCTTATAGTTGCTCCGGGCGTGACGACCTACCTCTGGAACACAATGAATTACCCAGACCTCTACGACGATATTCCGCAGTGGGCCAAAGACACTTACTTCACAATCATAGTGGGAGAGGATGTGGACAAAGACGGCAACAGGGTCCCGAAAGTCGTTCAGATTCCGAAGGGAGATGTCGGCCAGATTTTCTATAACCCGATCGAATACGCGCTGGAATACGTGAGAAAAGGAGAACCGCAGAACTTCGCAAAGCTCGGCCTCGAATGGATGAGCCAGCTCGCGCCAATCCCGTTTACCAGAGACGGCGAGCTTTCGGTCAGCCAAGTATTATCAGGCGGACTTCCTCCGATCCTCCGCACGCCGATCGAACTCGCAACCAACCAGTCATTCTTTTCGGGATACCGGATCGTTCCGCAGAATCTGGAAAAGGTGGCGCCGACTGAGCAATACGACGAGAAGACTCCGGCGATGGCCGTGACCATCGGCCGGGCATTGGGGATCTCGCCGATGAAGCTGGCCTACGGGTTAAGCGGACTGCTCGGCGGATTCGGAAAAGAAGCCATTGACCCGGCAAAGATTTTGGAGATGACCACTACGAGATTTTACAGAACATCGGGCGGAGCAAAAAGAAACGAGGCTTGGGATGTGAAATACGAAGTCGAGGTCGGCTACGCTACCGCGCGCCAGCAGGCAACGCGGGCAATCGAAGCGGGAGACGACCGGACGGCATACAAAATAATGGACAGCTGGAATGCAGCTGCGGAAAAAATCGTGCCGGAGATCACGCCATATCTGGCAAAGGACGATCCGCTGGAAGCAGAATCAATCAGAAAATCGGTCACATTCCAGCCGACTGACATGGCACGGCTTCAAAGGTCGGTGACAGAAAAAGCCCTCAGCAAAGCTGAGGAAGAAAAGAAAATAGAAAAAGGCCTGACCCAAGATGAGCTGAAGAATATTAGAACAGGCGGACAAAATCAGTCCTTAACAATGGGTCAGAGCACAAACCCGCAACCAGCATCACAGCAACTTGATCTCAAGAGTATGAGGCAAGCTGTCAGGCGTTGAGCCAGAATCATAGTCGAAGTTTTGGCGAATCTGTCTGAGTTGATAGCCATCAAGAGCATCATGAACAAGCGAGCTGAAATTAAAAAGCAAATACAAAGACACCGCCAGACTGAGAGCCGAGAGCAGAATACCGACAAAAATTAAGATTTTTTGGACAGTAGCCATACGTTCGTAGCTTAGCTTGCTATCGCCAATAAATACAAGTCAATCAACTATGCCAAACGAATATCAAAACAAAGAGCAGGACAGGCGCATCGGCGACCTTGAAAAAAAGATGGATGCGGTTTTCGAGCACATCGCCACCACCAACGCAGAAATGGGGTGCGTGAAAAGCGACGTCGGCTGGCTCAAGAAGTTTTTCTGGATCGTGGCAACAGCAAGCATCGGCGGGCTGATCGCAGCAATCCTCAATCTTTTAGTGTCAGTAAGCAAATAAAAATTAATCTCAAAAACATGGCAGAGCTAAAAAAAATTTGGAAGGGATCGCCGAACTTCTGGCAGGGCCGGAAAGGCTGTAAGCCGGAAGCGATCGTGATCCACATCATGGACGGCACACTTCCCGGAACCGACAGCTGGTTCAACAATCTGGCTTCGCAGGTCAGCGCTCACTACGGGATCGGAAAGAACGGGGAAGTCCATCAGTATGTGAAGGAAGAAGACACGGGCTGGCATGCCGGCAGGATCGACAATCCAAGCTGGCCTTTAATCAAAGCATCTTCCGTAAACCCGAACCTCTATACGATCGGAATTGAACACGAAGGAAAAGCCGAAGATATCTGGACGGATGCCATGAAGCAGGCAAGCGCCGCGCTGATCGCGGAGATCTGCGGACGCTGGCAGATTCCTATAGACAGAAATCACATCATCGGACACTACCAAATTTTTTCGAAGAAGCCGAACTGCCCGGCGGTAAATAAAGGAATCATCGACGAGCTGATATCGCTGGCCAAAGGGCCGGCGCAGACTCAGCCCGGCATTCCTTCCGAGGTCGCGGAAGGGATAATAAAAATCGAAGAAGGCCTCGCATTAATAAAAAAACATCTATGAACGAAATTTTTAAATCAGCCAGCAAAATAGTCTTCATCCTCATGGCCGTCGCCACAATCGGAGCTCTCTTTATCGGAAAAATTTCAGGAGAGCAGTTCCTGATCCTGGCAAGCATGGCGTTCAGCTTTTATTTCAGCAGCAAAGGAGACGCTACTCAGCCATACGCAGGGAAGTAAAACACGTTAAGCATATAGAAAAGGCGTTCCAAAACAGCCCTTAGCAAGGGGCTGTTTTTGACTTATATTACCTTACGCAATAAGATACTTGCTGGGTAAGGGAAAAGATAATAAAATCAAAGGTGCTGTCGCTAACCGCTTGACTTCATAAAAGGTCGGGACCATAGTTCAAGCTGCGACATCAGTGGCGCCCTTAAAGGTCGAAACTGGCGTCGACAATAAAAAGAAAAAATTAATAATTTGACCCCAATGATCCCGCAAGGGATCGCGGCCGAAAGGCCGTGGATGCGACCCATGGGTTTTCAAAAAGACTTCACAAATTCCTCTTGTTAGGATAATATGACCCTTGCAGAGGAATAGTGCGGGGACGCCCGTGTGAAGGCTCTGCACGCCAAGCTTGGCGTTAAACGCCCGAAAGCAGACGTAAGTCTGCGGACGGAAACGGCACGAAAACACCCACCACGAGTCGCATCCTGGTGGGTTTCGTGTAAATAAAAACAATATGAATTTCAAGGATGCGATCGACCAGTTCTCAGGCTGGCGAAAATTCAAAGTCAAGAAACAAACGGTCCGCGGTTATGACCGCGAACTCAGGAACTTCTGCCTATTCCTGCGTAACCCGGAAATTGAGAACATCACGCTGAACGACGCGATGGAATATCTCAACGGGATGGCAGACTTGGGGTGGGATCGAAACAGCTTTACGGGCAAGTGCATGGCTCTCCGAAAGTTCTTCGAATTCTACCGCTTGCAGGGATATCGGGTAATTGACGAGGAGTTAATCCCGATACCGGACAGAGAACCTAAACTTCCGCGCGTGGCAACGGACGACGACTATAATAAACTTGTCGCCATCATTCCAAAAAAGACCAGCGATCCGCGCCACATCAGGAATCTTGCAATCGTGAGCCTGCTCTGGGACACCGGAGCGCGAAATGGCGAGATATGCTCGCTCAACATTAACGATCTGAATCTGGAAGAAAAGAGGGCTATAATTCGCACGGAGAAAGCTAAGACTCGTCGGCCATTCAGAGAGATATTCTGGACGGAAGACACCAACGATAATTTGATCCGGTGGATTACGAAGCGGGAAGCATTGAAAAAAACGGTCACGTTTGGAGAAGCGGATGCGCTGTTTATCTCAGCAACAAGCTGGAAGGTTGGCGAGAGGTTTACTATTAAGGGAGTGGGGGAGATGCTCAGAAGATACTGCAACAAAGCAGAGCTGCCTTACATGAACGCTCACAGCTTCCGCCATCACTGCGGCCACCACATTATAAAAGCTGGCGGGTCCACTGCAGACGTCATGAATATTCTTGGCCACGCCTCAGTGCAGAGCACCACGATTTATACCATGATGCACGGCAAAGAGCTTGAATCGCGAGCACGATTATTCCTATCGGACGATTGGAGAGAGAAAGTGGGAACTAAGACAAAAGCACCTTATCCACAGTTTCAAACTTGACAGGAGTTGACAGGGGTATATAATGAAATAAAGATTAACAATCATCTATGCCCCTATCAACATTCAAAAGAAAACAAATTGGAGAAATGAAAGAAAAAGCGGTACGATTATACCAGCAGGGTTTTGATACCCGGACGGTAGCAAAGATGCTGCAGGAACTTCACGGATTTAAAAGGAGCCACACATGGGTGTGGGAAGCCGTGAGGGATGAGTTATCCACTCCTAAAAAGTTGACAAACTCTGACAGGCGAGTAAAATCAAAGTAGAGCACATTTAAAGCAGATCGCTCACCACTCGTCTGCCGAGTCCACGAAAGGCTAAATCGCGGATTCAGCAGACGAGCAGGCGAGAAAAGCACGCACGGGTGGCTTCCCCAGACTCCTCCGGAAATCCCCGTGGCACTTCACCAAGTAGAATAAATATAAGAAATGCCATGGGAAATAAAAAACCGCCAGATCCATGGGTATCTAATCCACTTCATCTCTGGCGGGGCTTCCAAACCTCCATTTAAGGGAGTCGGGAGAAATTGCCAGTTTCTCCCTTTACTGGTCAATGTAATTTAAGGGATTAGCGTAAAACGGTCAAACACCCAACTAATCTTGTAGGGTATAATATTGATTAATTGTTCTAAAAGCGTATACTTGTCCCTATGACTATCCGCAAAAAAATGTGGCTAAGTTTCCTCGGAATTATTCTCTTGGCCGCAGGGGCAGCGTTTATTGATTATCCAAAAACACCAGGTTTCAAAATAGGAAGTTTTAGCCGTGATTTAAATGTTCGACTTGGTCTTGATTTAAAGGGTGGAAGCATGCTTTTGTACCAGGCTGATACGAGCCAGGTAGATGATCAAGATAAACAAACCGCGGTTGATGGAGTTCGCGATGTAATCGAACGCCGTGTAAATGCTTATGGGGTTTCTGAGCCAGTGGTCCGAACAATGAAATCAGGGGACAGTTGGCGTATTAGTGTTGAACTTGCAGGTATCACTGACGTGAACGAGGCAATCAAGCTTATAGGAGAAACGCCGACACTCGAATTTAAAGAGGAAGCAGTGGCTGTTCCCCTGACTGAGGAACAAAAAAAACAAGCGGAAGAGCAGAATGCGGCGGTAAAGCAACTTGCTCAAGATGTACTTCAAAAAGCATTAAACGGCGAGGATTTTGTAATACTTGCCAATACCTACTCAGAAGATCCGTCAAATGTAATTGATTCGACGACAAATCAAAAAGCAGGCGGTGATTTAGGTTTTGCTCAACAAGGTTCTTATGCAACGGCTTTTGATGATGTTCTTTTTACAAAAATGAAAGATGGAGAAATCTATCCAGAACTTGTTGAGACTGAATTCGGTTATCACATAATTAAAAGGATAACTTCACAAACAATAAACCAGAATGGTGAACAAATTCAACAGGTTCGAGCAAGTCATATTTTGTTCCGCACGCAATCAACAACAGAAACTATTTCTGAACCATATACATCCACAGGACTGACGGGGAAAAATTTGCGGCGTGCTGAGGTACAGTATTCTCAAACAACCAGCGAGCCCGAAGTGAGTCTTCAGTTTGATACTGAGGGAGCAAAATTATTTGGCGAGCTTACTGAAAGAAATATTGGAAAAACATTAGCTATCTATCTTGATGGTATAGCGATTTCAACACCACAAGTAAACACTGCTATTACAAACGGGCAAGCCGTTATCACTGGAAGTTTTACGCTAGATGAAGCTAAAGATTTAGCAAAACGTCTCAACTCGGGTGCACTTCCTGTACCTGTCACCTTAATCCAACAACAAACCGTACAGGCTTCTTTAGGAGAACAGTCAATTTATAGAAGTTTTTTTGCTGGAGTGCTTGGATTTGCACTTGTAGCACTTTTTATGATCGCGTGCTATCGACTCCCGGGACTTCTTGCTGTTATTGCGTTATCAATCTATACACTCATTATTCTGGCATTATTTAAACTCTGGCCGGTTACACTTACCCTTGCCGGTGTTGCTGGATTTATTTTATCAATTGGTATAGCTGTTGACGCAAATATTTTAATATTTGAAAGAACAAAAGAGGAATTAAGGGCTGGTGCCCCGCTTCTTCGTGCAATCGAAACAGGTTTTGAACGCGCATGGGCTTCGATACGTGATTCAAATATATCCAGCATAATTACCTCATTAATTCTTATTTGGCTGGGCACGAGTTTTATTAAAGGTTTTGCAGTTACCTTGATTATTGGTATTCTGGTTAGTCTGTTTTCTGCAATTACAATTACTCGAACTTTTTTGCGTCTTACCAATGGAATACATAACGAAAAGCGCTTATGGCTTTTTGGTGTAAAACAGAAAAAGGAAAATCAAGAAAATACATAGGTATGTACCACATAATCCAAAAAAGAAAAATATATTATACTATTTCAGGCGTATTTATTTTGGCGGGCGTTTTAGCGATTATCTTTTTTGGGTTGCGTTTTGGTATAGATTTCACTGGTGGCTCAAGTATGGAGATTACGGCCTCATCAACAACAGATGCGTCAAAACTTCAATCCATTTTAAGTGCACAGGGTTTGCTTGAACCAGAAATACGGGTGTTAGACAGCGGAAGTTTTCGAATAACTGTTCATGAACTCACACAAGATGAACACGCTTCACTCCTATCCGCTTTGCAAACAGGAGACGCCGAAATCAAAGAGATTAGTTATTCTTCTACGGGTCCAACTATTGGCAAGGAGCTCAAATCAAAATCGCTTCTTGCAACAATTTTAGTTCTTCTTTTTATCGTGATATATATTTCATGGACGTTCCGAAAAGCGTCGTGGGGACCAGTAAAGCCTTGGGTGTGGGGCGTTGCCGCGTTAATTGCCCTTTCCCATGATCTTGTTGGCGTCGTTGGTGTATTTGCTATTTTAGGAGAGTTTACTCATGTGCGGATTGACACGCTGTTTATTACCGCTCTTTTAACTGTACTTGGATTTTCGGTACATGATACAATTGTTGTTTTTGATAGAATTCGAGAAAGGATTAAAATTCATGGCGGGAAAGAATCTTTTGAAGATACGGTGAACACAAGCGTTGTCGAAACAATGGTAAGGTCTCTCGCAACTTCTTTTACGGCAGTTTTGGTGTTAGTAGCCTTATTACTTTTTGGTGGTGAATCTGTTCGATACTTTGTATTAGCACTCATTGTTGGAATAGTTTCCGGAACATATTCTTCAATTTATATAGCAAGCCCACTTCTTGTGAGCTGGTATCAGCATAAAATAAAATAAATTCTATAAAATACTGGTTGTCTATTTAAACTTGACAAGTCGTTTTTGTTATGCTATATTATGTGTTGTAAAAGATTAATATGGATCAACAAAATTCAATTCTAGACAAAATTTTAGAAAGCAAAGAAATCGAAGAAATTGAGCAATTTCGGCCTCAAGAAATAACGGAAACTTTACTAAAATATCTCACAAACCGTGAAAAAGACGTCATCAGGCGTCGTTTTGGATTATCAGGAAATAAAAAGGAAACACTTGAAAAAATTGGGGATTCATACAAAGTTACCCGAGAGCGTATTAGGCAAATTGAGAATATTTCGGTAAAAAAACTCAAAAAAACTAAGCAATTTGATGATTTAGTAGACCCATTTGTCAAAACCATTGTATCGGTTTTGACAAAACACGGGGGAATAATGAATCAAGATGTGTTGCTCGGTGAACTTTTAAAACTCACCGGCGATACCGAAGAAAGTAGGCAATGCGTGCTGTTCTTAATGGAACGTATTTTTAGAAAACAGTTTATTCATAACAAAGAAGATTCACGCTTTTACGCATCTTGGAGGCTCCCGCAAACAAATATGATATTGGTCGAATCTACCATTAACGCAATTGAGAATTATTTTCGTGAAAGAGGAAAAGCAGCAAAAGCCGGAATCATCTTGAAAGAATTTCAACAAGAAGTTTTTTTTAAACAGCACGCATATCAGTTATCTGAAGATGCTATTTTATCGTACGTAGACGTATCAAAAAAAATTGCACGAAATCCATTTGACGAATACGGATTATGCGAGTGGGGGAATGTCTCTCCAAAACGCATGAACGATAAAATTTACCTTGTGCTTAAAAAAAACGGGAAACCGATGCACTTCAATAAAATTACAGAAACGATAAATCAATTAAAATTTGATGATCGACCAGCGTATTCACCCACCGTCCATAATGAATTGATTCTAAATAAAGAATACATCCTTGTAGGTCGAGGAATTTATGCCTTGCGAGAATGGGGATATACATCTGGGGTCGTTGCGGACGTGATACGTAGTATTCTAAAAAATGCCGATCATCCACTAACTCGAGATGAAATTGTGCACTTAGTTCTAAAAGAACGGATTGTAAAAAAGAATACCATTTATCTTGCATTGACAGACAAACATCATTTTCAAAAAAAATCAGACGGAACATATTCTATCGCTGATACAACAAAAGAAATATAAAAATGTTGGATCTTTCTTTCATTACAGAAGTAAATAATCCATTTACCGCCATGGCTATATTATTTAGTTCTGGTGGTTGGGTTGCTTTTGTTATGCTTGGATTTTGGATAGTAAAAGAAAGTTGGCATGAATGGAGAAAATCTGTATGGGAAAAATCAATAGCATACGTCCTGCTTGCCGTTGATATTCCAAAAGAAAACGAACAAACACCAAAGGCTTTTGAATATTTTTTTGATCACCTTACCGGTTTTGATAAAAATCCAACTTTGCAAGAAAAATATATTGAAGGTTTTGTCCCAACACGAGTCAGTTTAGAACTTGTAAGTATAGGTGGATATGTGCAGTTTCTTATTCACACTCCAGTTAAATTTCGCGATCTAGTTGAGGCAGCGTTGTATGCAGAATACCCGGATGCTGAATTAACTGAAGTTGAAGATTATATTGATGGCGTCCCAAAACCAGATGAGTTTGCAAAATCTCATCCAGCCCGTGGGTGGAAATTTTGGGGTTCTGAAATTTCTTTTTATAAACCAAATCCTTATCCGATTCGGACATATGTCGAATTTGAGCACATGCTTTCTCGTGAACTGAAAGATCCTATGGCAAGCATTCTTGAAATGTTGAATCGCATAGGTCCAGACGAGCAAGTGTGGATTCAATGGGTTATTCAAACTGCACCTCGTGAATGGCCAGAAGAATCACGAGTACTTGTAAAAAAACTTATTGGCGAAACGAGTAAGAAAAAATCTTCAACATTTCTTGATATCCCTCAGCAGGTATTTCAAGGATCGGTAGAGTCTATAACAGCAACACTTATCGAACCAAATGATTTTTCAACAACGGATGCGGTAGAATATACCCAAAAGAATAGGCTCATGCAAATGACGCCAGGAGAAATCGGGATTATCCAGGCGATTGAACGCAAAGCCGCAAAAGCTGCTTTTAAGGTGCGCGGACGTATGTGTTATTTTGGAAAAGAACATGCATTTTCAAAAGCGCGCGGAGTATCTGGCGTTTATGGCGCACTTAAGCAATTCAATACAAACCATATGAATGGTTTTGCGCCTCCATCAAAATCAAAAACTGAGGCGTGGTATCTTTTTGCGGGCTACAGAACCCGACAACGTATGCGGACCTTGCTAGCCGGTTATCGTGCACGCTCCAATTGGAGAGGACACAAATCGATGATTATGAACACAGAAGAACTTGCAACCGTGTGGCACTTCCCTGATATCGCCGTGAAGGCGCAACTCATCCAAAAGACGTCAAGTAAAAAGAGCAGCCCGCCAACCCTCACGCCTTTTCAAGGAACATTCCAGACGGTGAAACCATTCGACACGCAAAAGGATTCAAAATCAAAAAAGACTTCAAGTGCTCCTGATAATCTGCCATTTGCATAACGTATGGAGAAGGAAGACGTCACAACATTTGCACAAACAAATTACCGGAACACGAACCGTGCTTTTGGTATACGAAGCGACGACCGCAGACGACATATGTATGTTATTGGTAAAACAGGAATGGGAAAATCAACGATGCTTGAGAATATGATCGTTCAAGATATTCGAAAGGGATTCGGTGTCTCCGTAGTCGATCCTCATGGGGATTTGGTTGAAAACGTTTTAAATTTTATCCCAAGCTATCGCATAAACGATGTTATTTATTTTAATCCAGCGGATATTGATTTTCCGATTGGATTCAACGTATTAGAATCAAGTAGTGTAATGCAGCGCCATCTTGTCGCTTCAGGGCTTATGGGTGTATTTACAAAAATCTGGGAAGGGGTTTGGTCAGCACGTATGGAATATATTTTAAATAACACCATTTTGGCATTACTTGAGTATCCCGGCTCAACGATGCTTGGCATACAGCGCATGCTTGTTGATGATGTATATCGTCGAAAAGTGTTAGATGCGGTCACCGATCCTGTTGTAAAAGCATTTTGGAAAGATGAATATGCAAATTATAATGACAGATTTCGAAATGAAGCAATAGCACCTATTCAAAATAAAGTTGGTCAATTTTTATCAAGTGCGGTTATTCGTAATATTGTTGGGCAGCCAAAATCCAAAATAGACATACGCAAAGCCATGGACGAAAAGAAAATTATCCTGCTTAATCTCTCAAAGGGCAGAATTGGTGAAGATAATAGTAGGTTGCTTGGAGCAATGATTATTACCCACATGCAGCTCGCAGCAATGAGTCGGGTTGATATTCCAGAACACGAACGTCAAGATTTTTACTTATATGTTGATGAATTTCAGAATTTTGCAACACAAAGTTTTGCCAATATTCTATCTGAAGCAAGAAAGTATCATTTGAATCTTATATTGGCTCATCAATATATTGAACAATTAGATGAGATGGTGCGAGCAGCCATTTTTGGAAACATCGGAACGTTAGTTTGTTTCCGAGTTGGTGCTGCTGATGCGGAATTTTTAGCAAAAGAATTTTTTCCAACATTTTCTGAAACAGATTTGGTGAATTTAAAAAAGTATGATGTCTACCTCAAATTAATGATAGATGGGGTTACATCTGATCCTTTTTCGGCTACCACATTACCGCCGGTTTTTGAACATGAGGATAATGCAGAAAAAATTATTGCTGTCTCCCGAGAACGGTACTCGACACCACGCGAAATAGTTGAGGACAAAATCATTCGTTGGAGTGGTGTTGAGGAGATGTTCCGACAGGAGGCAAAAGAAAGTAATCAATCTTCTCGGGAAATGCAATCCGCATACAAATCGTATAAAAAATCTGTGCACGTGCCTAAAAAGACTGAACCGCAAGTTTCTTTTGAGGATTTAGAACCCGTAACAAACGACACAACCAATTCACGAGAGATTTCACTTTCAGAGGCGCTTGCTCAATTTGACCAAAAATCTGAGCGTAAGAAAAAGCCACATATACGAACATTCACTCCTCAAAATCAATCAACAAGACTAGAACCCGGGAGATCAATACACATGTAACGGCACGATGTTATGAAGAAGCAAAAAACTGTTTTTGTAAGTTGTGCGTGGCCATATGCGAATGGCTCGCTACATGTTGGTCATATCGCGGCATTGCTTCCGTCTGATGTATTTGCACGTTATCATCATCTTGCCGGTGATGACATATTGTATGTATCTGGTTCAGATACGCACGGAACACCAATTAGCGTTCGTGCAGAACGTGAGAACAAAAAACCAGAGCAACTTGCTAATCACTACCACAACGAATTTAAAAGCAACTTGCAGCAGCTGTGTTTCTCTTTCGATTTATACGGATTATATACAGAAACACACACAAAGGAACACGAACGAGTTGTGCAGGATATTTTTCTTGCACTTTTTAATAAGGGATTTATTGAAAAACGAAAGGAGATGGCAATGTATGATCCAGAAAGCAAACGTTTTCTCCCGGATCGATATATTGAAGGGGAGTGTCCTTTTTGCCACTTTGATCAAGCGCGTGGAGACCAGTGTGACTCATGTGGAAGACTTTTGGATCCGCGGCAGCTAATAAATCCAAAAAGCAAACTTTCATCGTCTTCTCCAATTGAAAAAGAAACTGAGCATTTTTATTTTCTTTTAAGCAAAAAAGAAATCCAAAAGGAGCTAAAGCAATATATCTCGAAAATTCATCATGTAAGAAAAAATACAAAAGAATATACTGAGAATTTTTTAGGTGCAGGGCTTCATGACCGAGCAATCACTCGAGATCTCGATTGGGGGGTTCCGCTTCCAAAAGAAATTGGTATATTTCCTTCAAAGAGGATGTATGTTTGGTTTGAAGCAGTCTGTGGCTATCTTTCTGCGAGTAAAACATGGGCAGCTGACTCTGATGCGTGGGAACGTTTCTGGCTTTCCGACTCGGTTCTTGCATATTACGTGTACGGCAAGGATAATATCCCTTTTCATACAGTCATTTGGCCCGCAATCCTTATTGCATACAGTTATGCCACAGGAAAAAAATTTCATTTGCCGGATATTCATGTTGCATCAGAGTATGTCCAAATTGAAGGAAAAAAACTTTCTACGAGTCGTCATTGGGCGATTTGGATTCCGGATCTTCTAAAAGATTTTTCATCAGATGCAATACGCTACGCGCTTCTCGCATTAAATCCAGAAACTTCTGATACTAATTTTTCTTTTAAAGAGTTTCAGGCAAAAAATAATAATGAACTTCTTGCGACACTTGGTAATTTTATACAACGCACAATCGCTTTAGCTGAAAAGGCACATATAACTCTTGTTCCAAAAAAAACACACGCACCTTTTGATATTCAACAAATCTATATAGATGTTCAGAAAGATATCCTAGCAGCACGCCTTAAAAGTGCCTTGTCGCGCATTATGGACGTTGCTAAAAAAGGAAATAAATTTCTAGATGAAACTCAACCCTGGCACACCATTAAGACCAACCCTAATAAGGCAGTACAAGATATCGGTCAGGCACTTCGCTTGTGTTCACAATTTGCGGTTTTCTTGCTCCCTTTTCTGCCAAACGCCTCATCTAATATAGCAAATCTTTTCTCACTTACGAAAAAAAATTTTTCATGGGAACCATGTGTTGATCCTTTGGAAATACATAAGCTGCAACAGCCTCTCTTTACAAAGATCGAGGATTCACTCATCCTGAAACATGAGAAAAGATTATGTACTAAAAACACGTAACGTATGTTTTTGTCAAAAATCATCATTGATAGGTATAAAAGTATCCTTTTAAAACAAACTATTACCCCCAATAAAGGCGTTTCAATCTTTATTGGGAAAAATAACTCTGGGAAGTCAACTATTTTAGATGCTCTTTCTCGTTTTTTTAGACCGCTTCAAGATCCAAAACGCTTTATTGATCCTGAGGCTCGCGTAGAAATTGAATTAGCACTTTCAGATAAAGACAGAACGGCGTTAGCAAAAAATGGACAAGCAAATGCACCAGAGCGTCTCAAGCTCGTATTGCGGGGAGAGGAATTTTTTATAAAAACCGAAGACGAGACAAAGCCCATTTCCAGAGAGCTTTCACAATTTGTGCTTAACAGGACAATTCGTATTGGCGCAATCAGAGATCTAGATTTTATAAAAATGAAGAAGATATTTGAGGAGTTTAAGTCCGGATGGCCTAAGGCATTTAAATTGTTTTCTTCTAAATTTAATATTTTTTTTCCGGAAATTAAAACGCCATCAAAATTGTTTCAGAAAAAAAACGATTGGTTTGAGACAACCGTCAAAGAATTTGGACAAGCAAGAAATATTGAACGTCTTGGTTTAGGTTTTAGGAATTTATTTATTCTTTTGTTGTACTATTTTCACCCACGATATGACATTATCTTGATTGACGAACCCGAAATACATTTACATCCTCAGATGATAAAAAGGCTTCATGATCTTTTTTTTGAAAATATTGCAGAAAAACAAGTTTTTATAACAACCCATAGCCCTTTATTCGTACAACCTGAAAGTCTTTGTTGTGTGTATAGAACAGTTCAAGACAAAGATCGAGGAACACACTTCCACTACCTAACACACAATTATGTAAACGCAAGCAGGCTCGAGCAGGAGTTAAATGCGGATAACTGTGAAATGTTTTTTGCAGATCGAGTGCTCCTTGTTGAGGGAGTGTCGGATCGAATTTTTATGCGGCGACTTTTGTATACATATTACCCAAATACATCTCTCGACATTAAAGTTATTCCAGTGCATGGAAAAGAAAATATGGACACCTATGCGGAATTATTAAAAGCTTTTCATATCCGTTATGTAGTTATGCTCGACAAGGATGCTTTTTTTAATACCAACATCAATATAATCGCTTCAGTGAAAAAGAGCGACAATTTTGATCAGGAACAACAGCGACTTCACGACGCCCATGTGTTTATTCTCCCCCACGGAGCACTTGAGCATCACTACCCAAAACGACTTATACAAAAAGATCTTTCAAAGCCGTTATTAGCTCTCCGTGTTGCAACTGGAATCACAAAAAAGGATTTTGATGAAGAGGGTTTAAAATACATTAAAGAAATTCTAAACGCATTAATAAACTAGGCATGAAAATTTCTTTTGTTATCCCAAGTTTCAACGAAGCCGAAAGTCTACCAGAGCTTCTTCGTCAAATTGACTCAGTTGGTCATGCTCACGCCTGGAATTATGAAATTATTATTATTGATGACGGCAGTACTGATAATACCTTTACTCTTCTTTCACAACAAAAAAATATCTATCCACGTCTACATGTAATACGCTTTCGAAGAAATCAAGGAAAAGCAGCGTGTCTTTCGGTCGGATTTTTAAAGGCAACTGGTGACCGAGTTATTACGCTTGACGCCGATCTGCAAGATGACCCGCAGGATATTCCCCGTTTGCTAAAAAAAATCGAGGAGGGTTTTGACGCTGTAACTGGATGGAAGTTTGAAAGACATGATCCGTGGCATAAGGTTCTGCCCTCCCACGTGATTAATGGGATTGTGCGAGCCATGTTTGGCTTAAGAATTCATGACATGAATTGTGGGCTTAAAGCTTTTCGAAAAGAAGTATTGGGACAATTGCCAATTTACGGTGATTTATATCGTTACATACTTATTTTTGCTCATTCTCGGGGATTTAAAGTGACAGAAATCCCTACAACGCATCATAGTAGAAAGTTTGGCGTTTCAAAATACGGTTTTTCTCGATTTGCAAAAGGATTTTTTGATTTATTTACTGTGTTTTTTTTAATAAAGTACAGCAAAAAACCACTTCATTTTTTTGGTGGATTAGGGTTAGCGCTCTCTTCATTTGGCGGACTTATTCTTGTGTATCTAGCTATCGTACACTTTACTGGGCAATCAATAGGAGATAGACCATTGTTATTACTGGGTATCCTTTTGTTTCTAACTGGTCTCCAATTTGTGATGACGGGATTTATAGCAGAATTACTTACGTCGCATACCAAAAATCAAGAACCTCCGATCGATAAAGAAATTTGATATGAAAACTTGGCTCGGTAGACTTATATCCTTGGTCGCCCTCGGTTATGTTGGGTATTTTTTGTTTTCATCAATTCAAAAAATATCCTGGTCCGATATCCACTTTAATGGGCTATATGTGATATTATCTTTAATTTTTGGTCTCGGATATTATCTCCTAAGAAATTATGCATGGATGAAGCTTATTCGTTTACGACATTTTTCGATTAACTATATCAATGCGGCTCATTTTTTTTCAACCGCTGAAATACTTCGATACATACCCGGGAATGTCTGGGGGCTTGGTGCGCGTGTAATGAAAGGACCCAGATATGGCATACCCCAAGAACATGCAGGTCTTCTTCTTATCGAAGAGACTGCGTTACTTTTGTGCTCTGTGAGTGTTCTGTCTGGGGTTGGAGTACTGTGCATTACTGGGATTAATCCACTTTGGAAAATACTTGGTGTCATACTTATTCTCTCTTTTTTACTTATTTTTATCCTTCCATTTATCATCAAAAAGGGGCTTGGCGTACTGTCAAAACTTTTTTCTTTAGTTTTCTCCGTATCTGACATTTCATTACGTTCATTGTTTAGGGTGTTGCCAATATATTTTTTATTATGGATTTCATATGCACTAAGCAACGCATTTCTTTTTTACGGAATTTTTTCCTCCACCGATAACACATTTTTTTTGATAATGGTTTTTTCAGTTTTAGCTTGGTTTATAGGGTATGCGAGCTTAATCACTCCAAGCGGTCTGGGGGTAAGGGAGTTTATTTTTTCAATCGGGCTTATCGAACGAATCACGTCAATCTTTGCATCACTTTTTTCACTGCTTTCACGTGTGTGGCTAACTATTTTGGAACTTATATTTTTTGGTGTGATTGTCCTATTGTATAAAAAACCAATTCACGAGAAACCTATTAAGAGGATCTCTTAGGTATGGCAAAACGGGTAATAAAAGTCGCAGTAGCTTTAAGTGGTGGGGTTGACTCCGCGGTATCAGCGGCTCTTCTTATAGAAGGGGGATTTGATGTGACTGGTATTTTTATGAAAACATACGAGCCGGAGGAATTATATGTAGATGAATGTACATGGAAAGAAGAACAGAATGCAGCTCGTTCGGTTGCTGAACACTTGGGCATCCCATTTTTTACGTGGAATTTTGAACGCGAATATACAGAAACTGTTTTGAAATATTTTTTTAGTGAACTAAAAAACGGGAGAACGCCAAATCCTGACGTAATGTGCAATCAAGATATTAAATTTGGCCATTTTCTGAATAAGGCTCTCAAAGAAAATTTTAATTACATTGCGACTGGTCACTATGCCCACCTGACGTGTGGCGCGCGGCACTCATACGAGTTAAGAAGGGGTAAGGACAAAAAAAAAGATCAGTCTTACTTTTTGTGTAGAGTTCCACAGCAAGTATTTTCACGTGTATTATTCCCTGTCGGTTGTATGGAAAAATCAGAGGTTCGAAAAAAGGCACATTTACTCCACCTGCCAAACGCTGAAAGAAAAGATAGCCAAGGGATTTGTTTTTTAGGAAAAATTAATGTCAACACATTTATCCAGCGGCACATTTCACTTCAACCTGGTGATATTAAAACGGTAAAAGGCGATGTAATTGGAAAACACAGCGGGCTTGCACTCTACACAATTGGACAAAGAGAGGGGATTCGAATCGGCGGGACAAAAGAACCATATTATGTTATTGATAAAAATCCAGCGACACAAACACTAATTGTTGTTGAAGGAAAAGAACATCCACTTCTATATGCTAATGGCTGTATTCTTGAAAATATCGTTTGGGTTGCTCCAAGGCGCAGTTTTAAAAAATCGTATATTGTCCAGATTCGCTATCAACAAAAACCACAGAAAGCTTTTATTAAAAAAAGTGGGTCAAGTAACTTAGAGGTCGCATTTTCAAACCCTCAATGGGCGGTTACACCAGGGCAGTTGTGCGCTTTATACGACCAAGATCAATGTATTGCAAGTGGTATTATTAAGCTGAGAGTTGCATAACCGTGTGTATTCGAATACACTAGTCATATGAAAGCAAAAGAGGTTAGAAATATTTTCCTTTCCTTTTTCGAAAAGAACAAAGGTTTCGAGCATGTGAAAGTTGAGAGCTCCTCCTTAGTCCCAGCTAATGATCGGACGGTTCTTTTTAGCATTGCTGGCATGCAACAGTTTAAATCCTATTTTTTAGGTGACCCATCCCAAGCACAAAAAGAATTGGGTTTACCTAGAGCAACGTCCGTACAAAAATGTTTTAGAGTCGCTGATATCGACAGCGTTGGTGACTCTACGCATTTAACTTTTTTTGAAATGCTGGGAAACTTTAGTTTTAACGACTATTTCAAAAAAGAGGCTATTGCATTTGCCTTGGAACTCATCACAAAAAAATTTCACCTTGATGCGCAAACACTTTGGGTTACTTATTTTGGCGGAGATAAAAGTAAAGGTCTCCCTGCGGACACAGAAACCCATGATCTCTGGATACAAGCTGGTATACATGAAGATCGCATAGTCGCCCGTGGGTCAGAAGACAATCTGTGGGGACCTCCAGGGGCAACTGGACCGTGTGGACCTTCAACTGAAATTCATTGCTCGTACCCCGGGACGCATTGCAATGCATTTGAAGATTCAAAATTAATTGAAATTTGGAATATTGTTTTGATGCAGTATGAAAAAAATTCAGATGGCACATATAAAGAATTAGCGTCAAAAAACATTGATACTGGCATGGGGCTGGAGCGTATAAGCATGATAATTGAAAACAAACAATCCGTGTTTGAAACGAGCCTTTTTGAGTCTATTCAAAAAGCCATAATTTCTGACCCGGCTTTTTCAGCACATGTGACTGACGACACTAAACGATTACGTGTTGCTTCTGATCATTTACGTTCAACAGTTTTTTTACTTTCCGACAATGTATCATTTGGAAAAAAAGAACAGCAAGCAGTCTTACGACGCATATTTCGAAAAGCATTAGATCAGTATGAAAATAAGCACGCTAATCTAGCTCATGTATTAGATGCAGTTATTAAGGAATATCATCAAACCTATCCTATTATTAAAGAAAAACGAGAGTACATCTTGCGTTCAATGCAACAAGAACAAGAAATGTATTACGCTGTCAGGGATCGTAAGGTGGCACAATATCTCAAAAAAATTTCACCGCACAGATTTGTCCAATCACAAATTGAACCACTTGAAGGACCCTCAGCGAGACAACTCAGCTCTGAAGAAGCGTTTACTCTTATAACCACATATGGTTTTTCACTTGAACAGCTTAAGAAAGAAGGATACTCATTTGAAAAAAACGACGTGCTTCATCGTATGTCGCAACATAAGGAAAAATCAAAACAGGGTTCTGAAAAAAAATTTGGCGGCCATGGCCTCGATTCCGTAAACTCAATAAACATATCGAAACAAGAAAGAACTACAATTACACGTCTTCACACGGCGACGCATCTTTTACATGCTGCCTTGAGAAAAATATTAGGCGACTCAGTATCACAACAAGGATCAGATATAAATTCTGAACGATTGAGATTTGACTTTTCTTTTTCAAGAAAACTTACCGAGGATGAAAAAGCCCATATTGAAAAAATGGTGAATGAGGTAATTGAAAAAGACTACCGAGTTAAAAAAGAAATACTTCCTCTACAGAAAGCGTTAGAAGGTGGAGCGATGGCTTTTTTTAGAGAAAAATACCCTGATCCTGTATCTGTGTACACGGTGTTTAATCCTGAGACCTCTGAAATTTTTTCCTGCGAACTTTGTGGTGGACCCCACGTATCATCAACAAAGGAAATTGGCAAATTTACTATTATTTCAGAAAAATCCGTTTCACAAGGAACACGAAGAATCAGGGCTAAGATTAGCTAAAAAAAGGACACTTGACACCTTCTGGGCATGTCATGTATACTTTTCATTGATACTTTACCATACTGTTATTCAAGAATCTGTCTGGATATTCAGCAAAAAGAACGCAATATACGTTCGTGCTGAAATACACGAATTTTTTATATTCAATGGCAAAAAAAGACAAGTTTAATAAACCAACAGAGCAACGAGACGCCTACACACCCAAGCCAAAACCTGGGTTTATCCATCAAGATGGAGTAGTTGAAGAATTGCTTCCAAACACAATGTTTCGGGTGCGACTTCAAAGTAATCATGAAGTTCTCGCACATCTCTCGGGTAAAATGAGAATGTTCAAAATTAGAATCGTCCCTGGTGATAATATTATCCTTGAGATGACCCCATACGACCTCACAAAGGGGAGAATTATTTATAGAAGGTAATACACATGAAAGTTCGAGCTTCAGTAAAACCAATGTGCGCAAAATGTCGCGTTATCCGAAGAAAAAAACGTGTCCATGTTGTGTGCTCAAATCCAAAACATAAACAACGCCAAGGATAATATGAACTTACGAATTGCAGGAGTCACGCTCCCACAACAAAAATGTATTGTCATTGCACTGACATATATTTATGGTATCGGTTTAAGTAGATCAAAAAGCATTTTGTCGGAATTAAAAATCGATGAATCGGTACGCGCCAAAAACCTTTCAGGTGAGCAAGTTGATTTACTTCGTGGGTATATAGAAAAAACCTATAAACTCGAAGGGGATCTACGACGCGATAAACTAATGAACATAAAGCGCCTAAAAGAAATTAATACGTATCGTGGTGTGCGACACAGCAGAAGTTTGCCATCTCGAGGTCAACGAACAAAAACAAATTCTCGTACCGTGCGTGGAAATGTCCGAAGGACAATGGGTTCCGGAAAAAAACCAACAGCACAAAAGACTTAATCTATTTTTATGTCCGAAGCAAAAAAAGTATCAGAACAACGAAGGGGTAAAAAAAAGGTGCGACGCACTGTACCTCATGGACGTATGTATATTCAATCGACATATAACAACACAATCATCTCTTTCGCGGATGAACAAGGAAATGTGCTCGCATGGTCTTCTTCAGGATCCAATGGTTTTAAGGGACCAAAAAAGGCGACACCATACGCCGCATCAGTCATTATAAGAACGTTATACGAAAAAATAAAAGATTTCGGAGTAAAACAGGTCGATGTTTTTGTGAAAGGTGTTGGATCTGGACGAGAATCAGCCATACGTTCGTTAACGCAACATGGGATTGCGATTTTATCAATAAAAGATTCAACCCCGACTCCACATAATGGAACGCGACCACCGCGTCCACGTCGAGTGTAATTAAATTGTATGGGAAGAGATTTACGGCCAAAACACAAGATAATTCGAAAATTTGGGGAAAATATTTTAGATACGCAAAAAAATCCTCTTATAAAACGAAATTACCCTCCGGGACAACACGGACCAAAAGGTAAGGGCCGAGTTTCAGAATATGGAAAACAACTTACCGAAAAACAGAAGGCAAAAGCTGCATATGGAATTTTGGAACGACAATTTGAAAATTATTACAAAAAAGCAACAACCCAACCAGGTAATTCAGCGGAAAATTTACTCCACTTACTTGAAAGTCGTTTAGATAATGTCGTTTATAGGCTTGGTTTTGCTCAAACCCGTCGTCAGGCACGTCAGATGGTTGCACATAAACATATTAAAGTTAATGGTAAAAAGCTGAATATACCGTCATACACCATCCAATTGAATGACGTCATTTCTTTGACTGAAAAAGCGAAAAAGGTAGTTGATGGACGAAAAACTGCAGTAAAAAAAGACCTGCCAGAATGGATGTCATTGGACGAAAAAATGTTAGAGGCAAAAATAACATCGGCTCCAACTCTTAAACTTGAGAACCAATCACTTCAATTTCAAAGTATCATCGAATTTTATTCAAGATAATAATTAATACAACCTGTATGGAAGAGCTTATTCCATTGCCAAATAAAACAGACTTTCAAAAGGGTGCAAACCCAAATGAATCAATTATAACGATTGAACCATGTTATCCAGGTTATGGAATAACACTTGGGAATGCTTTACGTAGAGTTTTGCTTTCCTCAATGCCAGGCGCGGCAATTGTTTCAGCAAGCATAAAAAATGCTACTCATGAATTTAGTACGCTCCCGGGTGTAAAAGAGGATATTGTGGAACTTATGCTTAACCTGAAAACAATACGAGTGAAGCTGTATTCTGACGAACCAGTGAAAATTGAACTCCACGAAAAAGGTGAGAAAGTAGTGACCGCAAAGGACATTAAATTGACAAGTGACGTAGAAATTTCAAATCCCAATCAAGTAATTGCAACTCTTACAGAGAAAGACGCAACATTGGATATGGTGTTGATTGCAAAAAAGGGGCGAGGATATGTCCCATCGGAACTCCAAATTGCTGATAATAAAGAAATCGGCACGATAACATTAGACGCTATTTTTTCACCTGTTCGGAATGTTAATTTTACTACAGAACATGTTCGTGTGGGCGAAATGACTAATTATGACAAGTTAATTCTTACAATTTCCACGGATGGCACGGTTACCCCAGAGAAAGCTTTTATGACCGCTTCAAGAATCCTTGTCAATCACTTCACTGCGTTTGTCGGCCAGCAAGAGGAAGCTTCAGTTGTGGAAGATAAACCAAAGAAAAAAACGACAAGCAAAAAGAAAGAAGTCATAGGAGACAAGAAATAAACTGTTGCTGTATGAGACACAAAAAGTCGAAAACAACGCTTGGTAGGGAATCACAATCGAGAAAAGCACTTTTTCGTTCTCTTATGATTTCCCTTATTACCCATGGGAAAATTCTTACAACGCTCGCGAAAGCAAAAGCAGTCCGTCCACGCATCGAAAAACTAGTAACCAAAGCAAATACAATTTCTGGACAGGCCAGTATGAGATATTTTCAAGCTCAGTTGTCAAATGATGCAACAAAAAAGTTGATAACAGAAATTGCTAAAAAATACAAAGACCGAAAAGGTGGGTATACAAGAATTATCAAACTTTCCACACGCAAAGGAGATGCTGCCGAACAAGCGATAATCGAATTCATATGACTAAACAAAAAAAAATTATCTCAATAAACGCAGCGGGCAAAGTATTTGGAAGACTTGCATCAGAAGTAGCAGCCTTGCTTCGAGGGAAACGAGAGGCTGACTTTGCGCCCAATATTCAACCAAATATTTTTATTGAAATTGAGCACATTAACCAGGTGAAGTTTACTGGCAAAAAAATGGAACAGAAAAAGTATCACACCCACTCGCAATATCCAGGTGGCTATAAGGCAAAGTCACTTTTTGACACATTTACAAAAAACCCTGAAAAAACTTTTTTACTAAGCGTGCAGCACATGCTGCCGTCCAACAAACTTAGAAAAGATTTCCTAAAACATATCAGCTTTCGATAACTTTTATGCCTTCTAAAAGAAAAACACCAGTTAAAAAAACTCATGAGCCTTCCACAAAAAGGGCGATAAAAGAAGTGGCGAAAAAGGTGGTTGACAATAAACCAGCTGCATCTTCTAAGTATTATGCAGTTGGCAGGCGCAAATGTTCAGTCGCTCGTGTGTATTACCATATCGCACCACAACAAGAGATCCATGTGAATAGCAAAACAGCAACGGAATATTTCCAGCATCCCATTCATCAAAAAATTGTCTTATCTCCTTTAGAAACTTCAAATTTTTCGAAAGGAAAGTGGATTATCACAGTTCGAGGCGGAGGCCTAAAAGGACAAGCAGAAAGTGTTCGTTTGGGGATCTCACGGCTGCTTGTAATTTTGGATGAAAATCTAAAGCCAGCCCTTAAGAAGCTAAAATTTTTAACAAGAGATTCACGCGTTAAGGAACGTAAAAAATACGGATTAAAACGAGCACGTCGCGCCCCGCAATGGCAAAAACGGTAATCAATACTTTTTGGTGTTACAAGTTCATGCTTGAATGAAAGCGGCGATTTGGGGACAGCTGCCCAAAAACAAGTTTATGAGCGAATCGACATCTCAGCCAAAAGCAACGGGGCAAGAACGAATCCTTAGGAATACGTCATATCTTACTGGGGCCTTTATTATACAAAAGATCTTATCTTTTTTGTATTTTATTTTCATTGCGAAAGCCCTTGGTGCGTATGATCTTGGTCTGTATGACCCAGCCAAAGCACTGATTCCGATTTTACTTATTTTGATCGACTTTTCATTATCAACAGTCTTAACAAGGGAAGTGGCGCGGAGACCTGAAAAATCCTTCATATTCCTTTCTAATGTCCTGGCGATAAAGGCGATTTTTGCAGTGATACTTCTTGTTTTGTTTGGTGTGATCACAAATTTTTCATCTTTTGCTGAAATAGAACGGTCGGTTATTTATCTTATCGCGCTCGTTGTCGCCTTTGATTCATTTACTGCTACTTTTTTTGCGGTCTTTAGAGGATTGCAAAATATGAAATACGAAGCGTTTGGCATGATAATAACGCAATTTGTAACAATTGTCATCGGCTTGCTTTCACTCCATTATGGAGAAGGAATTCGTGGACTTTTTCTGGCAACACTTTCAGGAAGTATTATAAACTTTTTTTATGCTTTCACTGTTATAAAAAAACGACTCGGCATCATGCCGTCGTTTCGATGGGAAAAAGACATAATTAAAACTTTTCTAAAAACAGCAGTGCCATTCGCGCTCGCAGCGATTTTAGCAAAAATTTTCACCTATACTGATAGATTTGTACTCCTCATTCAAAGCGGAAGGGAATTTGTTGGTTATTACGCAACTGCAAATAAGTTAACTTTCGCGCTTGAATTTTTACCCTCGGCATTCGCGGCAGCCTTCTACCCAGCAATGAGTGCGGCCTATATCTCAAATAAAAAGCTCCTTTCTGAAATTTTTGAACAATCCCTTTTCTACCTTATAATTATTGCTGTGCCTATTGCGACAGGTTCAGTTTTCTTAGCGAAAAATATTTTTGTCACACTTTGGGCTGGAGACTACTTGCAATCGATTTTACCTTTTCAAATAATGGTCTCATCCATTATTGTCATTTTTCTCAACTTTCCTGTGGGATCTTTTTTGAATGCTACAAACAACCAAAAAATCAATACAATAAACATGGCGGTTACGGTACTTGTTAATATTGCGCTCAATTTAATTTTGGTAACAAAATTTCAGCATGTAGGTTCAGCAATCTCGACTGCGTTGTCCGAGGTTTTGTTATTTTGTCTGGGACTCCGGCGTGTTAACCGACTAATAACATACAATAAACGTCACCTTCTGATAACTCTTTTTGGATCAGCTGCCATAGCTCTCTTTCTCTCAATTGGTATTGATGTTATTGCTAGAGATCGCTCTTTATACATCCTCTTACCCTTATATGGTATTTTGTATGTTTGCGGGCTATTTACCTTTAAAATTTTTACGCGTCAAGACATAACGGTAATCGTACGAGCGATAATAAGTAAAAAAGTATGAGAAAAACTCTTTTTCTCACAGAAGAATACCCGCCCCAAAAAGGAGGTGTGGGGCGCTTCATACATCAACTCGTTCAATGCGTGCCGCAACAATATGTGCACATCATTGCTCCATACAAAAAAAATACCTTGTACCCAAAAGGAGTAATCATGCGCAATTTCCACTCCCGCTTTATATGGCCTCACTGGATAGCGACGCTTTTAAGTGTTTTAAAATTTTCCCGCACCAATGCTGTTGAGCATATAGTAGTCTCATCGGTTCTACCGCTTGGTCTGATTGCTTATGTTCTACGATATATATTGAAAATTCCATACACCGTGGTTGTGGTTGGGATGGATATATTACATATCCAAAACAAACGAAAAAAGTCCTGGGTCGCAAAAAAAGTCCTGCATAAAGCTGATTCTATAATTGCAATAAGTCATTTCACAAAAAATAATCTTGCGTTATACAAAGTAAGCGAATCTAAGATTCTTATTATCCACCCAAGTGCATTTTGTACGCCAGAAACCTTCAAGCCAATAATATCACCTGAAATTCAAAAATTTATTTCGGGAAAAAAATTGATACTTTCGGTTGGACGACTAGTGAAAAGAAAAAACTTTCATACTATAATACGGATTGCAAAAACGTTCGAACATCGAAAAAATGTAGTTTTTGTCATATCCGGCAACGGACCAGAAAGAGATACTTTACGTACCCAGATAGCAAACCTTGGCATAAAAGAAAAAATCCTTATCATTCAAGCTAACGACACTGAACTTGCGGGATTATACACACAAAGCAGCTGCGTATTGTTTATCCCCACCTCCACCCCTGATGGTGACGTTGAAGGATTCGGTATTGTTGGTGTTGAAGCTGCAAGTTTTGGCGTTCCCACTGTAGCGAGTAATCAAGGTGGCGTACCTGACGCTGTTGCTGATGGTATAAGTGGCAATTTAGTCGATCCAGCAAATGAAGACGAGATTGAGCGCGCGCTCAAAAAGATATTGGACGATACTGATTATTGCCAACGCATGCGTCTTTCGGCACGTCATTTTTATGAAAAATATTTCACTAAGGATCTGCAACGAGAAAAATTTGTTTCGCTTCTTGGCGCGTTTTCGAATCAAGATATTTCTGTTGTTATTCCAGCTTTTAACGCCGAAAAAACAATCTCCACATGCCTTACATCACTTAAACAACAATCTCACACACCTCTTGAAGTAATTGTCGTTGATGATGGATCAAAGGATGACACCGCACAGATCATTACAGAACAATATCCTTGGGTCAAGCTTATCCGACAAAAAAATAGTGGGGCCCCTGTCGCGAGAAACGCGGGCGCTAAAGTTGCAAAAGGCGACTTCATTATTTTTTTAGACAGCGACATCGAATGTAAACCCAGAATGCTTGAAATTATGAAACGGGTACTTCTATATTCACACAATATTTCATATGTATATTCACGTTTCTCATTTGGATGGAAAAAATTTCCAAGCTTTCATTTCGATGAACATCTTCTAAGAAAACACAATTACATTCATACGTCCTCACTTATGAGAAAAAAAGATTTTGTAGGATTCGATGAATCACTTAAACGGCATCAAGATTGGGATTTATGGCTCACCATGCTTGAGAACGGAAAAAAAGGTATACTTATTGAGGAATATTTATATAAAATTCATCTGGAAAAAAATAGAATTTCGTCATGGGTACCGTCGTTTTTCTATTCACTCCCCATACTGAAACAAATGCGTACCATACAATTATATGAACAATCAGCAGATCAGATTAAAAGAAAGCATGGTCTCATATAATATTCACGCCTCTATAATTATTGTAAGCTGGAATACAAAAGAATTGTTGCGCACGTGTTTAACTGGTTTACTTCAACAAAAAAATGTTGATCTTGATATATTCGTCGTTGATAATAATTCATCCGATGAAACCGTGAACATGATGCGCGCAGAATTCCCTCATATCCGATGCATAGTTAATACTCATAATGTAGGATTCTCGGCGGCAAATAATCAAGTTCTAAGGATTGCAAAAGGGGATTATCTAGTATTAATGAATCCAGATATAGAATTTTCAAACCCTTTAACTCTTTTACTGTTTTTTTCAGAGCAAAAAAAATGTCTTTCGGGTATCGCGGGGCCAAAACTCTTAAACTCTAATGGCTCAATACAAAAAAGCGTTCGCTCTGATCCAACATTTGCCTCACAAGTGCTGACACTACTTAAACTTCATATTTTCTTTCCGAATTTACCTGTTTTCAAACGTTATTATAAATCAGATTTTGATTATCAAACATCACATACAGTTGACCAGATTAGTGGAGCTTTTTTTTCAATTTCACGTGAATGTTTTGAGAAAGTGGGTTTACTCGACGAACAATTTTATATTTGGTTCGAAGAAGTTGATTATTGTCTCCGTGCAAGAAAAAATAATTTTGTGGTTCGTTATATTTCCGAAGCGATGGTTATCCATCATGGGGGACAAAGTTTTCAAAAAGTTATGCCCGTGCATCGACAAATAATCTTTAATAAAAGTCTCAGGATTTTTGCAAAAAAATACTTTAATCCACTTCAAAGATTTTTACTTTACCTATTAGAACCGATAAATATCTTTCTTGCTTGGATTACTCCAAAATCAGCAAAGCCATCGTCCTACCGATTAAAGTCATAGTATGAGACTTTCAAAACATTTTGCTTCATATGCCGCAATGCTTATCTGTGTCATTTTTGCTTTACTGTATCTCTATATCAGCCCACCAACAAGTTCACCGGACGAAATAGCACACCTTTCATACCCACGTTTTTTGCTTTATGAAAAACAACTACCTAGCTTCCAGACATCACAAGATTTTTGGGAAAGCCACCAGCCACCGTTATACTATTTTTTTAGTACCCCATTTGTAAAAGCCTTTTCAATATTTTCAATAGAGAACCAGCTTCAATTGGACAGACTAGCCTCATTTGTCCTTTACCTGATTGGACTATATAGTTTTTTCATTTTACTAAAAAAACTTTTTCCTGAAAAACAGTACATACAAAGTTCAGCGATTTTGTTTTTAGGTATTCCAATGATAGGTTATCTTGCTGGATCATTTTCCAATGACATAGGGATGTTACTCATTTCGATATGGGCTTGCTATTGGGTTTTTTACAAATCACAAACCAATTTCGTTCACAAACAAGCAATCTTTTTTGGTATATTTTTTGGCGCTGGTCTTTTAACAAAAATCCACGTCTATCCAATTCTTTTGGTTTGCGCAATTTTTGTCCTCTGGAAAAAACCATTTTTTTTATGGGTTGAAGCCTGTTTGAGCGCTTTATTCATTTCTTTGTGGTGGTTTATACATAATATTCAAACCACAGGTGATTTCTTTGGACTTTCAAATACTTTTATATTGTGGAAATCGCAACAAGCGCCCTTCGCAGGCATTCACGATGCATTCATCTTATGTGGAAAACTTTTTTCAGGTTTCTGGGGCGTGTTTGGAAAATTTAACATTGCATACCCGCAAGTCATCTACGCTTTTCTTGTAATTATTTCGATACTACTTTGTATATACTCCTTGAAATATTTTCGGAACGCACAGATAAAAAAAATATTCATCATTATTATTACTGCGATAGTTTTTGTTATTGTTCAAAATTTTACTTTTTACCAGCCGCAAGGCCGGTACCTTATTACACTCGCACCTTTTATTGGGCTTCTGTATGCTTTTTCAGCACAACATGCAAATAAAAAATTTGTTACACCGATATTTATAGTTATTATTTTTCTTATAACAACTCTTAATAGTCTTAGTTTGCTCCTAATTCATTCATATTACCAAAAAAACCCCATTGCATCTTTCACGTATCCAAGAAGCATTAACTTACTCCAAAAGAATTTTCAAGGTGACGAGACCAAGATACAAAAAGTAGGGGGTGTTCTTGTAATACATGCACCCGCGACCATTTACACTCTTCAGGATATGCGACTTGATACTCAAAAAAAACCATATATTCACTTTACCTCTCAAAATAATGACAGCTTCACGCTTACTATTAAGTGGAAACGACTAGGGGATACAACGTTCAGTAACTCACGATCCATACAAAGCACTATTCATACATCGGGAGACGTCAAAATTCCAGAAAAAGAGAAAACGCTCATTCAAGACATCGAAGTTGAATTCACAAGCGATCATGATACTATTACCTTAACTGAATTTTACGTAGGGGTGAATTAAACCTTTTTCTATGAATCCACGTATCAGGATATCACTCATTATCATCGCAATCTTTACGGTATTATTATCATTTTTAGGCTTTGTCATTCCGTCGGTGAATCATATTGCTTGGTTTTTGATCATAGCTTTTGTTTTTTGTGGTGCACTTATAAAATACGAATTTATAGGCTTTGTTCTTCTTGCTGAACTGGCTATTGGTGGACATGGCTATCTTTTTTCAATTACCTTAGCAGGATTTCCTATTTCGCTTCGCATAGGCTTTTTTGGAGTTGCATGTGTCACGCTTCTGTATCATTTGATTCGAAAAAGAAAATTTCCAAGAATTGCAAAAACTCGTCTCGCTATACCATTTGTTATTCTTGTTTTAATCATCGTTTTCGGTATGATACGAGGCATTGCGCATAATAATGGACTTATAACTTTTTTTGATGCAAACGCTTATTTAAGCGTTTTATATATAGTATTTTTTACTGAAGCGTTTTATAATGTAACATCCCTACAAAAGGCTTTCTCAACGCTCATATCCTTTGGAACCGCTTTATCGCTACTCACAATAGCGCTTCTTGGAACGTATGCGGTTTTCCATTATGACAACTCCCTTAAAGCAGCAATTTCTGTTGACTCAACAATACAGCAAGAATTATCTGGAACCAGCTCTTTTTCACAAGGTGCGGTTGCCCAGCGTATAAATCCCCAAACTACACAATTTCAACTCGACCCATCGGTTACGACAAAAACAAAACCTGCGAGCTACCGTTGGCTTAGAGACACAGGACTTGCACAAATTTCGTATATATCAGGAAGATTTTTTAGGGTATTTTTTCCAAGTCACATTATTATGTTAGCAATCTTTTTTGTTGCTTTATCCCTTTTGTGGAGGAAACAAACTCGAATGTCTCGCGCCCTTCTTATAGGATCACTTATAAGTATGGGTGCAGCACTTTTTATTAGTTACTCCAGAAGTTTATGGCTTGGAGGGGTTATTGGACTGCTTCTGTTTGCGATTATGTGGTTTAGACAAACCCTTCATCGGCAAAGAGCACTGATTGTTTTTTTTGTTTTTCTTTTTGCAGTCATTATTATACTGCTGACGACGCAGATAGGTCCAATTTTTACAAAGCGAATAGATTCAATACTTAACCCAAACACAGAAGTAGCTGGAACACACAGGATTGAACTTGCGAAGGCACTGTACCAGCAAATAAAAAACTACCCGGTATGGGGAGGTGGTTTTGGAACATTAGTATCTTTTCCGACTGTCTTACCGAATGGCCAGGTAATAACAGCCACCTTTTACATATATGAACTTGCATATTTAGATATTGCTGTAAAACTTGGGGGAGTAGGACTTAGTTTTTTCCTTTTGTTTTATGGATACATCACATACAATTTAAGTAAAATGTATAGGAAATTCGGAGCACCAATAACAATCGGCCTGCTGGCTGGGTTCGTTGCTTGTCTCACCGCAAACATTACTACTCCAATTTTTACTCACCCACTTGGGTTCGGGCTTATAGGGTTACTATGTGCGTATATATTTGCATTATATGAATATACAACTCCAACTCGTCACTTGGAATAGCTTCCCATACCTTAAATCCTTTTTTGAAGCGTTATCCAAACAAAGCCTTACACCGTGCTCTGTTATTTGTGTTGATAACAATTCGACGGACGGCACAAAAGCCTTTTTATCGAAACAGGTAAAGATTAAAACATTTTTTTTACAAACAAACACGGGTTTTAGCCACGGGCATAATGTGGGGTTCACCGAAGCACAAAAAAATCCTAACATTGACGCTATCCTTATCTGTAATCCGGATGTCATTTTAGCTCCCAATGCAATTCAAATTCTTACTGATACTCTTGAGAAAAATATGCATGCGGGAACAGTCAGCGGAGTTTTATTAAGGCCACACCCATTGACTGAAACCTCAAAAATGAGTATAGTAGACTCTGCGGGCATTCAAAAAAAATTCGGTTTTCGCTTCATAAATCGAGGTGAAGGTCAAAAGTTTAAAAAAAGATTTTTTGGAACCACTGAAGTTTTTGCCAATTCCGGCGCATGTATGCTCATTCCTAGAAAAGCTCTTCTTGCAATTTCAGCAAAAAAAACTTTTCTGGAGTTTTTCGATGAATCATTCCTGGCGTATAAAGAAGATATTGATGTTGGATGGAGAATGCAAAAACACGGATACGTAAACGTGTGCACGAGTGAGGTAATCGGTTTTCATGAACGCAATGTAAAAAAAACGTTTGGCTATTTAGGAAAATCACCACACGTCGTAGATTTATCATATCGAAACCACATACGCTTATTAAAAAAGAATTATCGTTTTTTAGATTCTCCTCTGGATATTTTAGGAATACTGTATTATCTGATAATAAAAACACTATTTCTTCTTGTTGTTCACCCGTCATTTTTTCTAAAAAAGCAAGCAGTTCCACCATTAAAACAAGAAAATGAAAGTCTCAATAATAATTACAACGTACGATAGTAGGGGGCTCTTGCGTCAACTTCTCCGGGGCCTATTGCGATTTCCGCCAAAGGAGGAATTTGAAATTATTGTCGTTGACAACAATTCCAGCGATGCAACTTATGAAATGATGAAAAAAGAATTCTCAAATATCGAATACATCAGGCTTTCAGAAAATCTTGGCCTCCCAAAGGGCAACAACACTGGGATTAGAGAAGCAAAAGGCGAATATCTGCTAATATTAAACCCCGATATTGCCGTTTTTGAGGGCGAAATTGATCGTTTGTTGCATTTTATGGATCAACACCCAAAGGCCGGCGTTGTTGCGCCACAACTGTTACATCCAGATAAAGCAATCCAATTTTCAACTTTCGTTTTTCCAAAATGGTTCATCCCCATTTTACGAAGGACACCCTTAGGTTTGTGCCCTTGGGCGAAAAAGGAACTTCAGCAATATATCATGAAAGAGTGGGACCACAAAAACTGCAAAACCGTCGATTGGATTTTAGGTGCTGCTATGCTCATTAGAAAAAGTGCAATTGATATTGTAGGATTGCAAGATGAAAATTTTTTTCTATACTTTGAGGACGTAGATTGGTGCAAACGATTTTGGGAAAATGGATACGAAGTATGGTACGATCCAGAAAGTAAGCTCGTCCACTACCATAAGCGCGAATCCGCCGAAAACCCAGGTCTAAAAGGACTTTTCAGCCCGTTAACAAAAATTCACATCCACTCCTGGCTCGCATACATTAAAAAACACTCAGCAAAGCACACATAATGAAAGATAAAAAAACAACAAAGAAATTTTTAGCTCTCTTGCAATGTGCCTTTAATAGTGATTAAATCCTTTTTAATGTTTAAATATGAGTTTTTTTTCTAGAAAAATTGCAATCGATCTCGGAACAACGTATACGCTGGTTCATTTGCCGGGTAAGGGGATTGTTATAAATGAACCCTCTGTTGTTGCAATTTCCCGCATTGATAAAAAGGTTCTCGCTGTGGGGAATGAAGCTAAAGAAATGCTTGGGCGCACGCCTGATACTATTATTGCTTTACGTCCATTAAAAGATGGTGTTATTGCTGATTATAAAACAACCGAGGCAATGCTCCGGTATTTCATCAATAAAGCCTTGGGCGGTACGCGATTCTTTAGGCCAGAAGTCATGATTTCCGTCCCTGCTGGCATTACGTCAACAGAAAGACGTGCGGTCATTGAAGCAACACTTCAGGCTAGCGCAAAAGCCGCATATATCATTAAAGAACCAATTGCAGCGGCTATAGGCGCCAACATCCCTATAGGATCTGCTTCGGGCCACATGATTATTGATATAGGAGGCGGGACTTCAGAAATCGCGGTTATTTCCCTTGGCGGAATTGTTGCAAACACCAGTGCGCGCATTGGCGGAAATAAATTTGATTATGCAATTCAGGAATACACAAAAAAGAAATACAGCTTAGCAATTGGCGAGCGTACTGCGGAGGATATAAAAATTGCTATTGGATCGGCAATGCCTCTTGAAGAACCGATGACAATGAATGTAAGAGGAAGAGATATGGTATCTGGACTCCCACGTACAATAGTTGTTGATTCAAACGATATTGTTACAGCAATTCAAGATGAACTCGCGGGGATCATTCAGGCGGTAAAATCTGTACTGCAAGAAACGCCTCCGGAACTTTCTGCGGATGTTATTGATAAGGGGATGGTTTTTTCTGGGGGTGGAGCACTACTAAGAAATATTGATAAACTTATTACTCGGGAAACAGGCGTTCAATCGTATATTGCCGATGAACCGCTCTTGTGTGTTGCAAAAGGAACCGGTATAGCTCTTGAGAATCTAGAATCCTATAAACGAAGCCTTCTTTCTTCAAGCTAATGATAATCGGCATCGACGCTTCACAAGCAAATAAACCTCAACGTACCGGCACCGAATGGTACGCTTTTTACATTTTAAAGGAATGGATACAGTCAAAAGCCTTTCAAGGGCACACAGTTCGTTTATATGTTCCATCTCCACTTCTAAAAGATTTTGGACGTCTTCCATCAAACTGGGAAGTGCACACACTTACATGGCCGCCAAAAATTTTTTGGTCACAATTAAGACTTTCTTTTGAACTTCTTGTTCACCGCGTCGACCTGCTATTCATCCCTTCTCACGCTATTCCGTTTATTCATCCAAAAAAAACGTTGACGACAATTCATGATATAGGGTTTGAAATAAGTCCCGAACTCTATTCTAAAAAAAGTATTGTGAATCTTCCGTCAACTGCATTACAACACATCATTTCCATATGTGTAAGAATTTGCACTTTGGGAAAATATGGTGCGAATGAATTAGATTACCAAAAATTTAGCATCAGGTACGCTTTAAAGCATGCTATTCGTGTATTTACCGTTTCACGCTTTTCTAAAAAAGAAATAGAACAAAAATTTCCTTATCACCCAAAAATTGTTGTCGCATACAATGGAGTACGTCACGACGAGTTTTACTATCCTTACCCACAAAACAAAATTCATGAGATAAGAAAGAAGTACGCGCTACCATCCTCGTACATGCTCTCAATAGGACGAGTTGAAAAAAAGAAAAACACACTGGCTACAATTAAAATTTTTGAACAAATTATTTCGGAAGAGCCTAAAATCCCGCTTAAGCTTGTTGTCGCTGGTGGGTGGGGATTCGGTTTTGAAGAGATAAAAGCATATGTCCAAAACCACAGGTTAAGCGAAAAAATCCATTTCCTCGGATGGGTGCCACAGAACGATTTACCTCCACTACTTGCTGGTGCCTCTCTTTTTACCTTTTTTTCTTCATATGAAGGATTTGGTGTCCCACTCATGCAAAGCCTTGCTATTGGCACTCCGGTCGTTGCGAGTGATTTGGATGTGTTTCACGAACTAAGTTCAGGTTCAGCGCTTTTGTGCTGCCCAAAAAACACAAAAAAATGCGCACTAGTATGTTTATGGGCACTGCAAAAACAAAAATCTGAGTTGATTGAAAGAGGTGTACAAACAGCAAAACATTTTACATGGGAGAAAACCTCTACTGTGATACGTGACAATATTATTGAGGTTATTGCCAAAAATGCTTAAAAATGGTATAGTTTTTTTTACAATATGACAATAAAAGACAATCAATTACTCCCTCCTGAATATCAAAAAATTGTTGGGATGATCCTGGGGTCGGAAACGCAAAAAATGCTTCCAACAGGCATTATGTTTTATGGTCCAAAGGAAACAGCAAAAAATATCATAGCCGACGAACTTTCGAATTGCCTTTTACAAAAAAAGAACAAGGAGATTCACCCCGATGAGTTAATCCTGGAACCAAAACTGGAAAATGTAAATATTGGTATTGAGGATGTACGAGAATTCATCTCGTCGTTTTCTTCCAGTCCCTTAGTTGCTTCACGACGAGTAGGTATTATTCGATCTGCTGATATGTTAACTATCCAATCGCAAAATGCCTTACTAAAAACACTCGAGGAACCACCGCAACAAAGTTGTATGATGCTCATTGCTGACGATGCGACAAAAATACTACCAACAGTTCAATCACGTCTAACAAAAATATATATACCAACTCTTTCACAAAACTCGTATCAATTATATTTACATACGCAACATATCGCCATTCCAACGAAAGAATTATTGTCGTATTGTGTGGGTCGTGTAGAACGAACCATACAGATGCAAAAAACGGACGACTCATCCTTAGCGCTTTTTGCTAAAGAAGTATATCAAAATATACGCAGCAATTCTACACGTATTTTTTTATACACGCAAAAAAATAAAAAAATAGATTCACATGATTTAACACAATGTATTCCATATTTAATTCACTGTGCTCACCAGGATCTCTTTAAAAATAGCGGCGATTCTTTTAGTCGGCATTTTCTCTCTGCACTTTTAGAGTATGTTACACATCCGCTTAATCGAAATCTGCAATTAAAACTCGAAAATGTATGTTTACAAGACTAAAAACTATCTCCTTACTAGTGTGCATATGCTTTTTGGTGTCTGCTTGTTCATTAAGTATCCAAAAAGCAGAAGACCTCGGGGTTTTTTATTCAAGTGATTCTGGCTTAACGTGGCAACAGCGCGTATTTGTTCAAAAAGGACAAAAAAAGGATGTAACAATTGCAAGTCTTGAGGTATATAATTTTATTTTTCATCCGTCCGATGAAAACATTCTTTTTGCTTCGACTAGTTCTGGTATATATAAATCAACGGACAAAGGTCAGCATTGGACAGCAACCCAACTTCAAAATAATACATACGCCGATTTCGTTCTTGATCCATCAACTCCAACAATACAGTATGCCGTTTTTGGTGGAAAAATTTTGAAATCCTCAAATGACGGCCAAGCGTGGGCACAAATATATGTTGAACGCCCAGGAATCGCAATCACTTCAATGGCAATAAATCAAAACTCAACAAATATCATTTTTGCCTCAACGAGCGCAAAGGGTGTTTTAAAAAGTGAAGATTACGGTAACACATGGACGCTTGTCGCTGAATTAAAAGATATTATAAAAAAAATCATTATTGCTCCTGAAAACCCATCAATAATGTATGGGATATTAACAACAAATGGATTCGCTAAATCAACAGACGGCGGCATGACGTGGGATGAAGATATTGCTAAAACACTCGATGCATATACTGGAGCAAAAGTAATTAAGTCATTCCATATCAGACCACGAACTTCCGGAGACATTATAGCGACATCAAACTATGGAATCCTACGAAGTACCGATGGAGGAGAGGTTTGGCAGCCGCTTCCTACGGTAGTCCCATTTAAAACACTTCCAATCAATGATGCGGTTATTAATCCGTCAAACGTGAATGAAATCTTTTTTTGCGCTGGAAACACCTTCTATCGTTCTGTTGATGGTGGAGAAAGCTGGCAAACACTTAAAACACTTTCAACGACACAAAATATTGCAATCATCCGAATGAATATAAACAATCCAGCTGATATGTACGCTGGAATTACAAAAGTAACAAAATAGATATGATGGACAATACGCTACTAGAAAAACCAGTAGAACACCTTCGTCAAGAACTTGCAGGCATACGGTCAGGACGCGCGACACCAGGACTCGTTGAGAATCTTACAGTTGAAGTATACGACTCAAAAAGTTCTTTAAAGGAACTTGCAAGTATTACTACGCCAGAACCGCAATCCCTACTCATCCAGCCGTGGGATGCAACTATTTTAAAAAATATTGAGCGCGCAATTCGAGAATCGTCCATCGGCATTGAACCGATTAACGACGGTAGGGTTATACGGATCGTTATCCCTCCTTTAACCGAAGAACGAAGAAATGAATTTATTCGAGTGGTAAAACAAAAGGCCGAAGAAGCACGAGTAGCACTTAGATCCATCCGAGAAAAAGAGATGAAAGAAATTAAGAAATCAGAAAATGACGGTGCCATTTCAGAAGACGAATCAACTCGAATGCAGAAAAAGTTGCAAGAAGAAATTGATGCGTTCTCAAAAAAAATTAATGGGTTGGTAGAATCCAAAGAAAAAGAGATGCAAATTTAATAATATGATTGTAACGGTTGTTATTTTCGTAGCAGTTTTAGCGGTTATTATTATCGTCCATGAATTTGGACACTTTCTGACAGCTCGTCTTTTTGGTGTCACAGTTGAAGAATTTGGTATCGGATTTCCTCCGCGTGCTAAAGGTTTTAAAATAAAAAAAACACTTTATTCCATCAATTGGATTCCAGCGGGAGGTTTCGTGAAATTAAAGGGCGAGCAAGGTGACCGCAAAGATGATAAGGATAGTTTCTCCAACCAAAAACTTTGGAAGCGCACTATAATACTTCTTGCTGGCGTATCGATGAATGTTATCCTTGCTATAGTTATTTTCTCATTTGCTTACATCATTGGAGTGCCTAAAGCTGTTGAAACAGACCTTGCCCCGTACGCACGAGTTTCACATCAGTATATAGAAATTATTAACGTTCAAAAGGATTCACCAGCCGCTGAAGCAGAACTGTCATCCGGCGATATCCTCCTGTCAATTAACGGAGTGACCCCAACAACCACAGAGGATCTGCAAAACATTACTCAAAATCATCTCAATGAACCTTTGACGATCGAATACGAAAGAAATGGAGAACATCTCTCAACTTTAGCAACCCCAAAACTCCTCGAGGAGACACCCGAAAGACCAACTATCGGAATTTCAACTCTAGCAGTGGGTGATGTATCTTATCCTTTTTTTGTAGCAATATGGATGGGCGTAAAGGAAGCAGGCTATTATTTATGGACGATTATTTCATCATTATGGGGGATGTTAGCAAATCTCGTAACTCATCAACCCGTAAATGGAGACCTTGTTGGTCCTATTGGAGTAGCTGTAATCACCGGAAAATTTGTCGAACTTGGATTTATTTATTTGCTACAATTTGTCGCACTTATTTCTTTAAACTTGGCAATCGTTAATGTATTGCCAATACCTGCGCTAGACGGTGGACGAATTCTTTTTATCGTTTTTGAAAAAATAAAGGGTAGTCCAATCAACCAACGGACTGAAGCGATCATTCATAACGTTGGTTTTATCGTTATTTTGATTCTCATAGGATTCATCACAATACGTGATATTTTCCAAATTGATAAAATTAACAGTCTTTTTTAATTATGTTCGGTTCACTTTTCGGAAAATTTTCTCGCGACATGGCAATCGACCTAGGTACCTCAAATACGTCGGTGTATGTGAAGGATAATGGGATTGTTATTAATGAGCCATCTGTCGTCGCAGTAAATTCAAGGACGGATACTATTGTCGCGGTCGGGGAAGATGCGCGGCAGATGGTAGGAAAAACTCCGATGCATATTACTGCATCAAAACCAATCGAGAACGGAGTCATTTCTGATTTTGAAATAACGGAACGAATGCTAAAATATTTTATTGATAAAGTGCATGAGGAAGTTCTTTCTATTATGCCGCGACCCCGTGTCATTATTAGTGTCCCACTGGGATTAACTGAAGTCGAACGCAAGGCGGTCGAGGATGCAACTCTCCACGCAGGTGCACGAGAAATCTTTCTTGTCGAACAACCAATGGCGGCTGCAATTGGTGCTCGTTTACCAGTTCAAGACGCATCAGGCAATATCGTCGTTAATTTAGGAGGAGGCATTACACAAATTGCCGTGTTATCGCTCGGTGGCGTCGTGAACTGGAAATCGCTTCTTATTGCCGGAAACGAACTAGATAAAAATATCATTCAATTTGTTCGCGAACATTTTAATTTACTTCTCGGTGACAGAACCGCTGAAGACTTAAAAATCCATATTGGCTCCGCGGAAGAACTCAAAGAACCCCTTGAAACAAAGATTCGCGGACGAGATTTAATTACCGGATTGCCTAAGGAAATTACAATTACAAGCAATCACGTTTTTTCCGCTCTTTCAAGATCTTTACACACAATAATTGATACTATCAGGGACACAATTGAATCGACTCCACCAGAACTTGTTGCGGATATATACGAAAGGGGGATTATGCTCACTGGCGGTGGAGCTATGCTCCGTGGGCTTGATCGCGCGATTTCTCAAGAGATAAAAGTTCCTGTGCATATCGCAGATGATCCACTCACAACAGTCGTACGCGGCATTGGGATTATTCTTGATGATTTCGAAAACCTAAAATCTATTCTTTTGTCGGGGACAAAAGAAGAACTACTAAAGAGATAAGATGCAACAGAACAACCGTAAGCCGACAAAATTTTGGCTATTTTTAACTGCGCTAGTTGTTATTATTGCGATTTTTGGATACAGCCCTATCCGTAATTCTTTTTTTAGACCCTTCGAATATATCACAACTCCAATTGTTCATATAAGCTATTCAATAGGACAATGGCTTCATCGGCTTCCACATCCACTTCAACAAAAAAAGGATTTATTATCAAAAAATGAAAAGCTCCAACAGGAAAATGAAAAGCTTTTACAAGAAAATAGTGCGTTACGAGCACTCCAAGAAGAAGCCGTTATCACAAAACGAATGCAGGAATTCATGGATTCAATCAGTGCACGTGGAATTACCGCCCATGTTATTGGTAAATCCAGCAGCGAAAAAAAAATTCTCATTATTGATAGAGGTAAAGACCACGGAATTATAAAAGGGGCAGCTGCGATTACAGAAAGCGGCATCATTATAGGAACGGTTGATAACGTACAAGCACGTTCATCACATATTTTACTTATCACAGATTCTTCACAGAACATTGCAGCGAAAATTCAGAATGATTCTTCGTCACCAGGAGTTATTAAAGGAGAGTTTGGTCTCGCCTTATCAATGGAACTAATTCCACAGAACGATCATGTCGAGGCTCAGCAAACAGTTGTCACTTCTGCATTAGATTCAAAAATACCCCCCAACCTTCTCATTGGGACTATAACGGATGTGGACAAAAAAGAAGGGAGTGTTTTCCAAAACGCGAAAGTGGTGAGCCCTATCCAGTTAGATCGCGTTGAAACCATATCAGTAATCACCCCGGCAGATGAAAGCATATAAGCATATTCTTTATCTTTCGCTCACTTTACTGGTAACACTTTTTCAGATTGGTGCTATACAAACCTTAAGTGACCACACACTCATAGCACTTCCACTTATACTGCTATTACTGTACTTGATTTTCTTTGGCCTACGTTTCGCTCTTGTGCACGTCATTCTTTCCGGATTTTTATTAGACCTTTTTAGCCCGTCATTTTTTGGGATGAACATTATTCTTTTGGTAATACTTATAACGCTCGGCTCTTTGCTTATTAAATCATTACTCTCTCAAAAGTCCATACTCCCATTATTCTCATTAACTCTTTTTTCAACTTTTTTCTTTTTCATTATGCAAGAGCTTGTTGAATATTCTTCTGATATCATTTCAGGCATTCCACATGATCAGTTTTTTTCTTTTTCTTTCTTTTTTTGGACATGCGTATGCGCTTTTATAAATGGAGTGGCTATCAGTATGTTGTATAAACTGTTTTCAATGCGAAAACCCTACAAACTAAAACCATATATCGTACATTAATATGGCAAGTCGCCGGAAAAAAGATCCATTTGATCTAGGTTCACATGTTCAAATTAAACATCGCACTTCTGCCGCACACCAAGATTGGGTTCCAGTAACTCCGACACAATCATCAGGAAGAAATCCCTTTATTTTACAACGTCTTCTAATTATATCTGGCACCTGTTTGCTTATTCTTCTTATCCTTTTTATTCGCTTATTTTCCCTTCAAAGCCATGCCGACACATACAAAAAAATGGCTGACAATAATAGAATCCGTATCGTTTCCCAGCAAGCACCTCGAGGTATTATTTATGATCGAAACAATATCGCTTTAACTGCAAATAATGCAGACGTCGGCGTCTTCGTAACTATTGACGATCTTCCTGAAAGTAGTCAGGGGAGACAAGACGTGTTTGCGCTTATTTCTAAACTCACTAGTGTATCGCCGGAAGAATTACAGCAAAGACTTCAGGAATTGCAAAAAACTTCAAGTGCTGAACCATTACCTCTTGTTGACCATGTTTCACACGATCAAGCAATTTTGATTTCCGTGCACGAGAATGATTTACCGGGGATTTATTTGACTCCACGGATTTCTCGAGAATACCCACTGAGCAAATACGTCGCAAATATTATTGGATACGCGGGTAAAATGACTGATCCTGAATGGGAGCAATTAAAAATCGATCCAAGATATTCATACAGCGATCCAAAAGGAAAAACCGGCATCGAACTATCTTTTGAAAACGCTCTCAAAGGACAAAATGGGCAACAACGGATTGAGGTCGACGCATATGGGCACGTTTCACGAATTGTAGCGTCTGAAGATTCTGTCCCGGGGAACAATGTTATGTTGTCAATTGATTCTGATTTTCAAAAATACCTTTACGATGAACTTGAAAAAGTTTCGGAAACAATCAACAGTCCTGGGGCGTCAGCGATAGCACAGGATCCAAACACAGGGGAAATTCTTGCTTTGGTGAGTTGGCCTTCGTATGATAATAATCTATTTTCTAAGGGGATTTCTCAAGAGGAATATACAAATCTTAAAGAAGACCCGAGAACGCCACTATTTAATAAGCCAATATCAGGAGAATACCCGTCGGGATCAACCATAAAACCGTTGATTGCATCCGCAGCTTTACAAGAAAACATTATTAACCCGCAAACAACAGTCGTCAGTACCGGCGGCATACAAATTGGGCAATGGAATTTTCCCGATTGGAAATCAGGCGGCCACGGGGTTACAAACGTCACAAAAGCAATTGCGCAATCAGTAAATACTTTTTTCTACGCAATAGGTGGCGGATATCAAGATATTCAAGGTTTGGGTTTGGACAAGATTCGAGAATATGCCGAAAGATTCGGTTTAAATTCAAAATTAGGGATTGATATCCCAGGTGAAGCTACTGGATTCATTCCAACAAAACAATGGAAAGAAGAAACAAAAGGTGAAAAATGGTACATTGGTGACACCTACCATCTTGCAATCGGGCAAGGCGATTTACTCGTAACACCGCTTCAAATTAATTCTTATGTTGCGACTATCGCAAATGGCGGTACCTTATATACCCCGCACCTTGTAATAACAAATTCGGGTGTTAAAGTCGATCCAACTATTATCCGCTCTAACGTCATAGACGACACAAATCTTGAAGTTGTCCGCGCAGGGATGAGGGAGACTGTTTTATCTGGAAGCGCGAAATCTCTTCAATCTCTGCCAGTTGAAGTAGCCGCAAAAACAGGAACTGCCGAATTTGGTGTTGACGGCAAAACTCATGCCTGGTTTACGGCATTTGCGCCTTATGAGAATCCAACAATCGTGCTGACCATACTGATTGAAGAAGGCGGGGAGGGAAGTACAACTGCAGCTCCAATTGCAAAAAATGCTCTTAACTGGTGGTTTACAAACCGGACTCAATGATTCCAGGGTGTGGATAACTCCTACGCTTGACAGTATCCACGTTTTCCAGCATTCTTCACTTCGTTATCCAATAAATTTACTTTCATGCCACAGGAAACTGTACTCACACCAGAAGGACATAAAAAACTCCTTCAGGAACTGGAGGTTTTGCGAGAAAAACGCAAAGACATAGCTGATCGAATCCAAGAAGCAAAAGAATTGGGTGATCTTTCAGAGAATGCTGAATATCATGAAGCAAAAAATGACCAGGCGTTTGCCGAAGGAAGAATAGTTGAGATAGAAGCCTTATTAAACAACGCTCGTGTTGTGTCAAAACCATTAAAAAATTCAGGTACGATCGAACTTGGATCAACTGTTGTCGCATTCCAGAATAAAAAAAAGTTCACATACCACATTGTCGGTATAAACGAGGCTGATCCGATTCAGGGAAAAATTTCAAACGAATCGCCCCTAGGAAAGGTTTTTTTGGGCAAAAAAAAGGGTGATACCGTAGAAGTCCACACACCTAAGGGACAGCAGGTATTTACTATAGAGGATATAGTATAGACAATTTTGCAAATCATCAACAAAAATTTTTTTGGTCTTTTGTGTTGAAAAAATAACTAAAATTCATTATAATACATGTACATGGAAAACAACTCTGCTCACAATGAACGAAAAGATAGATTAAGGCGTCTGTCTGAACTCAAAAAACTGGCTATAAATCCTTACCCAGCGAGAACTGATTTCGTGACGCTTGATGTACACAAAGTACTTACATCTTTTTCTGATTTTGAAAAGAATCAACACGTTGTCGGTGTACGTGGGCGTATTCGTTCAAAACGAGAACATGGTGCTTTACTTTTTATAGACGTAGACGACAACGATGCAAAAATTCAATTATATATTAAAAATGAAACACTTTCTCATGACCAATTCAAACTTGTGCGTGATCTGGTTGATGTTGGCGATTTCATAGCCGCACAAGGGACATGCACAAAAACGAAAAGGGGAGAGCAAAGCATTCTTGTCACACAGGTACAGCTCCTTGCCAAATCACTTCGTCCACTTCCTGAAAAATGGCATGGGCTTCAAGATGTAGAGACTCGATTCAGAAAACGCGAACTTGATCTTTTGGCAAACAAAGAAGTAAAATCTTTTTTTATAAAACGAAATGTGTTTATCCAATCCTTTCGTGCATATCTACTCAAACACGATTGTATAGAAGTAGAAACTCCTGTCTTACAACCTATACCTGGAGGAGCTACAGCACGACCCTTCGTCACTCATCACAATGCACTAGACCAGGATATGTTTTTACGGATTGCTCCCGAACTGTACCTCAAGCGACTTGTTGTTGGTGGGATGTCTCGGGTATTTGAGGTTGCTCGCTGTTTTCGAAACGAAGGCATTGACACACAGCACAACCCTGAATTTACACAAATAGAATTGTATATAGCTTACTTCGATTTTGAAGAGCTTATGTCGTTTACTGAAAAATTACTGTCCGATGCGATTCAAAAAACCCTTGGCTCAGAAAAAATAACGTACCAAGGTCACCAGTTGGATTTTACACCCCCATACCCAAGAAAAACTTTTTCGGAAGTTATAAGCCAATATACAAAAATAGATATCACAACATGTACGGATAAGAAATCTTTATCAGCTGCAGCAAAAAAAATTGGGATGACGATAGAAAAATCTTGGGGAGAGGGAAAAATATTAGACGAGCTATTTAAAAAATACGCACGACCCCATATCCACGGCCCAGTATTTATTACTCACCATCCACTAACACTTTCTCCGCTCGCAAAAAAAGATATCTTCAATGAACGCGTTGCGGAACGCTTTCAACTTCTTATTGAAGGCATGGAGGTACTCAACGGATTTTCTGAGCTTAACGATCCAATCGACCAAAAAAACCGTTTTGATGAACAGGAGAAACTTCGATCACAAGGGGATGAGGAAGCTCAATATATAGATACTACATACGTCGAATCTTTAGAATATGGCCTACCCCCAACAGCTGGCGTAGGAATTGGCATCGATAGACTTATGCAAATAGTTACTAACACTAACAATATCAAAGAAGTAATTTTATTCCCGACGTTAAGGAATAAATCCTAAAATGAGATATTCTTTTTTAATCTACATGTTCCTTGTGCTAGTCCTCTTCAACGCACTGTTTGTCCTACAAACACAGTATGAATTTTTTCCGTTACTTCTTTCGGCCGGACAATGGGTTCTTATTGCCGGTAACTTTATACTTCTGTTTACGAGTTTTTTAACAATAGACAGAAAAGAGCCACACCATTTTTCCTACCATGAAGCTACAGTTTTTCAGTTGCTTTATTTTATCCTGATGATAGCAACCGCTGTCATGATGCTCATCCTCTTACTGCAAGCCCCTATTTATTTTATGATTTTCATGCCCTTCGAATTTTTCATTATCAGTTTTTATGTTGGCTATTATTTTCTTGTTACACGATATATCCTCCCATTAAAAATAAAACGTATCCGAGCATAAACATACAACGGTGACATATTATGATTGACATTACTTTGTTGAGAAAAAATTCAAAAGAACTTACCGATAAACTTTCATATCGGATTTCACCAGAAATCATAAAAAAAGTTCTTCACGCCGATGAACAATGGAGACATGAAAAATGTAACCTTGATCAACTGTTAACGACACGAAATGAACTCTCAAAAAAAGCTCAGCATGACCCACAGGCAAGAAAAGAAGTAAAAAATCTAAAAGAGAAACTAGAAAATACAAAAAAGTTGGAAAATAAGAAAAAAAATCAACTAGACAATTTGCTTGCATCAATTCCCAACATCCCTTCAGATAAGGCTCCCAGAGGCAGAAGTGAAAAAGATAATGTTGTACTGCGAGAATGCGGGCAAAAACGAACGTTTGACTTTACTCCGCGCGAGTACCTTTCACTCAAAAATATTGCATCAATGATTGGTTTAGTAGAGGCCGCTCAAAGCTCTGGTGCAAGATTTGCATACATGAAAGCTAACGTGGCAAAACTCGAATTTGCACTTCTTCAATTTGCAGTATCAACTTTATCTGCAAAAGGCTTTGAATTGGTATTTCCACCGACAATTTTGAAAAAAGAAACAATGCAGGCAATGGGATATCTTGATCAGGCAGGAGAGCAAGAGGTATTTCATTTACAAAACCCAATGGAAAAAGAATCTTCCTTTATCCTTGCCGGCACAGGCGAACAGTCGCTTGGTGGAATGTGTGTAAATAAGCTTTTCGTTGAAAAAGAACTCCCAAAAAGATACATGGCTTTTACCCCTTGCTACCGTCGCGAAGCGGGAAGTTACGGGAAAGACACGAAAGGAATTTTCAGACTACACCAATTTGAAAAAGTCGAAATGTTTTCGGTAACCACCCCGGAACAATCCGAAAATGAGCATGAGTTTTTTCTCTCGCTTCAAGAGGAATTTATGAACGCTTTAGAAATTCCTTACCGAGTTATTGATCTTGCGATAGGGGACTTAGGTCTCCCGTCGTCACGTACATTTGATATAGAATCTTTTTTCCCTGGTCAAAATAGTGGAAAAGGACAGTATCGCGAAACACACTCAACATCTAATTGCACGGACTTTCAGGCACGACGCCTCAACGCACGATATACAAATAAGCAAAACAAAAAGGAGTTTGTTCACACGGTAAACGGAACCGCTTTCGCGATGCAAAGAATAATTATTGCCATCCTTGAAAATTACCAAACAAAAGATGGCGGCTTTTCTATACCAAAAAAATTAAAAACTTTTTTCCCACAATAGGCCATGATCTACAACCATTCTTGGATTGAGCTATCTCGGCATAATTTAGTGTACAATATAACAACAACGCGCAAGTTGCTTTCACCGAAAACAAAACTTTTTGCGGTTGTTAAGTCAAATGCGTACGGACACGGGTTAAAAGAAATTATGTCGTTATCGTCACACGTTGTTGATGCGTTTTGTTTTGCCGGAACAGAAGAAGCACTGTATGCACGTTCACTGACAAACAAACAGATTATCGCTCTTAGTTATTTTGCGACACTTAATAAGCAACACATAACCAATTTAATAAAAAATAGAGTGGAACTTCCTCTGTATAGTTTGTCAACACTTAAAGCACTTCAAAATCTAAAAAAACCAGTTAAGGTGCACGTAAAATTAGACACCGGCACTTCAAGGATAGGCTTTCAAAAAAACGAAATTCAATATCTTGCAAACGCGTTAAAATCAAACCCGCTAATCAAGGTGGTTGGTATCTATAGCCACTTTGCTCAGGCTGAAAAATCAAAGGACTTATTTACTAGTCAGCAACTAGACGAATTCAAAAAGATTTCAAAAGACTTAATTTCTGCCCTAAAGCTCAAGGATCCTGATAGACATATAGCGTGTAGCGCAGCCCTTACAAAACGCCCAGAAACTCATTTAAATGCCGTACGGCTAGGAATCCACCTTTATGGCCTTTCCGGGCTCTCTGGGGGCTTTAAATCACTAAAACCGGTGCTTGAGTGGAAAACACACCTTATTCAAGTTAAGAAAGTGCCAAAAGGGACCACAATCGGCTACAATAGGTCATATAGAACACAAAAGGCTACCCAAATCGGGATTGTGCCAGTAGGGTATGCCGACGGGTTCCCGCGAAGTCTTTCAAATAAAGGATATGTATTGATCTCTGGGGAAAAAGCACCTATACGTGGGATCGTCTGTATGAATATGCTTATGGTAGATCTCTCTAACGTTTCTGACGCAAAAGAATTTGATGAGGTTACTCTTATCGGGTATTCACGCCGCGCATATATCGGTGCAGACACTCTGGCCAAGCAAAGCAATACAATAAATTACGAAATCACCACGCGGATCAATCCTTACTTGCATCGAAAAATTGTATGAGCTCAATTGAAAATTCTCAGGAGCAACTCCCGAAACACGAAAATCCTTATTTTCCAAAACTAAAAACTTATTATGGCAAAAAAATTGCCTACATAGGCGGCGCAGTTTTTTGCGTTGCGATCATAGCATACATTTTGCTTGCACTCATTTTTTATAGAAACTCTGACAATTATGTTAAAGTAGCGGTTTTTACAGGAAATGTCCGCATATCCGATGAAACGCTCGTTCAAACGATTAATGAACAATTATCGGGATCATACCTGTTACTTATTCCAAAAAAAAATATTTATGCGCTTCGAACAAAAAGTCTTGAAAAAAAATTAGTCGACCGGTTTGGGCTTACTGAAATCCATATAGACAAAATTTACTCACAAAAAATTATTCATGTGACACTTAAAGAACGTCCAATTCAATTTACAGCGACGGTCGGGGAGTCAACCTTTTTTCTCGCATCCGACGGTACGATTTTAGAAGATATTACGCAACAGCTGGATTCATACAAAAATCTTTTTAATGTCGCAATCCCGCCAGAAAGCATTCTTGCACCAGATGATACCCATACGCATTCACGTATTCCTGATGAGCTTCTTACAACACTTAACGAAATACAACAAAGCAACCTCCAGATTGATACCGTAAGGATTGTGGGTATTAAAACGGATGCCCAATCTATGAACGACATAAAGCTCATAACTGATAAGACGTGGTATATTTATATTGATAAAACCCGCGACATCCAGACACAAATTGATAGCGCGCGGCTTGTATTTGTAGACAAGATAAAAGGAACTGATAGCGAGAACACCTTGCAGTATATTGATGTTCGGGTACCAGGAAAGGCCTATTATAAATAAGCCCAAAAACACCTTATATTGTATAGTTTAAAATTATGTGGCGTATAAGGTTCATTTGGCGACACATCATATATTCTTCATAACATCATTTCAATTAATCCCCCTATGGAAAGGCTCCAGACAATTTCAATCCGCGTCCGAGGTATTCTCTCAATAACTTTGCTTAGAGCATTATCGGGTGCGTTGTTGTCTCCAATTATTTCTTTATACATTAAACAATTTGTGGACTCAGATGTCTTAGTGAGCGTTATATTAACCTGCTCGTATCTTTTTGGAGTCATTTCGCTTATTTACGGCTCATACATTATCGAGAAGCTTCAAAAAAGAAAAACGATGATTTTGTCCCTAATCGCCTATTGCGTTGTACTGCTCTTATTTGCTTCAAACAATTCATCATCGGGGATGATCTTATTTTTCGTCATCTACACTTTTCTTTTTACGCTTCTTCAACTGAACATCAGTTTGTACATTGATCATTTTTCAAACAAAAAAAATATCGCCACAAATTTTGGTAAAAATGGAGTCTTGGGAAATATAGGGTGGATTATCGGTCCTATTTTGGGTGGATTACTGGCGGCACAGTTTTCGTTCATCGAGGTTTTTTTGCTTTCTTCCCTCTTCGCATTTTTAGCGCTTATCATTTTTGTGTTTAGCGAGCCACCCGAACATTTGAGACATAAAAATCTGCACCACCACGTCCATATACGTCAAAATATTGTTGGTTTTTTTAAAAATTCGTTCTTGCGCAGAATGTACATAAACTCACTCGGTTTTAATATTATGTATGGGTCGATGTTTCTCGCTCCCCTTTTCTTTAAAGAACTTGGTGCTGATATCACGCTTATCGGCTTTTTTATGGGCCTTATGGCTATCCCATGGATTATTCTCGAACTCCCGATAGGAAAAATTGCCGATAAAAAACATAACGAAAAGCGGATGTTCACCTGGGGGTACATATTACTTTTCATAACTCTTATTGGCTTTGGTATTTCAAAAAATTATTACATGGCATTTGCTTTTCTTTTCTTCACAAGCGTCGCAACAAGCTTTATCGAACAGACTATTTTTCCTCTCTTTTATCGGTATGTTCCTGAATCGGCAATACCAATATCGAGTGTGTTCTTAACACACAATGGTTTTGGATTATTTCTCGGAGTCCTCTTACCAACTCTTGCGCTCACAATAATGGGGCTTGGCACGTATTATGCCCTCCTTGGCGTTTTGATGCTTGTCTTTATTATCAACTCGCTCAGGCTCAAGCCTCAAAAAATTACGGCAAATAGTTTAGTGGATTGACATACTGCCCACGCAATCTAGGGAGGCCGCCTATACTGACGCTAAAATGAAGATGGGGTCCGCTTGAAAAACCCGCTCCCCTAGTTCCTGGGGCACCACCAACCCGTCCTATTAAATCACCCTTTTTAACAAAAGTTACATCATCGCTATATTGAACGGTTGCTACTGAAAGGTGATAATATATTGTATACATATCAGTGGCAACGCCATTTTCGTCTAGGTGCTGCAAAATCAGCCGGCTTTCATATCCAGAACAATTATACCAAGCGTATGGGCAAACACTACCGGGGTTAAATTGAAAAGCTACAAAGCCATCCGCTGGTGCATAAACAGCCGTACCCTGAGGCACTGGTATGTCTATCCCATAATGAAACACACCCGAAAAATATCTTTCTGAATCAAAACCGTATATGGCACTGCAGATAGACCAGTCACTTATACAACCTTGCTTACTTATCCCCGGTTTATCAAGCGAACTTATCGGCCACGAAAGACGTACATTTTTATCACTTACCAAGCCGTTGTTAAGTGATAATAATTTTGACAGAGCTTCGCTTTCTAAACTTGAAATTTGAGAATCTATAACTGCCTGCTCTTTTGATGCTTGGTCTATCAACACCTGATACGGCACTTCAAGTTGTTTGCTCTCGTTCAATCGTTGTGCCTGATACTCCTTTTGCTGCGCCAATGTTTCCTGATTTCGTTTAAGCGCGTCCTGTGCCTCTTCAAGTTCTTTTGCTTTCTGCTCTTGCTCTGCTTTTTGTGAATCAAGATCTTCTTTAATTTGTTTGAGATCTTTTACTTCTGACTGCACTTTCACCTGCAAATCTGCAGCTGAACGCACATCATCCAGATATGAAGAAAACGTGTCGCGTGCAAGAAACGTATAAAGCGTAGACTCTCTGTCGCGTTCATCAATGAGCCGAACAAATGACGCAAGACGAATTTTTGCCTCCCCTACTTCCTGTTCCTTTATCTCAATAAGTTTACCTAAACGTTCAATCTCAAGACGGTGTTGATCGAGCTCAATAACTTTTTTTTCAATTTCGTATTCGGTATCTTGAATCTGATTATTGAGTGTAGAAAGCTGGCTGTTGATGGTATAGGTTTCACGCTGGACAATATTTAACTGCGCTTCAAGCGCTTTTCGTTTATCTTCAACCTCCTGCGCCTTCGCCTTTTGTTGATTTATTTCTTGTGTCAGGTTATTAATTTCTGGAGAGGCTTCCGTTGAAGTTGTTTGTGCAGTGGTATATTTTAAGACTGGAAAACATAAAAAGGCTAACGTTAGACAAAAAACGATATATACGCCGTTTAGAAAATGTTTTTTTGTTTCCATGCTGTGTGTGTTTTCGCTAGCTTCTTACCAGGCTAGTATACCAGCAAAACCTAAATAAATCAAGGGTTTAAGCACTTTTTTGCTATTTCAGAGCATTCTCAATACGTCTGATGACTTGCTCTTTATCGAAAATCCCAAGCAGCTCATAGGCACCTGGTGAAAACGCTTTTCCCGTTAAGGCAACGCGAACGGGCCACAATAAATCACCACGTGAGACTTTCCTTTTAATAAGCCATTTTTCTGTCGCCTCTTTAATTTTTTCTGAATCCCACGAGCGCAAAGTCTTGAGCAGCACAATATAGTCCTTTAGTAAAATTACTGTCTCATTGTGAGACGAGCTTTTTTGAAAAAAAAGTTCTTTTGAAACTTTTGGATCTTCAAAAAAATACGAAACATGGTCTGAAATACCGATCACTTTATCTAAGCGTTCTTTAACAAAACCTAAAAATAAAAACCATGTGGCAGATTCTTCAGATGCATGAAACCATTCTTCTGATAAGGCGTGGCGAGAGCGTAATAAAGAATCAAATTCCTTTGGAGACATAGCTTTTAAATATTCCTTGTTCATCCAAAGGAGCTTTTTTTCATTAACACTCGCACCCGAATCATTCACTTGTTCGAGACTAAAGGCATCGATCATTTCTTTCCGCGAAAAAATTTCCTTCTCTGTTTTCGGATTCCAGCCTAAAAGCAACATAAAATTGATAAGTGCGTCAGGTAAAAAACCCTGCTCAATATATTCCTCAGCACTGACCGCACCTTTTCTCTTTGAAAGCTTTGCGCGATTTGTGTCTAGCAAAATTGGCAAGTGTGCCATTTGCGGAGGTTGCCAACCTAGTACTCTGTATAAATGTAGATGTTTCGGAACAGAAGGAAGCCACTCCTCTCCCCTAATAACGTGGGTAATTTTCATTTCGTGATCATCAACGACGTTTGCCAAATGATATGTTGGGAAACCATCAGATTTCATCAACACCTGATCATCAATAAGCTGATAAGAAAATTCAACTTTCCCTCTCACGATGTCCTGCAAGACAGCGACCCCTGTATGCGGCATTTTTAGTCTCAACACCTTTGGCATTTGTGCGGCAATATTTTTTTCTACCTCTTGTGGAGTGAGCTTCCTACATAAACCGTCATACTTAGTTGGGAGTCCTTTTTTTTGTTGGATATGCCGAAGTGTGTCAAGACGCTCTTCAGTACAAAAACAATAGTAGGCATGTCCCTCGCTCAGCAGCCGTTCTGCCACTTTTGTATAGAGAGACAAACGTTTTGACTGCTCATAAGGCCCGAACGAGCCAAATTCCTCAATTGTTCCATCATCTTGCAAAACTGGGCCTTCATCAGGCTCGATTCCGAACAATTTCATTGTTCGCAGCAATTGATCTACGGCTCCGTCAACTTTTCGTTTTTGATCAGTGTCCTCGATGCGCAATATAAAATCGCCATTATTGTGGCGGGCAAATAAAAAGTTATACAAAGCAGTTCGCAATCCTCCTATATGAAGCGAACCTGTTGGGGATGGCGCGAAACGGACTCGAATTCTTGAAGTTTTATTCATACATGTGTATCAAAAAAAATTGCTTGTATGGGAAAAACAATAACAGCATTCACTATGCGTGTAAAGCGCTTTGGCTCCTGGAAAAGCCTCCAAAGCCATTCAAGGCCACATCGTGAAAATATTCGAGGCGCGCGTTTGATGTGCCCTGACCAAACATCAACTAAGCCGCCAATACCTATACCTGCGCGTAAAAAAGAAAATTCCTTAAATGATTGCAAAAGAAACGACTCCTGTTTTTGAGCACCAAAAGCGACAAAGAGGATGTTTGGTTTCTTTAGTTCCATCTCATGAATAAAAACCTGTTCACCTTGGATAAATTCTCCACGCTCGTTCACGATGCAGTCTTCACCATTTAACACATCGAGAAACCTGACGTTTGGATAGCGGGTCTTGAGATATTCTACTGCACGTGTGCTTCTTCCCTTTTTGCCACCAATGACACCGATTGAAAATTCGTGGATGCGTGCTATATCAATAAGTTCTTCAACTGCGTCAGTCCCCGTTACTCGAGGAAGTCGAACATGAAATTTTAAATATGCTGCTAGGCTTATGCCGAAGCCATCCACCACTCGAAAAGAACACGAACTCAAAACTTGAGCAAAGCGCGGGTTTCTTTTTGCGAGAAGCAAAAACTCCGGATTTACCGTAGCAATTGAAACCTTTTTCCCATCCGCAATCAGGCGTTTACACCCGAGTACAAATTCTTGCTTTGTTAGAGGAAAAAGTGGCACTGAAAACATTGAGACCATACAGAACGTGAGGTTCATTAATTCTTAGATACAAGGTAAGTATACCGTTTCATCTTTTTCCTTACCAGCGGGCACTTATCCGTTGACCGAAGTGATTTTTTGTGGTATATTAGTAGATGTAGAACTATGAAAAACAAGCGTATTTTTAGGTTAGTTCTCAAATCCTTTATTGTAGCTGCTGCGGCTACTTTTTTCGCAATAGTCCCACATACAACACATGCAGCTTTTAACCCTAACTACATCGTCTCTGACTTTGAGTACTTTAATTACACCTCGCTTTCTCTAAGAGGAATCCAGCAGTTCCTCAATAGTCAGTCCGGCGCTTTAAAAAATTTATCATTTTCAACGCCAAGTGGAACAAAAACAGCGGCACAAATAATTTATGAGGCTTCACAGACAAACAAATTAAGTGCCAAAGTAATCCTCACTACTCTTCAGAAAGAACAAAGCCTCATTACAAACTCGGCACGTGCAACAACCAGTATTTTGAACAAGGCTATGGGAATGGGCTGTCCAGACACTACTGGCTGCAGTCCAGAGTATGCAGGATTTTATAATCAAGTAATGAGAGGATCAAGACTTTTAGGAGACGATCCCTTATACGGCAAATCGTCTCATTATAAAGTCGGGGTTACGTATCCAATAGCCTACACCTACGGATCAACAGACATTCAAAATGTCACTATCAGAAATGAATCCACTGGACTTTTATATCAATACACCCCCTTCAGACACGGCAACGAACTTTTTTATAACAATTGGAATAAATGGTTTCAAATAAAATATCCAGACGGAACCTTACTCCGCGCAAACGGAGAACCGGGTGTGTGGCTTATCAACAACGGCAAACGATATGGATTTTTGAGCAGAATCGCGTTTTTAAGCCGTGGATTCCAATTCAAAAACATCATTGTCTTACCACTCGAACAAGTACTCGCATACGAATGGGGTGGAGACGTCCAATTTCCAAACCTTTCTTTTGTGAAGGATAAAGCTGGACAACTGTACTTCTTGAACGGGTTAAACAAACAACCAGTCAGTGCTGCAGTCAAAAAAGATTTCATCGACAATGGGCTGCTGTACGAACAAGAAATAATTATTCCATCAGGTGCAAGGGAATACAACGCACTTAATTCGCTTACAACTAGTGAAGCGCTCACGTCTCCATTAAAAGTAAAATATCCAACAGGAGTTCTCGTACAAGATATTTCAACAGGAGCGATTGGCTACGTAAAAAACGGTATTCTACACATACTCAACAGCAAAGAAGTATTACAAACACAATTCCCAAACCAAACCTGGATTCGGGTATCACACACAGAATTCGCATCATTCCACAGAGGAACGCCTATGAAACTTCGCGATGGGACACTTGTTCGTTCACCAAAATATGGCGGCGGAGTATACATTATTTCGAATGGCTACAAACGACCAATCACTTCACGCACAGTATTTGACGGCCTTGGTTTCAAAATGGAAAACGTAATTAAAACAGACGACAAAACCATGGATTTACATCCAGCGGGAGCTCCGTTTGACGGTGCACACTAACAAATATACACATGGCATTAGTTTTTGCAGGCTTTACACCACACACACCACTTATTACGTCTAATATTGGGAAAGAACATAAAAGTATACTTCAGAAAACTGAAACCTCTTTTCAGTATCTGCAAAATGAAATCTACGCGTCAAAACCGGATACGGTGATGATTATTTCAGCTCATGGAGATCTTTTACCAGAAGCATTCACACTTAATTTGCACCCAAAGTTTACAGTCACATTAAAAGAATTTGGGGATCTTATAACAAAAAAAAATTTTAGCAGCGACGTTGGATTCACACACCACCTCAAAGAGGCTCTCGAAACAAAAATACCTGTTACGATGATAAGTACAGAATCACTTGATCACGGCGTCGGGGTGCCACTTCTTAAATTGCTCGAGCCGTTTGGAAAAAATCCACCAAAAATTGTTCCTGTTATGTATTCAATGCTCAATTTTGGTGAACATTATTCATTCGGTATTTACATGCAACAGCACATTTTGAATTCAACAAAACGAATTGCGGTGGTTGCCTCAGGCGAACTCTCGCATCGCCTGACAAAAAAATCTCCGGCCGGGTATTCCCCCCGCGGAGCAGAGTTTGACGAACAAGTAAAAAATCTTGTCAGCAAAGGAAAATTGAATCTTCTACCCAAGCTCAACACATCACTTGTTGAAGAAGCTGGTGAATGCGGTTTTAGATCTTTGCTTATTTTGGCGGGTATTTTAAATAGCATGAACTACACCCCGGAAGTTCTTTCGTATGAAGCGCCTTTTGGTATCGGGTATCTTGTAGCAAACTTCAAACTTTCCTAGCTTATGAAATTTGTACAAGTCGTTTTTCCCGAACGACTCCCCCGTTCAAACGGTTTTTTTGATTATAAAATTCCATCGACACACCTTCATGACATTAAAGAAGGTATGCTCGTTGAAGTGCCTTTCAGAAAATCACTTAAAACAGGTGTGATTTTCTCAATTTCCAACACATCCGTTGTCCCATTGAAGAAAATGAGGAGTATTTCACGGACTTTTCCGACACTTCAACTTATTACGCAACATCAACTAAATATAAGCCGATGGCTTCAAAGTGCGACAGGGTCTTCTTTAGGAACAATTTTTCATGTGTTATTACCTGATAAACCAAAAAAAAATTCTTACCCAAACGTTTCATCATCTAAAAAAAAGTTGCAACATCCCAAAAAAAATGTAACGGCCCAGGGGTATGTTTTTCATGCGATAGATGATGTATTACAATTCGTCAAACGCCAAGCATCAGAACGCAAGGTTACAATTATTATAGTCCCCGATTTGCTAACGTCGGAATTTCTATCAAAGATACTCCCCAATTCATTAACGTATGATAGTTCTTTAAATTCAACGAAAAAATTTGCAAGCTGGGAAAAAATATTTAATGGTCTTGCTCATGTAGTTATTGGAACAAGGAACGCATTGCTTTTACCATACAAAAAAATTGATGCGATTATTCTTTACGACGAATCAAACACAACGCACCAACGAATCGATCAACATCCAGATGTTGACACCCGCTTTCTCGCTGAATTTGTCGCTAGCGAATATGAGGCTGAGCTTTTCAATGTTGGCACTTCCCTTTCTGTTGATACATACGCTAATCTGATGCGGTCACCATCATCTATACATATAGTTAAAAGAAAAGTATACCCAAAAATCAAATTGATAGATTCATCTTTTTTTATACAAAAAAAACAGTCCCCCATATTGCCAAGTGATCTTTTAGATTACTTAGTAAAAAAGTCTACCAGCGCGTTTATTTTTTACAACCGAAAAGGCTTTTACAGACGTATACACTGCAGTGAGTGCGGCTGGGAGCCACGCTGTCAAAACTGCAATTCTGCATTTATCTCAGAAAAAAATTTAAAAGGAGAATTAGAGTGTCGTGTATGCAAAAAGAAGTCAATAATTCCTCTGGCATGCCCACAGTGTGCAAATCCTCACATTCATTTTTCCTACCCTGGCATTGAAGAAATATATAGCCGCTTACTTCAATACATCCCTGCTTCAGATGTGTCGCTGCTAACCAAAGAAAAAAACAAAACTGATTCTTTACATCGAATAGTAATTGGAACATTATATGCTGTTCCATACATAGACTGGAGAAAGATTAATTCAACAATAGTTCTTGATACGGATATATCACTCGATTTTCCAGACTTCAGATCATCAGAGTGGCTCCTACACCGACTACAGCAAATATACTCGTCCATGCATAACAACTCAACGATTTTTCTTATTACCAAACACCCAGAACATCCTGCCTTAAAAGCTTTTTCTGATCATATCCCACATGAATGGTATATACGCGAACTCAAGGAAAGAAAAAAAATGAACTTTCCACCATTTTCATCATTTATTAAACTCTCTCGAATCGACAAGAATAAAGAGTCAGGAAATCAAATTGTTCGACAAACGATTTCAAACCTAAGTACATTTTTTTCTGAACAATCCGTTCAGGGGTCTGCGGTACAATTAGAGCCAATACCTGAACGATCGCAGTCCGGATTTCACTTTTCAATTCTTATCCGAATATTTCCAAAAAATGATACAATTATTTCAGCGCTTTATGATCTCTGCTCCTCAGAATGGAGTATTACACCAAACCCACTTGACCTCTTTTCATAATCAATTTACACTGTGAAGTCATGAGCAAACTACTCCCTCTCAATTATTATCCAGACCCTTTTTTGCGAAAAAAGGCAAAGGAAGTCGATCAAGCATCGATACATACGTTGCAAGAATTTATCGACGACATGGCGCGTACAATGCAGGAAAAAGATGGCGTCGGCCTCGCTGCCCCACAAGTCGGACAATCCATCCGGCTTATTGTTATTGCATATAAAGACGGTCCTTTCGTTTTAATAAATCCAGAACTTTCTGGTTTTTCATTTAGAAAAAATGCAACTGAAGAAGGTTGTCTTTCAATACCAGGAATAAATGGGACAGTAGAAAGATATAACAAAGTCAAATTTCGAGGTTTGAATAGGAACGGGCACGTAATTAGTGGCGTTGCCGAAGGTTTTTTTGCCCGAATCCTTCAACATGAGGTAGATCACTTAGACGGAATTCTTTTTATTGACAGAGCGAAAGAAATCACTCATGGAAAACTTAAAAAAGAATAAGTACAACATAGCTTTTTTTGGCTCCCCGGAAATTGCCACCCCACTTTTAAACTCGTTGCACTCCTTTCCTGGATTCAATGTGAAGTTTGTTGTTACTCAACCAGACAAAAAGGGAAATAAAAACCTTATCACTCAATCTGCGGTCAAAACCGTAGCACAAAAACTCAATATTCCAGTTTATCAATTCATTTCGCTGAACGATCCAATATGCGACAAATTATGCCGTGATGCACAACTGGATGTATGCGTGCTTTTTGCTTTCGGATCAATCATCCCCTCTTCTCTGCTTGATATTCCTCACATGGGGTGGCTTAATGTACATCCGTCTCTTCTCCCTCGTTTCCGTGGAGCGTCACCAATACAATCCGCGATTCTTGCCGGAGACACAAAGACTGGTATCTCACTTATTCTGATGGATGATGGGGTTGATACTGGGCCGATAATCCAGCAATGGGATGTGTCAATCGATGCTCTAGAAACCGCACTTTCTTTGACAAAAAAAATTGCTCAATCCTCAGCGACCGTTATTGCTCAATCCGCTTTTCATTATCTACAAAACGACAAACAGCCAACCGCACAACCAGAAGAAGGACACACAATGACCCGCCGCCTCATTAAAGAGGATGGCAAAATTGACTGGAATCGTCCAGCACAATATATCGAACGAATGATTCGCGCATACACACCATGGCCAGGAACCTACACGTTTGTCAAAAACGAACGCATAAAAATTTTGAGTGCAACTTTCGCACCGTCACCACAACCAAATAATCAAATTGGAATATTTACATACACCTCTCGTGGCCTTCACATATCATGTGGCAAACACACGGTTTTACGTATTACCTCTCTTCAACGAGCAGGTAAAAAACCTCAATCAGCCAATGAGTTTGTCCGTGGTTTTCCTGACATAATAAATCAACAAATTAGCTAAGATCTTCTCACTTTTTTAGTGACATCAAAACCGAGATATTTTCCAAACATAAGACGTGTTTGTGCGTCTGTTGAAGGTATTGAGCCAAAGACAATGAGTGAGACAATAATCAAAGGCCACTGAAAAAGCATGTACAACATTCTTCGTTTTGGAACATGCGATGGACGTGGCGGCAAAAGCATTGTCCCGATAAATGCTGACACAATAATACCAACCGTAGAAACCGTCATAAGTATTTGGAGGATGTGAGGTGCATTCAATGCGACAGTCGTTTGACGTTCTGACTCGTCCAACAACCACAACGGAAGACGGCCAAAAATGAGCATCAGAAGTGGTGCTGTTGCCCAAGAATACACGCCCTCAAGTTGATTCCACATGTATCGAAACTTTTTTACGAACGCTATTTTTTTGTTAGGAAAAAAATTCCACACCATATATGGAAAATTTTCGACGCCGTATGCCCAACGTCTTTGTTGGACATACTGACTTTTTATTGTTTCCCACAAAGTGTCACCAACAACAACGTCCATTGAAACAGGAATATACAGAGGCACAACTTCGTAATCACCGTCATAATGTTGAAGACACTGCAGGCATATGCGGGAATCTTCGGTTACAATATCACTCTGCCAAAAACCCACATCAACGAGTGCTTGAAACGGCATCGCATGTGATGAAAAAGTAAAAAGCCTTTCAGGGCGTATCTGCTCAGTCATCATCCAAAATGTAGTACTATATGAAACAACTCGAGCAAACGATGGCGCTTCCCACACATTATTGTTAAATAATGGGAGAGGCTGATAGCTGGCACGTTGGCGTCGTGGATGGTGAAAATAAACAAAGGTCAAATACGAGAAATACTGCTCGTGGACTTGGGTATCAGCGTCAAAATTAGATACAAGTACATTGGCATACGGGATGTGTTTGGCATCAATGAATTTCTTTAACTCTCTTCCGGCATGAGCAGTATTAGAGCCTTTACCTGGTAGCTCACCAGAAATCCCTTTTGGATGCACAGTGACCAAAAAAGCAAAAAATGATTTCTCAAAATCTTTTTGCAAACGTTGAACAATGTCCAAAAAATTTTTCCTGTCCCCTTCTTCACCAGCCAAAATCACGATAAAACGTTCATTCATACAGGGATACTGCGAGCGCCGTAAAGCCGCAAGAGACGTATGCAAAACTTCGTATGGTTCTTTGTATGTAGGAAAAAAAACAGCGTGATATAGATGATCAACACCAGGAAGATTCTTTATTTTTTCTTTCCAATCTATTTGAGAGGCTTTGCGATATCTATAAAAACCAAGAAAGAGAAATATCTGCATGTAAAAAAGACGTACAAGCCAATAGAAAACGAAAACAATCATAAAAACGATAACCCAAATTGGCTTGATGAAAGAAAAAATTAAAGTTAACAAAAAAGTGGCCCACACGAACGTCCCTGGAAGTATTTCAAGCAGGCGGTATTTTGAATACTCACTCATACATCAAACAAGAATGCTCTGCACTAATTATATATGTATCCGTCGTACAGAATCCCAGATCGACCATCAGGATTGACAATCTTCACATTTACCTTCCCCTCACCTTTTGGTGTCGTCACTGTCAATGTTTCTCCATTCGTAAAGGTTACTGCAGACGCTTCGTTGTCACCAAAGAAAACTTTTAGTCCCTCAATAAATCCGGATCCTTGTAGGGTAACTTTTTCTCCACCAGCCGCAGCACCACTTGAAGGGTCAACACCAAACACAAAAATATATTCTTCAGATTGAGGAATTCCTGAAACGTTAACGTTAGAGGTTGCAGTTGTGGAATTAACTGTTGCATTATTATTTGTTAAAGAATCTGATTGAACGATATACCAAATCACGCCTCCAATAACTACAACGACGATCGAGAGAACAAGGATTATTGTTTTTTTGTTCATAGACTTTTGAATTATATTAATGAAGTAAATGATCTATGTATTGGACTATTTCAGAAATAGGAGACGAAAATTTATGAAAAAACTTTTTAGGTTTTAAACGCAAGGCTTTTTCTTGCATGTCACCATCCTGACTTGAGACAAAAATAAATGGGACACTCGAAAGTTCTTTATCACGTGCATATGCCTCTGCAGCAGCAATCCCGGTCATTCCGGGCATAAAAATGTCGTAGGAAATCAGGTCTGGTGTAAGCCGCTTTATCTGCTCAACAGTCACCTCTTGGGGTGATGTAAAAACTAAAACCTCAAAACCACGCGATTCAAGCGCCGATACATACGAGGATCGGAATGCTAAATCATCCTCAAAAACCAAAATTTTTTTTCTATTATTTGCCCCTTCTTCATTCATTATTTTAAGTATAACACATGAACAGGTGGGCTAAAAGAAAATTGGGTCTAGTAATACTTATCCACACCTTTACTAAAACCTTTGCAAATAGGCCTAAAATAGGCTATACTCATTCTAGGACTTATAAATTAACGAAGATACCATGGCAAAAGGCATGAGTAAATCCCAGCTTCTCGCATACATGTCAGAGAAATCTGGGCACACAAAAAAAGAGGTTCAAGCTATGCTTGATCTCTTAGCAACCACAGCCTATGCTGAGTCGAAAAAGAACGGTGAATTCACTGTTCCAGGACTTGGTAAACTGGTGAAAAAGCATCGCGCTGCACGAAAAGGAAGAAATCCAGCGACAGGTGCAGAGATTGATATCCCAGCGAAAACGGTTGTAAAATTCCGTGTCGCGAAGGCTGCAAAGGATGCAATCCTTTAATTAGTCTTTTCGAACTTCAAAAAACCGGGAATTTTTTCCGGTTTTTTGTTTTCTTTTATGGCAAGCTGCGATTAAATATGATATTCTTACGATATGGCACAAACCTTTGTTGATGTCAGTCTCGTCATAGTACTTGCAGCAGCGCTTGGACTCCTAGCCCATGTGTTAAAACAACCAACGATTCTTGCATATTTAGCCACAGGTATTATTGTATCCTTATTTGGTGTGCTTAATCTTAATTCTCAAGGTGTCTTAGACATCATGGCAACCTTTGGGATTACGTTTTTACTTTTCCTTGTTGGCCTTGAAATGCGATTTTCCGATCTGAAAAGTGTCGGGAAAGCAATTATCCTCACCGGACTTGGACAGATTTTTTTTACGGCGCTTATAGGTTACGGCATCGTGCGACTCCTTGGCTTTTCATCAATGGAAAGTTTATTTATTTCGCTTGCTCTTACATTCTCCAGCACGATCATCGTTATAAAGCTCCTTTCAGAAAAACGTGACATGCAAAGTCTTTACGGAAGAATAGTTGTTGGTTTTTTGCTGCTTCAAGACCTCGTCGCGATGATTATGCTTATTGTTCTTTCTGCTTTTCAACAATCGCCAGACTCCTCTATCAGTTTTGTATCTATCTTGATTATCGCCGCAAAAATTATTTTTCTTTTCGGTGGAACGTTGTGGATTTCCAGAAAAATCATTCCCGCATACGTTGGGCGCATTGCACGCAATCAAGAATTGTTATTTATCGCGAGCGTCGCATGGGCCTTTGGCGTCGCTTTATTGGTCTCAAGCCCGCTGATTGGATTCTCAATAGAAATTGGTGGATTGCTTGCCGGATTGGCCCTCGCTCAATCAGCTGAACAATTTCAAATTAATGCCCGCGTCAGACCTTTGCGTGATTTTTTTATTGTTATTTTTTTTATCGTTCTTGGTTCTTCGCTGACCATCAATAACGTACAAGGACTTATCATTCCTGCAATCATCTTGAGTTTATTTGTGTTAATTGGAAACCCATTAATAGTTCTTATTATTATGGGGCTTCTGGGGTACCGGCGACGAACAAGTTTTTTTGCAAGCGTCACAGTCGCGCAAATCTCAGAATTTAGTTTTATATTGATGACTGCCGCTTTTGCACTTGGATACGTCACGCATAATGCTGTTGCTCTTGTCACAATCGTTGGCGTGATAACTATCATGATATCAACTTACTTTATTACAAGAAGCGAAACCATGTATCGCTTTTTCCATCCTTTCTTAAGGTTTTTTGAAAAAAAGAACCACCTCGAAAAAATAGAACGCCATGCAAAAATGAAAAAACATATTATCCTCATTGGTGCACATCGACTTGGTCAATACCTTTTAAAAAACCTAAAACCGGATTCTGTTATTGTAGTAGAGTTTGATCCGTCCATAGCAACACAACTCAAAGAAAAAGGATATAATGTCACGTTTGGGGACATTTCAGATCCAGAAATCCAGGATGCGGTTCATTTCGAAGACGCGGCAGTTATTATTTCCACGACACCCAATCTAGAGGATAATTTAAGTATTTTAAGATTTGCTCATACGCTCAAAAAACGACCATCGGTAATTGTTAACGCACAACAAGAATGGGAAGCAAGAGAATACTACAAAGAAGGGGCGGATTACGTCTTGTATCCTCATTTTGTTGCAGCGCAGCACTTAGCACAGCTTTTCCGAAAAGGTGTCTGGAACAAACAAGCTGCAGCAAAACTCAAAAAACTTGATCAAAAATTCTT